>Ga0116143_10005120_pt1 | contig 12059 bp, 9 predicted proteins | sample AD_UKC034_MetaG_FD_89745 | JGI IMG/M metagenome (GOLD analysis project Ga0116143, IMG submission 89745) | Active sludge microbial communities of municipal wastewater-treating anaerobic digesters from USA - AD_UKC034_MetaG | ecosystem: Engineered > Bioreactor > Anaerobic > Digestate | place: USA...
ACCAGCCGGACCGGGATGCTCTTGCGCGCGGCCAGCTCGTAGGTGTAGCGGATGGCGCCCGAGAGCTTGCGCGCCCCGTTGCGCAGCTCCAGCCAGGTCAGGTTGGACACCCTCGGCACCACGATGGCCGTGATGAGCATCATGATCCCGGCCACCATGGCGATCTCGATGAGCGTCATGCCGCGCTGCCCGCGCACGCGGCAGCGCAGCCCTGCGCCGCGCTGCCCGCGCACGCGGCAGCGCAGCCCTGTGCCGCGCAGGACACGGGGGGTGGGGACCGGGTTCGCCATCGCGCGTCGCGAGCCTCCCTGGCGCTAGTCCACCGTGAGATCCGCGTCGAAACCGTCGCCGCCGGCCGCGCCGTCTGCGCCGTAGGACTTGATGGTGTAGGCCGACGCGGACGAGCGGATGTACTCGAAGTCTCGCTGCCAGGAGTCCTTGGGCAGGGACTTGAGCTCGCCGGCGGTGACCAGTTCCTGGAGCCCCTGCTCGGTGGTGGGGTACTGGCCCTTCTTGACCTTGTAGAGGTCGAGCGCCTTGGCGATCTCGTGCATCTGCACCTTGCAGTTGTCCACCTTGGCCTGGTCGAGCTGGCGCACGGCGAAGACCGTGATGACGGTCGCCATCATGCCCAGGATGGCGACGACGACCATGATCTCGATCAAGGTCATGCCGCGCTGCCCGCGCAGCAGCCGCTGCGCCCTCTTCCTCGCGTCTGTCATTCGAAGACCCTCCTCCGTGACTTGCTCGCCCTCGGCGAATGCTCTGCCCGCGCCCGTCCTGGGCCGGGAGCTCTTGTTCAGGCCTCCTGGGCCTCCTCGCGGTGGCCGCGGCGCCAGGAGCGGATGGCCAGCACGGCCAGGAGCCCCACCCCGCAGGTGATGGCCGCGTCGGCCAGGTTGAAGGCCGGCCAGCGGAACAGGCCATCCACCTGGACGCGGATGAAGTCGACCACCTCGCCCCCGCGGAACACGCGGTCGCCGAGGTTGGCGAGCCCCCCGCCCAGGACCAGCCCGAGCGCGGCGGCCGTCACCAGGCGGAAGCCCAGGGATCGCGCCACCAGGAGCCCGAGCGCGACCAGCGCCACCAGGCTCAGGCCCACCAGCACCGCCACGCGCAGTCCCTGGGGCAACCCGGCGAACAGCCCGAAGGCGCCGTGCGGGTTCAGGTGCAGCTCCAGGCTCAGGAACCCGGGCACCAGCACGGCCGGCCGGCCGGGGGTGAGCGCCGAGAGCGCGATCCACTTGGTGAGCTGGTCGAGCGCCAGGCAGGTGAGCGACAGCGCGCCGAGCGCCACCCCGTGCACCAGCCGGCTGCCGCCCGCCTGTGTCTCGCGTCCCGTCACCGCGTTCGCTCCTCGCGCCGCCCACCCTCAGTGGGCGAACTCGTTCAGCTGCATGATGGGCAGCAGGATGGAGAACACCATGAAGCCCACCGCGCCGGCCATCATCACGATCATCAGCGGCTCGAGCAGCGACATGAGCGCGTTGATGCGCGTCTCGGCCTGGTACTCGTAGTTCGAGGCCACGTTCTCCAGCATGTTCTCGAGCTGGCCCGAGCGCTCGCCCACCGCGATCATGTGGATCACCAGGGGCGGGAACTGGCCGCTGCGCTTCAACGGCTGGGCGATGCTCTCGCCCTCGGTGATGCTCTCGCGGGCGGTGTCGATGGCGCCGGCCAGGATGCTGTTGTTGACGATGCTGCGCACGATGCCCAGCGCCCCGATGAGCGGTACGCCGCTGGTCAGCAGGGTGGCCAGCGTGCGGGCGAAGCGCGAGATGGCCAGCATGCGCACGATGGAGCCGAAGACGGGCATGTTGAGCTTGAAGCGATCCCAGCGCACGCGGCCGCGCTCGGTGCGCTTGTAGCGCACCAGGCCGATGATGCCCAGCGCCATCGCGGCCAGGAGCGCCCACCAGTAGCCGGCGACGAACTTGCTCAGGGCCAGCAGCGCCTGGGTGGGCAGGGGCAGGGTGGCCTTCATGTCCTCGAAGATCTGGGTGATCTTGGGGATGACCACGATGAACAGGATGGCCAGGATGACCATGCCCACCAGCACCATGATGGCCGGGTAGATCATGGTGCCGATGATCTTCGAGCGCATGCGGGCCTGGCCCTCGGTGAACTCCGCCAGGCGCAGCAGGACCACGTCCAGCGCGCCAGAGCTCTCGCCGGCCCGGATCATGTTGCAGTACAGGTCCGGGAACACCCTGGGGTGCTGGGCCATGGCGTCGGCCAGCGACGAGCCCTCGTTGACCCGCTGCTTGACCTGGGACAGGACCAGCTTCAGGTAGTCGTTTTCCGACTGATCGACCATGGCCGCCAGACTCTCGACGAGCGTCACCCCGGCCTTGAGCAGGGTGGCCAGCTGCCGGGTGGTGACCGCCAGCTCCTGGGCGCTGACCCGCTGGCCGCGGCGCCGGCCGAGCGCCACCTTGTCGCCCGCCAGGGAGGAGGTGGCGGAGGCGCCCTGCAGCGCCACCTCGGTCAGGAAGACGCCCTCCTTGCGCAGCAGCGCGCGCAGGCCGCGGGGGCTGTCCGCGTCGCGGATGCCCGCGACCGCCTTCCCGGCCGAGCTCAGTCCCTTGTAGCGATAGACCGGCATGGCGCCTCCCTCAGCGGGAGTCCTCCTGGGTCACGCGCAGCACCTCCTCGAGGGTGGTCCTGCCGCGGATGATCTTCTCGGCGCCGTCGTCGCGCAGCGTCTGCATGCCCTTGGAGATCGCGGTGCGCTTGATGGTGTTGGCGTCCACGTTCTTCAGCACGAGCTGGCGGATGTCGTCCTCCATGACCAGGAGCTCGTAGATGCCCAGCCGGCCGTAGTAGCCCGTCTTGAAGCAGCGCGGGCAGCCCACCGCCCGCATGACCCGGGGCGGCAGGCGCTCCAGCTTGTCGCGCAGCGCCAGCTTGGCCCACTCCTCGGGCGTGGGTTTCACCGCCTCCTGGCACTGGGTGCACAGCGTGCGCACCAGGCGCTGGGCCAGGATGGCGATCAGCGAGGAGGCCACCAGGAAGGGCTCGACGCCCATGTCCACCAGCCGGGTGACCGCGCCGGGGGCGTCGTTGGTGTGCACGGTGGAGAACACCAGGTGGCCGGTCAGCGAGGCCTGGATGGCGATCTCGGCGGTCTCCAGGTCGCGGATCTCGCCGACCATGATCACGTCCGGGTCCTGGCGCAGGAAGGAGCGCAGCACGTGGGCGAAGGTGAGATCGATCTTCTCGTTGACGTGGATCTGGCCGATCCCGCCGAGCTGGTACTCGACCGGATCCTCGACGGTCAGGATGTTGATCTCGGGGGAGTTGATCTTGTTCAGGCTGGCGTACAGCGTGGTGGTCTTCCCGCTGCCGGTCGGGCCGGTCACCAGGATCATGCCGTGGCTCTTGCTGATGAGCTGGTTCATGACCTGCAGGTGCGCCTCGCTCATGCCGATCTCGTCGAGGTCGAGCAGCACCGCCGAGCGATCCAGGAGCCGCATGACCACCCGCTCGCCGTGCACCGTGGGCACCGTGCTCAGGCGGATGTCGATGTCCTTGCCGGCGATCTTGATGCGGATGCGGCCGTCCTGGGGCAGGCGTTTCTCGGCGATGTTCAGCCCGCCCATGATCTTCACGCGCGAGGTGATGCTGGCCTGGAAGCGCTTCTGGGTGCGCAGGATCTCGTACAGCACGCCGTCGCGGCGGAAGCGCACGGCGATGTCGCGCTCCATCGGCTCGATGTGCACGTCCGAGCAGCGCTCCTTGACCGCCTGGTAGAGCAGCGAGTTCACCAGGCGGATGATGGGCGCCTCGTCGTCGGAGTCGAGCAGGTCCTCGGGCTCCTGCAGCTCGTGGGCCACCGAGTCGAGGTCGGCGCCCTCGAGGTCGTCGATCAGCGCCTCGGTCTCGCCCGCGGCCCGGTCGTACAGCTTGTTGATGCCGTCGATGATCTGCTGGCTGGTGGCGATCACCGGGCGGATGGTGCAGCCGAGCAGCACGCGGACGTCGTCGAGCGCGAAGGTGTTGAGCGGATCGGCCACCGCCAGGACCACCTCGCCGTCCCGCTGGCCCATGGGCAGCACCTGCTGCTGCCGGGCGAAGTTGATGGGGATGCGGCGGGCCAGCTCCGGATCGGCGCTGGACACGTCGAGCTCGTCCGCCACCGGGAGGTCGAGCTGGGCCCCGAGGGCGTGGGCCACGTCCGAGGCCTGGGCCGCCTTCATCGACACCAGGATCTCGCCGATGCGCCCGCCGCGCTCCGCCTGGTGCCGGAGGGCCTCCTCGATCTTCGCCGCCTCGAAGCCCAGCTGGGCCCTGAGGATCTCGCCCAACCTGCGGGTGTCGCCCATGGCCGCGCCTCGCCTCCTACTCGACGTCCAGATGCCCGCCGCCCTCGGCGTCCGTGGGCGCGTCCGGGGCCGGCGCGCCGTCCTCGGGGTCGGCCCCGCGCTCGTCCTCGCGGCCGGCGGCCTCCGCCGGGCCGATCACCCGCAGCACCGCCCCGGCCGACGGCGAGACCATCACCTCGCCCTCCAGGCCCGGGCCGCCGTTCTCCAGCTTGTTGAGCTCGGCGCTGAGGTGGATGTGGATGTCGGCCAGCGGGCCGCGCTTGCGGCGGAAGTCGATGAAGGCCTCGTAGTCCGGGCCGGCGTCGTAGAAACGCTCCAGGAACTCCCGCCGCTCGCGCATCTTGCGCTCGAAGATCACCCGGAAGTCGTCCTGGGTCTCGATCACGTAGGGCGTCAGGAACAGGAGCAGGTTGGTCTTGGTCTTCTGGGACTTCTTCGAGCGGAACAGCCAGCCCAGGATGGGGATGTCGCCCAGGATGGGCACCTTGGTCTCGCCCTGGTCGAGCTTCTCGCGGATGAGCCCGCCCACCACCACGGTCTGCTGGTCCTTGGCCACCACCACCGTCTTGGCCGAGCGCTTGGTGGTCGTCGGGCCCAGCGGGTTGGAGGTGTCCTTGACCTCGCTCAGCTCCTCCTCGAGCTCCATGCGGATGGAGTTGCCGGCGTTGATCTGCGGCTTGATCTTCAGGGTCAGGCCGACCTCCTGGCGGTTGATGGCGCCCATGCCCAGGCCGCCCAGCAGGCTGGAGTAGCCGCCCATGCCGCCGAAGCCGCTGGTGCCGGTTCTCCCGAGGGTCGAGCCCGCGGCGGTGCTGGCCAGGCCGGCCAGCGAGCCGAGCGAGCCCAGGCCACCGCCGTATCCGGCCGGGATGGGGATGTTCTCGCCCACCTTGATCTCGGCCTCCTCGTTGTCGGAGGTGAGGATGTGGGGGGTGGACAGCACGTTCACGTTGGAGTCGGTCTGCAGCGCCTGCAGCATCACGCCGAAGGCCGGGATGGCGATGCCGGAGAGCATGCTCGAGGAGGACTCGAGCTCCGGCCCCTGCATGCCGGTCATGAAGCCGAGCAGGCTGATGTTGGGCACCAGCGAGTTGAAGTTCGAGCCCTGGACCTTGTACTGCGTGCCGAACAGGAGCGGCACCGTCTCCCCGCCGATGTCCGCGGCCGCGCCTCCGTGGAAGGCGAAGCCGACGTCCTTCATGGTGTCGATGTTGATCTCCATGATGACCGCCTCGACGAACACCTGGCGGCGGGCGATGTCGAGCTGCTTGATGACCTTGAGCATCGAGCGGAAGTCGGCCTGGCTGGCCACGATCACCAGCGAGTTGGTGGGCTTGTCGGCGGTCACCTTGACCTCGCCCTGGAAGAGCTCGGCCGCCTTCTGCGGCGAGCCCGGCGCCACCGCGGGCCGCTTGCCGCCCGAGCCGCCGGCGGTCGGGCTCGGCCGGTTGGCCGTGCCCTGGGCGAGCGAGGTGAGGGTCGAGGCCAGCTCCTCGGCCGAGGCGTGCTCCAGGTAGACCACCTGGATCTGGCCCTCCCCGGGGATGGGCACGTCCAGCTTGTCGATGAGGTCCTGGAGCCGCTCGAAGGAGCGCGCGCTGGCCACCACGATGAGCTGGTTGGTGCGCTCGTCGGCGATGATCTTGGAGACGTTGACGAGGTCCTCGCCCTCGGCGCCCTCGGGCGCCGCGCCGGGGGCCGGGGCCTTCGCGCCCGGCGCCTGGGTGCCCGCGGGGCGCAGCCGGCCCGCGCTGCCCGCGGCGCCGGGGGCCTTGGCCTTCTGGCCGAAGATCTCGTCGAGCGTCTGGACCAGCTCGGTGGCCGTGGCGAAGCGCACCGGGATGACGCGGATCTCCTCCTGCCCGAGCTGGGTGTCGAGCTGCCCCAGGATGCTGAGGAGGCGGTGCATGTTGGAGGCGGTGTCGGAGATGATCACGCTGTTGGTCGGGGCGTAGGGGAAGGCGTCGCCGTCCTTGGTGGTCAGCTGCTTGATGGTGCCGGTGACCGTGTTGGCGTCGATGTACTTCAGCTGCACCAGGTGGGTCACCATGAGGTCGAGGTTGGGGATGTCCTCCGAGTGGCCGATGAAGGTCGGCACGGTGTCCTTCACCGCGTCGCGCTTCATCTGGATCTTGTAGAACTCACCGACCTTCACCACGGTCATGCTGTTGACGTTGAGCGAGGCCAGGAAGGCGCGGTAGGCCTCCTCGGCGGTGACCGAGGTGTTCGACAGGATGGTGATCTTGCCCCCGCGGATGCCGTCGCCGATGATGAAGTTCTTGCAGGTCTGCTCGCTGATCCACTGTACGATCTCGAGCACCTCGGCCTCGTTGAAGTTCATCCGCACCTTCACGTGCCGGGGGAGCGGCGTGCACTTCTTGTCCCGGTCCTTCACCCCGGCGCCGCCGCCGGAGCCCTCCGCCGCCGCGGCCGCGTCCACCGCCTCCGCCCGGGTCGGCTCGGCCTCGGCCGGCCGCAGCTTGTTGCGGCTGCCGCCGCCCGGCGCCACGGCCGGCGCCACCCCGCCCGGAACGGCGCTGCTGGGGCCGCGCGGCGCGAACCCAGGCCTGGCGGTCCCGGCCGACCCCTCGGAGGAGAGGCTGCCGCGGTCGAGGGTGCGTGGGGCGGCGCTGGGCAGGCCGGCCCGGCCGGCCGGCCCGCCCGGGAGCGCGCCGGGCTTCGCCGGCAGGGGGCGGGTGCCTGGAGGGGTCAGGCTGCCCGGGCGCTGCAGGCGCTTCACGCTGGCGCCCGCGGCGCCGTCGGGCGCCTCGGCCTTGGGCTTCTCGTCCTCCTGGGCGAGCAGGACGGGCGGGCTGAGCGCGACGCCTAGGGCAAGCAGGTGGGTGAGGATGGCTCGGAGCATGGTCGCTGACTCCCGCGATGGGTTTCGGATCACTGGATGTTGTAGGACATCTTCACGGTCTGGCCTCGCCGGGTGAGCTCCACCTCGATGGACCGTGCGTTCTTCATCTTCTGGTAGACCTCGAGGGCCTTGTCCGGGCTCGTCATCGCGAACCCGTTGATCTTGTGAATGATGTCCCCATTCTGGATGCCGATCTTGCTGTACAGCGAGCCGGGCCGGATGGCGAACAGCTTGAAGCCGTTGGACTCGCCGTTCTTGAAGGAGGGCACGATGCGCGCCTGCATCGCGATGCTGTTGAGGTTGTTGAGCGTCTTGTCGATCTCCCCGCGCTCGATGGTGTAGGTGGTGTCGTCCACCTTCTTGATGCCCTCGCCGAGCGTCCCGTCGCCCTCGCCGGGCTTCGGCGCCGAGGCCACGGCGGCCGGCTTCCTGGCGCCCTTGGCCGCGGCCTTCTCCTGGAGCATGAGGTACTCCCGCCGCCCCTGCCGCTCGACCACCACCTTGTCGGTCAGGATGGCGACCACGGTCGCCTCCTCGAGGAGCTGGTCGCGGAGCCGGTAGATCCCGGTCTCGGAGGCGGCCAGGTCGGTGATCATGGCCATCGACCACTCGTTCGGCTCGGCCACGATGGTGCCCACCAGGGAGGCGCGCAGGCTGGACTCCGTCCCGAGGCCCTCGTCCTCGAGCAGTTGCTGGGCGCGCGACTCGTCGAGATCGGCGCCGTGCTCGACGGTCTCCACCGGCCGGGCCATGGCCGAGCCGAAGTAGTTCCGCTCCACGATGATCTCGTTGCTCGCCAGCTGGTTCTCCTCGCGGCCCGCGCGCGCCTTGGCCGGTGCGGCCCCGCCCAGGCTCGGAAGCTCGCGCAGCTTGTGGGCGATGACCCCGTTGATCGAGCCCGCCAGCATCCAGGCCCAGCCTGCCAGGAAGAGCAGGTTCACCGCCCAGAAGTGCTTCTTCACCGCTTCCATGGAGCCTCCGCCGGGCACCCGGGTGCCCAAGGGCTGCACAGGCAACGAGCGTGCCAACCAGGCGCCTTCAGCCCGCCGGCGGGCGGCCCATGATATTCTTCTGGATCAACCTGTTATCTCGGCATCTGTCGAAGCCTGAGGGGGGTCTCCGGCCCGGAGAAGACATTTTGGCAGGGCGGTCCCTCGGGGGCCTGGCGTGCTGACATTTTGTCAGGTGGGGGACGACCTCCTCCTCGGCCCGCGGGGCTCCGGGGAGCGCTTGCAGCCCGGGAGGGCCCGTGCTAAGAAAGCTGCGATGTCCTGGGCAGTTGCCAAATCTGCGGTGGGAACCTCGAGGCTCCGCGTGGGCCTGGTCGGCGCGGGGGTGTTCGGTGCCCGGCACGCGGCCAAGCTCGCCTCGCTGGAGGAGGCCGCGCTGGTGGCCATCGTGGACGCGGAGCGGTCGCGCGCGGAGGCGCTGGCCCGGACCTTCGGCGCCGCGGCCCTGCCCGAGCCCGGGGCGCTCCTCGGCCGGGTGGACGCCGTCGTCCTGGCCACCCCGGCCAGCACGCACGCCCGGCTGGCCGGGGAGCTCCTCGGGGCCGGGCTGCACGCGCTGGTGGAGAAGCCCCTGGCGCTCCATGGGGACGAGGCCGAGGGGCTGTGTGTCGAGGCGGAGACCCGCGGACGGGTGCTGCGGGTGGGGCACCTGGAGCGCTTCAACCCGGCCTTCCTCGCCTTCGCCGCCGCGCTGCGCACGCCGCGCTGGCTGCGCTGCGAGCGGCTGGGGCCCGACCCCGGCCGGGGGCTGGACACCGACGTGGTGCGTGAGGTGATGGTCCACGACCTGGACCTGCTGGGCGCGCTGGGCCTCGGCGCGCCGGACGAGGTGCGGGCATGGGGCCAGGCCGTGGTCTCGGCCCAGGTGGACGTGGCGAGCGCCCGGCTCGCCTGGCGCGGCGGACCGGTCGTCGAGCTGTACGCTTCCCGGGCCCACGCGCGTACCTCCCGGCGGCTCGAGGCGCTGGACGCAGACGGCCTGCTGGAGGCCGACCTGGCCGGGCGCGGCCTGTGGCGCGCCGGCCGCTCCCCGGTCGGCCCCCCGGACGCGGAGGTGGACCCGCTGCGCGAGCAGGATCGGGCCTTCGTCCGGGCGGCGCTGGGCCTGGAGGGCGCCCCCGCCGGCGCCAGCGGCCGGGACGGCGCGGCCGCCGTACGCCTGGCGGAGCGGATCGCGGCCAGCCTGGCGGCCGGGGGGGAGCGCCGGTGAGCCCCACGCGGCTGCTCGTGGTGGCCGGCGAGGCCTCCGGCGACGCGCACGCCGCGCCCGTGCTGGCGCGCCTGCGCGCCGAGCTGCCGGACCTCGAGTGCTTCGGCCTGGGCGGCGAGGCGCTGCGGCGGGAGGGCCTCGAGGCAATCGCCGAGGCCGAGGTGCTCAACGTGGTGGGGCTGAGCGAGGTGCTCGGGCGCCTCGGCCGGGTGCTCCGCCTGCGCCGCCGGTTGCTCGAGGAGGTCGAGCGCCGCCGGCCCCGGGCGGCCCTGCTGGTGGATCTGCCGGGCTTCAACCTGAACCTGGCCGCCCACCTGAAGCGGCGCGGGGTGCGGGTGGTGCAGTACGTGGCCCCGCAGGCCTGGGCCTGGCGTCCTGGGCGGGCGGCCAAGCTCCGCGCGCGCGTGGACCGGCTGTGCGTGATCTTCCCCTTCGAGCAGGACTTCTTCCGGCGCTTCGGCGTGGCGACCGAGTGGGTCGGGCACCCGCTGCTCGAGCGTCGCGAGGGTGCAGGCGGCTTGGCGCCGGACGCGCCGGACGGCGCGCCGACGCTGGCCCTGGTGCCAGGCAGCCGACCGCTCGAGGTGGCGCGGCTTCTGCCCCCGCTGGCCGCCGCGGCGAGGCTGCTGCAGCAGGAGGTGCCGGGGCTGCGGGTGGTGCTGCCGCTGGCGCCGCGGGTGGACGAGGGGAGGGTGCGGGCGGCGCTCGCGGCCGCCGGGCTCGAGGCGGAGCTCGTGCGCGCGGACGCGTCGCGGGCCTTCCGCGGCGCCCGGCTCGGGCTGGTGACCTCGGGCACGGCGGTCCTCGAGGGCGCGCTCCTGGGCGTCCCCATGGTCGTGGTGTACAGGGTGTCGTGGCTCACGCGGCTGCTCATGCGCTGGCTGGCGAGGGTGCCCCACTTCGCCATCGTCAACCTGCTGGCCGGCCGCCCGGTGGTGCCCGAGCTCCTGCAGGCCGAGGTGCGGCCGGAGCGCATCGCCGCCCTGGCCCGCGGGCTGTGGCAGGAGGGCGAGCCGCGGCGCGCGGCGCTCGCCGGTCTGGCCGAGGTGGCGCGCGGGCTGGGCGATCGACGTCCGGCTGCCCGGGTGGCGGCCGCCGTGGCCGAGCTGCTGGGCGCCTGAGGAGGTGGCCGTGATGGACACGCTGGTCATCGTGCCGACCTACTGCGAGCGCGAGAACCTGGCGGCCCTGGCCGCGGCGGCGCTGGCCGCCCTGCCGTGCGAGCTGCTGGTGGTCGACGACGACAGCCCGGACGGCACCGGCCGGCTGGCCGACGAGCTGGCCGCCGCCGAGCCTCGCCTGCACGTGCTGCACCGGCGCGGCGCGCCGCGGGGGCTCGGCCGCGCCTACCTGGACGGCTTCCGCTGGGCGCTCGCGCGGGGCCACGCCTTCATCGCCCAGATGGACGCGGACTTCTCCCACGACCCGGCCGCGCTGGTCGAGCTCCGGCGCGCCTGCGAGGACGCCGATCTGGCCATCGGCTCGCGCTACGTGCCGGGCGGCGCCACCCCCGGCTGGAGCCTCGGCCGCAGGCTCATCAGCCGGGGCGGCTCGCTGTACGCGCGGCTGCTCCTGTCGCTGCCGCTGCGCGACGTGACCGGCGGGTTCAAGTGCTGGCGGGCGACCGCGCTGGCCGGGCTCGGGCTCGAGTCGGTCGAGGCGCGCGGGTTCGCCTTCCAGATCGAGATGAACCACCGCGCCGTGCGCGCCGGGTTGAGGGTACGGGAGGTGCCCATCCGCTTCGTCGACCGCACCCGGGGGGTGTCCAAGATGTCGACCCGCATCTTCCTCGAGGGCCTGGCCGCGGTCTGGCGCATCCGCCGGAAGGGGGGCGGATGAGCCCGGCGCCCGCGCCGCTCGAGCCGCGTCCGGCCTGGGCGCTCGGCGCCGCGCTGGTCGTGCTCGGCGGCCTGCGCCTGTGGCTCGCGGGCCAGCTCGAGCTGAGCCCGGACGAGGCCTACTACTGGGCCTGGTCCGAGCGCCTCCAGGCGGGCTACTTCGACCACCCGCCCGCGGTGGCCTGGCTCATCCGGGCCTCGACGGCGCTGCTCGGCCCGCGCGAGCTGGCCGTGCGCCTGCCGGCCGTGCTGCTCGGCCTGGGGACGAGCTGGTTCGTGTTCCTGGCCGCCCGGCGCGTGCTGGGCGCGGCCGGGCCGGCGGCCTGGATCGCGCTGCTGGCCTCGGTGAGCCCGCTGCTCCACGTCGGGGGCGTCATCCACACGCCCGACGCGGCCCTGGCCTTCGCCTGGAGCCTGGCGGTCTGGGCGGCGCTGGGCGCCGTGGAGTCCGACGACCTGCGCCGCTGGGCGCTGCTCGGGCTGGCGGTCGGCCTGGCCGGCCTGGCCAAGGCGAGCGGCCTCCTGCTGCTGCCCGGGCTCGGCCTGTATCTGGTGAGCTGCCCGGCGGGGCGCGCCCGGCTGCGCGGGCCCGGCCCGGCCGCGCTGCTCCTCGTCGCGCTCGTGGCGCTCTCGCCGAGCCTGTGGTGGGATCTCGGGCACGGCGGCGGCGCCCTGGCCTTCCAGGCGCGGCACGCGGCCGCGGGGCTCAACCTGCGCCCGCTCGGCCCGCTCGAGTTCCTGGCGGGCCAGGCCGGCCTGGTCAGCCCGCTCCTGTGGGCGGGGCTGGTGGCCTTCGCCTGGCGCGGCTGGCGC
>Ga0116143_10005124_pt1 | contig 12055 bp, 6 predicted proteins | sample AD_UKC034_MetaG_FD_89745 | JGI IMG/M metagenome (GOLD analysis project Ga0116143, IMG submission 89745) | Active sludge microbial communities of municipal wastewater-treating anaerobic digesters from USA - AD_UKC034_MetaG | ecosystem: Engineered > Bioreactor > Anaerobic > Digestate | place: USA...
CACCGCGAGCGCCACGGAGGAGAGCTTGCTGCGCGCGCTGTCGCCCCGCGAGGTGAGGATGATGGGGCTCTCCCCGCCGATGATCACCCCGGCGGTGGTGGCCCCCGAGGCCACGGTGAAGGCCTTGTAGATGGCGTTGCCGGCGTCGATGTCGGGCACCAGCAGCAGGTCCGCGTCGCCCTGGATGCGCCCCGGGTAGCGCTTCTCGTGCGCCGAGGAGGGCGACAGGGCCAGGTCCACCGACAGCGGCCCCTCGATGATCAGGTCGTCGCGGCCCTGGAAGGCCTGGGCGATCTGCTGGCCCTCCATCGAGGACAGCACCGCCTGGGAGGGCTTCTCGACGGCCGAGATCACCGCCACCCTGGGCTGCCGGAAGCCCAGCAGGTGCATGGCGCCCAGGGCGTTCTCCAGGATGGCCTTGCGCGCCTCGACGTCCGGGGAGGTGTTCATGGCGGCGTCGGTGACCGCCACCAGCTTCGGCCGGCCCGGGATCTCGAAGAACCCGAGGTGGCTCAGGCGCAGGTGCGGGCCGGTCAGCCCGCGGGCCTTCAGGTAGCCGAGGTAGCCCTTGAGCACCTCCGCGGTCGTGGCGTTGCCCTTCATGACCGTGTCCGCCAGGCCGGCCACCAGGAGCTCGGTGGCCGTGGCCACCGGGCTCGCGGTGTCCACGATGGCGATGGTCTCGTCGTCGATGGGCACGTCCAGCTCCCAGGCGAGCTGGGAGACCGCGGCGTAGGGCCCGAGCAGCAGGAAGCGCGCCATGGGCCCGTCGGGCTGCTCGGTGGCCTCCTTGACGGCCAGCAGGGCCTCGTCGCTGTCGGCGCCGACGAGGGCGATGGTGGGCGAGGAGCCGGTCGCGGCCGCGCGGACCACCTCGTCGAGCCGTCGCGGCGCGCGGAGCTCCGCGGGCGCCCGGGCGCCCCCGCCGAAGACGGGCGCCTGGAGCACCCGCTCCAGCCGCTCGCGCTCCAGGGCCAGGTGGTCGCGGACCTCGAGGTAGCTCAGGCGCGCGTCCTGCTCCGCGCAGGCCCTCAGCAGCCCGGCCGCCAGGGCCGACTGCTCGACCGAGCCGGGTACGCGGGCCACGGGCACGGCGAGCTGCACCCGCTCGGCCACCCGCCGGCAGAAGTCGGCCGCGCGGGCCAGACCGCCGGTCAGCACCACCAGGTCGAGCGGCCGCTCGGCGGCCGAGAGCGACAGGATGCAGGCCGCCACGCGCCGCACGAAGAACTCCACCACCAGCCCGATCTTCTCCTGCTGCTCGGGCGGGCCGCCGCGCGCGGCGAGCTCGAACAGGGCCTTGAAGTCGTTCGTCCCGGCCAGCGCCACCAGGCCACCCGCCCGGGTCACGTCCTGGCGGAGGTCGTCGAGCGAGTAGCGGTGGCTCTCGAGCAGGCGGAGCACGTGGTGCAGCGGCAGGGCGCCCGAGCGGTTGGCCGAGGGCATGCCGCTGAAGCCGTGGGACACGGCCAGCATGCGGCCGTCCTGGTGGCGCGCGGCCGACATGCCGCCGCCCATGTGGCAGGTCACCAGGTGCAGCTCGGCGCGCCGGGCGCCCAGGACCTGGGCCACCAGCTCGGCCACCGCGCGCTGGTTGAGGTAGTGCACCGCGGTGCCGTCGTTGCGGATGCGCGCCGAGCCGGTCAGGCGCTCGGCCGGCTCGAGCTCGTCCACGGTGACCGGGTCGGTGGTGGTCAACACCACGTCCGGGCCGATGCGCGCCCCGAGCCGGATCGCCATGGGCGCGGCCAGGTTCGAGGCGTGGGCGTAGGGGGCGTGGGCCAGATCCTCCAGCATGCGCTCGGAGATGCGGTAGGTGCCCCCCGCCACGGGGGCCATCAGCCCGCCGCGGGCGGCCACGCCGGTCACCTCCTGCAGGCTCAGCCCCGCGCCCTCGAGCCAGCCGGCCACCTGGGCCACGCGCTCCTCGAGCCCGTCGGGCGCGCCGGCCTCCACGGGGAGCTCGTCGCTCGCCAGCAGCACCAGCCCGTTGTAGACCGACACCTTGGTCGAGGTGGAGCCCGGGTTGAGCACCAGGGAGCTCCAGCCCACCTTGCGCACCAGCTCCGCGAGGTCCGGCCCGAGCAGCCGGGCGAGGACCGGGTCCTCGGCGCCCGTCCGGCAGCCCGCCAGCAGGCCCTCGAGCTCGGCGGTCAGCCGCTCCCCGGCCGCGCGCAGCCCGGCCCGCAGCTCGCCTCCCTCGCGGATGCGCTGCTTGAGCTGGAGAAGATCCATGGGTGCACTCTCCCGGCGTGGATGACACACCGCCCCACGAGCCTTATGCCAAAGCCGCCCCGGGATCGCAAGCACCACCGCACTGCCGCCCGCCGCGCCTGTTGACTCTCCCTGCCGGCCTGTGGGACAAGGAGCGGTCATGGAGCAGGAGGTCCAGGCGAGCGCGCCCAACCCTTCCTGGTGGCAGCGGAATCGCCTCCACCTGGCCATCTTCGGCACCGCCCTGTGCATCCTGGCCGCGACCAGCGCCGACAGGCTGCTCCGGCAGTCGCGGGCGCCCCACTTCGTCTACCAGGCCGACGCCTTCCTGCACGGACAGCTCCACCTCCGGGTGCCGCCGCCCAACGACAACGACTGGGTGGTCTTCGAGGGCAAGACCTACGTCTCCTTCCCGCCTGCGCCGGCCCTGCTGATGACCCCCTTCGTGGCGTTCTTCGGGCTGGGCTTCAACGATGTGCTGTTCACCCTGCCCTTCGGCGCGCTCAACGTGCTGCTGATGTTCCTCGTCCTGCAGCGCCTCCGCCGGGAGGGGCTGAGCGAGCTCGGGGTCCGGGACAACCTCTGGCTCACCGGCTTGTTCGGCTTCGGCAGCCTGCACTACGTGTACGCGGTGCTGGGCGAGGTGTGGTTCACCGCCCAGATCCTCGGGGTCACCTTCAGCCTGCTGTACGTGCTCGCATCGATGCGCGCGGCCCGGCCGCTGCTGGCCGGGCTGTGCCTGGCCATGGCCTGGGACTGCCGCGCGAACCTGGCCTTCAGCGTGGGCTTCTTCGCGCTGCAGCTGGTGTTCCCGCGGGGCGAGGGCGGCCGGCCGGCCGCGGGGAGCTGGGCCCGGGCGGCGCGCCAGGCGGCGCTCTTCGCGCTGCCCATCCTGGTCGCGGGCGGCCTGCAGATGCTCATGAACCACGCCCGCTTCCACGACGCCCTGGAGTTCGGCCACGTGTTCCTGGGCGGCCCCGCCGGCCGGCGCATCCAGGAGCACGGCATGTTCTCCTGGCACTACCTGGAGTGGAACCTGCACGCCCTGTTCCTGCGCCTGCCGGTGCGGCTCGAGGGCTTCCCCTGGCTCGGGTACAACGCCGACGGCCTGAGCATCTTCCTCACCAGCCCGGTGCTCGCGCGCCTGCTCTGGCCCCGGGCCCGGCCCTGGATGTACCCGATCCTGTGGGCCACCGCGATCCCGGCGCTCCTCCCGCCGCTCTTCTACCAGAACTCGGGCTACGTCCAGTTCGGGTACCGCTTCTCGCTCGACATCACCCCCTACCTGGTCATGCTGCTCGCGGTGGGCCGGGTGCCTATGAACCGCTGGACCCGGGCCCTCATCCTGGTCGGCGTGGCGGTCAACCTGGTGGGCGCCATCGCCTTCAAGCGCAGCGGGCCCATCTGACGGAATCAATAACAGCAGCAAAATCATAAAGTTGCGCGAGCTGCGCGGACGTTTCCTCGGCCACCGGTCCGCTTCGGATCGTTTTTTGTTGACTCGAAGAGGCGCCTGACTAGACTGACATGTCAGTTTTGTAGCCTGACAGACCACATCGCAGCACAGTCTCGTGGAGGTGCGGCATGGCGACCAGGAGCACGGCGCGGATCGGGCTGGACATCGGCGCGCTGTACGTCAAGGCGGTCCGGCTCGACGCGGCGGACCGGGTGACCGGGTCCTTCTACCGCGCCCACCACGGCGATCCGGGCAAGGCCATCGAGGCGGCCCTGGCCGAGCTCGAGGCCCTCGCGGGCACGCCCATCGGGGTGACCGGCGGGGCGGTGGAGCTGTACGCCGAGACCCTGGGGGTCGAGCGGCTCGACCTCACCCGCTGCCAGATCGAGGCGATCTCCCGGCTCGCGCCCCAGGCCCGCTACCTCATCGACATCGGGGGCGCCTCGGCCACCTTCATCGAGCTGGACGCGCGCGGCCGCTTCCTGGGCCACACCACCAACTCGCTGTGCGCGGCCGGCACCGGCTCGTTCCTGGACGAGCAGGCCGCCCGGCTGGGGGTCTCGTACACCGACGCGGCCTCCTTCGAGCACGTGGAGGAACCCCCGACCATCGCCACGCGCTGCGCGGTGTTCGCCAAGAGCGATCTCATCCACCGCCAGCAGGAGGGGCACTCCAAGGCGGCCATGTGGTCGGGGCTGTGCCGCGGCATGACCCGCACCCTGCTGGGCACCCTGCTGCACGGCCGGCCGCTGGACAAGCCCACGGCCATCCTCGGCGGCGTGGCCCAGAACCGCGAGGTCATGCGCTGGCTGCACGCGGCCTACCCCGCGCTCCTGCACGTGCCCGAGTCGCCCCACCTGTGCGCGGCGCTGGGGGCCGCGCGGCTCGCGCGCCAGGCGATCACCCTCGGCGCCGGGCACGCCTTCGCCCGGCCGGTCCTGGCCGCGGACGACGGCAAGTACCCCTGGGCGCTCAGCCTGGAGCGCTCCGCGTACCCGTCCTTCGAGACGCGGGAGTCCTGGGTGGACGAGGACGGCAACGAGATCCGCCTGGTGAGCTGGCCCGACGGCCAGGCGGAGATCGCCGGCCACCTGGGCATCGACATCGGCTCGACCAGCACCAAGGTGGTGCTGGTGGACGCCGAGGACCGGGTGGTGGTGGACATCTACCGCAAGACCGGCGGCGATCCGCTCGGGGCGACCAAGCTGCTGTTCCGGGCGCTGCGCGCGGTCGAGCAGAGGAAGGGCGTCCGCCTGCGCGTCCTGGGCGCGGGCACGACCGGCTCCGGGCGCAAGCTGGTCGGCAAGGTGATCGGCGCGGACGCCATCGTCAACGAGATCAGCGCCCACGTGGCCGGGGCGGTCAAGACCGACCCGAGCGTGGACACCATCTTCGAGATCGGCGGCCAGGACTCCAAGTACATGCACGTGGTGGACGGGCACATCCGCGACTCGAACATGAACTACGTGTGCGCGGCCGGCACCGGCTCGTTCGTCGAGGAGCAGGCCCACAAGCTCGGCTACCCGGTCGCCGAGGTGGGCCGGGCGGTGCTCGGCCGCCGGCCGCCGCGCACCTCCGACCGCTGCACGGTGTTCATGGAGCAGGACGTGACCCGCCTGGTGCAGGCCGGCGCGAGCCCGGAGGACGCCCTGGCCGGGGTCATGGTCTCGGTGGTCAAGAACTACCTGAACAAGGTGGTCGGCAACCGCCACTACAGCCGCAAGCGGATCTTCTTCCAGGGCGCCACCGCCCGGAACCCGGCCCTGGTGGCCGCCTTCGAGCGCGTGCTCGACGTGCCCATCGTGGTCGCGCCCACCTGCCACGTGATGGGCGCCTTCGGGGTGGCGCTGCTGACCCGCCAGGCCATGCAGGAGCAGGGCAAGCGGGCCTCGAGCTTCCTCGGGCTGGACCTCGACCGGCGCGCGATCCGCCTGCGCCACGAGGTGTGCCGGCTGTGCGCCAACGACTGCAAGATCACCTTCGCCGACATCGAGGGGCTCCCGGAGTCGCCCTCCTGGGGCTACATGTGCGGGCGCGACCCGGAGGAGCAGCGCGTGCGGGTGAACCCCCACGAGCGCGCGCTCCGAAGGCGCCAGGGCCTGTGGCGCGAGGCCGGCGCGGTCGAGCTCCCCGAGGACGCCCCGGTCATCGGGCTGCCCCAGGCGCTGACCACCTACACCTACCTGCCGCTGTGGCGCCGCTTCCTCGGCCGCCTGGGCTACCGGGTGCAGCTCTCCGGCCAGACCGACGACCGGGTGCGGGAGCTCGGCACGCGCATCTCCGGGGCCGACTTCTGCTTCCCGGCCAAGATCGCCCTGGGCCACGCCGCGGCCCTGGCCACCGAGGAGGGCGTGGACTTCGTGCTCATGCCCCACATGGTCTCGGTGGTGCCCGGGGAGAACACCACCGCCGGCAAGTTCTGCCCCTACGTGCAGGCGCTGCCGTCCTACACGCGCACCGCGCTGTCGCTCAACGGCATGCCCGCCGGCCGCGTCCTGGCGCCGGTGGTGGACCTCAGGCTCCGCGAGCCGCGCCTGGTGGCCCACCTGGTCGAGGCCCTGGCCGCGCCGCTCGGCCGCACGCAGCGGCAGATCCGGGACGCCTGGCGCGACGCGCAGGCGGTGCAGCAGGCGTTCGATGCCGCCTGCCGGGCCGCGGGCGCCGAGGTCGTCGCCTCGGCCCGGGAGAAGGGCGAGAAGCTCCTGGTGCTCATCGGCCGGCCCTACAACATGTACGACCACGGCATGAACCTGGGCCTGCCCAGGAAGCTGGCGGAGCAGGGCCGCACGGTCGTCCCGCTGGACATGCTGGAGACCGACACGAAGCTCCTGGGCACGCGCTACCGCAACACCTTCTGGACCTACGGCCAGCGCATCCTGGCGGGCGCCGAGCAGGTCGCCCGCTCCGAGGACATGGACGCGGTCTACCTGACCAACTTCAGCTGCGGGCCGGACAGCTTCCTGCTCAGCTTCGCCGAGGAGATCTTCTCCAACCGGCCGTTCCTGGCCCTCGAGCTCGACGAGCACGGCGCGGACGCGGGCTACATGACCCGCATCGAGGCCTTCTTCGACGTGCTGCGCCGGCCGCGGCCCGCGCTGCGGCCCCGCCGGCCGCACACGCCCGAGCCGGACGACCTGCGCGATCGGATCATCTGGCTGCCGCCCATGCACCCCATGGGCGGGACCCTGATGGCCGCGGCCTTCCGCGCCCACGGCTACGAGTGCAACGCCATCCCGGGCGAGGACCAGGAGGCCTTCGAGCTGGGCCGCTCGCTCACCCGCGGCTCCGAGTGCCTGCCGAACGCGCTGACGCTCGGCTCCTTCCTCAAGGCGATCCAGGCCTCGAGCGAGCCGAGCCGCCGCCACGCGCTGTTCATGCCCACGGCCGAGGGGCCCTGCCGCTTCGGCCAGTACTGCACCCTGCACCGCCAGGTGTTCGACCGCATGGGGCTTACGGACGTGGCCATCATGTCCCCCTCGTCGTTCAACTCCTACCAGGGGCTGAGCGAGCCGCTGCGGCGCGACGTGTGGAAGGCGCTGCTGCTGAGCGACGTGCTGTTCAAGGCGGCCTGCAAGCGCCGGCCGTACGAGCGCAACCGGGGCGAGACCGACCGCGTGGCGGCCCTGGAGCGCAAGCGCCTCGAGGCGGTGATCGAGACCCGCGGGGACCTGCACGCGGCCGTGCGCGGGTCGATCCGCCGCATCGCGGAGGTGCCGCACCGCGACGGGCCCAGGAAGCCGCTGGTGGGCATCGTGGGCGAGATCTACGTGCGCTGCAACACCTTCTCCAACGAGGACGTGGTGGGCGCCATCGAGCGCTACGGCGGCGAGGCCTGGCTGACGCCGATGTCCGAGTGGATCGTGTACACCGCGGCCATGCAGAACCTGAGCTTCAAGGACGGCAGCGCCAACCCGCTGAAGAAGTGGGTCTCCCTGCTGAAGAACCAGTACATCTTCTGGCAGGAGCACAAGATGTACCGGGCGGCCGGCGCGTTCCTGGCCGACCGGCGCGAGCCCGACATGCAGGCCATGCTGGCCGAGGGGTTCGGGCTCTTGCCGGCCGAGTTCGAGGGCGAGGCCGTGCTCACCCTGGCGCGCACCATGGCCTTCGCCCGGCAGGGCGCCTGCCTGGTGGTCAACTGCGCCCCGTTCGGCTGCATGCCGGGCACGCTGACCACCGCCATGTTCCGCGAGCTGGCCCCCAGGCTCGGCATCCCGGTGGTGGGCATGTTCTACGACGGGCACGGCAACCTGAACAGCCGCCTCGAGGTGTTCCTGCGCAACGCCGTGGACGCGGCCCGCCCCGAGCTGCCCGCGCCCGCCGAGATCGGCCCGCAGGTCCAGCCCCAGGCCTGAGCCTCGCTCACCCCTCGGTCAGGTGCGCGAGCGCCACCTCCTCGGTGTCGAAGGCGCGCATCGGGCTCCCGGTCGTCCGGGTGTAGGCGTTCAGCAGGATGCGGCGGATCCCCGAGTCCACCCCGATCACCGCCACCCGCTCGCACTTCCGGGTGGCCTCGGGCGTGGCCAGCTCCTTGGCCCGCGCCATCACCCTGGGCGGCAGGTTGCAGCCCCGGATGTCCACCAGGATGCGCAGCGGCATCAGGGCCTGCGCGATGATCCCCATCGCCGCCTCGAGCGTCTGCAGCAGATCCTCTTCTTTGATCTGCCTGGAGAAATCAACCCACAGCAGCTTCTTCCCAGCGTGGTCCTTCCAGCCGACAGGCATCCGCGCACCCCCTTCGCCCCCGGCCGGGCTAGCGCAGCCCGAGGGCCGCCTTCAGCCCCTTGACCAGCTCGAAGTACTCCGTCCGCTCGTGGGGCTCGTTCAGGATGTGGAAGTCCTTCTTGCCCAGCCCCACGCAGCCGAAGCAGTAGGTGCAGTCCACGCAGGCGTCGCACAGGGTCAGGTAGGCCGAGCCCGAGCAGTTCGAGCAGTCGACGCAGTAGGCGCACTGGTGGCAGAAGCGGCAGCGCAGCGCGTGGGTGGTGTGCGCGCACTGCTGGCACTCCACCGAGTGGGTGCAGCGGTAGCAGCCCTGGCAGGCCTGGCAGAACATGCAGCTGGTGCACTGGGTGCAGCCCCGGCACTCGAACGAGCCGGGGTTCCGGTCGGCGGTGGCGTACTCCTTGCGCAGCCGGTCGAGCTCCCGCAGGAACTCCGCCTTGCCCATGCTCATGCGTCTCCCTCCTGGCGTGCGGCTGGAATGTAGCACGTCCTGGCGGCGTTGGCATCCCCGGCGACCCGGTGTACGCTCGGCGGCGGGTGGAGAACGGAGGGCACGCGATGGCCGAGATGAACCGTCGGGACTTCCTGCGCGGCGTGGCGGCCGGGACGGCCGTGGTGTCGCTGCCGGCGCTCTCGTGCGCGCCCGCGGGCGGGGCGCTGCGCGGCGCGGGCGGACCGGCGCCGGCGGGCGGCGCGTACTTCGACCCGTTCGGGGTGGACGAGGGGCTGCTTCGGCGGGTGCTCGACCGGGCGCTCGCGCGCGGGGGCGACTTCGCCGAGATCTTCCTGCAGCACTGCGTGCGCCACTCGGTGGCGCTCGAGGACGGCGCGGTCAACAGCGCCACCACCGGCGTGGACCTCGGGGCCGGCGTCCGGGTGCTCAAGGGCGACGCGACCGGCTTCGCCTTCTGCGAGGACCTCACCGAGGCGGCGCTGCTGGCGACGGCGGAGACCGCGGCCAGCGTGGCCGACGGCCCGCAGGCCGCCCGGCCCAGGCGCTTCGCCGTGTCCCGCCCCCCCAGCCGCTACGCCATCGCCGTGCCCTGGAGCGAGGTGGGCGTCGAGCGCAAGGTCCCCCTGGTCGCCAGGCTGGACGGGCTGGCCCGGGCGCGGGACCCGCGCATCGTGAAGCTCTCGGCCAGCCTGCGGGACGAGAGCAGCCACATCCTGGTGGCCAACAGCGAGGGGCTGCGGGTCGAGGACGCGCAGCCCATGCTGGTCCTGGGCGCGACCTGCGTGGCCCGGCACCAGGGCCGGACGGAGACCAACTCCCAGGCCCTGGCCAAGCGCCAGGGGCTGGACTGGATCACCGCCGGGCGCATCGAGGCGCTCGCCCACCGCCTGGTCGATCGCTGCGTGGCGCTGTTCGACGCGGTGCCGCCCCCCATCGGCGAGCTGCCGGTGGTGCTGGCCGCGGGCTCCTCGGGCATCCTGCTGCACGAGGCCATCGGCCACGGCATGGAGGCCGACTTCAACCGCAAGGGCACCTCCATCTTCGCCGACAAGATCGGCAAGCGCATCGCCCCGCCCGGGGTGACCATCGTGGACGACGCCACCCTGCCCCACGAGCGCGGCAGCCTGAACGTGGACGACGAGGGCCAGGAGGGCCAGCGCACGGTCCTGGTCGAGGACGGCGTGCTGCGCACCTTCCTGCACGACCGCATCTCGGCCCGGCACTACAAGCTCGCGGCCTCGACCGGCTCGGGCCGGCGCCAGAGCTTCCGCTTCCCGCCCGTGCCGCGCATGCGCGTGACCTACATGGAGCGGGGGACGCACGCGCGGGAGGAGGTGATCGCCTCGGTCAAGAAGGGCCTCTTCGCCGAGGACTTCTCCAACGGCCAGGTGGCCATCGGGGCCGGCGACTTCACCTTCTTCCTCAAGTACGGGCGGCTGATCGAGGACGGCAAGCTGACCGCGGTGGTCAAGGACGCGAACCTGATCGGCGCCGGGCCCAAGGTGCTGGAGAAGGTGGACATGGTGGCCGACGACCTCGTCATCGACGAGAACGGCTGGACCTGCGGCAAGGACGGCCAGGGGGTGCCGGTCGGCCTGGGCCTGCCCACCGTGCGCGCGGGCGCCATCTCCATCGGCGGGAGGAAGTCATGAGCCACGAGCTGCTGGAGCAGGCCTGGGGGGCCGTGCGCGGAGCGCAGCGGCGCGGCGCCCAGGGCGCGCGGGCCGCCGCCCACCGGGTGCGCGAGAGCACCCTCGAGTGGCGCGACGGGGCGCTCGACCGGCTGCAGGAGTCCACCCGGATGGGGCTGGAGGTGGCGCTGTTCGTCGACGGGCGCTACTCGACCCACGCGACCAGCGACCTGCGCCCGGAGGCCCTCGAGGGCTTCCTGGACGAGTGCGTGGCCATGACCCGGGTGCTGGCCGAGGACGCGCACCGCGCGCTCCCCGACCCGGCCCGCTACCAGGGCCGGTTCCAGGGCGACCTCGGCCTCATGGACGAGGCGGGGGTGGCGGGCTCGACCCCGGCGGAGCGCCGGCGGCTGGTCCAGGCGCTCGAGGCCGCGGTCCGCGCGGGGCCGGGCGCCGACCAGCTCGCCTCGGTCACCACCGCCTGCTCGGACACCGCGGGCGAGCGCGCCCTGGTGTGCTCGAACGGCATGGAGGGCAGCTGGCGCGGGTCGTCCTTCTACCTGTGGGCCGAGTGCGCGGTGAAGGACGCGGGCGGCCGCAAGCCCGAGGGCTGGTGGTACTCGGCCCGCAGGCAGCGCGGCGCGCTGCAGGCGCCCGAGGAGATCGGCCGGGAGGCGCTCCGCCGGGCGCTCGCCCAGGTGGGCGCGAAGCCCGAGCCGAGCGGCGAGCACCCCTGCGTCGTCGAGGCCGCGGTGGCCGGCCGGCTGTTCGCCGACCTGCTCTCGCCGCTCTCGGGCTGGGCCATCCAGCAGCAGCGCTCCTTCCTGGCGGACAAGCTCGACCAGGCGGTGGCGGCCGCGTGCCTCACGCTGGCGGACGATCCGCTGCTGCCGGCCGGGCTCGCCTCCCAGGCCTACGACGGCGAGGGCATGAGCGCCGTCCGGCGGCCGATCTTCGAGCAGGGGGTGCTCCGCACCCACTTCCTCGACACCTACTCCGCCCGCAAGCTCGGGCGGGAGCCCACCACGGGCGGCGCCTCGAACCTGGTGTTCCAGGGCGGCGAGCGGGATCTCGCGGGCCTGCTCCAGGCCATGGGCACGGGCCTGCTCGTCACCGGTTTCTCGGGCGGCAACTCGAACGCGGCCACGGGCGACTTCTCGGTGGGGGTCAAGGGCATGTGGGTCGAGGGCGGGAGGCCCGTCCGGCCCGTGGCCGAGATGAACCTGTCGGGCAATCACCTGGCGCTGTGGAAGCGGCTGGCGGAGCTCGGCAACGACCCCAACCCGAGCTCCTCCCTGCGCATCCCCTCCCTGCGCTTCGACCCGGTCCAGTTCTCCGGGACGTGAGAGTCCTCGTATCCGTTCGTCTCCGAAACCATGGTGGGCCTTCCTGAGCCGGGGCAGGTTGCCAGATCTTTTCTTTTGACATGTCTTCTCAACTGATGTATATGGCATTATTAAGGCCTGTCATCGCGAATCGCTTTCTGGTGGGAATTCTGCGTCTGAAGTCGCTGACGAGAAGGAGGCTGCGCGTGGATCACTGCTTCGAGCCCAAAGGATGCCCACGTCGCGAAAA
>Ga0116143_10005126_pt1 | contig 12051 bp, 7 predicted proteins | sample AD_UKC034_MetaG_FD_89745 | JGI IMG/M metagenome (GOLD analysis project Ga0116143, IMG submission 89745) | Active sludge microbial communities of municipal wastewater-treating anaerobic digesters from USA - AD_UKC034_MetaG | ecosystem: Engineered > Bioreactor > Anaerobic > Digestate | place: USA...
CGCTGTAGCGGGTCGGGGAGTCCTTCCAAGCTTGTGCTTGCTGGCATTCCGCGATGCTGGCATCCGCCCGCACATCCCCGGGTTTCTTCTCCTTGAAGCGGTTGTAGGCGGCAATGGCATCGGCGTATTTCCCTTCCTGCTTCAGCATATCACCGATGTACAGGTAGGTGATCGGATCGGTGTACTGGGCCTTGTTCGCCTTCTCATACCACACGGCCGCCTGCTGCGCATCGCCCAACGCCTTGTAAGCCTCCCCCACTTTGAAGATCAGTTCGGCCTTGGTGCTGGCCTTCTTCTCCACGGTGTACGCCTTCTTGTACAGCTCAATGGCGTTGAAGTAGAAGCCCTTCTTGAACGCATCATCCGCTTCCTCCGCCAGTTTCCCTTGGGCGGCTGCCGTACTTACGAACAGGATGCTGACGAACAGGCTTGCCAGGAGTTTCCTTGATGTCATCACGTGCGTGTGGGTGAGTCGGGTTTTCCGGTTCCGGGCGAAGATAAGCAGATCCCGAAATGGCAAGCACCGACTTTTTGTGGGGGATCCGCGCCGTTCGACCCTACCGCGTGAACATCAGTTCCCGCATCTTGGGCAGCGGCCAAAGCTCGTCGTCCACCAGGAGCTCGAGCTTGTCGCTATGGTACCGGATCCGATCCAGGAAGGGTTTGACCTCGTCGCAATACGCGATGGCCTTCTTCCGGGTGTCCTCCACCGCGTTCGCCTTCTTCCGGGCTTCGGTCATCTCCTCGACGAGGGAAACGATCAGATTCACATGTTCACTGATCTCTTCGATGAGCTTCACTTGGGTGGCACCCGCTTTTTTCGCCTTTTCGGCACCGAGCACCTCACGCAGGCCCCGCACGTTCTCCAGCAGCCTGTTCTGGTAGGCAATGGCCGTTGGCACGATGTGGTTCTGGGCGAGATCACCACATACGCGGCCTTCGATCTGGAGCTTGAGGACGTAGTTGTGCAGCTCGATCTCGTGCCTGGCCTCAAGCTCCTTGGCCGTGAGCACGCCCATGCTGGCGAACAGTTCCTTCGTCTCCTTCCGCTCCCAAACGTCCAGGGCACGGGGTGTATCCGCGATATTGCTCAGGCCCCGCCTGGCCGCTTCCTGTTTCCAGGCTTCACCGTAACCGTTGCCTTCGAAGCGGATCGCCTTGCTTTCCACGATGAGGTCGCGCAACACGCGCAGTACGGCCTCATCCTTCTTCGTGCCCTTGTCGATCAATGCATCCACGCTCTTCTTGAAGGCCTGGAGCTGGTGGGCCACGATGGTATTGAGCACGGTCATCGCCGCGGCGCAGTTGGCGCTGCTGCCTACCGCCCGGAACTCGAACTTGTTCCCGGTGAAGGCGAACGGGCTGGTGCGGTTGCGATCCGTGTTGTCCAGCATCACCGAGGGGATCCGACCGATGTCCAGCTTAAGCTCGGTCTTGCGGTCCGGCGTCATCGCTCCTTTGATGTTCTTCTCCAACCCATCGAGCAGATTGCTCAGGTGCTCGCCGATGAACACGCTGATGATGGCTGGCGGGGCCTCGTTCGCACCCAGCCGGTGATCGTTCCCGGCGGAACCGATGCTGGCGCGAAGCACATCGGCGTGACGGTGGATGGCCTTGATGGTGTTCACGAAGAAGGCCAGGAAGAGCATGTTCTCCTTCGGTGTCTTGGCGGGGCGCAGCAGGTTCTTGCCGGTGTTGGTGGCGAGGCTCCAGTTGTTGTGCTTCCCGCTGCCGTTGACGCCGGCGTAGGGCTTCTCGTGGAACAGCACGCGGAAGTGATGTTTCCGGGCCGTCTTCTCCATCACGTCCATGAGGAGCATGTTGTGGTCCACCGCGAGGTTGAGCTCCTCGAAGACCGGGGCACACTCGAACTGATTGGGAGCCACTTCGTTGTGGCGTGTCTTCACCGGGATGCCCAGCTTCAACGCCTCGGTCTCGAAATCGCGCATGAAGGCAACGGCCCGATCGGGAATGCTTCCGAAGTAGTGATCCTCCAATTGCTGGCCTTTCGCCGGCAAATGACCGAACATGGCACGTCCGGTCATCATGATGTCCGGGCGGGCATGGTAAAGGGCCTCATCGATGAGGAAATACTCCTGCTCCCAGCCCAGGGTGCAGGTCACCTTGGTCACGTCCTTGTCGAAGTACTGGCACACGGCCGTGGCGGCTTCGTCCACCGCTTTAATGGCGCGGAGCAGGGGCATCTTGAAGTCGAGGGCCTCACCCGTGTAACTGATGAAGATGGTGGGGATGCAGAGGGTACGCCCCATGATGAATGCCGGACTGCTCGGGTCCCAGGCCGTGTAGCCGCGGGCTTCGAAGGTGTTGCGGATGCCACCGTTCGGGAAGCTGCTCGCATCAGGCTCCTGCTGTACGAGCATGCTTCCGTCGAATCGCTCGATGCTGCGCCCCCCGCCAATGGGTTCGAAGAAGGCATCGTGCTTCTCGGCGCTCGTCCCGGTGAGCGGCTGGAACCAGTGGGTATAGTGGGTGGCGCCCTTGCTGGCGGCCCACTCCTTCATACCGCTGGCGACCTGGTCGGCCAGCTTGCGATCGATCCGTGACCCTTGATGAATGGCCTGCCGGACCGCGAACCAGGCGTCCTCCGTCAGGAACATGCGCATGGCATCCTCGTTGAACACGTTGCTCCCGAAATACTCGGAGATCTTGGCCGTGGGCATTTCGACCACCTTCGGAGCACGGTTCATCACACTTTCCAGCGCCTGTTGACGGAATCGGGGGGTGTTCATTAGAATTTTATCTTTTCAGCGACGAAGGTATGCTGACCCCATGGGGGTGCCCTCTGAATTTTTGAACATTCTGACGCCCACCCCCCCATTAGAAGTAGGTCTCGAACGAAGAAAAGCACCGTTTCGGTGCTTTTCGGTTCCTGAATCAGGGTTTATCCTTTTCCTCGGGAGGCGGCGGCTCGGGCGTCCCGCCTTCGCCGGGAGGTGGTGGGATCGCCGGTGGCTTCGCCTGCGCAGCGGCCACTTCCTGTTGGAAGGCCCGCCGCTGCTCGTTCACCGTGCGGGTCACCTCGTTGGCACCCCGCTGGATCTCGCGTTGCACCTCATTGCTCGCGTCGCGAACCTGCCGCATCGTCCGGCCCAGGGTCCGTGCGAGGTCGGGAATACCCTTGGAGCCGAAGAATAGCAGGGCGAAAAGCAGGATGATGATGAGTTCTCCCCCACTGATGTCGAATAGTAATGGCCGGCCCATGGTCGGGTCAAAAATAGACCGGCCCGGAAGGTTCCGGGCCGGTCCAAGAGGAATGCGCAAGGATCAGGCGGTGGCGAGCTTCGCCTCCTCCACCTTCTTGCGCTCCAGACGCGCCACCAGGTCAACAGCGATGCCGGAACCGATGAAGATGGACGAGTAGGTACCCACCAGCACACCGAAGAAGATACCGAACACGAAGCCCTTGATGGCCACCCCGCCGAAGAGGTAGATGACCACGAGCACCAGCAGGGTGCAGAAGCCGGTGTTCACCGTCCGCCGCAATGTGCTGTTGAGCGCCTTGTTGAAGACGGTGACGGTATCCTCCCGCTTGTGATCACGCAGGTATTCACGGATCCTGTCGAACACCACCACGGTATCGTTGATCGAGTACCCGATGACCGTCAGGATCACGCCGATGAAGGCTTCATCGATCTCCAGGGAGATCGGCAGGAGGCCCCAGAGCAGTGCATACAGGCCAAGCACGATCACCACGTCATGGAAGAGCGAGATCAGCGCACTGAGGCCGTAGCTGAGGTTGTTGAACCGGATACCGATGTAGATGAACATGAATACCAGGGCGATGGAGACGGCGATCGCCGCGTTCCGCTTGATGTCATCGGAGATCGTGGCGTCCACCTTCCGGGTCTCTTCGATACGGTAGTCCACCCCGGTGAGCGCGAGGCCTTCGCGCAGCTTCGCCTCCACTTTCCCGTCCGTGGAAGCATCCAACTCATCGATCAGGTAGTTGGTCGTGATCTTCAGCTGGTGCTGGCTTCCGTAAGTCTTCGCCGTCACCGTGTACTGGCGGCCACTGGCATCGGTCATCAACGGTTCCAAGGTCGCCTTGACCTGCTCGGAGTCCATGTCATCCTTGAAGTCGACCACGTAGGTGCGCCCCCCGGAGAAGTCGACACCCAGGTTGAAACCACGGGTCACCATGGCGCCGATGCTGAGCGCCACCAGCACGAAGGAGATGGCATAGTACATCTTGCGCTTGCCCATGAAGTCGTAGTTCGCGTTGGCCAGGATGTTCTCGGACCACTTGTTCCAGAAGGTGATGGTCTTACCCTTCTCCAAGCGCCACATCATGAGCAGGCGTGCGATGAAGATGGCGGTGAAAAGCGAGGTGAGGATACCGAGGCCGAGTGTGGTAGCGAAGCCACGGATCGGTCCAGAACCGAAGTAATACAGGATGACCGCCGTGATGAACGAGGTGATGTTCGAATCGAGGATGGCCGAGAGCGCACCCTGGTTGCTGAAGGCCGCTTCCAGGGCTGGACGAAGCGCCCGGCCAGCCTTCATCTCATCACGGACACGCTCATTGATCAGCACGTTGGCATCCACCGCCATACCGATGGTAAGCACGATACCGGCGATGCCGCTCAGGGTCAGTGTGGCCTGCAAGGAGGCCATGCTTCCGAGCAGGAAGAACACGTTCGCCATGAGGGCCACATCCGCGATCCAGCCGGCCCGGGCATAGTACAAGCCCATCACAAGCAACACGCCGATCAGCGCGATCCCGAAGGAGACGAGGCCCTTGTTGATGTTCTCCTCACCGAGCGATGGACCCACCACCGTCTCATCGATGATGCGCGCCGGAGCAGGCAGCGCACCAGCCTTAAGGATGTTGGCCAGGTCCTCCGCCTCTTGGATCTGCTTGTTCAGGTCACCGGAACCCATGGAGATCGACGACCTGCCACCGCTGATCTCCCCTTGGACCACCGGTCCGCTGTAGACATAATCATCCAGCACGATGGCGACCACGCGTCCGATGTTCTCACCGGTCATCAGGCGCCACACCTGGGCCCCTTCGGCGTCCATCTGCATGTTCACCTCCACGGCGCCCTTGTAATCGAAGTCCTGGTTGGCAGTAACGATGGAGCTACCATCCAAGCGGGGCTTGCCGCCTTTAGGCACCTCCAGGGCATAAAGGCTCAGCACCTGCACTTTGCCGCCATCCTGGGTGTCATAGCTATCCGGTTTAGCGGTCCAAGCCAGCTTCACATCGGGCGGGAGCAAGGACTTCGCCGTGGCTGAACGCAGGTAGCCGTTCACGGCGGCCGTATCAGCTACCAAGGCGGTGCCCACGATGGGACCTTTGGCCTGGTTGGAAGGTTGGAACACCGCGAACAACGGGTTCTTGCGGCGCAGCTCGGCACGTTCCGCTTCGGTCATCTCTTGGTTGGCGGTATCGGCCAGGAGGCTGTCCGCGGCAGCGGTGGAGTCGGCGACAACGGCCGCATCAGCCAGCGCGGTCGTATCAGCCATCGTCGTATCCGCCGCAACGGAGGTGCTATCCACTGGTACCGCGATCTGGCCCAGGCGGGTGTTGATCCGCTCCAGGACCGGATACACCACCTCGTTATCCACCGTCTCCCAGAATTCAAGATTGGCGGTGCTCTGAAGCACTTTCCGCACCCGCTCCTTGTCCTTCACACCGGGCAGTTCGATCTGGATCCGACCGGAGAAGGCCTGCTTCTGGATCAAGGGCTGCGCCACACCGAACTTGTCGATACGGGTGCGCATGATCCGCTCCGTGTTCTCCACAGCCGCATTGGCCTCCTTGCGCAGGGCGGCGATGTAGTCCTCATCAGAGCCGTCGCGGGCGAAGAGGTCGCTACGGTCCGGCGTATAGAAGATGGCGGAGAGAGGGCCTCGACCCTGCACCTTCGCATACTCCTCACCGAAGAGGGTGATGAAGTCGGCATCGCTGCTCAACATCCGCTGCCGAGCCGCATCCATGGCGGCAAGGAAAGATGGGTCTGTGCTATTGCCGCTGAGGTTCTCCACCAGTTCGGGGACGCTCACCTCCAAGGTCACCGCCATACCACCTTTGAGGTCAAGGCCCATGTTCATCTCGCGCTCCTTGCACTCGGCATAGCTGTACCCGAAAACGGGGTACACCTTCTCGTCGCCGTGGGTGCGCAGGTAGCGGTTCTCGTAGATGATCTCGAGCGAATCGCGATCAAGTTCCGCCATGGCGGGCTCGGCCTGGATCAGGGAGTCAACGGAATACCCGGCTTCCACCCGTGCACGCTTCTCCATCCGTGAGGTGAAGAAGGAGAAGGACAATTGCCACAAACACGCCAGCGCTAGTAGGATAGTGAAGATCCAAAGCGCGCCCCGATTCTGCATGACGGATGGTTTTTCTAAAGAGGCGGCAAATATAGCGTTGTTGGGCACTGGGGAAAGGAGGTACCGATGGCTGGTATCGCGGGGGATGGAATGCCGTGGTTTTGAACAGATAGGCTTGCATGAACAGCACAGGGTGAGGTGCCGTGGGGATGGGATCCACCCGACATTTGCACATGATCGCATCTATTGGGCCGCTCCGGTGGCTTCTCCTCAGTGCACCCTTGTTGTTCTGTGGGACCACCTTCGGGCAGATGGACCTTCATTTCGATGGCACGGTACCCGTGGAGCGGGGGGCTGCGGACCTGGATCTCGCATGGGCGGGTGGGATGAACTCCCCCCAATTCGGGGAACTGGACCTCGACCAGGATGGCTTGTTGGACCTCGTCGTCTTCGATCGCATCGGCGACCGGGTGATGACCCTGTTGAACACGGGAGGTACAGGCACCAATCGATACCACCTCACTCGCGCCTTCGAGCACGTGTGGCCATTCCGCGTGCTCCACGACTGGGCCTTGTTCCGCGATTACGACTGTGACGGACTGATGGACATCTTCACGTATTCGCAGGCCGGCTTCTCCGTCTATCGGAACACCTCGGCCAATGGATCCCTCTCCTTCGAGCTCCTCGTGTTCCGCGCGGAATGTGATTATGTCTTCACCGATGGAACCTTCCAACGGTCCAACCTCTTCGTGTCGGCCGATGACCTTCCCGGCATCGTCGATGTGGACGGCGACGGCGACCTGGATGTGCTCACCTTCAGCCAGCTCGGCACCTTCCTCGAGTATTACAAGAACCTGAGCGTGGAGACCTATGGCACCTGTGATAGTCTGACCTACGTGCGCAGGAACGCCTGCTGGGGCCGGTTCGCCGAGAACGCTTCCACCAACGCGGTCACGCTGAACGTCGACTGCCCCTTCAATGTGCCCGCGCCTGAGATCGGCCCGGGTCCTGGCGGGCATGACCCAACGGCCGAGGAGGATCGAGCAGAAGCGCACTCGGGCAGCACCATCACACCGTTGGACCTGGATGGCAACGGGGTCATGGACCTCTTGCTCGGTGACATCGCCTACGCCAACATCGTCGCGCTGACCAACGGTGGGACGGTGGACAACTCCCTGATGATCTCGGAGGACACCCAATTCCCGATCACGGACGTACCGGTGGACCTGCCGATCTTTCCAGCAGGCTTCCATCTGGATGTGGATGGCGATGGCCAGCGCGACCTGTTGGTGTGTGCCTCGGCCAGGGGGCTCGCTCAGAACTACGAAAGCGTTTGGTACTACCATAATGCGGGCTCCGACCTCCAGCCTGTCTTCGAGTATCAGCAGCGCGACCTGTTCCAGAGCCGGATGCTTGACCTCGGTGAAGGCGCGAACCCGGTCCCTTTCGACCACAATGGGGACGGCCGGATGGACCTGATCGTCTCGAATGAAGGCTACTACCACCCATCCGGCAATTACGTGGGCAAGCTGGCCTTGTTGGAGAACATCGGAACCACCACTTCCCCGGCCTTCCGGTTGGTGACGGATGATTACATGAACCTGAGTGCGAGCGGCATAGGAACGTCGATGTATCCGGCATTCGCGGACCTGGACGGCGATGGGGACAAGGACATGTATATCGGTGACCTACAAGGTCGTCTGCACTTCTACCGGAACACTTCGTCGGGACCGGTCGCCCAGTTCACGCTGGTCCAGCCCAACGTTGCCTACGCGAACGGTACGGAGATCGACGTGGGCAGGCAGGCCACCCCACAGTTCATCGACCTGGACCGGGACGGCCTCAGCGACCTGGTGATCGGCGAGCAGAACGGCAACCTGAACTATCTGCGGAACACCGGGAGCACCTTGGCTGCCAGTTGGACCCTGGTGACCGACTCGCTGGGCCACGTGCGCACCGTTACGCCATACACCCTGGGTCATTCAGTACCCTTCGTGTTCAGCAATTCCGTCGGAGCCTATGAGATCCTGGTCGGGTCCGAGGCTGGCACGCTCTGGCATTACACCGGGATCGACGGGAACCTGGACGGAACCTGGACCCTGCAGGACAGCAGTTTCCTGGACATCGATGAAGGTTTCCGCGCCACGGTCTGCCTGCATGACTACACCGGCGATGGCGAACTGGACCTCGTGGTGGGCAACTTCGACGGGGGACTAGGATTCTGGCGCAGCGATGCGGAGGTGGGTATCAGGCCTAGGACCGACGCGGTAGAGATGAGCATCCGCCCCAATCCGAGCACGGGCCTTATCGAGATCATCCTGCCGGGAACGATCGTCAACGGTCGGACCGACTTGATCGTGCGCAACGCGATCGGTCAGGAAGTCCTGCGCATCAGTGCGGTCCCTGGGCTCAATTCGATCGACCTTGGTCGACTCGGCCCGGGTGTGTACACGCTGCAGGCTCCGGTGGCCGGTGGGATATCGCCTGCCCGGGTGGTGATCCGATAGGCGCGATCTGAATGAAGAACGGCGCCTGCTCGGCGCCGTTCTTCATTCCAAGGGTCGGGGATCAGGCGGTCACCTGCATCTTGTCCAGCACGTCCATCACCTCCTTCACCGCTTTGGCGCTGGAGTCGCACAGTGCTTGCTCGTCCTTGTTCAACTTCAGTTCGATGATCCGTTCGATGCCATTGTGGCCGAGGATCACCGGCACGCCCATGTACACGTCCTTAAGGCCATATTCGCCTTGAAGCCAGGCACATACCGGGAACACACGCTTCTGGTCACGAACAATGGCCTCGACCATCTGGGAGGCGGCGGTACCTGGTGCGTACCAAGCGCTCGTACCGAGCAGGTTCACGATCTCACCACCTCCTTTCTTCGTCCGTTCCACGATGGCGTCGAGCTTTTCAGGGGCGATCAGCTCGGTCACCGGGATCCCACCAACCGTGGTGTAGCGCGGCAGGGGGACCATGGTATCTCCATGACCGCCCATGAGGACCGCCTGGATATCCTTCGGGCTCACGTTCAACTCGGTGGCCAGGAAGGCGCGGTAGCGGGCCGTATCCAGGATCCCCGCCATGCCGAACACCCGGTTCGCCGGGAATTTACTGGTGATGAAGGCACAGTAGGTCATCACGTCAAGCGGGTTGCTCACCACCACGATGATCGCCTTCGGTGAATGCTTGATGATGTTCTCGGTGACGCTCTTGACGATTGCCGCGTTGGTGGCGATCAGGTCGTCGCGACTCATGCCGGGTTTGCGCGGCAGACCACTGGTAATCACCACCACATCGCTGTCCGCGGTCTTCGCATAATCGTTGGTACTGCCCACCAAACGGGAGTCGAATAGGCTGATCGGGGCGGTCTGCCAGATGTCCAGTGCCTTGCCCTCGGCGACCCCTTCCTTGATGTCCAACAACACCACTTCATTGGCCAGTTCCCAACGGGCAACGGCATCGGCACAGGTGGCACCCACGTTCCCTGCGCCCACAACGGTGACTTTCATCTTCTGAGTTTGGTTATTGCGTGCTTGCCGGGGACTTTCCCGGGGCGGGGCGAAAGTACTACCCTCCGACCACCGTTCCGTGACCAGGATCAGGTTTCCAAGGCAGGGGACCTCCAGGCAGGCATCCTTTTTCAACCGCTGCCGTCTACTAGGTCAGGAATGGCTACCTTGACCGCTGTCATGCTCCAGCGACCCTCTGCTCCCCCGGCCTCCGAGCGCAGCAACCTGCGTTTGGTGCAGGACCAGGTGGTCATGGAGGCACAGGAAGCCGCCTATGGCGCACTGATCGATGGCTGCCTGAAGGAGGAGCGTCGCGCGCAGCAAAGGGTGTATGAGCTTTTCTACGGCAAGATGATGGCCGTATGTCTCCGGTACACTAAGAACGCCGACCAGGCCAAGGACATCCTCCAGGATGGATTCATCAAGGTGTTCAAGAGCGTCAATAAGTTCAACCGGGCCGGATCATTCGAAGGGTGGATCCGACGGATCATGGTGAACACGGCGATCGACCATTTCCGCAGGACCAAGAACTCCTACCTGCTATTGGGCGAGGAACGCAGCATCGAGGATTTCGGCGATCACGACGAGGAGGACATCCTGGCCGAGGAGAGCGGTGAGGATTACCTGGACCTGAAGCCCGCGGACATCATCAATGCCATGCAGAAATTGACCCCGGCCTACCGGACGGTATTCAACTTGTATGTGTTCGAGGAGTTGACGCACAAGGAGATAGCCGACATGCTCGGGATCAACATCGGCACCTCCAAGAGCAACCTGGCCAAGGCCAAGCACAATCTGAAGAAATTCCTATCGAAGGAGCACAAGCTCCATTAACGGACGAGGAACATGAGTGGACCGACGGGATTCGAACAAGCGGTGAAGGAGGCGCTCGAGCCGTACGAGGTGCCCTACAATTCCGCTGACTGGGGCCATCTGGAGCGGGCGCTCGATGGCCGCACGGACGATGTGGCACGTGTGTCGCGCTCCGGCCTTTACGCCCTTTTGATCGGTGGATCGCTCGCCGCGGTGAGCAGCTTCATGATCCTGACCAAACCGACCTTATCCGTGACTGGCGAGCCAGTGAGTGCCAGTACGATCATGTCACCGACGCTGACGCCCACGCTTGGCACCGAAGCCATCAAAGAGGCCGAGGTAGCGATCCAGGAGACCGCTCCGGTGGTGGCCATGGCACCTGTGGAGACGCCGGCCAAAGTGGAGGTCAAGGAGAAGGTGTCCGTGACACCGGAGCCCGTCACGAGCACGATCTCCGCATCGGCGGTGAAACCGACGCACCCGATGAACCATGAGCCGGTCGTGAAGCCGAGCATCACGGAAGGTTGTCCTGGTTCTGTCATCGATTTCGAGGCTGAGAACGTGTCCGGTGAAGGAATGTACCTCTGGAACTTCGGGGATGGCAGCTTCTCCAACAAACCAAGACCGAGCCATGTCTTCGCCAAATCAGGAAGCTTCGAGGTCATGTTGTCTCATTCGACCTCCGATGGTGGCGGCATTCGGAACAAGGCGGTGGCGGACCGCATCGTGATCCACGAGGCTCCGGAAGCCTCGTTCAACGTGTTGAAACAGGAATACGACAACACCGTACCCTCCATCCATTTCGAGAACCGCAGCCTGGGTGGTCGGTCCTACCGCTGGGACTTCGGCGATGGAGGTACCAGTACAGTCGCCCACCCCGACCATATCTACAAGAAAGCGGGCGTGTATACCGTGAGCCTGGTCGTGGTGAACGGTAATGGTTGTGAGGATCACGCCGAGCGGACGGTGCGGATCGAGAACGACTACAACCTGGACGCCCCCGGGACTTTCTCCCCGAACGGCGATGGCACCGATGACGTGTTCATTCCGGAAGCATTGAAGACCCTGGGCGCACGCTTCGTGCTTACCGTCATGGAGTCCAAGACCGGAGTGGTGGTATACGAGACCAACGACCCTCAGCGGCCATGGAACGGCAAGGTCGCCAACAAAGGAGATGCCTGCTCACAGGGCGAATATGTGTGGTTGGTGGAGATGAAGGATGGGGAGAAGTTGGGAGGGACCTACACCGGTAGCATTCAATTGGTGCGTTAGTTCTTTCGTTGACAAAGGCCTGGACCGGATCCCCCGAGCGACCTCGGGGGATCTATTTTTGTGGACATAGGCAACGGACCGGTCACCGGCGCGGTCACTCGTTCAGCTGGTCAATGGTCAACTCCCATGCGGCTATCCCAAACCGGAGAATAATGGAGAAGA
>Ga0116143_10005129_pt1 | contig 12040 bp, 7 predicted proteins | sample AD_UKC034_MetaG_FD_89745 | JGI IMG/M metagenome (GOLD analysis project Ga0116143, IMG submission 89745) | Active sludge microbial communities of municipal wastewater-treating anaerobic digesters from USA - AD_UKC034_MetaG | ecosystem: Engineered > Bioreactor > Anaerobic > Digestate | place: USA...
CGTGGATGCCAATGGATGCCAGTCCGGCGACCTTTCAGCCACCATCGGAGCTGGCGCGCAGCCGAACCAAGCCCTTGCGGGATCCGACCTGATGGCATGTAATGGGGACTGGCCGGTGATCCTTGGCGGCAGCGTGGTGAACGCCACCGGTGGGGTCTGGAGCAACGGTGCCGGGCAGGTGGCGGGCTCGTGGCCATCGAACACCTACACACCCACCACAGCGGAGATCGCAGCTGGTGGTGTCGACCTGGTACTGAGCACCACGGGCAATACCGGATGTCCCGTGGCCACTGATACGGTGCACCTGTCCTTTTCCAACAACTTCCTCGGCCTCTCCACAACCACCAGCGATGCTACCTGCCACGGGAGTGCGAACGGTTCCGCATCGGTGATGCCAGGAGGTAGTGAATTCACCTACCAATGGAATGACCCGTTGGGCCAGGGCACCAGCAGTGCGAGCGGTCTGGCAGCAGGCAACTATCAGGTGTACATAGAGGGCCCTGATGGTTGCGATACGACGATGAACGTGGTGGTAGGCCAGCCTGCACTAGTGAGCATGGTCTCCATCACCCCCACCCCGGAATCCTGTCTTGGAGATGCGGATGGGACCCTGACCGCCACCGCCACGGGAGGCACCGCACCATACACCTACACGTGGAGCAATGGTGCTGTGGGCCCGGTGCTCACCGCAACTTCCGGCATGTACACCGTATCGGTAAGCGACGCGAATGGTTGCGGACCGGCCACTGGATATGGTGAGATCGTTCCGACCGGTAGACCGAACCTGGCGGAGGCCGGACCCGACCGTGTCGTGTGCCCGAGCAGCGGTCCCATCTACTTGAACGAAACGGTGGAGAACGCACCCAGCGGCGCTTGGAGCGGTGGTGACGGTGTGTTCAATGGTGTGTTCCCCAATGTGGACTACACGCTCGGTCCCGGGGATATCGCGGCCGGCGAGGTCACCCTGACCCTGGTCACCATCGGGAACACGGTATGTCCTCAGGATACGGACCAGATCGTTCTCACCATTCCGCAGAACTTAATAGGCATCCATACCGACCAGGTGGACGCCCTATGCAACGGTACGGCGACCGGAATCGCTGCGGTCGTCACTCCGGCAACGGACTTCACCTACCTCTGGCAACCGGGTGGGCAGACCACACAGAGCGTGGATGGATTGGCGGCCGGATCCTACTCCGTGACCATCTATGACTCCTTCTTCTGCGACACGACACTGAGCCTCACCATCGGAGAGCCGGACGTGATCTCCCTGGCGGAACTGAACAGCACCAACGAGACCTGCGGTGGCGCCGCGAACGGAACATTGACCGCCGTGGTGAGCGGCGGGACCGCGCCGTACACCTACACCTGGAGCACCGGTGAGTCCACATCCAGTATCACCGCCGGCGCCGGAACCTATATGCTGACCGTGACGGATGTGAACGGCTGCGCTCCCGTCACCGGTTCTGGAACGATCGCGGCGACAGGCCAGCCAAACCAGGCCAACGCCGGTGATGATGTGGTGGCCTGTCAGGGTCAATATCCAGTTGCATTGAACGGCACCGTCGTGAACGCGACGGGTGGCTCATGGAGCGGTGGGTCGGGCACCATCCTGGGCACGGGACTGTCCATACAATATCAACCCAGCCCGGCCGAGGTGCTGGCAGGAGGCGTTGAACTGACCTTGACCACCACGGGTAATACGACCTGCCCTCCGGCAAGCGACGTGGTGCATATCGCCTTGTCGAACAGCTTCTTGAACGCGGCGCTCGATCCCATCGATGCTTCATGCAGCGGGGATGCGAACGGTTCGATCGTCTTCACGCCCATCTCTGCCGGTCTGCAGTTCCAATGGGACGATGCATCCGGACAACAGACCGCCACCGCATCCGGCCTTGCCGCGGGCACCTACAGCGTTACCATCAGCGATGCGCTCGGTTGTGACACCACCCTGTCCGCGACCGTGAACCAACCGGATCCACTTGTGGTGACGGAGTTGAGTTCTTTCGATGTGACCTGCAACGGCGGTGCGAACGGGTCGATGAGCCTAACGGTGGAGGGCGGAACACCGAACTATGCGATCAGCTGGAGCAATGGTGCGAGTGGCGTTGGTGTGAGCAACCTCGTTGCGGGCTCGTACTCCGCCCAGGTGACCGATGCGCACGGCTGCACCACCCAGGCAAATGGGACCATCGAACAGCCGGAACCCATCCTTGTGACGACCGTGGGACCGGATACGGTCTGTGTGAACACCACGAACACCTTCTCCGCATCGGCCACGGGAGGTGCCGGTGGCTACATCTTCAACTGGGGCGGTCTCGGTTACAGTCCGTTCGTGCAACTCGCGTTCCAGAGCTCCCAGACGATCCTGCTCACCGTGGTCGACCAGAACGGGTGTTCCGGACCTGACACGCCGGTGTCCATCACCGTGCTGGACCTGGCGAGCGCCGAGGTCGGTTCCTATGGAGATACGACCACCTGCATCAATGGCGTGGCGAGCGTTGGGGTGAACGTGAATGACTATCCCGGCAGCTACTCGATCGCCTGGGAACCGATGGGATATACAGGAGCAGGGCCCTACTCCATACCGATCAACGCGGACCAGGATCTGCTCGTGACGGTGACCGACCAATGCGGGAACTCCGTCGAACGCACCATCGCATTGCGGTTGGACATCGCGCCGACCTTCCAGTTACCTGCGGTGATCGCGGAAGGATGCGCCCCGTTGCATGTGCAGTTCCCAAGCCTGGACCTGGGCAACGTGCTGTACACCTGGACTCTCGGCAATGGCCAGACCAGTCATGTGACGGCGCCTGAAGTGATCTATCCGCAGGGTACCTACCTGGCGAGCCTGACCGTCACGACACCCCTGGGCTGCACCAGTATGAGCACCAACCAGGGCGCCATCCATTCGTACGGTCAACCGGTTGCGGCCTTCTCCGCTTCACCATTGACCACCACCATCGATGAACCCGTGGTCGAATTCACGGACCAGAGCACCGGGACCATCGTTGGCTACGATTGGGTCTTTGGCGACGGCGGCACCAGTTCCATGGCGAACCCCAGCTACGCGTTCAACGAGATCGGCGTGTTCGAGGCCGAACTGACCGTGGTCGATGACCATGGCTGTGAGGGATCCACCACGCAGGTGATCACCATCACTCCGGTATATGACATCGTGCTGCCGACCGCGTTCACCCCGAACCCGAACGGACCAGGCGGTCAAGGCGGTGCGGCCGGTGGTTCCAACTGGGTGACGGGCGACCTCAGCAATGATGTGTTCTACCCCTTCGTCCGGTTCGTGAAGGACTTCCGCATGCGTGTCTTCAACCGTTGGGGTGAGCTGGTCTTCGAAAGCACCGACCTGAACATCGGATGGGACGGCTACTACCGTGGCCAGATCAGTCCCCAGGACGTGTACGTGGTGCAGACCTGGTTCCGCTTCGTGGATGGCAAGACCGTGGAGAAACTGAGCGACCTGACGCTGTTCCGATGAGCCAACTTCGCCGCTCGTTCCTGCTGATGCTGATCCCGCTGTCCTGGGTGGCCCGGGCGCAGGATCCGCAGTTCTCGCAGTTCTATGCGGCGTCGCAATACCTCAACCCCGCCCTTACCGGCAACACCTTCCAGGACCGGGTCGCGCTGAACTACCGGTTGCAGTGGCCCGGTGTGCAGCCCGGCTATGAGACCTACTCGTTCGCCTATGACCACAATTTCGCGGGTGCGCACAGCGGACTCGGTGGTTTCGTGATGCGCGACAAGGCCGGGTCCTACGGATTGTCGTTCACCACCATCGCCATGAGCTATAGCTACGAGGCGCGCCTGAACCGGCGCCAGGCCATCCGTTTCGGGGTTCGGCCGGGCTTCACGATGCGCAGCGTCTCTCCGGACGGTTACCTCTTCGCCGATCAGGTGATCCGGGACATGGCGCCTACCTCCATCGAGCCCAACATGGTTCCCAACACGAGCTATCTCGATATCGCGGCCGGTGGTCTATTCTACAGCGAACGGTTCTGGGGCGGCGCCTCCTTCAACCACATCAACCGACCGAACACGAGCCTCCTGGTGGATGGGGAAGCCACCGTTCCGATGCGCACGACGGTGCACGCAGGCTATCGGATACCCCTGGACGGCCACAAGCTGATCCGCAGCATGACCAAGATGACCCTTGCCGCCCACTACAAGGCACAAGGGAAATGGGACCAGCTGGATGTCGGCGGCTACATCGAGCACGACCGCATCAGCGCCGGATTGTGGTACCGCGGCCTGCCGATCGCGAAGGCCTACCAACCCGGATACGGGAACAGCGAAGCCGTGATCCTCATGGCAGGGTTCGAGACGGAGAAGCAACTGCGTATCACCTACAGCTATGACATCACGATCAGCAAGCTCACCATGAAGAGCGCCGGTGCACATGAGCTCAGCCTGATCTACGAATGGCCGCGTCGTGCAAAAGCCCGCCGCCATCGGGTGGTGCCGTGTCCTAAGTTCTGAGCGCCGTTCCGGGATCCCCTCACATGCGCTCGGGAACCTCGATACCCAGGCACCACATGGCCTTCTTCGTTGCCATGGCCACCGCGGTGCTCAAGGCGAGTCGCCGCGAACGCTTGCCGGCATCCGCTTCCTTCAGGACCGGGACGCTCTGGTAGAAGCCGTTGTATGCTTTCACCAGCTCATAGGCGTGGTTGGCCAGGGATGAGGGGTCAAGACGCGTCGCCGCCTCGTTGAGCACCGCCGGGAGTTGGTGCAATTGCTTGATCACGGCACGTTCCTCGGGAAGGAGCGGATGATCATCCATAGCTGAAGTACCGGCCCCGGCCTCATCGGCCTTCCGGAGCAGGCTGCGGATCCTCGCATAGGTGTATTGGATGAAGGGGCCGGTATGACCTTGCAGATCGATGCTTGCCGCCGGATCGAATAGCATGCGCTTCTTCGGGTCCACCTTGAGCAGGAAGTACTTCAGTGCGGCGAGACCGATCATCTCGAAAAGTGCCGCCTTCTCCTCCTCATCGAAGTCATCCAACTTGCCCAGTTCCGAGGTGACCGCACGGGCCGTATCCACCACTTCCTGTACGAGGTCGTCGGCGTCGACCACCGTGCCCTCCCGGCTCTTCATTTTTCCGCTGGGCAGGTCCACCATGCCGTAGCTCAGGTGGAAGAGCTCATCCGCCCACGCGAATCCGAGCTTCTTGAGGATGATGAAGAGCACCTTGAAGTGATAGTCCTGCTCGTTCCCGACGGTGTAGATGAGCTTCTTCAAGTCAGGGAACTCCTCGAAACGTTTGATCGCCGTGCCGATGTCCTGGGTCATGTACACACTCGTGCCATCGCGACGGAGCAGGACCTTCTCGTCCAGCCCTTCCTTCGTGTTATCCACCCACACGGCACCATCCTTCTCGTAGAAGACACCCTTCTTCACCCCTTCCAGCACATCGGCCTTGCCCAGCACATAGGTCCGGCTCTCATAGTAGTTCTTGTCGAAGTCGACGCCGATGCGCTGATACGTGGCGTTGAAGCCGTCGTAGACCCAGCCGTTCATCTTCTCCCACAATGCGCGCACCTCCGGGTCATTGGCCTCCCACCTGCGAAGCATCTCCTGTGCCTCAAGGAGTATCGGGGCCTGCTTTTCCGCTTCTTCCCTGGATGTGCCCGTGGCCACCAGGGTATCGACCTCCTTCTTGTACGCCTTGTCGAACTCCACGTAGTACTTGCCCACCAGCTTGTCGCCCTTCAACCCACTGCTGACCGGTGTTTCGCCATTGCCGAAGCGCTGCCACGCCAGCATGCTCTTGCAGATGTGGATGCCGCGGTCGTTGATCACCTGCACCTTGACCACCTTGTTGCCAGCGGCTTCCAGGATGCGGCTCACGCTCCAACCCAGGAAGATATTGCGGAGGTGGCCCAGGTGAAGCGGTTTGTTCGTGTTGGGACTCGCGTATTCCACCATCACCTCCGCACCCGTTGGCGGGAAAGCGAGGATGTCCTTCGTCCCCGCTTCTTGCAGGAAGTCCAACCAATAGGCATCGCTGATGACCAGGTTCAGGAAGCCCTTGACCACGTTGAAGCGTTCGACGATGTCCACGTGGGCCACCAAGTGCTCACCAATGCCCTGTCCCGTCTGCTCCGGGCTTTTCCCGGTGAACCGCAGGAAGGGGAATACATTGATGGTGATGTCCCCTTCGAACTCCGGTCGCGTCTGTTGCAGCACCAGTGCGCGTTCCTCTACCTGTGTATCAAAGGTGTCCTTGAACGCGCGTTGCAACGCGGGGATCAGCAGGATGTGCAGTCTATCGTGGAACATGGATGGGATCGACCAACGGGTCCGTCCCGTGTGGGGTGTGCAAAGGAACGAGATGGCGCCTTTCCAGCGCTGGTATGGCTAAGGTGCGGATGCGACGGCTTCCTGCTCCGTGACCGTTGCCTTCCGCACATAGGGCCGGATGATGAGGCGCACGGTGTTCCTCCAGCTCAGGTACTTCCACGCCCAGCCCATGAGGACCTGCAGGCGGTTTCGGAAGCCTACCAGGGCCATGAGATGCACGAACATCCACGCGAGCCAGGCAACAAGCCCGCCGATATGGACCCGGCCCGCATCGACGACCGCCTTGTACCGGCCGATCGTCGCCATGCTGCCCTTGTCCTTGTACGTGAACGGCTCCATGGCGGACCCGCTCTGGGACCGGATGAGATTGCTTACCAACCACTGCGCCTGCTGGATGGCCGCCGGTGCGACCTGCGGGTGCCCGTGCGCCCAGTCCACCTCGGTCATCAATGCCACGTCGCCCAGGGCATAGATGTCCTTGAAACCGACAACGGCGTTCTGCCGATCCACCGCGTATCGGTTGGCCTTGGGCACCACAGCGGCTTCCAAGCCGGGCAGCAGGACGCCTTTCACGCCAGCCGCCCAAAGCACGGTGTGTGAGGCCATTCGCTCGCCGGTGCTGAAGCTCACGACCTCCCCGTCATAGTCCACGACCCGCGCACCAAGCTTCAGATGAACACCCATGGACTCCAGGTAGCCCTGCGCCCTGGCGCTGTTGCGCTCGCTGAAGCTCTTCAACACACGGTCGTTGCTGTCGACGAGCCAGATCTGCATACGGTCGGCGTCGAGTTCCCTGTACTCGCGCTTCAACACGGTGCGACGGATCTCGGCCAGGGCGCCAGCCATTTCGACACCGGTGGGACCCCCACCCACCACCACGAAGTTGAGGCACTGCCGCTGGTCCGCCTCATCCTGTGCGTAAAGTGCTGCCTCAAAGTCCTGCAGGAAATCGCTCCGGATGTCCAACGCCTGGGAGATCGTCTTCAGTTGCATGGCTTCCTGCTCCATGCGCGCATTGCCGAAGAAATTCGTGCTGCTGCCCGTGGCGACCACCAGCATGTCGTAGGCCACCTCGCCCCGGTCGGTATGCACGAGGCGCACCACCGGATCGACACCGAGCACCGTACACATCCGGAAGGCCACATTGGGCATGGGGGCGATGGTGTTGCGGAACGGGTGGGCGATGCTGTCGGCACTGAGACTGGCCGTGGCCACCTGATAGAGCAGTGGCTGGAAACAGTGGTGGTTCTGCTTGTCCAACAACAGCACCTTGAACGGCTTCCCGTTCAGCCCCTTCACCATCTCCAGCCCCGCGAAACCGCCACCGATCACCACCACTTGTGGATAGGGCAATTGTTCATAGCGTTCACGGATAATGTTCATGGAGAAGGAATTCGTGATGCGAAGGTCCGCAACTTTCGGTCCGTTCTGGTTTCCTTCGTGCCATGGATGCCAACGATACCATCGCGGCGATAAGCACAGCACCCGGCATGGGTGCGATCGCCGTGTTGCGGTTGAGCGGGCCGCGGGCCTACCCCGTGATCGAGCGACTGGCTCCTGCCCTGCCGTTGGAGCCGTTGGCGCGTCATGCCTACTTCGTACCGGTGATCGATGCGGACGGCCGGATCGACGAGGCGGTGATCACCTTCTTCCCGGGACCGAACAGCTACACCGGGGAGGATGTGGTGGAGGTGAGCATCCATGGATCCATGTACATCCAGCAACGGGTGCTCGAGGCGATGCTGGACGGAGGTGCGCGCGTGGCGCTTCCGGGGGAATTCACCCAACGGGCGTTCCTCAACCGGAAGCTGGACCTGAGCCAGGCCGAAGCCGTGGCCGATCTGATCGCGAGCCAGAGCGCCGCACAGCATCGTCTCGCCATTCAACAGCTGCGTGGCGGATTCGGCGCCCACATCGGTGACCTGCGCCAGCAGCTGATCGACTTCGCGGCGTTGATCGAGCTTGAGCTGGACTTCGGGGAGGAGGATGTGCAGTTCGCCCAGCGCGTGGAATTGCTGGCCCTGCTGGACAGGCTGGTGGACCTGAGCACCGAGCTGATCGACAGTTTCCGTTATGGGAACGCGATCAAACAGGGGATCCCCGTGGCGATCCTGGGCGCCCCGAACAGCGGGAAGAGCACCTTGCTCAACGCGTTGCTGAACGAGGAGCGCGCCATCGTAAGCGATATCCCTGGCACCACACGCGATACCGTGGAGGAGACGATGACCGTCGGAGGGGTCCTGTTCCGGTTCATCGACACCGCCGGCCTGCGCAGGACCACCGATACGGTGGAACTGTTGGGGATCGAGCGGAGCTACAAGAAGGCCAGCGAGGCGAGCCTTGTGGTGCTGCTCGCCGATGCTTCCAGGATGTCCGAAGGGGCGCTGCGCACGGAGGCCGGGCTGTTGCAGGAACGCATCGGCGATGGTCCCAAGGTGCTGCCCGTGCTGAACAAGTGCGATGTGGATGGCGTTCCTGTCACACAAGGCACGATCGCGATCTCTGCGAAGCAGGGTGTGGGAATAGAGGTGCTCAAGGAAGCTTTCCTCGTGCATGTGCGCGCGATGCAGACCGGAACGGGTGACATCGTGGTCACGAACGCCCGCCATGTGGATGCGCTGATCAGGGCGCGGAAGGCGCTCACGGAAGCGAAACAGGCCATTGATGCCGGCGTGAGTGGTGAACTGTTGGCGACGGACCTGCGCAGGGCGCAGCATCACCTCGGGGAGATCACAGGCCGTATAGCGCCGGATGACCTTCTCGGAAGCATATTCGGACGATTCTGCATCGGGAAGTGATGGGTCGCAGCGCTTGGTTCCCGGCAACCAGGTGGCTTGCCAGGGCGTCTTTGGGGTGGATATCTTGCCCCGCCCATCCGTTCATCAGTAGCATCACCCCCCACCATCATGTCACGGATACCGATGCTTCTCTCCCTGGTCCTGATGGCCGGATCCGCCTTCGGCCAGATGCGCCCGCGCGCGCCGGAGCCCTGGACCATCGGCTTCAGAGCCGGCGTCGGAATGGGTTACAGGACCCTCAGCGCCAACCTGACCACCCTGGAGAACGAGTTGATCATCGGCATCCGCAACGAACGAGAGGTGCCGAAGCTTGCCTTGACCACCGTGGTGAACATGGGGAAACAACTGGGCAAACGGATCGGGGTGGAAATGGGATTGGGATATCACCAGCTTGGTTGGGTGCATCGAGTGGACCTGGAGGACCTGACCTTCGGTGACATCATCGATCCGCGGCGCGGGTACATCTACGCAACCGACAACGCGATACCAAGCAAGACCACCTTCAAGGACTCGTTCCACTACATCGAGATCCCCATCGGTCTTACCGTCCGGGTCGGCAAAGGGCGATTGCGCTCGGTCTCAGCCGTTGGCATGGCACCATCGATCCTGATCGCAGCCCGTGGCCGGACGATCTACGAGTATGGTGATGGGACCCAGGAAGAAACACGATACGAGAAGGCGGAGGACTTCAAGGGCTTCAACTGGTTCGCCTACTTCAGCACCGGCATTGCCCTTCGCGCGGGTGATCGCTTCGAATGGCGTTTGCAACCCACATTGCGGTACGGCCTGGTGGATATCCTCGATGCTCCGATCACTGCGAGCCTGTACAGCGGCACGGTCGATCTAGGCTTCCGCTACGTGCTCTGACCCGCACCGGCCGGATACGGTGATGACCGTAGTTCATTGCGGTGGATCACGGATAAGGGCTCCACGTAATTATGGCCCATGGTACGGGCTCGGGCTTCGCGAACGAAGGAGGCAGGTGTTGATCTGAGCCGGATCCTGCTCCTCGTCGCCGTTCTCAGCCTATTCACGCTTGCCGCTTTCGGCCAGGATGACGGGCAGGAATACCGCATCCTGAAGGTCGGCGGGCAGGAGACCATGAGCGGATACCTCACCGCCTGGGTGGACATCGCTCCTGACGGGCGGACCGTCGGGCTGAGCGCGACCCAGGGCTTCCCCTTCCGATCGTTCCCGGTGGGTGAGGAGACGAATGTCCGGGAGTTGGACATCGGCAACTGGTACGCGGGATCGCGGGCACGGTTCAGCCCGAGCGGCAAGTACCTCTTGTTGCAGCAGCTGTTCTACCTGGACTTCGCTCCCAACAAGGATCGCCCCATCACTTACGAAGTGGTGGATGTGGCCAGCGGCCGTTCAGTGCTGAGGCTGGATGATGCGTACGCGGCTGCGATCACACCGGATGAACACGCCGTGCTGGTCCTGGGTAAGGAGGGCGTTCAGGTCGTTGACATCGCCAGCGGCAAGCGTGATGCGATCCACTTGGGGCGCACCGGGAACGCCATCGCCATCAGCACCGAGGGAGCCTTCGTGGCCGTGGCTCACCGACCCACCCGCGAGGAAGCGGCCACCCTCACCGCGCTTCGGAATGACAAGAAGGCCTTGAAGATCGCCGAGAAGCTCGGCCAGGTCGTGATCATCTATGACCGTTCGACCATGGCGCGCGTGGCCATGCTGGATGAGCTGTTCGATAAGGTGTTCCGGTTGGAGTACAGTCCCGATGGAACGGACCTGTGGATCCATGCGAAGGCACACAGCCGCAAGGGGGGCAACCCGAACCCGAACCAGAGCTATGTGGATGTCGCCGACGCGCGCACCCAAGTCATGAAGCGCACGAGCTTCCCTTCGCTCGCTCTTTACGAGCCGGACTTCCGCACGAGCCCGGATGGAACCCTGTTCGCGATCGGCAGCCAGCAGGGACGGTTCATGGAAGTGCATCTCTACGATCGATCGACCGGCAGCATGAAGGACCGCTTCGTCCTGAGCTACCGGCTCTTCGAGAAGATGTTCTCCAAGGCCGAGTTCCCCAGTGATGGGCGCCTTTCGTTCGCCTTCCTTCCTGATGGAAAGCGCCTCCTGATGACGTTCGGCAACCGCCTGATCGAATGGACCTACGCCCCATGAGAACATCATTCCTATGCATGTTGAGCTTCGCGCTGACGCTGACCGCCACAGCGCAGAAGAAGGAACTGCTGGAGGACAAGGAGACGATCCTCGCGCGCGCTGCGGAGGTGTTCGATGCATCACTTCGACCCGGTGCGGAGATGTACGAGACCATCGTCAACGAGCAGCTCATCGGCCGCTATGTGTTGCAGGTGAGCTTCCGCGACAAAGGCGACATCAGCAGTGTGTTCGTGGTCCGTGCCGAAGGGCACGATCTGCGCTCACAGAACCGGTTCAAGGACCTTGTTCATCTCTCCCAGATGCCCTTCAAGATGCCCAAGGGTCGCCAATACCGCATTGAACACACGTTCGACCTGAACGCCATTCCCCGCTAATCCCAATTCAACCAAAGCGCCTTGTGCGCAAGACCATGAAACAGATCATCGCCACTCTCCTGTTCACTGCCACATTGGGTGCCCAGGCCCAGGAAGAGATGTCCACGGTATGGGAGACCAAACTGGAGCATCGATTCGACTACACCGGCACGGGCACCGAGGATCGGGGCTACAGTTATGCCGCCGATGACAAGGAAATGACCGTGTTCGACAATGCCTCCGGGGCGACGAAATGGACCGGGCGCTACAAGGACCTGGCTCCCAAGTTGCGGAAGGTGGACGAGTTGATCCCCTTCTGGGAGAGTGATGCCGTGTTCCTCTTCGATCGGAAGACCGGAAAGGACCAACTGGCTGTCCTTGACCTGGCGACGGGCAAGCTCCTTTGGAACACCGAGAACTACCAG
>Ga0116143_10005132_pt1 | contig 12037 bp, 8 predicted proteins | sample AD_UKC034_MetaG_FD_89745 | JGI IMG/M metagenome (GOLD analysis project Ga0116143, IMG submission 89745) | Active sludge microbial communities of municipal wastewater-treating anaerobic digesters from USA - AD_UKC034_MetaG | ecosystem: Engineered > Bioreactor > Anaerobic > Digestate | place: USA...
ATTTTGATGAGTTGATAAGTGCGGGATCTGCCCCTGTAAATACTTCCTGCCAGCGAAAGCCATCAGTAGTAATGATAAAAAGATTGCCTGCAACAGGTAATGGTGCAGATAAGGCCTCTTTCTTTTCTTGTTCTTTATACACCGGTGGAAATAGCATCACCAGGATGATGCAGGTCCAGATGTTTTTCATATGTAACGGTTTTGCAAAGCAAGCAAAACAGTGTAACCCATATATTACGTACAGGTTACCTTATTGTTATAAAGAAGCCGCCGGTATAGTATTATGGATACCGGGCAATTCATTCACCAGCTTCTCACATAAACCAAAGGATAATGTCATACCGGCTCCACCCAATCCATTTATGATAGTAACACCCTGTTCGGGCTGTAATACAATAGCGGCTTCTCCATTGGTAAGCTTGGGATAAATACCATTCCATGTTTCAATGATTGTATCATCTTTGAAACGGGCAAATCCTTGCAGGTAATCAAGGATCATATTATTGATAACCTGTTTGTCAAAAGGATCGGGAGTTAAACTGTACTCATGAGAATCACCAACTGTTAACTCACCGGCCTGGTTTTGTGAAGTCATTACATGTATTCCCCATTTCAGGTAGTCTGCATATTCGTATTCATATCTCACTTTCAGTTTAGCCAGAGAAGGAGCAACGGCAAAACTTTTATAATGTATCAACGATAAAGAACCACACAAGGCAGGACCAATGCGCCAGCTCTCAGGCTGGGCTGCCAGGCGCATCATTTGCAGTTTGCATTTAGTAAGCGGCAAAGTCCTGTATAGTTCAGGATAAAGAGTCTCAAAATCTGCTCCGCTGCAAACAAAGATCTGATCTGCTTTTAATTCCCTTTTCCCGGAATAAACAGTGGGATGAGCTATTCTCGTTACAGCTTTGTCCCATATAAAATCTACTCCATATTTTTCTTGCAGCCAGTTGGGTATTGCTGCAATAGCCTGGCGTGGATCCACGATCATTTCATCCGGACTCCATAAGGAGCCGATCAGGTTATCTGTTACTACGGCTTCCGATCGCTGCTTTGTTTCAGCAGGTGTTAACAGTTTACAACGGCGATCTCTTGAAATAGTGTCAATGAGCTCATTCATAACTTCCCACTCATCTGGAACATAAGCCATATGCAATGACCCCACTTCATCATACCAGATACCCGCATCCGCACATATTTCTTTCCAGATACTTCGTGATAACATCGCTGTTTCATATAGATTTCCTTCAGGTTGGCCCACCGGCCATACCATACCGAAATTCCGGATGGAAGCTCCGATAGCTTTACTACTTCTGTCAATAACAGTTACTTTATATCCACGAACGGCTAATGAACGGGCTGTCGCCAGGCCAACTATTCCTGCACCAACAACAATTGCTTTTTTATCCATAATTTAAATAAGGATTTACTGGAGGAGAATACTGGTTATATTTTTTTTGAAAATAGGCTGCTGACAATGCCACCAGTATGATACCGGCCACGGATACGATCAATACCATTTTTATAAAAAATGTAGTCCAGGAAATATCGAGGCTGCTGAAGTTCTTTACCAGCAATATCCCATTACTACCCAGGTAACCAAATGAATCTGCTACATAAATAATAAAGCCGGCATTACTCACATATCTGAAACTGGCTATCAGTCTTTCAAACAACATGCAATTAAAAGGAACATAACCCATGTATAAACCAACTCCGGTTAGTGTCATCCACCAGAAAGGCGACAGGTTATCCTCCATAAATAGCAGGCTGCTTATTATAGCAATGAAAAATCCTGCGATAATAACTATATGATTTATCAGCAATGCATGGATGTTCTTTTTAACCAGTACAAGCAAACCCATTAAGATCAGTACCACTAATGATGCCGGTAATTCACTTTGGGTAAATACAGCCGCATTCTTACTGTATCCTAATTCACTCCACATATTAGAAGCAAAATTGCTGCGATAATCCCTGATAACAGTAAGCATCACATACGCTGCAATAAGCAGTACCAGGCCTGGAAAAAATGTTTTAATAAAGTCTTTCCGGCGTTTCTTCGACATTGGTTCCCGTTGTGTACGGAGGATTATGTCTTTTTTATCAGGCGCAGGTGTTTTGTCAAGCAACCAGGTAAACAATACGAGGGGTGGAAAAAACAACAACCCGGTGATCCAGGGCATCCACCATTCACTCACCTGCCACTGCAGCATCACAAATTTGCCCACACTCTGTGTAAACCCCGACGCAAATATGAAACTGGCAGATAATACTGCTCCCAAAAACTCAGTGGTTCGTCTGCCTTCAAGATAACTGAAAACCAACCCATAAATAACTCCCAGTGGAAATCCATTAATGAGAAGAAAAATAATATTATATGGTGCAGGAAAAAGCGCAAAGAATAATAAAGCAATCCAGCCGATCGCAATCAGTTTTAAAATTGCCGGTGCTCTTTTTTCATTGTTCATTGCACCAATAAAACTGATACCAAAAAACTTACTGGCAGTGTATCCTATAGTTTGTGCTATCACCAGCCAGATTTTGTAATCAACGCCCCATAGCTCTTGTTCCTTAAAATCAGCTGCCGTAAAAGGTTTACGAAAAGCATACATACAGGTGTAGACACAAAAGGCCGAAAGGGCCGCCAGCAAGGTGGTTTTCCACTCCTTTTTCCGAAAAAGATGTAGTGGCGGCATTTACTGAAGAATGGCGGGCAATTCACTGAGATGATGTAATATATGGGTCGGATTCAGTTCTTCGAGATCAGCCTGTGCAAAGGCTCCTGTAGTAACGCCTATTACATATTTACAACCAGCATTTTTCCCTTCCTCAATGTCAACAGCTGTATCTCCTATTTTAATCACTTCTCCCGCATCACTTACCCCGGCTCTTTTCATCAGTTCACTGATCATATAAACATAAGGCCTTCCTTTCTCTACTTCATTGCTTCCTATATAATCATCCACTAAGCCTTTGTCTTTCCATGCAAACCGGTTCACAATCGCATCCGCAATCTCCCTGGAAAATCCTGTATTAAGTGCTATACGTATCCCTTTTTCTTTCAGTGCTAAAAATGCTTCCTCTGCTCCGGGCATTGGCATCACCTCAGGGTCATACTCATAAAAATCGATCATCTCACTTTCAAAATCAGCATGTATTTCTTCAATCAGTTCCGCATCCGGATCTATTTCCAGTTTCTCCAGCATCATTTGAATAGCCAGTGGCTTATGATACCCCATTAAAGGAATTGTTTCTTCCTCAGTAATCTCCATACCATGAGCAGCAAAGGCATTTTTAAAAGCATTTGCTACAAAATTTTTATCTGTTACAGTTGTTCCTGCTATATCGAAAACGGCAAGTCTGATTGACATATAATTATATTTAAGGAAAGGTAGAGTGAAGGAACAGCAACACTGTTAAGCCAGCATGAACAAAATTTTAAATCTGTGCTTCAAGATGATGTACCATCATTACCCGGTATTTTTCAAGGGAAGGCAATGGTTGTGCTGTTAATTTAGCTGCATCATCCCAGCGGCGTACCTGAATATGTAAGGCCAATAATGGATTTACTTCAAATGCTTCCGCTTCTGCAGCTGTCATAACCCCTCCCTGGAATTCCAGTGTTTTTTTACTGGCTGGCGAAAGTTGATCATAGTATTCCGGGTATCGGTAAGTAAGGTATCGTTTGGCCTGCACATGGTTTTCTACCAGGCTGGCAATAGTTTCAGAAAAACCTTTACTACGTAAAAAGTCAGCTCCCATTTTCTCATGATCCACAACACCATAACCGTCCATTTGTTTTGTGTCCGTTATATGCTCACACAAATGGCCTATATCATGAAAAAAAGCTCCCAGGATCACTTCTTCATCATATCCTTCCTTTTCAGCAAGCTCTGCCGACTGGCACATATGTTCTAGTTGCGATACCGGCTCACCAATATAATTCTCACTTCCATATTGCCGGTAAAGTTCAATAACAAATTCAGCTGTTATTTCAGGGTTTCTCTTTGTTGTTTGCTTCATTGTCGCATACGATATTTCTATATTTTTTACTTAGAGCCTAATACAAGCGCCTGCATAACTGGGTGTGTAGGTTTAAATTCTTTTCCGAGTATTAAAGCGATGGTAGCAGCTATCTGGCCCTGGAATGCCTGCATCTTTTCTTTACTTTCCCCTGTTGCTTTTACAGATGGACCAATGGCTGCCATCCACATTTCACTAGCTTCTGATATTTTACTCCCATGTTGTTTCCAATTTCCTTCAATTGCCAATCCTCTGCCATGATCCGTAGTAATGATAAGTGTGGTCTTATCCTTATAGCCAGGTGTAGATTGAATATATTCCCATATCATTCTTATCCAGGCATCTGCTTTTTGAGCCGCATCCAGGTAATAATCATATTTACCTGCATGGGCAAATTCATCTGTGTCACCCAGTCCAAAAAAAATGAGTTTGGGTTTATTGGCTTTCATGTATTCAAAAGCAATATTAAAAGTAGCCGCATCCAGTCTTTCACCTCCGTGAAAAAGATCAGGCATCTCATGCTGAAGTTTATTAAGCATTTTCTGTTTTTCCGTTAATTGGCCATTCAAATCTCTGAATCCGTCATTTACAAATAAACCTGAACGGGCTTCATTAAAAATGGAAGAAAATACATCCCATGAGCCGAACACGGCTATTCTGCCTTTGAATTCGGCCATTTTATTCAGATATTCAAATACATTTTCATTTGGATTAGGGATTTTCTTGTTCGAATTAACTGCTGTGTCCGGGTATCCGGTAAAAATTTCATTATAACCCGGGTAAGAAAACCAGTAAGGATTGGCATTATTGAAATAATTACCATAATTCCTGTTACCGAGCAATACTCCCTTTTTGGAAATCTCAGTCCAGAAAAAAGGCATCAGCAACATTCTTCTTTCTGCCACATCAGGCAGCCAGAATTTTTTTTGTATGTATTTATAACTATAGTCAGCTGTTGTATCAAAGCTTAGCAAACTGTCTGCTCCCTGAAAAACTTCCTGCCATCTCAAACCATCCATTGTTACCACAACAATATTCTCTGATTTTTTACCCTGCGTAAATGCAGAAAGTACTGAACAACTCACTAATAATAACGATAAAACTCTTTTCATAATTTTTTTTATTATTTGTTTGCAACAGAAATATATGGTCCAAAAGTTTTTTTGATCATGATACCGGGTCGTGAATCATCCAGAACTATTATATAATAAGATGCACCGCCGGGTAATACCCTGACAAGGATATGTCCCTGCTGGCTTTTGTACGAACGATCGATCAGCGGACCAATAACTAGTTTATTGGCTTCAAGCATATTCGTAGCAAAGAGATCTCTTTGCCCGCTGACAATATGCTGATTCATAATTCTTAAAAGTACTTCGTGCCCGGGATGGTCGGCTGACCATGTCTGGCCGATCCATACCGCGGGTCTTAAAGTTTTTATCATAAACTCATTCACGGCATCACGGTTGCCATGATGATCCATAGTAGCTACATCCACTTTTCCAACTGCCCTCGCAATTGGTGTCCCGACATCCCTGAGGGGATTATCTCCTGTAAATATATTTCCAGGATTATCACCTCCGGTGTAATAAGTAAAGGACCCGTAGTTGATTGTAAGCGCAAGGCTCAGGCTATTTTCATCAGGCCATGTTTTACGATCATCCATATCTGGTTCAGGAAAATGAGATATAACAGATGAATCTTTCCCGGTCCATATCCATTGGTTGGCTTTAACATTTCTAACAAAAAATCCGGGAAAAGAAACAGTATCGTTCAATAGTATAATTTGTCTCTTACTTCCGGCTGCCAGTGATACGACCCGCATTCCTTTTTGTCGCTTCTCATTAATAAAAGCAAAATAGTTTCTCATTGTATTTCCAAACTCAATCTCTCCCCCTCCATAGTTATTTGCAAATTTTTTTATATCATACGGATAATTATACAAAGGAAATCCACGGTCAATCAATTTTCCTATGGCTAAAACATCTCCGATGCCAGTTATACCTGTTCGCAGAAAATTACCGGAAGTGGAAACCGGTGCATCGGGATACCAGGCACCAAAATGATCATCATGAAAATGAGTGATCAGTGCATAGTCAATACTATTCTTGTTGTTTTCCGGCGAAACCTGTTTTATGTAGCTTACAATCCATTCGTAGGGCTTCCTTGAAGAATCCGGAGTAATAGTAGCATTTCTTTTTGTAAAAGTCCTGTCGTCAAGAGGAGATAGTTCTCCGGCATCTATCAGCAATGTGGTACCATCCGGAAAGATGCAATAGGCAGTATTACCTCTTCCGGTATTAATATGATGTATATCAAGAAAGCCTTTCTCCCAGGGTTTCAATATCTTCTCTGTATCTGTTGATTGAGAAAAAAATTGTATTGAATACAAAAGGAGGGTATATAATAAAAAGCTGCCTTTGCTCATTAGTGGTAAGTTTTTTTAAAAAGGGCGAAACCTAGAAAAGTCCCGCCTTTGTTTACGCTTACTGATGCTCTGCTTGCATGAGAAAACTGCTGCTATTTGCTATTTTATACTGCCGTCTTATTGGGCAATCCAAGGCCTTGTATTCAGGTCGTCTACACCCTGCCGCTGTACTGCCGCTTCCCTGTTAGCCCCGTTTAATGATTGCTCTGACAAAGGATAAATATATCTAACAGGTACTTTGTTATTGTTTAGATTAGCTGGTCCCGGAACAATTACAGGCATTCCTGTTCTTCTCCAGTCAAACCAGGCTTCAAGCCCGTTAAAGTATAAAGCGATCCATTTTTGCAAAGCGATCTTAGCCAATCTTTCTTCGTTAGTGCCGGCATATTCAACATCTGCCTGGGTAAGATAACCTGCAGGCATTGATATATTGAGGTTATATGCAGCCGGCACTACTGATTGCCAGTAGGCAAAGTTTGCATTAATACCATTGGTGTAATATACAGCTGCATCACCACTGCTGATCATTCCTTTCTGGCGGGCTTCTGCCAAAATGAATTGTAACTCAGCATAGGTCATCAGCAATGCCCTTGGCGCATCAGCCGCAGGAGGTGCCTGGCCAGCATCATTACAAACAAGACAGGCAAACGTATAACCTACTCTTGATACACCCTGCACACCACCATTAAATGCCAGTGCATCCACATCGCTAAGACCATTGGGCACCCCTTGTATTACGGGTGTACCTGCGGCAACAGATGCCTGGGTAGGTCTTCCGAAAACTTTTAACCTTGGATCACCTAACGCAGACAAACGATCAGTCAGTGTTTTACTAACCCTGAACTCATCAAAAGAACCTACCCTGCTTCCATATAATGGCCATTGGTTTGGAGCTGCTGATAAATACTTTAACTCTGCATTATCTCCATTACCGGTGAAAACAGGATTGCTGACAGGATCAGCTATAATGGCCTGCATCTCGGTATTCACATTTTTCTTTTTGGACAGGCGCATCAGGTAACGGAGACGAAGTGAATTAGCCAGCTTCCTCCATTTTACAAGTGAAGCAGCTCCGCCACCATAGATAATATCGCCGCTGAAAGTTCCATTTGCAGTAGCCAGTACTTCATTAGCTTTTTTCAGATCAGCAAGTATCCCGGTATAAATATCTTCCTGCTTATCATACACAGGCTGATAGATTCCATCGGTCTTGGCTTTTCCCGCTTCAGAATAAGGCACATCACCATACGCATCTGTAACGAGGGAGAACATCCATGATTTGAGAATCAGCGCTACACCATAATAAGGATTCGCCTGGTTACCATCAACAGCGGTAAAAATATTTTGCAGGTTGCGGTAATTACCATACACATTGCTCCACAGGCCATTTTGTTCATTCCAGCCATACCTGTCTTCATTTACAAACTGTATTTTGGCATGATGCTGAACAACGATATTACCAATACCCCATGCTTCACTTACTTGCCTGTCCAGCGTACTTTTCAATATACCACTTAAAAGCAAATCAGGTGTTACACTGGTAGGATTATTCAGGTTTGTATTAGTATCTGCAAAATCCTTTGTACATCCGGCAATAAGCACAAAAGCAAATACCGGTACTATTATTTTTGACAGTTTCATTGATTGTGTTTTTTAAATGAAAGATTAGAGTTTGAAACTGAGATTTACACCATAACTGCGGGTAGAAGGTAAACTCATGTATTCAATACCGGGCAGCGCTGTACCACCGGTGTAAGACATTGTTTCAGGATCTATATGAGGCACCTTATCCCAAAGGAACAGGTTACGACCCACCAGGCTGATAGTAACTCCTCTTACCGGCAGCTTACCAAACAGTTTATCAGGTATGGTATATCCAATCTGCAGTTCCCGGAGTTTGATGAATGAAGCATCATACATGACTCCTTCAGCAATACTCCGGCCACCAGTCCATGCTGTATGCCATTCACGAGCGGTTACTTTTTTATTATTAGGACTGAAACTTCCATCAGTATTTTGAACAACACCCTGCCCTATCACTCCATTTCCTTCCAGTGAAAGATCATATCCGTTGGCACGGCCTTCCAGTGTTTCAGTGATAATGCCACCTTCACGACCCACTGTTTGAGTTTCAGAATATAATTCACCACCCTGGCGGATATCAAAAAGAAAACTCAGTCGGATTCCTTTATAATTTACACTGTTGCCAATTCCCATCAACCAGTCAGGATTATAATTTCCAAGTTTTATGCGTTCAGTAGTTCTGATTGGGCGGCCGTTTGAGCCAAATACCATCTGTCCGTTATACTTACCGGAAGCATCATAGTACTTACCGGATGGATCATTACTCTGTACTCTTGCAAAACCAATTCCATATAAATCTCCCATTCTTTCACCTACTCTTGCTTCCACACTTACCCGGCGGCTGGCCATTACATAATTCATTAACCCATCACTCAGTTCAAGCACTTCACTTCTGTTGGCAGAGAAATTTACAAATGCATCCCAGACAAAACTTCTTTTCTTAACCGGTGAACCAGTGAGCATAACCTCAATACCATTATTTTTTATTAAACCGGCATTGATCTTACGGGTATCGTACCCGCTGGTACCAGACAATGGGATGTTTAGTATCTGGTTTTTAGTACGGCTCTGGTAATATGTTATATCAATACCAAGACGACTATTGAATAACCTTACATCAGCCCCAAACTCATAGGCAGAACTGATTTCAGGTTTCAGGTTTAGATTAGCAAGACTGTTTGTTTCCCCATAGATTTGATAAGCTCCAAATGGTTCACTCCGGTTATAGGTTTGGGTAAAGGCAAACGGATCGGTATCATTACCCACTTGTGCAAGGCTGGCTCTAAGTTTAAAGAAGCTGATTGCTTTTGGCATTTTTATAATATCACTCATAATAGCACTGAGCGCAACAGAAGAATAGAAATAAGAATTTTCCTCACTTCCAAAAGCCTTCAGGTTTTCAGGAAGTGTAAGGGCACTACTCCAGTCATTTCTGCCTGTAAAATCCAGGAATAATTTATTCTTATAAGATACTCCTGCTGTACCATACAAGCTGTTAATTCTTTTCGCCACATTGCTTTGTTCCACTACTAATGCGATACGGGAATTGTTCAGGCTGTAAATACCAGGTATATTCAGTTGGCCTGCTACATCTTCTTTAAAACGGGAAGTTTGACGCATCTGGTTGCCACCAAACGTTGCGCTGACAGCAAAGTCATCATTAATATTCTTATTTCCTGAAAAAAGAAAATCAGTATTTCGTTCTTCATTCACAATAGCTGTCTCTCTGTATTGACCAAAGGGAAAACGCTGTGTACTGAATCCACGGCGATACTCACGGCGTTCATTACTCCAGTCAGTAGCAGTTCGAACCTGTAAATTCAGCCACTTGGTGAATTCATACCGGAGAATAATATTGCCAATGATGCGGTCATAATATTGGCCGTTGGTATTTTCTAATACGGTTAGGTACGGATTATCATGATAATTATAATTCCAGCTGTATTGTTTTTGATTCTCAAGCCCCGGCTGCCATAATCTTTTCATATCACTTACCTTAACGGAGGCTGGTAACCAACAGTTGAAAAGATACATGATACTTTCTGTTCCGTAGCTTATTGAAGGACGATTGTCACTTTCACTCTTTATATATGATACAAATGCCTTTGCTGATAACCGGCTGGTCAGGTTATATCCGCCGGAAACAGAAATGGTATTTCTCGTAAGATCAGTATTGGGTACAATACCTTTCTGATCTATATTAGTGTAACTGAGACGAAAATCCCCATCCTTGTTACCTCCTACCAGTGCTACATTGTTGGTGAATGTATTGCCGGTCTGCAAAAAATTCTTCAGATTGTCTTTATCGGCCACCCACGGAGTAGAAGTAATTATACTGCCCGCTGGAGCATTCATATCGCCACCTGTAAAAGGTATTACCTGCCCGTTCAATGTTCTCGGTGAATTATATTGCGGATAACTCTGACCGTTAAATGCAGGTCCCCAGCCTTCATCTGTTCCGTCAGCTAATCCGCTTCCTGCGCCATTTACAAAAGCAAAAGCTCCACCGCTACCATTGCCCTGGCCATAAACAGTTTGATACTCGGGTAATTTTAAGGCGGTTTCAAAAGTGAGATTACTGTTCACTTCCACACCGATACCTTTTTGTTTTTTTCCACTCTTTGTTTTTATCAGGATCACACCGTTAGCAGCTCTTGATCCGTATAATGCGGAGGCTGCCGGTCCTTTCAGCACACTCATGCTTTCAATATCATCAGGATTGATAAAGCTGGCGCCATTACCAAAATCTACTTCCAGGTTTCCACGGCCGGATGCACCAGTAATAGAATTACTTACCGGTACACCATCGATTACATATAAAGGTTGATTCTTATTCAGATCAACTGATCTTTCGCCCCGTATGGAAACCCGGGCAGAACCCCCCACCCCGGAAGGGCTGCCAACTACTGTAACACCGGCTACTTTTCCGGCCAACTGGTTCACCACATTTGTTTCCCTTGCAATGGTTAGATCATCACCTTTAATTTCCTGGATGGCATATCCTAATCTTTTTTTCTCTTTCCTGATACCAAGGGCAGTAACCACCACTTCACTCAGATCACGGGACTCAGGTTGCAGCGTTATGGAGGAAGCTCCGGAAGCTTTAACCTCCGCACTGGTAAATCCGATATTGCTTATCAATAATATATCATCCTCATTTGCTTCAATGTTAAAAAATCCTTCCGGATCTGTTGTGGTGATTTTACCACTACTCTTTACAATGATAGTAGCACCGGCAAGGGGTTGCATATTTTCACCGGATAATATTTTTCCTTTTACGGCCCGCTGCGCCATTGCAAACAATGACACCGTAAAAAGGAGAATCAAAAAAAGGGTTTTTTTAATTGCGGAATTAACGAATGCTGCCATAAGAAGTTATTTTGTTACGATTTCAAAAGATGAGACAGCAAATGTCTGATGCCAATGTGACGGCAACTTTAAGCAGGTATGAATGAACTATTATTGAAAAATAAATAAATCAATATCATTAATGTCCATAACATTTCAGTAATATTATAAGCGTAGGCAATCCTGTTTACAGGCATATATTAACAGGATTCATACAATCCTTCTGCAGTATCAGCATTCTTTCTGACGGGTAATAATTTCATCACATACTGATTACAATTTCTTAAATCATTCTTCGCATTCAGGTAATAACTCTTTACGTATTTTATAAAACCTCTGTACACATTGAAAAAAAGAAATCTTGACGTTGCCGTCATTTCAGATCTGCATCTTGGCACCTATGGCTGCCATGCAAAAGAAATTATCAATTACCTGCAAAGTATTTCGCCCCGTCTTCTAGTTCTGAATGGCGATATAATTGATGGATGGCAGTTCAGCAAACGGTACTTCCCCCCATCACACCTACAGGTAATAAAAGAGATCATGAATCTTCTTGATAATGGCACAAGAGTAGTATACATCACGGGCAATCATGATGAGATGCTTCGCCGCTACAGCGGCATTCAGCTAAGCAATTTTCAGTTGGCA
>Ga0116143_10005134_pt1 | contig 12031 bp, 7 predicted proteins | sample AD_UKC034_MetaG_FD_89745 | JGI IMG/M metagenome (GOLD analysis project Ga0116143, IMG submission 89745) | Active sludge microbial communities of municipal wastewater-treating anaerobic digesters from USA - AD_UKC034_MetaG | ecosystem: Engineered > Bioreactor > Anaerobic > Digestate | place: USA...
AATTACACTCAAGCATATCATAGCCGCAAAATTCAACTTCATCCCCCGGATTTACAGTTATCCAATCATCTGCGTCTACAACTGAGGCAGCTCTCGAGCGTTCCTTTTGTTTATCAAGATTTTTTTGAAAAGAAACCATATCAACTTCCAGACCTTTTTCTCTGGCCATGAGTTGGGTGAGGTCAATCGGAAAGCCGAAGGTGTCATACAGTTCGAATGCAAATTCACCACTGATATTATTATTGCCTGCCTCTTCAAATTTTTTAATCCCTAACTCAAGCGTTCGCAAAAATGAATTTTCTTCTTCCATTATTACCCTTTGAACGAAGTCCTGTTGTGCTTTCAAATCAGGAAACACGTCTTTAAATTGTTCGCTTAATATTGGAACCAGTTTATTTAAAAAGGGTTCTTTGAGATCCAGAAAAGTAAATGCATAGCGGACTGCTCTTCGCAGGATCCGGCGAATGACGTAACCGGCTTTATTATTTCCCGGTAGTTGACCGTCACTAATTGCAAATGCAATGGCACGAATATGATCAGACATCACCCGCATGGCAATATCTGTTTTTTCGTCTACGCCATATTTTATACCTGCTCTCACAGCAATAAACTGTATCAATGGCTGGAACACGTCTGTATCGTAATTGGATGTTTTACCTTGCAGTGCCATACACAGCCTTTCAAATCCCATTCCCGTGTCGACATGACGGGCAGGTAAGGCTTCCAGACTCCCGTCTGCTTTCCTGTTAAATTCCATGAATACATTATTCCAGATCTCAATTACCTGGGGGTGATTATTATTCACCAATTCTTTTCCGTCGATTCGTTTCCGTTCATCTTCAATTCTGAGGTCAACATGAATTTCGGAACAAGGGCCACATGGACCTGTATCGCCCATCTCCCAAAAATTATCTTTTTTATTACCTCTTAGAATTCTGTCTTCAGCTATGTATTTCTTCCAATGATCATGGCTTTCTTGATCGAATGCAAGATTTTCATTGCTATCTCCTTCGAAAACAGTAACGTATATTTTATCTTTCGGAATTTTATAAACTTCGGTGAGTAATGTCCAACTCCATTCAATGGCTTCCTTTTTGAAATAATCACCGAAAGACCAGTTTCCCAGCATTTCAAACATGGTGTGGTGGTAGGTGTCAATTCCTACTTCTTCAAGATCGTTATGTTTTCCTGACACACGCAAGCATTTTTGCGTATTGGCAATACGCTTATATTTTGCAGGACTGTTCCCTAAAAAAATATCTTTGAACTGATTCATACCCGCATTCGTGAACATGAGTGTCGGGTCATTCTTCACTACCATGGGCGCTGACGGGACGATTTGGTGATCCTGTGACTTGAAGAATTCTAAAAAAGCTGTTCGTATTTCCCTGGAGGTCATAAATTGAATGTTTGAATTGAAGTGCTGATACAGTATATTTGCATTTCAGCAATTTTGCGAAGATAATCAGGATTCAGCTATAAGCATAGCATGCCGAAGGTAAAATATCACTTCAACACTCACACGCTTAAGTACGACAAAGTTATTGTCAGTTGGCGAAAAAGATTTTTCAGGGTGATGGGTTGGCTTGCAACAGCGATCGTATTCGGTGCCCTGATCATGGTTATTTCTTATAATTTTTTCGATTCGCCTAAGGAAAAACGACTCAAGCGGGCATTGGAGGAATCAAGCTATCAGTTTGAGTTGTTGAAGCAGCGAACTGAACAGGTCGAAATGGTTTTGCAAGATATCCAGGAGAGAGATAACACAATTTATAGGGTTATTTTCGAAGCTGAGCCAATTCCTGGCTCTATCAGGGAAGCAGGATATGGTGGGGTGGACCGATATAATGCACTAAGAAACCTTTATAACTCCGACCTTATCATTGACATGACCAAAAGGGTAGATCGACTTGGTAAGCAACTTTATATACAATCAAAGTCTTATGATGAGGTTTGGGAATTGGTCAAGAACAAAACGAATATGCTGGCATCTATCCCTGCAATTCAACCCGTAGCTAATAAGGATCTCAAACACATGGCATCAGGATATGGCATGCGTATGCACCCGATTTACAAAACCGTGAAAATGCATACAGGGATGGATTTCACAGCTCCGGTAGGAACAGAGATTTATGCAACAGGTAATGGAACCATCTCAAAGATCGAAATGAACGGCCGTGGTTATGGACATAATGTTATTATAAATCATGGCTATGCCTATGAAACTCTTTACGGACATTGTAGTCGAATTGTGGTGCGACAAGGTCAAAAAGTAAAGAGAGGAGATCTCATTGCTTATGTTGGTAATTCAGGTTCCTCAACCGGACCTCATTTGCATTATGAAGTTCGAAAACATGGTAACCCAATCAATCCGGTTAATTTTTATTATAATGATCTAACACCTGAAGAATATGAAAGGGTGTTGGAGATATCATCAATGCCGGGGCAGTCGTTTGACTAAAGACGTGTATTCTATAAATAAATTAGCTTCCTGTTAAATTATTGTTCTATTAAGAAAAATTCTTTTTATGTTTATCCCCTCATAGCAGTTAATAAGTAGCTTCCGGGATTAGAACCATATCAATTATTTTAATTATATTCGTAAATCAGCTTTCTTAAAATATATTATTATGCCTTACAAAGAAAAAGAAATCGAAAAACTATATTATAGCATTGGAGAAGTTGCTCAGATCTTTGGGGTAAATACATCGCATATTCGTTTTTGGTCGAAAGAGTTTGATATCATAAAACCTGCAACAAATAAAAAAGGAAATCGTCTCTATACAATCAGCGATATTGAAAACTTTAAAAAAATCTACCATCTTGTGAAGGAAAAGGGTTTCACACTAAAAGGTGCAAAGGTTGAGCTAAAAGAGAATAGAGGAAAATTGAAAGCTGAGTCGGAATATAGTTCTGACTTTAACGTCCCGCAGTTACACGACAATCCTGTCACCATTCCAATGCCAAAGGCAGAGCCGGAATTTCAAGATAATATGGTTAACAACATCATGCTTTTAAATTCTCTTGAAAAGATAAAAGCATCATTACTCGAAGCCCATAAAGACCTGATGCTTTTGGAAGAGAAATAGGATCTTCAAAAAATAATAAAGTCCGTATTCATTAGAATCCGGACTTTTTTATATCATTAAATCTATGATGTTCGCTTCAATCATAAAATGTAATTTCCCGATGTATTACTTTTTTAAAATCAGTACTACGGCATAACAACTAACGCCTTCTTCGCGTCCGACAAATCCAAGTTTTTCAGTGGTAGTTGCCTTGATAGAAAGATCATTTTCCTTGATGTTCATCACATCAGACAAGCAAGTCTTCATAGCAGGAATATGTCCTGCTATCTTCGGCTGCTGGAGGCAAAGGGTAACGTCAATATTTCCGATTTTATAACCGCTTTCTGAGAGTAGTTCGCAAACCCGTTTTAAAAGGATTTTGCTGTCAATGCCTTTGTACGTGGCAGAAGTATCTGGAAAATGTTTGCCTATGTCACCGAGATTGGCGGCTCCCAAAATGGCATCGCAGATAGCATGTACCATCACATCCGCATCTGAATGGCCGACTGCACCCTTATGATGAGGCACTTCAATACCTCCCAGGTAAAATTTTTTTCCATCTGATAACTGATGAACGTCAAAGCCAAATCCAATGCGCATACTGATTTTATTAGAGTGTATGATCTTTTATTCAATTTGTGTATCAGTCACAAAGAAAGAAAAAGCAATTAATTATTAGGCTAAAAAAAAACGAATGATGTAATCATTCGTTTTTTTTGGATTATCTAAGTGTTTTATTCATCTAGGTTATTTGCCTCTTTCTTAAGACCATCAAAATCAAATGTCAAAGTGAATCGGAGGGTATTTTCAAGTGGATTTCGTTGCGATGCAATAAGGTAAGCAAAGTCAAGACCGAAAACGTTGTATCTCAAACCTGCTCCGAGGGTAAAGAATTTACGATTTCCTTTTGTCGCGGCTTCATGAAAATACCCGGCACGAATGGCGAATTGGTTATCATACCAATATTCTGCTCCGATCGAGTAGGTGAATTCTTTTAACTCCTCACTAAAGCCTGCAGGAGCGTCTCCCCAGGAGCTGATGAGAGCGGCAGGAACACCAATATTGGTTGGATCTTCTCCGGCTTGTACAACTTTTCTGCCATCACTTGAAAGGCTGTCACCACCAATTGAATTTTTATAATACACGGGTGGCGTAGGAACAAGCAACTTATTTACGTCTGCACCGAATGAAATACTATTATAATCATCAAGATCAACTTTAAGATTTGTTCCCAAACGGAAGTTAGTAGGGATGAAATCCTTCGACTTGGTGTCAGTATAAGAGACCTTTGCACCAATATTAGAAATATTGAGTCCAAATGCCAGTTCAGCATCTTTGTTTGATAATTCTAATGGAGTTTTGTAATAACCGCTAAGGTCGGCTGCAACAGATTTTCCGGCATGGGTAGAAATCGTATTGTTTTGAATAGCTATTCCACCTGTCAGGTTAGAGTATATGTATCGTAAAGCAATACCACCACTAAATTTTTCGCCAAGCTTGCGGGAGTAAGCTACATCGAATGCCCACTCATTCGGATTGAACGACCCTGTTTTTTCAGCATTGTCATTGGTGAAATCGATATTACCGAGTGAAAAATAAAGTAATGACGCCGCAATAGCTTGATCATTAGGTAGTTTTTTATATCCGGAGATGTATGCCAGATTGATATCATTCACCAATGCTCTCAGCCATGGAGTATAGGAGATAGCAAAGCCAAATTCTTTTTCTGCGAAGGCCAGTTTTGAAGGATTCCAGTGGATTGAGTTGACATCCGGACTGGTGGCAACACCATAATCACCCATGCCACCGGCTCTGGAATCGGGAGCTATCTGTAAAAACGGCACTGCCGTAGTTATTGTGTTAATTTGTCCCAGAAGCGAGTCTTTGAATGAACTCACCTGCGCTGAACTGTAACCACCGGCCATTATCAGGCAAAAGGCGGTCAAGTATACCTTTTTGAAGTTAAAATGCATGTTTTTTAATAAATGAAAGATGCCCAATATACGGGTTTAAATAAAAATAGTTTGCTTTATCGAAGAATGACTAGTTTTTCAAATTTATCGGCGTATTCACCGGTATGTGTTTTTACGCGTAATTTATAGACATACACACCTTTACCGATTTTATCGCCAAAATCATCCAACCCGTTCCATTCGAGATCATCTGAACGATATCCTTCCGAATATATTTGACCACTGATCGTTTTTACCAGTTTTCCGGAGACGGTAAAGATCTGTACCCTCACATCTAGTTGATTATAAGGCCTGTTATGTTCAAACATAAAAGTTGTATGTGTGGTGAAGGGATTTGGGTAGTTTAATACATGTGCAAGCGCCAGTTGAGCACTTTCTGCAACAATAAATTCAGTTGTAGCGTCTGCGGAATTATTATGTACATCCCAAACCTTGAAATGCATTGAATGTGGGCCGGGTTCAAGATCTTTAAATTGATACTTAACTCTTCCCTGCTGATAGCTGTTCAAGTCATTTTCATAATAGTCATTTAATACAACTGCTTTCCCGGGATCATTATCGAGATAGCCTGTCATGTCATGTCCAATACCGGTTCCGACTGTATTTACACCACTGGAGTCTACAACAATTGCGTATAAGTAAGGACTCTTATCGGTCATTCCACCCTTTACAAATTTTTCATCATTGACATACAACTTCACTTCCGGTCCTTCAATATCAATAGGAACTGATTCATCGAAACCGCCAACTACTGCACCTGAATAATAACCACCGGCGTCAGTTTGACCGTTTTGTGCGTAGTAACTCAGTTTACCGAAACCGTATGCAAATTGTATATCTCTTGGTACCACAAAAGTAAAGCTGAATTCCCCATTCGTTACCGTAGCTTTGCCTCTATAAATGCTATTCTTTTGGAGTTCGAATGGCATAGGGAAGGATGGGTCTGAGGTAATATTCTGATCATTGCCAAGAGTGAAGTAGGTCAAGGATTTATCAAATACAGATGGATAAATAATTCCATTAAAAGCCGTCATCTTCTGATTATTCTGATCCTGGATCTCTCCTGTTATTGTGATCTTGCGTAATGCTTTGAGTGTGTCTGTTGCAAGATCAACACTCACACCGTTGATAGTATTAGTTTTAACCTTGAATTTGGGATAAGCAAGCTTAAGAGCAGGATCACCAATCAATAAAAAATTGCGTACATACTGATCTGCATACACATCAACTTTTGTTCTTTCAAATACTTCACCTATAGTTGGCATTTCACCGTTTATCTCTTCAGAAACGTGAGTGAAAAATTTTTGCGACAAATTGAAATTTGAGCTGGAAAATGCAAGTCTGGAAGTGGTGAAAAGACAAATTCCACCACCGTTCGGATTTAGAAAAACTAACTCACCGGCCGAGGTACGTCCCGGATCATCTACCCTTGTAAATTCACAAGTTGCAGTCAGAAAGGCTGCAAGTTTATGAAAGTTAGTCCAGCTGTTGATGGCATCGACTTCCAATATCCTTTCATGGGCCCAGCCGACCTCACCACCATGACCTATATATGTAAGTAAGAGGGTACCTCTTTCTACCCTTTCAATGATAGCCTTTTGTACATCAGGATAGCGTTGTCCGCCCGGTGTAGAGATCTGGTTGTATGCATCCAGGTAAATTTTATCAATATTAAGAATCGGATCAGATTCTTTGAGGCGGCGTGCCAGGGTATCAGATTGTTTCAGATGCGTATTGCTATCCTGATCATCAGCAATGAAGGTGGCAATATTTCTCCAGTCACCGAATACAGTTTGATCACCCGGTTTTCCGACGACTAAATTATCAGTATCATATTCTCCGTAGCTTAGAATTTTTCTTGCTGCGTCTTCTGCTTGTGATATAGTTCGTACCGGTAAACGTCCTACACTCAAATCAACCACTTCGCTGTTGGTCCAAACACCTTCATTATCATCCAGAAGGCCGAAAAAATCGTCAGACATATAAGTCTGGGTCTGATTTAATGAACCGGCAGATTGAAATGATGTCACCAAATTTGTGTTACCGGAAATTCTATGTTTGTTGTCGTAGGACGCATCGCCGAAAAGCAATAAATATTTGGGAAGGTCAGCAGCAGAGCCGGCTCTGTCATAAAACATTTTCACGAAATCTCTGATAGCACAAACATCTTGTGAACCGGATGAGAATTCATTAAAGATCTGGTTAGTTGTTGCAACGGCAACAGTCAGGTTATCTTTCTGTCTGTGAAAATTAGCAACCATATTTGCCTGTTCTACAAATGCAGGATTTGTTACAATAATCATATTCGCATTTGCCAGTCCGTGAAGATTTTGATTTTCTATCATCCCATGAAGCGAAGGAGAATAAAAAAGATCATTGGTGTAGGCAATGTATTCCTTAAGTTGTTCAGTTGAAGCATTAAAACTTAGTGTAGTTCCTGATAATTGACTGGCACGTAAACTAACATTTGCACGGTCCGTTATATCCCAAACGACGGAGCTGTTATTGGCATGTTGAATTTGAAACTCAGCAACATTTCCGGCTCCGACAGAACGTGTATCCCTGAATTCCAGTTGCGAATTAGTGCCGGTAAAATCCAATGACCTTCGGGTGTTCCACTCAATATAATTTACCCATCCTAATCCGTTTGGATCAGCTGATGTGAACTGGATTCTAACAGGGATCAGGGCCGCACTACCTGTAAAATAACTGCTATATAGGGTTGGACTTGCATAATTATCCTGTGGTGATGACCCAACATTGGTAAAGGGTTGCACAACCGGGGTTTGAGAACCGATAGTTATTGTGAACCTGTTGCTATTCAATCCGGAATTTGCAAGGGAACGTCCGAGTAAATTAAATTTCACAAAGGTTGTATCACCTGGAACTATATTAGGAAAGGAAAAACTAAAATTTCTTGTGTTGGTGATATTATCCATGCTCTCCCCATACCATTCTCTTCCAGACTTCAACAAGTTGACAAGGTCAGCTTCATGTACCTGTCTGTCATCAAAAGAATTTACAGTTAGGTTTGGAGAATTATCGCTGACTGTCTGAATCCTTTTACCGGGACCCAAATCAGCCGTAATAAAATAATATGTTGTATCTGAATAAGGATTTAATTGGTGAACGAATTTATTACCGGAACCATCAAGATCCCACTTGGTTTGTCCACTACCATAAAACAGAACGTAGTCGTTACTGTTAAAAACTCCATCAGATTCTCCTATAATTTGTATAGAATTTTCGAGCAAGTCATCGGCTCTTGACGCGCTATTAGCAAACGGGAGAGAGCCTCCTCCATTTCCATACAGTCTTAAATTCCTCGGGTTGATATTGTCCACGTCTAATCCCAGATCCTTAAGTTGCTGATAGGTTAATTTGTGAACACCATTTTGAACCACAGCAATACGATACCAGGAACCCGTACTCAGCACGCTTGTACGTGTACGAGTTGGTCCGGCAACTCGTTGAAGCGAACCTGCGATCGGATCGGTTTTCAAATCGAATGAAACTAATTTTTCAAAAGTGTTCCCATTTTTTCTGAAGGGTACGATTGTAATTGAAACTGAAGCTTGTTTTTTGCGCTTGACGATCTGTGTGCTTATATTAAAATCTGCCTGAATTTTATCTGAAGAATATACAAGCTCCTTTTCATTTAGAGTTTGGGTGACCACATTTAATAATTCAACTTTCAGATCTTTAGCACCGGATGGAAGTGGAACAGTCTCTACCAACACGGGAATAAGGTCATCATTAAAAGTTGCTCCTTCAAAATTTAGTGATCTGAAAACCGACTCGTCAGGCAGAATCTTTTCATAAACCGGTGTCCAGCTGATTCTTTTTTCAATCGTACCTGCATTGATATTTTGAAATGTCCATGAAAAAATAAAGAGGAGGAGGGTGCAAAATATGCTTCGGAGCTGCTGTTTCATTACTAAGGAGATGGTTAAAATGGTTAGAAGAAAATGTATTGAAGAATGAAAACCGTAACGATATTTTCTTCCGGATATTGTACTAAACAAAATTACCCATAAATTAGTTATTCTTTTGTAGCTTTTCTATTAATTTTATTTTTAATTGCCCTTTCAAATAATTGAACGACATTGATCGGGAGGAAAATTTGTGTTGAGTGATGTTGCACTTATTTGCAGGTTAAAATCAATTTTGTTAAATTATTTTCGTTTTGATGAATTCAGTCTTAAAAATGATTAAAATTGTGTCCATTTCTTACATTTGGTGAAGAAGCAGCTATTATTGAAAAGAAAGGCAACGAAACAATGTATCTTCACAGTCGTAAGACGATAACCAAATAGATCCAGGATGTTGAGGAAGTTATTGATTACTTGTATGATAGCGTATTGCGGTGTGGCATCAGGTCAGGATCCTGAGTTTACGCAGTTTTACGCCAATCCCCTCTATTTAAATCCTGCATTTGCGGGTACAGCACGCTGTCCCAGAGTTAACCTGAATTATCGAAATCAGTGGCCTGCTCTTACCGGAACTTTTGTCACATATTCTGCATCCTATGATCAGCATGTAGAAGCTTTGGGAGGAGGAATTGGGTTATTGGTATTGAATGATAAAGCAGGTGAAAACACCCTGAATACTACAAATATTAGTGGGATGTATTCATATCAATTGAATGTCACCCGCGAGTTCTCTATTAAGTTTGGGATGCAGGGGACCTACGTTCAGAAAAAACTGGATTGGGATAAACTCACTTTCGGAGACATGATTGACCCGAGATATGGCTTTATTTATCAAACTCAAGAAACCAGGCCTAATGAAAATAAGGGTTTCTGGGACTTTTCAGCAGGAATTTTAGGTTATAGCAACAAAGTTTATGGTGGTGTGGCGGTTAACCATATTACAGAGCCTGAAGAATTTTATATTAAGGCAGCACCTGGAAGTAAGCTGCCAATGAAGATTACAGCTCATGTCGGAGCAGTTCTACCTCTTGGCAATAGTCGTGATGGTGCCACTACCATCTCACCAAATTTTCTGTATCAAAAGCAAAGAGATTTTGAACAATATAACATAGGCGTGTATTTTGCCAAAGCCCCGCTGGTAGGAGGTTTGTGGTATCGTGGAAAAGATTCCTTCATTGTACTTGTCGGACTGCAGCAGGGTATTTTCAAATTTGGATATAGCTATGACGTAACGGTTTCCAAACTTGCCAAATCATCTGCAGGATCACATGAATTGTCTGTTGGCCTTCAATTCCCTTGTCATCCTAAAAAGAAGAGATTCAGGACTATTAAATGTCCTGCATTCTAGAAAATTAAAATAAAATAAATACATTTGGCACTCGTTAGAATTAACAAATTAACCCCAATGAAAAGAATCATTTGGAATAGCTTCAGCTTGATTGCTGTTGCCTTATTTATTGCCTCTTGTGGAAAGGAAAAGTCTGCCGTAACAGGCTGGAATTACAATGACCCCAAGAATGGAGGATTTGAAGTAGTCCCTTATGATGAGCAAGAAACAGGTCCCGGACTTGTGCTTATCGAAGGTGGTACTTTTACAATGGGTCGTACTGAGCAGGATATTACTCAGGATTGGAATAATATTCCAAGAAGAGTAACTGTTAGTTCTTTCTATATGGACGAAACAGAAGTTGCTAATATTCACTATCTCGAATATTTATACTGGATTTCCCGCGTTTTTGCAATGGATTATCCTGAAGTGTATAAAAAAGCACTGCCTGATACACTTGTTTGGCGTGACAAACTTGCTTATAATGAACCATTTGTAGAGCTTTATTTGCGTCACCCGGCATATCAGCAATACCCTGTGGTAGGAATCAACTGGTTACAGGCCAATGATTTTTGTGCATGGAGAACTGACCGTGTAAATGAACAGATATTGATCCGTGAAGGGATCCTTAGAATCAATCCTAATCAGATAAACGAAGATAACTTCAATACTGAAGCTTATTTAGCTGCCCAATATGAAGGTTTAGTAAAAAGTGACCTCATGGATTTGAATCCAAGCTCTGGTGCCAATGGTTCAAGAAAGGTTCGAATGGAGGATGGGATCTTTTTACCTGAATACAGATTGCCTACGGAAGCTGAATGGGAGTATGCTGCCCTTGCACAGATAGGTAATACAGTATATGAACGTGTTACTGATCGTCGTCAATACCCTTGGAATGGTCACATTGTCCGGAATAAGGACGAAAAGTATAAAGGTGCAATGATGGCAAACTACAAGCGTGGTCGTGGTGACAATATGGGAACTGCAGGCTTCCTGAATGACAATGCTGATATTCCGGCTCCGGTGCATTCATATTGGCCAAATGATTATGGATTATACAATATGGCAGGTAACGTGAACGAGTGGGTAAAAGATGTTTATCGTCCACTTTCTCCGGAGGATAAAGCTGATTTCAATCCTTACCGTGGTAACGTTTTTGAAACTCAGCAGCGTGACGAAGAAGGGCAAATCGTTGAAAAGGATACTTTAGGTAGAATCCCGCAACGTGCCGTTACTCCTGAAGAAAATGTTGATCGTCGTAACTACACCTTCTCAGATAATATCAATTTCCTGGATGGCGATGAAGAAGAAATTAAGTATGACTTTGGTGCCTCTTCTTTGATTAATGATAAAGCCAGAGTTTACAAAGGAGGATCATGGAAGGACAGAGCTTACTGGTTATCTCCAGGCACTCGTCGTTTTACAGATGAGAATCAAAGTACAAATGACTTAGGATTCCGTTGTGCCATGACTCGAGTTGGTAGTCCGGTTGGATTGGGTACTAAGCCAAAGACTAAAATCAGATAATTCCAATTTGTAAAATATATTTCAAGCCCTTGAGAAACTTCTCAGGGGCTTTTTTAATGAATTAAGAGGTGTTTTAAAAGTGGTTTATTGTCCTTGAAATAATGTCCGGACAAATGCATTTAATTGTAACTGAACGAAAGGGATGCTTGGTTAATAATAAATCCAGCCGGCTACCTGCATGGAAGAAAATGCATCTCTGAATTC
>Ga0116143_10005135_pt1 | contig 12030 bp, 10 predicted proteins | sample AD_UKC034_MetaG_FD_89745 | JGI IMG/M metagenome (GOLD analysis project Ga0116143, IMG submission 89745) | Active sludge microbial communities of municipal wastewater-treating anaerobic digesters from USA - AD_UKC034_MetaG | ecosystem: Engineered > Bioreactor > Anaerobic > Digestate | place: USA...
AGCTTTTCCCTCCCAATGGGAAACAGGTTGGTGTTCCTCTCACCGGGCTTGCACCATCTTTGCTTTTTATAGTGAAACGGCACATACCCTACGGTACTCCCTATGGAATCGATGAACTTGCCGGTGAGGCGATGGATAAAAAAGCCTGAAAGAAAAACGAATTTATGGGTCTTCTCCCATATTTCCGGCTGATTCTGCCTAATCCAGTTGGATTCCCCATCCTTAATGGCATGCACCAGCGACTCGTGCATATTGATAATCTTAAGTCCTAACTTAATCAATCCCTTAGGCCATTGGTCAACCCTGGCCTTACGCTGATCGAGCCAGATTATGGCAGGTCTCAATGGCTTTCCGTCCCTGTCGAGGTTTACCAAAGTGCTACGTTGCGTAGTGATGGCCATTCCCTTAATTGAGGCAATTGGAACGCTTAGATTGCCCATCAATCGTTTACTGGTTTCGCAAAGCATATTCCACAGGTAGTCAGCATCCTGCTCGGCAAATCCGGGTTCTGTGGAATAGTAGGGCTCGATCTCTGTCCGCTCAATCTGTACAATATTTCCCAGCACATCAATTACAGCCACTCTAATAGACTGCGTACCGGCATCAATTGCTATAACATAATCCATATAATAATGAAAAGTTAGCCTTAAAGGGAATTATTATTTAAAGCATTATCGGGAACAAAAATAGCAATAAAAACATAGGGCCAACTTTTTACATCTTGAAGTGAGTAAATCCACTAAAATTACCGCCATTCTGCGCAATTATGGCTAAAAATTTGCTGATGAAAAAAACCTTAAATAAATGATAACGATCATTTAACTTTTTAACTCGGCAACAATCAAACCACGTATATTTGCAAAAATTTTTAAAATGACATTTAGATTTCTTGTACTCTTTCTGTTACTATCGTTACGGACATTTCTTCTCCCTGCCCAAAAAGATATTACCCTCAAAATCATACACACCAGCGATGTGCACGGCGCCATACTGCCATTCGATTTTATTAATAATAATGCCGTTGATTTTGGCTTAGCTCATGTTTACACCTATGTCAAACAGGAGCGAAATAATGAGGATCAGGAATTGATTCTGCTGGACAATGGGGATGTCCTTCAGGGGCAACCCACGGTTTACTATGCCAACTTCATGGACTCCATCAGCTATCATATAATCCCCGAGATTATGAATTACATGGGCTACGATGCCGGTACTGTGGGAAATCACGATATTGAAGCGGGTCCCGATATTTACAACCACATGGTTGAGGCTTTCAACTTTCCATGGCTATCGGCTAATATTGTCGATAAACGAACAGGGCTTCCCTATTTTAAACCGTACACGGTTATAACAAGGCAAGGGATAAGAATAGCGGTTATGGGGCTTACAACCCCCGGGGTAACCAAATGGCTTTCGCCATCGCTTTGGCCAAACATGCAATTTGTTGACATGGTAGATGCCGCGAAGATGTGGATGGACTCCATACGCATAAAAGAGAATCCTCAGGTTATCATCGGCCTGTTCCATTCCGGACACGATGCAGCCTACGAAGATTCTGACCCGGATGCTCCGCTCAACGAGAATGCCTCTCTGTTGGTTGGCCAGCAGGTGCCCGGTTTCGATGCCCTGTTCATTGGGCACGATCACGAGAGAATGGTAAAAAAAATTGTGAATTGCCATAACGATTCCGTGCTCGTTGTCGATCCCGGAAGTCAGGCCACTCACATCTCTGATGTAACAATAAAAGTATCGTTAGACAAGAACGATAAGGTAATAAAAAAATCTGTTGACGGAACTATTGTTTCCATGCAGGGGTTGATGCCCGATCCGGAGTATGTGAGCCATTTTTCCAATTTTTCCCGAAAGATCGAAGAATTCGTTGACCAGAGAATCGGAACCATTTCAAAAACTATTTCAACACGCGATGCCTACTTTGGGCCGTCAGAATTTGTGAGCCTTGTTCTTTCTGTGCAGCTTGGCGTATCAAACACTGACATTTCCTTTGCAGCCCCACTATCCTTCGATGTCAGCATTGAGCAGGGGCCTCTTTATGTCCGCGATATGTTCAAGCTGTACAGCTTCGAAAACCTGCTCTACATCATGAACTTGACAGGGAAAGAGATAAAGGATTACCTTGAATTCTCATACTCATTGTGGTTTAACACGATGACCTCGGCAAATGACAACATGTTACTATTGAGGAAAGACGAAAACGGCCAAATAATCACCGGTAAGGACGGACGCGCAATGCTAAAAGCAAGCTTTTACAACTTCGACTGTGCAGCCGGAATTAACTACCGGGTTGATGTTTCTAAACCCGTCGGGCAGAGGGTAACCATCCTTTCCATGGAAAACGGATTGCCATTCGAAGAGGATAAGATGTATAGGGTGGCCATCAATTCCTATCGGGGTACCGGCGGAGGCAATCATTTAACCCATGGTGCCGGACTAACACAACAGGAACTACGACGCAGAATTGTTAACGCCTCTACCCAGGATATGCGCTATTACCTTATGAAATGGGTAGAACTTTCCGGTGCCTTCACTCCGGAAAACCGCAACAACTGGTCAGTTGTACCAGCCGAATGGGTTGAGCAAGCAGCACCAAAGGACAGAACTTTACTGTTTGGCAAGGAGTAATCCCTTTCCGTGCTAACGAAAATTCACATTAGCCGCAAGACATCTGCTTTTTTTCGTCCGACTGTGTTACCTTTGTACAATCTGAAGCCCAAGTTTCAACCATGCATATTGATAACGAACTTTTAGAAAACGGCAGGTTACTTCCTCTGGTGGAGGATTTTTATACCCTACAGGGCGAGGGGTATCATACCGGGAAGGCAGCCTACTTCATACGCATAGGCGGTTGTGACATTGGATGCTACTGGTGCGATGCCAAATTTACCTGGAACCCCAAACTCTTTCCTCCCGTAAGGGTTGAAGAGGTTATCGAACGTGCTCTTAAACATAAAGCCAAAGCAGTAGTTATTACAGGTGGAGAACCAAGCCTTTACCCATTGGATTACCTATGCGAGAAACTCAAAGAGAATGGTTTTGAAACGTACCTTGAAACCAGCGGTGCTTATCCGCTATCGGGGCAATGGGATTGGATATGCCTCTCGCCAAAGCAGCAACATCCTCCCCTTGCAGGGATACATGCACAGGCCGATGAGCTGAAGGTGATAATCGCCTCCCATAAGGATTTGGAGTGGGCAGAGGCCAATGCCAAATTGGTAAAATCGAAATGCCGTCTATTCCTTCAACCCGAATGGAGCGTTTACAACTCGATAATCGGATGGATGGTGGAATACGTCAAAGAGAATCCAAAGTGGCAGATTTCGCTGCAAGCGCACAAATTCATGAGAATTCCCTAAAAGTCTATTTAACCACTCAGTCTATTGCTCTAATTTTGAGATGATTACCATATAAATCGGATCTTTTTTCCGACAATGGGTATTTCCTCGTATCTTTGGAACAATATGTGATTATTTTGGCTTATGTTCAATAGGCATATTCATCAATAGCAAACGATAATGCGATTATTGACTTTACATATCGTTCTTCTTCTCCTGTTGCAGGGAAGCCTGTTTTCCCAACCCAGGGATTTATCATCAACCAATAAAAAGGCAATAAACTGCTATAAATCAGCCTTAGAAGCATATGATAAGTATGATGTTAAAACAGCCGAAAAACACCTGAAGGATGCCATCAGGCTCGATGGGCAGTTTATTGAGGCATACCTGATGCTTTCGCAGGCATACATGGAAACGAACATGGTGGAGGAGGCTGTCACATCAGCAGAAGGTGCAATTGCCATCAACCCCGATTTTTTCCCTAATTTGCATATCAACCTGGGGAATTTTCTGTTCCGTAGAGGTGACTACGAGAGGGCTAAGAAGTATCTAAGCTACTTTTTGACATACAAAAACGTTCGTGCCGAAATTAAGGACTTTGCTTCTTTTAGGCTCAACTGCTGCGAATTTGCCTTGAATGCACTGGATAACCCGGTGCCATTCACTCCCATAAACCTGGGGCCAAATGTGAATAGCAAGTTGGACGAATACTGGCCGAGCCTGTCTGCCGATGAGAATACGCTGGTTATAACAGTAAACAGCCCCATAGATGTTACTTCGCCTGAGGTGATGTATAATCGCCAGGAGGATTTCTACATCACAACCCGCGACTCCGATGGCGACTGGAAACCCGTAAGGAATATCGGGCCACCTATCAACACTCCCCAATTCAACGAGGGGGCGCAATCGCTCACTGCCGACGGGCAGAGAATGTACTTCACCGTTTGCCGTGGCAACTGCGATATCTATGTGAGTGACCGCGATATGTACGGAAACTGGGGACGGCCGCAACGGCTTCCCGAACCGCTAAACCTTGTCCATAGTAGCGAAAAGCAGCCCTCCATATCGCCCGATGGGCGAACCCTCTACTTTGTGAGCAACAGGAATAGCAAAAAGGACAACTTCGATATCTGGTACTCCACCCGTCTGGACGACTACCACTGGAGTGAACCCGTGGAAATTGGCGATAGCATTAATACTCCGCTCAATGAGCAATCGCCCTTCATTCACTTTGATAACCAAACCCTCTATTTTTCTTCCAACGGTCATGTGGGCATGGGAGGTCTCGATATCTTTGTGAGCCGAAGGCTGAATGATACGCTGTGGAGCAAACCCGTTAACCTGGGCTATCCCATTAACACCTTTCGCGATGAAGATGGGTTGATTGTCAACGCAGCGGGTACAATGGCCTACTTCTCATCCGACATAAACCCGCAAACCGGCAGGGATATATACATGTTTGAACTGCCCAATCCTGTGCGCCCCATACCCTCGTCATATATTTCGGGTAAAATTATCGATGCCAAAACCGAACGACCTTTAAAGGCCAAATTTAACCTTGTGGATGTGGAGAGTGGCGAAGAGATAATGAACACCAACGCGCTTGAAGGTGGTTCCTTTTTCCTATGTATTCCCACCAACAGGAAGTACGCTTTTTTTGCCTCCATGCCCGGTTACCTGTTCCATTCTGACCATATTGACCTTGTGGGCATACACAGCGCCGACAAACCCTATCGCAAAAACATCGAACTACACCCCATCAGGGTTGGCGAAACCATGATTATGCGAAATATTTTTTACGAAACTGACTCTTACGAATTGAAACCGGAATCGCTAGTAGAACTTAAAAAGCTGCTTGAGCTGCTGACGCAAAATCCCACAATGAAAATCGAAATAGGCGGACATACCGACAACATTGGCAGTGCAGAATACAACCAAACCCTTTCGGGAAAGCGTGCCAAAGCTGTTGCCGATTTTCTTGTAAACAGTGGGATTGAGACTTCCCGAATTGCATGGGAAGGCTACGGGCTAACCAAACCCATTGGCGACAACTCAACGGAAGAAGGTAGGGCTAAAAACCGACGGACAGAAATACGGGTAATTGGCATGTAGTTACCACAGAACGCTTATTGTCAACTATATACAAGCGCAATTCATCACCTTACTATTCATAAGGCAACAAAACCCTGTGAACATGAAAAGGCTATTGCCAGGGCTATTCTCCTGCAGGAGTGGGGCTGATGGCTCTCTCGGACTTTGCCACCAAGGTGGCCACCATGGCATCGCCGGTGACGTTTAGCACTGTTCGTAGCATATCCAGGGGTCGGTCGATGGCTAAAATCAGCGCCAATCCCTCCACCGGAAGTCCCACAGAATTGAGTACGATGATTAGCATTACGATTCCGGCCCCGGGAACACCCGCTGCACCAATGGATGCCAGCGTTGCAGTGAGTACAATGGTAAGCTGCTGGGTAAAAGTGAGGTCAATGCCAAAAACCTGGGCTATAAAAACTGCTGCAACTGCCTGATACAGGCTGGTTCCGTCCATATTAATGGTAACCCCGATGGGGAGGACAAAGCTGGTTATCTCGTTGCTAACACCCAATCCCTTCTCCACCCTGTCCATGTTAACAGGAAGGGTGGCTGCGCTCGAGCTGGTGGAAAATGCAACCAGTTGTACAGGGAACATGGTTCTGTAAAAATCAATTGGACGGATTCCGGAAAATAATTTAAGAAAAATTGGATATAGCACCAATGCCACAAATAGTAAACCTGCTATTACAACAATGGCGTACAACCCCAGCGTTGTGAACAGGTGCAACGAATCGGCAATGTTATCGCCCGAAAAATCGACAATTAGGGCTGCAAGCAGTGCCATAACCCCAAAAGGGGCAAACCGCATGATGAAATCAATGATTTTGAGAATCACCTCGTTCAATCCTGAAACAAAATCCCTTACCACCACCACATTGGGATGCTTAACCATCACTATGGCCAAGCCGAAAACCATGGCAAAGAAAATTACCTGCAGCATATTGGCATTATTCGATGCGGCATTAACAATATTATCGGGGATAATGTCCACAAGGAATTGCAAAGGGCTTTCGGATTTCAGGTTATCGACGGCCAGCTGGCGTCCGGATACATCCGGGGCATACTTTGTCAACAGTTCAACCCTTTTCTGCTCGGGAAACGATTGCCCCGGCTTAATCATATTCACCAGCAGCAGGCCAACGGTGATGGCCAGCACTGTGGTAATCAGGTAAAGCGATATGGTTTTAACACCAATCCTCGATAGTTTGGTAATGTCGGACAGCCCGGCTATTCCGGTAACCAACGATGCGAAAATAAGCGGCATTGCCACCAGCTTTAGTAGGTTGAGAAAAATAATCCCGAAGGGCTTAATATAGTCACACACAAGCCATCCAATACCCGAAAACACGGCCAATACACCAAGCAGTACGCCCACTGTCATTCCAATTAGAATTTTCAGATAGAGGGGAAGATTGCGCCACATAGCCATAGATATTTTGGTTCTCAAAAATATTGATTTCTTAACAAATCGCTATTACGTTGTACCAACCACTCAAAATTGAAAAAAGCCGGATATACCGGCTACTATTCCATCTTAGTTGCATTCGCAATGGCCGCAACAATCTCCATCGTGCCGATGCGTATGAACATGTCCATGCTCCAGTTCCTCCCTTGTGGCCTCGCGGATTGCCTCAACCTTTCCCGTAAAGTGCAAATCGCTGCCTGCCAAAGGGTGGTTGAAGTCCAGGACAACGTGGTCGTCGGTTACTTCAAGGATGAGCGCATTGTAATGGTTACCCTCCTGGTCAACCATTGGAACCCTACTTCCCACATCGAGCATACCCTCGTTGATACCACCGCCATCCTCAAAGGTTGACTTGGGCAGTTTCAGAATATAATCCTTGTTAACCTCACCATAACCATCGGTACAGGGTATGGTAAAATTGAATGAGTCGCCAATCTGCATGTTTTCGATATTCTTCTCAAAAGCCCCGATAAGAGTTCCCTGGCCAAAAATAAATTCCAACGGATTTGTGGGTTCAGCCTGATCAACAACCTCTCCTTCCACCCTTAGTATGTAGCTAACCGATATAGCTTTGTCTTTCGATACGTTCATAGGAAAAATGATTTAATGTGATATTATGGAAAAAATGTTTCCAAAGGAACGGCTTTTTTTTTCAATACCAAAACCCGAAACACACAAATCGAAAGTAAAAAAGAAAAAGTGGCAGGACTTCAGAGTAAATAAGCCTATTATATCGTAAAAACTCAAAAAAATCTTCATCGTTGTCGGAATCGTTTTTTTGGAAGAGCAATAGCATAATCACTTGCAATCCAATTCAACTATATCGAATAAACAGCACCCAAACTTACCCCTTTAAGTAAAAATATTCGCGAAACAGTTTGTTATATCAAATCAAATCATCACCTTTGCATTGCTATTTATTAAACAAATTATCAATTATCACCCAATTGTACCATGAAAGGAAAAGTAAAATGGTTTGATGCAGCTAAAGGTTTTGGTTTTATTCAAACCGAAGAAGGTAATGACGTTTTTGTTCATTACACCGGAATTGTCAGAGAAGGTTTTAAGCGTCTCGATGAAGGTCAAAATGTAGAATTTGAAATCACTCAAGGGAAACGAGGACCTCAAGCAATCAATGTTGCTGTTATAGAATAAAATTGGTGTTATTCTATATACGATCTAATAAAAAAGGCCCTGATTTTCAAGGCCTTTTTTTCTTTTCCGGCCCTTTAGAATGTAATATTAATTCTGAACATTGGATTTGAGATGTAGGGTGAGTAGGTATCCTTAGTGATATCCCAAAGCAGCATGATATTCAGGGCTGCCCTTTCGCCTATCTTCTGCCTATACCCCACTCCTGTCAGGAATAGCTGAATCCAGGTTTTTCCACTTTCCCGATCGACGGCAAAGGGGTCCATCATGCCTCTATCGATATACAGCCACTCCGTCTCGCCATGCGCAAAGAAACCACCTTTCAGCGGGATTGGGGTAGTCTCGCTCAAATCGGGAATGGGCAATATCTGCGTAAATGCCGATGCTCCCCAAATATTGCTACGAAATCTTTCTCCCGATCCTCCCACAAATAGGCCCTTATGGCTGTAGTAGCTGTACCTGCCACCCCCTCCCACTGTCCATTGAGGGATTATCCAAATGCCTGCAATGGGTACAATATCAATTTGAGTAATGCTGCCAAGGGTAAGCCCAAGGGAGCCTCCGGCGTAAAGCCTGTCGATAAACCTTTTATCGGTGTTATCAATCCTTTTCTGCCCATGAGCTGACAACGCAAATAAAGTTAGAAACAGGATAGGTACGTAGAGAAATCTTTTCATTTTTATCCTTTTTTGATAAACACCTTTTGTTATTAAAGCAATTCCGTACAACATGAGATATTGCTACCAAATGCAACCCGATGTAGCATTAAGCATGGCAAAGTACACAATAAATTGTTATTAATGCTATTTTTGTATTGCCGTTTTTTACAATTCATGGTATTGACGTAAAGTAGTTCTAACACTCTATCACTATGGACTATAATTAAGGGTAAACCCACAATATGTATTGGTCTCAACAATGTCTCGAAAATTGTACATACTGTTCGCCTCATTCCTCTCCTTTTATGCCAGTCAACTCCCGTTGACCCATGCACAGGAAGTTTTTACCTTAAACGATTGGCTGTTACTCTACTGCGACTCAGCCAACTATAGCCAGGCGGTGAATGTGCTGAACCAAGGGGCCAATCCCAACGCGGCATCGTGGGATGGAGCCAGTGCCCTTATGCTTGCATCGTGGAGGGGAAACTATAAACTGGTAAGGGAGTTGCTTGTCAGAGGTGCCGACATCAATGCAAAGCCCCTCAACGGGAATAGTGCCTTACATTCGGCTGTTGCCGCCAATCACGACAGCATCGCTGAGCTGCTCATTCTCAACGGTGCAGAGATTAATGCCGCTAACCAAAGCGGGGTAACCCCGCTGCATTTTGCTTGCGCATACGGCTACCCTTTTCTCACCGACTTGCTGATAGCCTACGGTGCCGCCATCGATTCGAGCGACAATATGGGCAATACTCCTCTCAGCCTATCCGTTTATCACGGGGCATACACGGTAACCCAAATCCTGCTCGACGAGTGGGCCGATGTGGACAAACCGGATAACCAAGGCTTTACGCCTGCCATGATTGCCGCACAGTTCAACGATACGCTAATGCTCAGAATGCTGTCGGACTATGGAGCACGACTCGATATGCGCACGCCGACGGGGGTAACCGCTTTGGCCATTGCTCTGGTAAACCATGCCCAGGAAGCAGCCGATTTTCTTATAGCTAAAGGGGCTGCCGTCGAAGATTTGCACCCCAACACCAGCTATGCCCAGCTGGCCAAGGAGAACAATCTGTTTTCAACATATGACAAGCTGGTAAGCATGGGCATTGCGCCCTATAAAAAACCGTTCATAAGGTCGTATGCAGTACATGTTGGCACCACATTCAATGGCAACGAATTTTACATGAATACCGGTATTGACGCCGTTGCCAATACTTTTGATATAAGCATGGGCATTTGCTATGGAATAAGGCCATACTATAAGGCAGTCCTTGTTGAAAGCGAAAATATTTCGACCCAATTTTACGAGATAAGGCAACAACTAGCGCTGACACTGGAAAAGTCCTTTTTGGTTACCAACAAACCCACATGGAAAAAACGATACTTCTTCATAGGGATAAATGGGCTATACAGCTGGGGCAAGTACGATTACTATCAGGCCAGAACCAAGCCCAAAACCTATCTGTTGCTATCACCGAAACTGGGTTTTACTATGGCTAATAGTGCTTTTTTCTTCAAATTGTCGGTCAACCTGGTGAAAATGGACCATTTAAAGGAGTTGCCCGTAATGGTACAGTTCACAACCGGTTTCTTTATTAACAAGGCAGAGCCAAGTATTAAACGGAAAATTATTTCTAACTACTGATGAAAAGGAATACGCTACGGTTTTTAAAGCGACCCCTCGTTGGGTTGATGATTCTGTTCATGATGAGTATTCCCAAAATGAGCTGTAAAGATTTTGAGTCCTGGATAGTTGATTGTGCCGAGTGTTATACCGAATCCTTCGTTATGGCTCCGGTTTATCTTCGGGTAAGTAACAATAACGAAAATCAGGAAATCCCCATAACCGTGTACTACGGGCCTTACGAGGATAACCGTGTGGCCGCCATGGATACTGCCCGCAGAGATAGAATTGAAATCGTTCTGGAAACCAATAGTCACTACAGCATTAAAGCCGAATACCATAAAAATGGGAGGCCATACAACGTAATCAGGGGCACCCACCTTAAGCTAAGGCACGACACCGAATCGTGCGACGAACCCTGCTATTACCTTACAGGCGATGAGGTAGATATGAGACTCAAATTTTAAAAAGGTACTATTTGAACAAATCCTTGATCTCCTCGTAATCGCCATCGGTTTTTGCCGGGTCGAGCCCCAGAATATGTGCGATGATGAGGTAGAGATTGTTGTTCATAATGGCTTTGTGCTCATACCCCTGCTTAAAGGCAGGCCCCTGAGCAAAGAAAATTCCGTGCATATCGGGATACTGGTTGTCATACCCGTGCGTGCCGCCCGAATAACCCAGTGATCGCTTGCCTATTCCAACGCTATACCCCAACTCTGCTTCAACGAGTATGTCCTGTACCCTTACATTCGTTCCGTAGTGGTACCTTTGGGGTATCTCGTGGCGTTCCCAAACCTTGAGATGTGGTATTGCCTTAAGCGCAGCAATGGCCTTACCGCGATACTCTTCCTTGGGCTGCAAGCTGTAAACGGGATTACCTCCCGTAATCAGGCTAAACCAGTTCCTATCGACATAATCATTCAAATTAACGTACCTATCGGCGGAAATTTCGGCCATCCCATGATCGGAAACAACTATAAAGTTGATCTGACTGGCATGCGGCAGTGCTGATAGCTTATCGAGGAATATACCCAGCAAACTATCCAACTGCTCGACCATGGCAAGGGTTTTGGGGCCTTTTGGCCCATCCTCGTGCGAAGTACTGTCGGGTTCCGGAGAGTACCACATGATAAGCCGTGGTCGCTTTTCCATAGGAAGTGATAGCCAATGGATAACAGTATCAATTTTAGTTGTGAAAGGAGTTTGGGAATCGTACGGCTTCCAATACGTTGGCTGTTTTCCGCTAATAGCTGTTTCCGAGCCTACCCAAAAATATGAAGCTGAAATCACCCCCTGATTCTCGGCCGTAATCCAAATGGGCTCGCCCCCGTAGAAAGCAGGGTTTTCGACGGCTTTCCTGTTACCAATGGAATAATATCCCAGCGTGGCATCGTAAAAACTGTTGCTGACAATGCCATGATGATCGGGGTGCAGCCCTGTGGCCATGCTGTAATGGTTTGGAAAAGTTTTCGATGGGTAACATGGGATGAATGCCTTGGTGGTAACTCCATGCTTTGCCATGGAGTTCAGGTTAGGCGTTTTGGCAAGGGTGGGGTAATCCCAGCGGAACGCATCAAGCGAAAGCACAACAACATACGTTTCCGGTTTATCAATGGATTTAGCAGTACAGCCAACCGTTAAAACCAAAGAAACTACGACAGCCATAATATGCAAGGA
>Ga0116143_10005136_pt1 | contig 12029 bp, 5 predicted proteins | sample AD_UKC034_MetaG_FD_89745 | JGI IMG/M metagenome (GOLD analysis project Ga0116143, IMG submission 89745) | Active sludge microbial communities of municipal wastewater-treating anaerobic digesters from USA - AD_UKC034_MetaG | ecosystem: Engineered > Bioreactor > Anaerobic > Digestate | place: USA...
CTGATTTCAAAGAACCTCTTTACAACCAGTTAAATTTGTTCGACTATTAACCGGACACTAATGCAATGATATAAAAAATAAAAAATAAATTTCTCGATATATGGTGTTTTTTCAACCATAGGTATATTTAAAAACTATAAGTTGGTTTTTTTGTTTTTAGAGAAAGGCAGCGGGCAGCTGGGAAGATACTTTTTTAGTATAACTATCTCAGAATGCACGGGAAATTAAATTACGAAACACCATATAATAAGCTCTAAAAAAGTTACCGAATTAGTTAGCTAGCACAACGGTTCTCTCTTTTCCAGCAAAGCATTATCCAAAGGCGTCAAAAAATAAGGCCGTCCTTTTTATCCCCAACGCTATCACGGCGATGATGTTTAAATTACGTTAATGTGCTCAAAAACAATGGATTCGCTTACATCGTCCTGAACGCTTGGCCGATGTTGTTAAATGAGTGAAATTTGTCAATGGTATGGAAAAAAAATGGGTCGCCGCTAAATTCTTCAAACACAACTATTAACCATAGCTAATTGGAGAAAGAAGGTGATTATATGAATAGCAGTTGACGATCAAAAAGGGGGGATATTATCGCCTGCCCAGGGAAGGTCGGTAATAAGAAGATCGTGCTTGTGAGTGATGAACAAAAAGAATGATATTGGGTTGGATTCAGGACGGATAGTCGCCAAAGGAGAATTGACCACAAATAATTCACATCAAGCCTAACTAAAAGGAGTAAAAGTGATGAGAACATTGCATGCTAAAAGAACAATTATTTTGAATCTTACAGTGGTTATAATTAGCGTTTTTTTGTTTGCAATTGCTGCGCATGCTGATGAAATAACGGTTACGGTTGGAACTCCTGACAATGATGGCGGTGAAGTTTATTGGCAAGTTACCCGATACAGCGGCACGAAGGTTGATATTAAGATCAAGGTGCCAGCAAATTGCACGGCGGAAGGTAAAGCTGACCTACTTGAGAAAGAGCTGAAAAAGAATTTATTCACTGTTACAAGAAGTGGGGCAGAGATTAAAATCAGCGGCGTACAGAATGTGGAAAAGTTTCAGGACGCGACGCATGAGCAGGACAAGATAACCGGCAAAAAACCCAAAAAAGTAACAATGGATTTTCACTTGTCTAATGGAGCTGCATTGACAGGAATCGATCAAAATGGTTCTGAATCAAAATTTTATACTGCAATAGGTTTTGACGGAATCTTAGCCGATGCAACCTTTAATTTTAGTGATCTCTCAGGGAACACGATCGATGCTTTGTTGGTTGACACGTACAATAGTTTGCTTGCTGATTTACCTATTGCATATCAGTCTGGTTTATCTATCGACTTGTCAAATGATTTAATTTCTTTCCTGTTTCCCACTGGTACATCCGAAGGGTTTGTTGAGACCTTTACGTCAGATGTCAATACGTTCTCAACTTCAAGTCTGGAAACTGTCCCCGAACCTAGCACCATGCTTCTTCTTTGCCTTGGGCTTGTTGGATTGGTAGGAGCGATGAGAAGATTCAGCAACTGATTTGCTGATGTAAGTCAATGTGAAAGATGTCTGGTATCGTTGTGTGTTAACCTGCCTGTCAACTGAATAATGTGCTGAGAAAGAAGCCTTACTTAATATGGGCGAAAAATTAGCTATCAAATGGGGATAGTTTTTTCTAACTACACAGGTTGAAACAATTAAATAAGGAGGAATAATAATGAAGACCAAGCTTAAGATTATCATAATTATAGGGATACTCTCAATTTTTGTGATAGCAACAAATGAATCCTATTCTTCTTCTCTCACAATTTTGCCTACATCTACATGTACGGTAACTAATTGTAACCCGACTTGGGGTGATAGTATATGGTGGGATGGTAAATTAGATATTAAAAATAACTCTTCAAAGGCTATTACTATAGATTATGTTGACTGGTATATTTATGATTATGACGGAAACAATAAAGATTTAATCAAAACGGAAATGACCAACGTGGGCATAACTATATTAGGGGGTGTCTCGACAACAATCAACAAGGGGAACACATCTGTAAGTGCAGGCGAAATACAACTTGGGTTTGACAGTTCCGGAGAACATAAAGATGATGATTATACTTATGATAAAGATTTAAAGGAATGGATACTTCATAAAGATTCAGCAGTTGAATTATGTCCACCTTACTATGAGATACACTGGCATGATGATGATGGCAGCTACATAACTAAAGCGACTGAACCCGTCACCATGCTGCTGCTTGGGCTTGGTCTGATGGTATTGGCGGGGGGTAGGAAAAGATTCAGCAACTGAGTTACATATACATATTTTTCACGAGAAGGGTCTATTTTCTTAACATGGAGCAAGGGAAGTCTCTATCTGATATTTTGTCTCAGCGCGTTTGACTCGCGTCAGGGGCACCAAAAAGAACAAGGACTTAATCAAATGTGATTAAGTCCTTGTTCTTTTTGGTGATATTCTATCACGCTATTATCCCGCGTTTTACTTCTGAGTGTAAAAGGGGGCTTACTTCAAATTATCAAATGATATGTGAATAAAGCCAAGTTGATATTTTTAAGTAGTCGTCCCTGAAAAATTCACAACATATTGGGAAGAAATGGGGTCGTATCTTTAATTATGATAATTGCCATCTAATCCTCGTCACCACAAAGTTCTATGGCTATAGAAGGGTGCTGCGTGCCTTTTGTGGCTATGATTTTTTCGGGAATATAACCCAAAGCAGTAGAATTGTCCGGCCATTTACCCTCACGGTCAGACAATTTGACGGGCAAAATCCCTGGCCAAAATCTCCTGAATTATCTCTTGACTGTCCATATAATTATTGTATCTTATTAAGAAATTTAAAATCACCAAAATCCGGATAAACAAGACGGGATGCTATGAAAGAAAAATATTTTAAAATTGCGGGTCAGGAGAAAGAAGATATTTCCCGTCGGATTGAACATTTTCTGGAAAAATATTCCAATTTGAAATTTGCTTATGTGCATGGTTCTTTTGTTTCACAGGAACGATTTCGGGATATCGATGTGGCGATTTATCTGCAATCAACTCCTGCAGAAATTTTACCGATGGAACTTGATCTGGAGGAAAAACTTTACAACTTAGTTCAATATCCGATTGATATCAGGATTTTAAATGGTGCGCCTTTGTCTTTCCGGTACAACGTGATTAAATACGGGAAGCGTTTAGCAGTCATTGATGATGACGCCAGATGTGATTTTGAAGAAGCTACTGTCAGCAGTTATTTCGATTTCGCCCCTTACCGGAAAATGTATCTGCAGGAGGCATTGGGCCGTGGAGTTTAATGAAGACAAAGTAAGGAAAATAACATCCGAGATTATTGCGGCCTTGGCCAGATTGGAGGATTTGCAGAAGCTGTCCCTGGAAGCGTTTATGGCGGATGCTCACAAAATAGGTAGTGCAAAATACTCTTTGATCGTTGCCATAGAGGGTGCAGTTGATCTCTGTAATCATATTATAGCTAAAAACGGATTCCGGACGTCTGAGGATTATGCAGATACGTTCAAGGTAATGAACGAACGGGGAGCATTCAATCAAGAGTTTACGAATTCTCTTATTCAATTGGCAAGATTTCGCAACAGACTGGTCCATATTTATTGGGACATTGACGATAAAGAGCTCTTTCGGATCATTCAGGAGAGACTGGGAGATATTAAACGTTTCCTCAAAGAATATGGTGTTTTTATAGGGATTTGAAGCGCAGCATCCCTCACGAATTTATAATTATGGGTAGTCAAGGGATATAACACTTAACTTCTCTCTTAATATGTGTTCAAAATCAGGGGGATAGCATACGAGTTTTTGAATGACGGAAGGCGTTGAAAGCTTTAAAAACAAAGCATAATCGGTTTGTTTTTGATTTAGCCAGCATCTTGTAAACCTTTACACACCCGTAAATCATTCCTTCTCAAGATAGCTCCGTCTGCTCTTGAATAATATTTTACCCAGCAGAATGTCCGGCCGGAAACTTTTTTTCATTTCCCAAAAGGTTCTATCCCCGCGCATGATGCGGCAGAAGATGTCCCACTGATAGTTGGAGTTTTTCAGTACTCTGAACGCGAGCGGTGAAATATGGTTGAATATCCTGGATAACTGATAGGCTGTCATGAATTCGGGCATAATCTCTTTGTCGATGGCTTTCTCATATTCATCTAATGGTATGTTTTTTTCGAGAAATCCTTTGATCTGGCGGGCGGCGATTCCGGCGCTTTTGACGGCATAGAATATTCCTTCGCCTGTCCAATAATCGGTCAGCCCCGCGGCATCTCCGATTAGAAGCGCTCCGTTCGCCGACAGAGCGCTTTTCACTGTCCGGTGCGGAATGAGGTGCCCCATCAGATTTTGGTTCTCCGGCGAGACCCCGCAGCGGCGCAAAAAATCGTCGAGATAAATCTTCAGCTGCTTTCCGTTGTTAACAGGCCCCTGCACCCCGATGGAAGCAATTTCCTTTTTGGGAAAAATCCAGCCGTAGCTGTCTTCAAAACTTCCCCAGTCGATGACAATTCCTCTTTCCAGACTTTCGGCATTCTTGAACAGGTGGAGCGGAACTTCATATTGCAGTCCGATATGAGCACAATTTGCCGGCTTTAACGACAGGCTTTTTGCTGTAAAACTGGCTGCTCCGTCCGCTCCCACTAACACGGAAGCGGTTACGGCCTTGTCGGCCATTTTCACAATCCAGGTATTGCCTTCCCGACTCAGCGCTTTAACTGTCTGCTCTTCCTCAAAATCAACCCCGGATTTTACTGCTTGTTGAATCATAAAAAAATCAAGCTTTTCACGATTCACCATGTAGAGCAGAGGCTTTGCACAGCCCCGCCTGTAATCCCTGGTGAGTTTATACGACAGCGTAACTTCGTAAATTTCTCTTTCAATTACAGGGCTGATATCAAACGGCAAAATTTTCACGATCTTTACGGGCAGACCACCGGCGCAGACCTTGTTTCTCGGAAATTTGGCTTTATCTAAGAGGATTACCTTGATGCCGGCTTTGCCGAGAAAATAAGCAAGCGCGGAGCCGGCCGGACCGGCTCCGATAATCGCCACTTCAAAATTGTGCTTCGAGTTGTTCATAAACCTTTCTATTGGCCGGAACCGGCCATTGATAATCTTAACCAGGGTCACTTCCCCCGGCAATCAACGCGCGCTGCCGCCGTGCAAACAAGATATCTTAAAAACTATACTTTACAATCAGCATCAATTCTTCCAGATTATTCAACTGTCCGGCATCGACCGCCAGCACAAAGGCGGTATCCAGTTCTATGTCGGAATTGCTGCCCCGGCAGAGTTTCCATTCGTCTATTCGGGCCAGATTAGTTGCTGCTCCATCCACCTGAATTGTGAAGGTTGCCGGGTTATTCTTGATCCCGGCGACAAATATCACGTTTTCAATTGCCGCATTAATAGTTTGAGCCATGTAGGGCAGCCTTGATTTATCAATTTTAAAATTTACCGTTCCATTGTTTTTGAGCAGCAGCCACTCATTGGTCATATCCTGTTTCATATTCAGGGCAACGTGCAATCCCGTCTGGCTGAGTTGTTGCTTGATTTCGCTCAGCCTGTCTTTTAAAGAAGTTTCCGCCAGTCCCCGCAGTGCTGAGCCGCCCTCTCTTGCCGTGTACTTGATATGCAGAATAACGTCAGAGATGGTGTTGTAGTCGAATTGCCTGACGTCTTTCGGAAGCTCCAGCCGCCAGGTGCTGATCGCTCCGCAGCCTTCAAAAGGCAGATACCGTTCATCGCGGAAATTCAATTCAAACATGCCGCTGTCGTTTTGGGCATTGCTGGCCGCGATAGATTGAATGGATCCGACGTTGTAAATAAAACGTTCGTCATTGCCGGGATCTTCCAGGTATCCGGTCGCGGCGGTGTTGTCGGGATTCGTATTTTTGCGGTACCTGTTGTTGACCAGCGAAAGCCTGGCGCTCACTGAGGTGTAGGGTCCGACAACACAGGGCAGGCTGATGCTTACCGCTTTCAGCCTGCGGAAATAATGCCCCGGATGATCCATATCATACAGAACCTCGGGCACATCGAAATCACATACTCCCGTCGCCCGAAGTCTGACGAGCGCCAGCGGGTCAAGCTGCGCCAGGGAAACATGCCTGGTGATTTCATATTCCCGCTTGTTCTTATCCAGATAGCTTGTTTGCATCCGCTTGATGTCGTAGATAAGAGAGTCGGCGCTTTGCAAACCCTTCTTCATGCTGTCCCAGTAGCCGTAGGAGATGAACGTATCATTATTGCCTAACTCAAAGCGGTAGCAGCGTTCCGCCTTCTTGGCGAAATCGTGCGCCAGCTGGTAGGATTTGAAATAGACCGCACTGATCTGCCCGGCCATCCAGTCATACAATTCCTTATTGGTGAACTTGGCCTTCATGAAGTCGGTGGCTGTTCGGGAATTTTCAATTTGCAGCTCGTGGTTCTTTAAATCAGCTTCGGCAATTTCTTTGCGGATTTCAGCGGCAACGATCTGCTGGTCTATTTGGGCCATCTCTCTCTGGGCCAAACGTTCCTGCAGTTTCCAATCATCAAAACGGCGGTCGTAGCCTCCGAGAATGGATGCCCGGTTCGCTTCGTACGAAGCTGCGGTGGAAAGTACATTGAGTACCCCGGAAGCCGCGGTGGCGGCGTTGGCCAGGAATGTGCCGCCCCATTTGGCGGCGGCATGCGGACTGCCGCCAAAACCGGAAGCGCCGATGGCAAAATCGGGAATCAAAGCCAGAACACCGGCCGTAGCCTGGATAATCTGCGCCGCCATCTGGTAATCGTGCGCTTCGCTCAATTTGTCCAGATTCAACTGCTCCTTGGAAATTATTTTCTGAATGCCGGCGTAGTACTTATGCCTTTCTTCGGCGGTGGCTTTCGCTCTTTTCAATATCTCTATCTGCTCTTTTGCTTCCTGGATATAGAGCACCTTGGTGTCTTTCAGTGCGGTGAGGACTTTGATTTCCAATTCGTTGCGCAGCAACGCCATGGCCTCCGCATCTTTTTTCTCCAAGGCCTGCAGCAGCGAAAGGCCCAGAGTCCTTACATCCATTGCGAGCTCGCTTGCTTTTTGGGCAAACACCGTGAAGCGGTAAAATGGCGTCGGCGCGTTCATGCCGGCGAGAACGGCGGAAATATCCAGTCCGGCTGCCGCCGCCCGCACCAGCATTCCGGGATCAATCGGCGGGGCAAACAGGGCAAGGCTGCGTTCAATGCCGTCGATGTTCTGGCAGTGGCGGATTTTAAACAGGCGGTCGGCTATGCGGTCCCAGTACTCCAGCATCTTATCGTTTGGCGGAATACAGAAATAGAGCATGGATAAGGTAATTGGAGCCGGAGGCAGTTCAGCGCCGCCTTCGGACAAGGCCGATAAATCCGGCAAAATATTTTCCAAATCAATCAGGGCATTGCCAAAGGCGTCCAGTCGGGCCTCTATCTGGTTGTACGTCTCACAGGGGGCCTCGATCGGAGCCGGGATCATGCGCGGTTTCGGTCCCAGCAATTTGTCGGCAAGGATATACATCTGCGTGGCCTGAACAATGGATTCCATGGTATCCTGCCGGAACAGGTAATCTCCCCATTCGGTCAGGTTGTCGATGTATTTCATCAGCAGCGCCTTTTGATAGGCGACAGGTCGAAACCTGGCGATGACATGGGGCTGGAAAGGCTTGGTTCTCCATTCGTCGATGGCGAATTCCAGCTCCTTTCTTTCGGGTGTATTGGGGTCGGCGATTTTATACAGCAGCGTGTCGATGCGCTGATTAATATAATCGCCCGTGTGCGTCAGATAAAATGGTTTTGTCACCCAGTATTTTTCAGGCGCGTTGCCGGCGAGGGCGCCGGTCGGATTAAACATATAATGAAACCAGGTGAGTGCTTCTTCGAAGCGCTGGTTTTGGGTCAATCTTGTCGCCAGTAAAAACGGCACATGGAAGAACAATTCCCAGTTGTACCCGCTGTATGAACCGTCGCTGCTGAAATCCAGATCTTCGACCGGATAGGACAAAGTTTTTCCGCCCGCTTCTTCCAGTATATATGTCTGCGGAACAATACTCTTGTTTGGGGCGTAATACTGTTCAAAATTGAAGAAGGCGTTTTTCTGCAACTGGGTTTCCCGTTTCATCAGGGCCGCAATGCCGTCTTTGTAGAGCGTCTTTCTCAGGGCGCAGACCAGGGGATGGTACATATTCTTGAACTGCTCGCCGTAGGACAGTTTTGCATAGACCTTGAATTCATCAACAATTTCCTGATAATCCTCGTCCTCCGCCAACTCCTTCAGCAGGGCGTCGACGTCCGGGTTGGCGGCGTACTTCGCCATGTATTTCATGAAAAGGGCGATGATATCCTCGATCAGCTGCATCACGTTGGAGCCTGTTCTTTGTACGTTCAGCGGCTCTCCTGTTTCCGGGTCTTTTTCCACACCGTAGAATCCCGGAATAATTACATAGGCATGGTTGCTGTCTTCCTCAAAATAGGGAAGCAGGGTGCCCAGCGGAATCTTCAGGAAACGTTCGTAGTGGCTAAGATAGGCTTTATTAGAACCATATGCATGCATCAGTAAATACTGGAAAAGAAGGGCGACCAGATCGATCACAGTCAGTTGATGCGGATACGTCAACCGGAATGTGCCGGGGGTTTTGCCCAGAATTTCATAAAACTGGAAAAATGAAAGCGCATTGCGCACCGAGAGATCATCAGCGGGCAGCAGGTTTTGTTCATTGTAGCGCTGTGACTTTAACCATGTATCTTTAAAGTCGGGGAAAAAGTCGGGGAGGGACTGATTGCCCTGAAATGCCAGTTCGGGGTATCCTTTGCATCCTGCGATGCTAAATATTCCCTTCAGGTTAATGTAATTTGTTTCGGCAGTATAAAGCCAGACTTGCTGCCCCAGCTCAAAATACATCAAATTATAAATGTCTCTTTTGAACTGGTTGTCATCGGCAGTGTAGTTGGAGGGAGTGAGTATCCCCTCCTGCGAAATTTTCTTCGGCTGCCACTTCTTGTTGGCATATTCGCTGACGGCAAGCTGGATTTTCAGTTTGCGTTTAGGTTTGTCGTTGTTAACCACGGTTCCCGCCGTGCTGCCGGGGATGGTAGATTGGGGATTGGGGTCCGGCTCCTCGCTGAACACCGGCCAGGCCAGGCATAAACGATTATTGCGTTCAAATGCCAGCAGGTGGTCGCCGGTAATATCCAGTTCCACTTTTTCCCAGGGCGTCCAGTAGCGTTCTTTTTCCAGTCTCCGGTAATAATAAATGGCGGGATCGCCGCCTTTGGTCCGGGCAAAGACGTGCATGGTCTTAATGTCGCTCTGGTACCATGTCGCCGTCACTTCGAGGAAGGCGATGTTGTCCAGTTTTTCCAGATACCGGATCAATGCGTTTTCCGCGGTGAATTCGGTTAGTTCATTTTGCTGGAGCTCATTTTCCAGTTCAGTAAACAGAAATGATTTATCGTCTCTCAGTTCGGCTTCAATCCAGTTTTCGGGATACACAAACACCTTGCGGTTGGCTTCCCATACCCGGTAGTTTTTCATCCACTTCCACTGCGCCCAGCCCGCGTCGTTGTCTGCGTCGGCTGCCGCTTTTGGTTCCAGTCCCATTAAGCAGCGCTGCACGAAAAGCTGAATGGCCCCGTGGGCCTGGACAATGCGGGAGGAGGGCATGCACGCTTCCATTGCCACATCCACAAGGAAATAATCATACAAATCGTTGACGGTTTTCATTTGCGGATTTTCAGCCAATAGATAGGCCACCAGGGCGTCCCTTTTCTGCGGCCGGATGGCGTCCATGATTTCCTGAAGTGTGCCAAGCCATGTGTCTTCGTCATAGCGGGCTTTCAAGGCGGTGCGCAGAAGCCTGGTATCGGCGTCTGTTAATACCGGTTTGATGTACTCCTTGACCTGAGCGACAGTTGAACCCAGCTTTCTCAAATGTCCGGCGCAGCCGATGATAGATATCCATGCCCGGGGATCTCTGTAATTGCTGAGATTAAAGACCGGGAAGAAATGTGCGTCGAGAGCATCGATGTCTTCTTTGTTGTAGCCGGTCAGCAAGGAGAAGGCCTCAAGAAATTGATTCCTCGCCGCGCCGCTTGCTGGCAAAAGCATTGCTCCAAGAGTGAAAAAACTGATCGGATGCTCGATATCCGCCGGGTTGGGAACAGGCGTCAGCAGCTTCAACAGATCAACCATTTCCGCAAAGGCCATGAAGTCCGCATAATCGACTGCCGCCTGCCCCGCCTGATAGGGAATACCGTCCCATTCCAGCCAGGCCAGGGCTTTATTGTTTTGGAAAAACCATTCCACGTCCTGGTTTTCCAATTTAAAAGAATTAATCAAAGGGAATAACTTATGCGCCAGCCGAAGCGCACGGTACTGGTCGGCAAACGCAACGGCGGTAACAGCCGGCAACACAGGTATTGTATGTGTAATATCAACGTCAATAAGTGCATCAGCACTTAGAATACCGGATAAAAAGCTGGTGCCCGGGGCAGGTTGTTTTAACAGGGCATATTTTAAAACAATCTTTACCAGTTCCAAATCTGCTTTAAAAGTAGTGGCAAGTGTTTGCTCAAGAATGGTTTGCTTGCCTGCCTGCAGCTGATAACCGGCTATGGCATCCAGAAACGCTTGAACTAAATCCTTCTGCTCACCGCTGATGTCGGGTCCGGGCGCCGCCGCCAGGGCATCAATGTTTGACTTAATTGCAGTGGTGTCCAATAACCCGTTTAATTTGCTGTCGGTGAAAGTTTTGGCATCATTTGCCGATGTCCAGTCTCTTTCAATAAATTTAATAAAGGTCTTGACATCTTCTTCACCAACGCTGCTCAGTTTAGCCAGGGCATTTTGTAAGATCTCTTTTTGCTCCTGGGCCGACATGTTGGCATTAAATAGTGATTTGTTTGTTGAAAAATTACTTTGATAGTCCTGCTGTAATTTCTCCAGTATTTGCTTAATCTTATCGTCTTTGATTTCTCTGTCGGCAAGGTTGCCTGCTTCGTGCCGGAGCAGAAATCGAACATCGGCAAGTTTCAGCGGCGATTTGTTTAAACTTTCGGCTGCTTTCACAAACTTCAGCGTGTCCGCCGGCGAATTGGATGGATTGAGCCCGGTCAGGTCAGTGAGGATAACATAATCATCGGCTTTGAGCTTCATCTTCCTCATTAACCTGGAAGCTGCAAACAGGCTGCTGAGGTTGGAAAAGGTGAGGGCGCCGTCAGGCAGCAGCGGCAGCAACTTGTTCAAATCCTGCTCTTGAATTTGCAGGCAAACCGAGATGCTGGTTATAAAATTGCTCAACAATGAAGTGCCGTCGATTTTTTCCGGCAGCAATCCCTCATCGATAAATCCATTCTTGGCCTTGTTCAGAAATATTTGCTGGTAAAGAGGTCTGGGAGCATCATCAGTCAAAACCGTATGCGGAATTTCTCCGTAAAAGCCTGTCAACTCATCTATTTTAATTCCTGTTTGTTCGGACAGCTTTAATAAATCGGCTGCTTTAACCAGGCAGGCATCGTTTAATGTTCCCTTGCCCAATTTCGTTTGCGAAATAATTTCATCCAGTACTTCCAATTTCCATCCCGTTTTCTTTTGCCAACGCAGAAACCGATGGATGCGATCCAATGCCGCCACATTTAGATTGGCTATTTCTTTTTTGGCGGTGTCACAGCTCAGGTCAAGATGCTGAATGAAGAGATTATCTGCAGGGTCAATAAAACCTAAAGCAAGAAGTAAATCCAAATCATTGTAGGTAAGACCGGTTTTATCCAGAAAATGATCAACCCGTTTCATGTAATCCAGGACATTTCCCATAACGGGGGGATCATCCCACTGAGCGGGGGCGTTCCAGCAGGACTGCTGGTCGGGCATGTTGGCCTTGGGGGTTACGATCAGATTTCTTTCCGCATCGGTTAATCCCAGCCTTTCCGCCGCAATGCTTTTATCTTCCGGGATGCCCGCCGCCTGGAAGTCTTCCATGAGCGCCGCCCGCGCAATATCAAAGCGGGTGAAATA
>Ga0116143_10005137_pt1 | contig 12024 bp, 9 predicted proteins | sample AD_UKC034_MetaG_FD_89745 | JGI IMG/M metagenome (GOLD analysis project Ga0116143, IMG submission 89745) | Active sludge microbial communities of municipal wastewater-treating anaerobic digesters from USA - AD_UKC034_MetaG | ecosystem: Engineered > Bioreactor > Anaerobic > Digestate | place: USA...
AGTCGTCCTTGTTGGGTGAGCGGACCATCCAGGACTCCCTGACGCCCCAGGCGTTGGTGGTGCCGGAGGACATGGGGAATGTGAGTTCGTCGTCGCCCTTGAGAGCGCCGAGCCTGATCCTCTCCATATTGGAGTAGGCGAAATCAAGTCCGTAAGCAAGAGCGGCAGTGGTCGGGTCCATGACAATGGACTCGCGCGGAACGCCGGCGACCTTCATCAGCTTTCGGTTCAGCTCCTTCTGGGAGTTGATCTCCAGCTGGGTCCAGGCCAGGCAGACGTGACCGTTGTCCACGCAGGCCTTGCCGATCTTCTCCCAGTCCATGTTCAGGTTGGCGGAGGCGATAAGCACGCGCTCGCCCTGGGATACCTCGGCTGCCTTGGATAGAACTATGGGGTCCTTCTCGGGATTGCCGGAGCCGCCGATGCATATGGGTACATCTACAGCCTGCAAGACCTCCTCTACGGTCTTGACTGCTTCCTGAGCCGGGGTGTCCTTGAGCAGGGGATCAGTGCTGATCAGGTGGACGGTTACCATGTCCGCGCCGAACTGCTTGACTGCCTTCTTGGCCCACTCGCCGGGGGCGTTGATGACATCCTCATAGTGCATCTTGACCGCCTTGGCCATGCCGATGGGCATGTCGAAGACGTCCATGGTGATCTTGGGAGCATGGGGCATGATGGCATCGGGGAAGAAAGGCATGGCCTTCTCGCCGCCCAGCTTGACCACATGACCGCGGCTTCCGCCGTCAGCCTTGGTGGCGCCCAATGTTACCTCCTGGATGGGATGCTTCCAGGTCTTGTCAGTGCCCACGCTGAACTTGGCGCTGGCCAGAGCGGAGGCCACCTTGAAGGCCGGTACGGCCGCAGCCGCAGCTGCCAGGTCCTTTGGCGCCGGAGCTATGGCGGAAGCCACTGCCACCGGCTGCATAAGTGTCTCAACGGGATAGCCTACAGCCTTGGCGAAGTTAATGAGCTGCATGGCGATCTTTGCCGCTTCCTGGCCGAAGTAATAGGCAAACAGAGGCCCTACGCCTCCTGCGCCCATCTCCAGGTCGATCTCAACATCTCCCTCGATCTTAAGTCCCTCGAGGGATTGAACATTCATCTCGGTTAATGTCTTATTCAGGTCAGATAAGCTGATCTTCTCTGCCATTCAAATCACCCTCATAGGCCCAGTCTCCCGACCACCTTTGTTATCTCCTGCACGGCAGGTGAATCGTCGGGAAGGCCCATCAATGGATCTCCCACTAAATCGAATTTGGCCAGATTCTCGTCATAGGGAATGGTGGCTATAACCTCAAGTCCGATGCCGGCAGCATTCTCTAAAACAGCCTCCTGTCTGCCAGCCGTCACTTTGTTTACGATCACATAAAGATCTTTGTACTTCAGGCCCATCTCTCTGGCGATGTCACGTATTCTCTCGCCTGTAGTAAGCCCTCTCTTGGATTCGTCCGTCACCACGATGAGATCGTCGAGATCTGGAAAGATCTTCCGGCTGAAATGCTCAAGGCCGGCTGGCGTGTCGATGACAATCAAATCATAGTCGGCTGAGGTCTTATCCATAATGGCTTTCAGAAGATTGTTGACATAGCAGTAACATCCGGATCCCTCCGGCTTGCCCATGACAAGTAGATCGTAGCCATCTTCCTCCAAAAGGATCTCAAAGATCTTTGCCTCGAAAAGTGCCTGCTTATCAGTATCCGGCGCTGCTGTGAACCGGGACTCCTGCATGAACTCCCTCATGTCGCCAACAGTCTTGTCCACTTTGACGCCCAAGGCATCAGCCAGATTGGCATCAGGATCAGCGTCGATGGCAAGAATCCGGCCCTTTTCTCCCGGGTTCTTGACCAGGTATCGGATAAGCATCGCGGTTGTGGCAGTCTTGCCAGTACCGCCCTTGCCGGTTATAGCTATTACTTTCCCCAAGGTCTAGCCTTCCTTATTTTTTCGGTTTTATGACAACTTCCGCCACGTGGATGGATGCCCCTCTAAGTTCAATGGTCATTCCACCCGATGATGCTGCTGGCATAGCGAAAGCCGGGGCTGCTGCTGCGCCTGCTGCGGCCGCAGGTGCGGCTGCGGCTGGAGCTGCCTCCTTCTTCTTAAGCTTGAGCTGCATAGTTATCTCCCTCACTTTGAAACCAGAACAATTAGCCTCGCCTCATAAAGTCCGCCCTTTCTCCCGAAAAAAGGGAGAAAAAAAGGTGGGACTCTACTTGGCGAGAACCACCTTGTCTATGCTGATCTTGGCGTCCTTTAAAATCAGCTTTATGCCGCCGGCGCTGCCGGACATGGACAAAGCTGGTGCTGCTGCGCCTGCTGCAGGCGCGGCTGCTGGAGCCGCGGCTGGAGCTGCTTCCTTCTTCTTGAGTTTAAGCTGCATAGTTTTTTCACCCTCTTTTGTTTTATTTGATCTGCTCACTCCAGGACGCCGTCTTCCTGGAGAGCCTCGACAACCTGCATGAACTGGCCTTCGGTCAGAGCCAGCTCGGACTTGACTGTGTCGATGTTGATGTCGCCGCCGGTCTTCTCGATATAGGCCATGACCTTCTCCTTGATCTCGTCGGAGACTTCATCAAGCTTCCAGCCCTCGGTGATCTTCTTGCCGTCGACCTTTCTGGCGACGCCGTCAACCACGGGGTGGTTGACCTTGAGCAGGAATGCCTTCAGAGATTCGATATCCTTGGCATCGTCCTCGGTGGCGATCTTGGCCATCATGTCCTCATCGATGCCTGCCTTTACCCTCTCCTTGAGGTTCTTGGACATCCAGACGATCCTTCTCCAGCCGCCGTCGGCCTGGAGGAACTTGGGGGAGAAGTAGTAGAGAATGCCCATGCCCAGGAATCCTACCACCTGCTTGCCGCCGCCAGTCTGGCCGGCCATGGTGGAGAAGGGCAGTCCGTTGGGGGTTGCGCCCTTGAAGTCGCGGTCAGCGAGGCCAATTCCGTCAACCTCGGGCATGTAGAAGCCGATGGTCTCGAAGCAGCCGCAGGAGGTGTGGGGTGCATCGAAGAATGTGTAGAGCAGCATCCTGCTGTACTCGCCGCCGGACCTCTTCTCGGCCATCTCATTGATGGCTGCATACTCGCCGGAGACCTGGTCAACTGCGGTTCCCTTCTCAATGGGGAACTGGGGGCCCTCTGGGTCTACCTTGGCTGCAGCGCGTCCATCGAACCAGGTGATGGCTCCGCACAGGGAGGGGCGGTCCGGTGTTACCACGCAGGCGCTGGTGGGGGCGAAGGCCTGGCAGAGGGTGCAGCCGTAGAATACATCCACATCCTCATCGTGCAGTCCCTTGGCCCTCTCGTCGCGGGCCTTGTAAACATCCATGGCCTTGGCCAGCTCGGCCTTGACCTGGGCCGGGTCGGTGACAATGGTGATCTCCAGCTTCTCGATGAAGGGCATCTCTGCCTTGTACAGCTCAATGACCGGGGTGAAGATCTCTACCCAGGAGGTCACGCCCTTCTTCTTCAGGCCCTTGCCTATCCTCATCCAGATATCATATCTCTGGTTGAGGTGCATGAGACCGGATATGTAGGAGAGCAGAGCATGGTTGCGCCTCTCAATGATGGACTCCAGATCCTTCTCAATCTTCTCTCCGGCTACCTTGAAGATCATGCCGAAGGGAATGGTGGAGCCTTCCGCGATATCCTTGAGGTCGGGACCGATAACAGTCACCTTTCCATCCTGAACCTCATCCATGGAGGAAGCCAGGGACAGCTCAAATCCGTCTGCCTTGGGGCCGCCCAACTCTACCCATAGATCGTCCTTTCTGATTCTCTCGCCCTCATACATGGGGGATATATCCAACTTTATGTCTGCCATTAATACACCTCTTCTGTTCTTCTGTTATGTGATAAACTCTATTTCTTCAGTGCTGCGATTACCTCATCCACGGCGGCATGATAGTCGTCCGGATTGAAGGCCATGTTGCCGAAGGTCATGTTCGCATTGACATGGTAATACCGGTCAATGGAGACACGCTTGATGTCCCGGTTGAAGTTCTTCAATGTGGAGAGCATGCCGTTGGCGAACTTGTAGTAGATTCCCAGGAATATGACCACATCATACTGGCCCTGTCCATCCAGGCCCTTCCAGTCCGGGAATCTCAAAAAGTTGGTCAATGGATGCAGGCCGATCTGGTATACCTTGTCCAGATAGCCCCTATCCACAAAGCCCTTTACGGAATGCGCCGTGGCGGCAATGGGAATTCCCATCTTTCCCATCTCAATCATCTTGTCGAACATTACTGGATCATCGAAGAGCTCTGCTCCTACCACGAGCAGAGGCCTGTTAGCCTTCTTGATGATCGCGCCGATGACCTTAGGCATATAGGTCTTTGCCATCTCCGGCCCGGGGATCTGGGCCATCTCAAAGGGAATGGCATTCCTGGTGGTGTCGATACCCTTCTTAACGTCTGCTGCCATTTTTATCTCCTCCTATGTCCTCACTTCTTGGCCCTTATCTTGCGCGGGATGTTCGTGGGGTCGAAGCTGACATCAGCGGGCCTCAGCGGTCCGGAGATGAACTTCTTGGCCTTCCAATCGATCTTCCAGCCGTGTTTCTCCTCAAGCTCCTTCATCATCTGTGCCTGATAGTTCAGGGGCAGATCCTTGACGTCGCGTACGAAGAGATGCCAGTCGTCGGGCAGCTTGCCGAAGTACTTCATGGAAATATCGCAGTAGTGGGTCAGCTTGATTCCTCTGCCCTGGGTGTTATCGGAGGGTCGGAAGCACAGCTTTGCCATCTCCAGCATTGCCTCCTCCTTGGTCTCGGCGATATAGAGCATGGCCTCAGGTGCGGGCTCTATCTGCTGCGTTGAGCCGTCTCTGGCGTCTATGACCATCCAGTCCTCGGGCTTGTCCGTCCGGCCCATGAATGTCCTGCGGTATATGACCGAGCTGGGCTGAACGACCACGGGGATGCCAAGCCTGTTCACGCCGGTAGCGATGGATGCTGCCTTCTGGGAGTATGCTCCCCAGGCCACGCCGCAAGCTCCTACCTTGGACATGACATAGTCGGCGATATCATCGTAGTTGGCCCGCTCATTTCTGTGGGCGAAGATGGTAGCGACCTTGATGGCTGCACCGTGTATATGGGCATTGGCCACACATGATCCTATGTTGCAGATGTTCCTGCCATCAAATGCACCCTCATACTGCTCCCAGATGGTCTTGCCCTCTTCATCCTTGTACAGGGACATATCCATGGCCATGCAGCCTGTGGCAACCACGATATAGCCTCGATCCACGAACTCCTTGGCTATGTCATAGCACTCTTTAGTGCCGTTGGGATAATTGGAGCAGCCTACCAGGGCTATGACTCCAGGAATCTGGCCCAGCACCAGGGGCGCACCAACTTTTCTGATCTCGGTATCGAGCACAGGTCCCCTGCCGGCCCTCATCTTGAACTTCTGGTTCTTGATGTACTCGCGGTTGGCGTACTCATAGAGCTTCAAGACGGGAATCTCCTGGGGACAGGTCTGCTCGCATCTCTGGCATCCTACACATACCTCATAGGTGGAGGAGAAAGGCTCCAGATTGTCTTTTAGGGCCTCAGCTATCAGGTTGCTGATCCTGATGTGGGGTGGGCAGACGAAGGCGCACTCATTGCATTGGGTACATTTGGCTAGGGTGTCCTTGAATTGCTGCTCAGTGAAAAGGCTCTCCTTCTTGAACTGCTCGCGCTTGGGTTTGACGGCGACTGCGGTCCTGATGGCCACCTCTCCGGCTTTGACCGGATCGAGAATTGCGACACCGGGAATCTTGAAGCTGACCAGATCCTCAACTATGGCATCGGCAGAGTCGTTGGTCCTGTCGGGCAGGCCAAGCATGATCTTATCATTGCTGGCGATCACTGGAATATGCCTCTGCTGGCAGTCCTCCAGCACATCGCAGAACACGCACTGCTCATCCACAATCACAGTGTCCATGATTCCGGCCCGGACCATCTTTCTCCACCAGCCCATGGCTCCGGCCACCTTGGCCTTGGGTCCCAGGTTGGAGGGAATCCTGGAGGGTCTGCCGGTCTCCGTGATCCTGGTGAGATCAATGGCGGTGCAGCATACGCCGCCGATATCGACCTTGTCCCATAGGTTGTTGTTCTCGGCAAAGATCATGGCCTCAGCGCCGGCAGCCAGGTTGTGACCGTAGGCGATAAGAACGCCCTTATTCTGATCCAGGGTGCCCATGCCGATCTCTACCAGGGGGGCGTCGGCTGCGCCGCGGGGCATGTCATAAGCCACGGTCTGCAGCATGTCGCAGATCTCCTTGCCCAGGGAGTCGATCATGCCGCCGTGCAGGGACTTGGACTCGAAGTCCATATAGAATCCTTCCTGACCGGTGTGAGTAGCTGCCAGGAGCTGCACGATCTCTTCCTCACAGTACTCCAGGGCCTCGCCGAAGTCCTTGAGGGTCTTGGGCTTCTTGCCCAGGATGGTGCGATAAAGGGGAGCGTCCACCAGGATCTCGCTGCCCATATCGAATGGCATATCTCCGAACTTGTCCAGACACCAGTGGTACAGGTGCCTGCCGTGAGCAGTATGGGCGCAGGTTCCCATTAAAACCGCAACCAGAACGATCTTGCCGCAGGCGGCTGCCATGTTAATGCCGCAGGCGCCCTTCTTATCTCCGGTCAGATCGCAGGGGCCATAGGTACAGAGGGTGCATGTATCGTCTGCCGGAGAGTACATGATCTTGTACCGGTTGCAAATCTTGAAGTCCCAGTCACGAAGCGTTGCCACACCTGGCTTGGGGAATGGACCCATCTCCTGATCCCATTCGTCAGCCTCTTTAACGACAGCTCCGATATTGATCTGGACGTTCTTCATGTCCTCAATCGAAAAGCTGCCTTCCTTGCTTGCCATCGGAATCTTAGCCTCCTCTTCCTTTGATATACGGCGCTTGAGTTCGCATAGAGTAGATAAAACCCTTTCGGATAGACAATATTATAAATAAAAATAACTTTAATTAAAAGCAATACTCTTAATTTTTTAAATATAATCAAATGGCTTTAAGCCGCCGCCCTATCACGATCGTTAATGGTTATTTTGTATCCACAAGATTGAAATGCCTTCACACCAGAAGGCAGGCCCGATTATGATAAACCGGATACGGAAGAGCTTTGCCACTGCCGAGGAGTGCAAGCATGGAGGAAAAGTGCAGGATGCGGCGTCGATCCTGGGCAGGGAGCCACTGGACTTCTCTGCCAACATAAATCCATTGGGCTACCCCCCACTGGAGGATCTGATTTTAAAAGAGGTCAGGAATATCGCCCACTATCCGGATAATAGCTATCGGAAATTTCGTCGCGCCGCTGCAAAATTCGTGGATGTAAGTGAGGATTGCATTGTGCCGGGAAATGGCTCCTCTGAGCTGATCCGGCTCATGGCCGAGGCCTGCCTGGAAGAGGGAAAGCTGGCCCTGGTTCCCACTCCATCCTTCGGCGAGTACACCAACCAGTCTCTGCTGGCCGGGGCGGATGTGCTGAAAGTGGCCATAGCTGAGGACGGGCTTCCACTTCTGGAGGACGGCCTTCTTGAGAAGGCGGACCTGCTCTTCCTCTGCAATCCCAATAATCCCACCGGAAGGCTTCTCTCAGCCGACCAGGTCAAGGATCTGGCAGACAGATGCGAGAATGCGGAGACCTTTCTATTGGTGGATGAGGCCTTCATCGAGCTCTCCAGACCGGAGGAGAGCATTGCTGCTCTGGCTCCGGAGCGGGAGTATTTATTTGTGATGAGATCGCTGACCAAGTCCTTCGGAGTTCCCGGGCTTCGCCTGGGATTCGGGGTGAGCAATCCTCGCCTCTCTCACATCCTGAACCTGGCCAGAGTTCCCTGGTCCATAGGCTCCATAGCCGCTGCGGCGGGAGAGCATCTGCTGGGCTGCTGGGATCATCTGGAAAGCTCGAGGCAGGTCATCAAGAAGGAGATCGCCTACCTTGAAAACGCCCTTAAGGAACTGGGACTGGAGCCCCTGCCAAGCCAGGTCAACTTCATCCTGGTTAACATTGAGGCCAGCGGCCTTGCCTCCGACATCCTGGCGGAGAAGACCATGCGGCAAGGGGTGCTGGTGCGGGACTGTCAGTCCTTCGGCTTGGGCAAGGGCTACATCCGGGTGGCGGTCCGGAATAGAGAGGAGAACCAGCAGTTGATTGAGGCGCTCAAGAAGGCCATCTCATGCAGAGACTGAACTGCGAAAAATTCCCCTGCCACAGCCTGGATCAGGACTGCTCCCTCTGCTTCTGCCCCTTTTATCCCTGCGGCGATGAGAGGACGGGCGGAAGGATGAGGGAGGGAGCCTGGGACTGCCGCTCCTGCCGCATCGTCCACCGTCCCGAGGTGGCAGCCATGGTCCTGGACGGCTTGATGAAGGGCGAAGCCCTGCAAGAGGTCTGGAAGAAACTGGAGATGCTGCTTTGATCATGACAGGATGGGCATGATGATGATAAACGAGGCCCTGGCCGTATTTCTCCTGGCGGCTGCCTATGATATACTCTTAGGGGAGATGCCGGCCAGAATTCATCCCGTGGTCTGGATAGGCAGGCTCATCTCCTTCCTGCGCCTCAGGTTCCCGGCCAGCAAGATAGGTGGCATGGCTTTAGCCCTGGTTGTGATAGCTGTAACAGTTCTCTCCGGCCACCTGCTGGTCAGAGCGGCAGGATATCTTCCCCTGCTGCCCCTGTTGCTCTCCGCCTTCCTGCTCAAGTCCACCTTTTCCATGCGCTGTCTGCTTCAGGTATCCAGCGATATCGGCAGAGCGATCGAAGAGGATATGGACCGGGCCAGGTCCATGCTGCCCGCCCTGGTGGGGCGGGATACGGCTTCTCTCTCCCAGGGCCAGGCCAGTTCGGCGGTGATCGAGTCGCTCTCGGAGAATTATGTGGACGGCATCCTCTCGCCCATCTTCTATTATGTTCTCTTCTCTCCTCTGGGCCTGGGGCTGGAGGCGGCACTGGCCTTCAAGGCGGTAAGCACCATGGACTCCATGGTAGGCTACAAGACCGAAGGCCTTCGGGAGCTGGGGTTTGCCGGGGCCAGGGCAGACGACCTGCTTAATTTCATCCCCGCCCGGCTCTCTATATTTTCCATCGCCCTGGCCCGGCCTCTGCAGGCCGGTGCGGCCTTGGCTGCAGCCATTCGCTTTCACGGCCGCACCCCCAGCCCCAACTCCGGCTGGCCCATGGCCGCCTGCGCAGGGGCGCTGGGCCTGAGGCTGGAGAAGCCCGGAAGCTATGTGCTGCTGGATGAGGGAGAAGAGCCCCAGACCAGCGACGTGCCCCTCGCCATTGGCCTGATTCAGAGGGCTATTTTCCTTATCCTGGCGGCGGCGTTGTTGATCCTCTACTCAGCATAACGTTTATCCCATTCAAGAGAAGAATGATTTCGAATGGAAACTATGGGAGATCTGCTGGAGAGGATTTGCGAGTTTGCCTCACATGAGATGACCAGAGAGGGAGCAAAAAAGGCATTCGGATGGAATGCTTACAGCATCGATGTTAAAAACAGAGAGAACGATGAGAGCTATATTTTTATCAAATTCGAGAACGGATACACTCTTTTTGTGAGATATTACCTCAGCCTGGACCCCACCGAGAGCAAGGATAGCTGTGAGTTCACCCTGGGCCTGCAAACCGACATGCGCTCTCGCATCAGATACGATATCCATTATGCCGGCTACATCCACGGCCAGGGATATATCCGGCTGCGGGTGCAGGAGATGAAAAACCGGATGCAACAGATGGTTCTGGAAGAGTTTTACATTCCAGCGCTAAAGGCGATCTACAAGCCCATCATCATCCAGTTCAAGGGGCTCTACAGCCGTGATTTCTTTGGTGTTGAGGCGGACAGCGTTCACGGAGAGATATTTTATGCTCCGGTCAGCAGCAGGAGCGAGCATAAAGAGGCCAGAATAGGAGAGGTGGTAGGCCGTCTCAACGAGCTGGATCTACTGCTCAAGCAGCCTCAGATAAAGCATGATCTGGCTGAGCTGGATCTTCAGCTCAGCCTTCTGCCCTCTACGGTCTGGTCAGACCTTTAATGATCTCAGTAAAAGCTGGCGGATCTTGAACCCCTCCGGAGGCCTCAGCTTCCGGCTCTGCCCGGTCCTCCCATGGCCTGCCCGGGCGTCCGGCCAGCTTCTCCATCTCCTCCGCTCGCGCATGATCTCCCCGGGACAAGAAGAGCTGCTGAAGGACTCCGGATATGGCCGCGACCTCTCCCCTGGCCCCCAGGGGCTTGCAGATGGATAGGGCCTGGGTGAGAAGGCTCTCTGCAGAATCATAGTTCTTTTCCTGCAATGCCGCCCGGCCCATTCCTGCCAGGGCTCTCGCTTCCTGATGGGGGCTCTCCAGCTTTCTGGCCTGGGAGAGGGCCTTTTCATAGCTGCCTTTGGCCTCTTTTCCTCTATCTCTCCTCAAATGGATCTCTCCCTCTACCAGGTATAGCAGGGTATAAAGGGGCTGGCAGTCGGCCCGGGAGATGAGGCTCTCACCCCTAGCGAGGTAGAACTCGGCCTCCACCAGCCTGCCCTCCCCGGCCATGAACTGGGCCCGGGTGAGATAGGACTCGCACAGCTCGGGCAGCGCCTCTAAAGCCTCCTGGCGCTCTATTGCCTGCTCGAAATAGCGGTTTGCCTCATCCGCCCGGCCCTGCAAGGCCAGCACCGAGCCCAGGGAGAGATCCACCTGGGCCAGACAGGGAACGGCATCCATATCCTCAAAGATGGCCTTGGCCTCCTGGAGCCTGGCTGCCGCCCGGGCCAGCTCACCCTGATCCCTGTAGACCAGGGCCATATTGAAGAGAATGGAGGCCAGGTTGAAGCTCTCCCCCACAGCAGTGAAGAGCTCCAGGCTCTCCTGGTAGCAGGAGAGGGCCTCGTCCCATCGCCCCCGATCGGCGTGGCCGCCGGCCACCAGGCTGAGGACTTCTGCCTGGCCGGACAGATCTCCCACCTCTTTAAGCTGCTCTATCTGGGAGAGGCACTCATCGATATCAAGAGATCCGTCGTCGCCTCCTTTTGCCAGAAGGTCGATGCTTGCCTGCATCTCCGCCGCCGCCTCCCTATCGCCTAAAAGCTTGTAATTATCCAGGGCCCGGGTGAACTGCTCCCGGGCCAGAGAGCCCTCACCCCGGCGCTGGTAGAGCTGGCCCAGATTGGCCAGAACCTGGGCTGCCCCGGCAGGGTCCTCCCGCCTCTCGAATAGATCCAGGCTCTCTTGATAGCACTCTATTGCTCTGGACCACTCCCCCTTCTTCAGGTATAGAGCAGCAGAATTGCTTAAAACCGAGGCCAGGCTTCTCTCATCTCCTGCCTTCTCAAATCCCTCCCGGCTGGCGGCATAGTTTTCCAGTGCGCCGGTCCAGTCTCCCCGGCGGTAGTTGATATTGGCCAGATTGTTCCTGGCCACGGCCATGGAATAGCTATCATCCAGCTTCTCCAGTATGGACAGACTCTCCCGATAGCAGGCCACGGCAGCCTCCCACTCCCCCAGCTCCGCCTTGAGATCGCCCCAGGAGCAGAGAACGGCAGCCAGGGTGGACTCGTCTCCCGACAGACGAAGCTTGTCCAATACCTGCCCATAAATTCCCTCCGCCTCTTGCCATCGGCCGGAGCGCAGGCAGACATTGATAAGTCCGTAAAGGGATGCGGTTATGGCCGGGGAGTCCCCCAGCACCAGGCCAATGCTCAGGCACTCCTGGTAGCGCTGCCGGGCGCTCTTGATGTCACCCTTCTCCGCCTCCAGGCCGGCCAGGGCGAGCAATATCCTCGCCTGGCCCTGGCGGTCTGCCTCCTCCTTGAATATGGCCAGGCTCTCCTGATAGATCTTCTCCGCCTGGTCTAGATCCCTTTCCTGCAGATAGCATGCGGCCAGGTTGGCCAGGGTGGTGGCTGTGCCCGGTCGGTCCAGCTCACCCCGCCGGGCATCACGGCTTTTATTGTAGCACAAAATTGCCCTGCGGCGGTCTCCCTGATCGGAGAAGAGATTGCCCAGATTGTTCTGAGCCAGTGAATACCCGGCTGC
>Ga0116143_10005139_pt1 | contig 12001 bp, 13 predicted proteins | sample AD_UKC034_MetaG_FD_89745 | JGI IMG/M metagenome (GOLD analysis project Ga0116143, IMG submission 89745) | Active sludge microbial communities of municipal wastewater-treating anaerobic digesters from USA - AD_UKC034_MetaG | ecosystem: Engineered > Bioreactor > Anaerobic > Digestate | place: USA...
AATTTAGAGAACTAAGGGAAAAGCACGAGAAATACACAGTTAATATGAATAATTTAAAAGAAAGATTAGGTAATGCTACAGAAAATTTTTTAGGAAGAGAGCTTACTCCTGATCTTCTTGAAAGTGTTTTTATTACTTTAGTTCCATTAAAAATAGAAGAATTTTATACACAAGAATTACAAAAGCAATTTTCAGAAATAATTCAAGAAATAAATACACCACCCAAAAGAACTGAACTAGCAAAAGATAAAGAAAAGGCCATAAAAATAGCAGAAAATCTATTTGACTTATACAAAAGAGTTTTTAGTATTGAAAATACAGAGTTAGAACTATGGGTATAATTAAACATCATCCAGGTCATCCTGTGTAATTCCAATATAAGCTAATGTAACACAGGACGTTCACACAAAAAATACCCTTTCAAAACACCGCACTCAGAGCCATTCCAGACCAGTTTTAAGGCAAAAAAGAGGCTTTCAGATATACAAAACAAATATAGTCAATATTAATGGGGATGGCCCAAATTATCGATTCCATCTTATAAAATAAATTACTTCTTTGAGAAATTTTACCCAAATTTAAAATTCTATGGAATATTTTATCCCTTTGAGGGATTCTACCCAGATTCATCATAAGCTCCTCAATTATTTTCTACATTCCATATTGTAGATTATAAACAGTAATGGTTTTTACTCTATTATATGAATCAAATCCAAAAATAATTCCATCTTTATTACAATAGTATGAATTTGTTTCTCCATCCATAATCCCATTGTAATATGCCTTTTTAACAGCATCTATATCCGAACCAACTTTTATACCCAGGTTAGTATAATAAATTGAAGAACTTACCACAATGGTGTATAGCATCCGTGTATTTTTATCAAAAAAAAGTGTAAAGCCGTATTTTTCATCATAAAATAAAACATATTTAGATTTAGTTACAGTTTCATTTTCAGGAGAACCCAACCATTTTTTTGTATCAGTAATACTTATTCTACCCACATATGCATTTCCAACACTTATTCCCGGTTGTATTAAATAATCGTTTTGCCCATACGCTAATATGGTTAATAATATAGTAAAAAAACAAATTAAGATTAGTATTTTATTAAGTTTCATCGGATTAATCTCCTTCCTTTCTATTGGCTATGCTGGCTAAATATATTTCCTTATTTTTACTTTATAATTCCTATTTTATATATACTAATTCTATATAGAATTAAAAATCTCCTTTTTCTATATTTTGGGGTAGTGAGAGCAAACGTGTCATCAGGGGCAAAGTAAACGAAAAATGGCTCTCGCTCTCACTACCACTATTGAGAATCAATTCAACTTAGCTGACTCATTTTTAATCCTGACAATATTACTGTCAAGAATTTTTATAAAATCATCATATTTTACTTTCAATTCATTTAATTTAGAGCGTGTCTTAAAATTATTCTTGTGATTATTACTTTGCAATGTATTTAAAAAATAACGATTTTTAGAAAAGTGAGTATTTTCAAGGCAATTGCTTACTTCAGAGCGTGTCTTAAAATACATGCTCTTAACATTTCTTGTCCATGTATCAGGATAATCACTCTTTACTGCACAGTTTTTAAGAAGTTCTGCTGTATCTTTTGCATAATTATAAGCAATTTCTTTAGGAAGATCTAAAGTCTCTAATTGCTGATTCATCCTGATGACATGGATGCTGCTACCCCCAAAATAATTCTTGAAAAAAAAGGATTTATTTATTTTTTTGTTGAAATGTAAAATTATTTATAATTTTTCCACTAAAAAATTTAGGAGGATTTATTTGTGTATTTAAAAAAAACAATACTAGATTTTATAGTTCTATTAATCTTATTTTTGAACCTTATACCAGTATATGCCGAAACAATAGAAAAATTGCTTAATAATGGTAATAAACTTTTAGATAATGGTAAATATGAAGAAGCCATTAACTGCTTTAATGAAGTGTTAAAAATAGACCCTAAATATATTGATGCTTTAAATAAAAAAGGAAAAGCTTTAGGTAAGCTTGGGAAACATAAAGAAGCTTTTCAGTGTTTTGATGAAGTAATAAAAATTGATCCTAAATCTTCTTATGCTTGGTATGGTAAAGGAGTATCTTTGAATTTTTTGAATAAAAGTGAAGAAGCATTGAAATGTTATGATAGAGCTATAAAAATAGAACCTACATACTCTAATGCTTGGAATAATAAAGGAGTTATTCTTAGAGAACTTAAAAAATATGAAGAAGCTATTCAATGTTTTGATGAAGTAATAAAAATTGATCCTAAATTCATTAATGCTTGGTTTAACAAGGGAATTAGTTTGGGTAAACTTGAAAAATATGAAGAAGCTATTCAGTGTTTCGATAAAGTAATAAAAATTGACTTAAAATATGCTGATGCTTGGAATGAAAAAGGAATTTATTTAACTTTGCTTGGTCAATACAAAGAAGCTTTAAAAAGTTATGACAAAGCTATAAAAATAGACCCTACATGCTCTAATGCTTGGAATAATAAGGGAGTTATTCTTAGAGAACTTAAAAAATATGAAGAAGCTATTCAATGTTTTGATGAAGCTTTAGAGATTGAGCCTAATTTTGTTGGAGTTTGGTGTAACAAAGGAGATTCTTTAGCGGCTTTAAAAAAATATGAAGAAGCTATTCAATGTTATGATAAAGCTTTAGACATTGATACTAATTTTGTTAGAGCTGAGAATGGAAAAAAGAAAATTCAAGATATAAAATTAGAGATTGATACTATAAAAACAGAGGTTACTTTTAAGACGGAGGATTTAAAAAAATTAACAATAAACATAAATAATTGTTATTATACAGGAGAGAAAATACTGAGAAATGGAACTTTGTATGTTATATTAACTGATTTCAAAAATTTTACTAATAATAATTGTATAAATTTTGATTATAAGTTTGATGGTAATAAATTAATTCTAAAAGATAGTGTAGGAGAATATGAATTTAAAGATCCCTTTATTAAAGATGGTTATGATGTTTATATACCCATAATTAATTTATGTAAATATCTAAAATTTTCTTATGATTATAATTCGGATAAGTATCTATTAAATATAAATAAGAATCTTAATGGAATAAGTGCTGAAGGTATTTCATTATCAAATAATTTAATAGTTCCTAATGGACAAGTAGGAAAAGTACGATTATATTCTACCATGAGTCAGGTAATTCAATACTTAGGTTATCCAGATAGTAAGGAAACACTTAAAAACAATTCGTATGCAATGTATTATAGTGAATATGATTTAGCTATAACTTATGATTCGTCTTATGTTGTAAGGGCAATACTTACAAAAAGTAGCTATTATAAAGATTGCTATGGCGTTGGTGTTGGATGTGATATAGAAAAAGCTTTTGATTGTTATTCAGGTGGGTATTATAGTAAAAATCCTCGTTCATATACAAATCCTAATAGAGGTATAGTGTTTAATTATAATTATAATAATGGTGAAATAACTTCCATATTGGTATTTGACCCTGGTTACATTAATATATTATTTAATTATTATTAATTTTATTTGTAGCTTATGGGTACATGGCAGGTCATATTATAACTTCTAGGTTAATAATTCTTATGTTAAAATTATTATTATCTATTCAGAGTCATTTATTTATAAAAATATTTTCCCATACTACAAGTTATTATTCCCTGATTAAATAATTGATTTACTACTTGATCACATTTTTCTCCCTTGTCGCATAATAAAATAAAAGCACCTCTTAACGCAGGTGATTCATAAGGCCCATATCCATCGTTTTCTATTTCTGAATAAACATCTGAATGTCTTGCATATACATCTTTAGCCGTCCATATATAGTCACTACTTGTAATTGGTGGAGGGCTATCGTTTTGTAATGCGGCAATTTTTGCATCGTAATTTCCAAGTAACTCATTTAAACAATTTAATATTATTACTGCATCTTTAAAATCTGATAATTCCTTTTCAATAAACAATGTAAAATCTGGTATATAGTCTTTAGGATGATTCTTTTTAAATTTATTAATATTTTTTTCTTGTTCTGCCGTTTCATTTAAAAACTGTACATATGCATTATATCCGTCTTGGTCTGAAAGAGCTGCATCCAGCCTCTCTATCATTTTATTTATGATTTTTGTTTCAGAAGTTGCTATATTTTTAAACTTATCTATAATTTTTTTTGCATCTTTAAAGTAACTTACCATATCTTTATTAGGTGTAGGTGTTACGGTTGGTGTAAATGTTGGCATAGGTGTAGGTGTTAATGTAGAAGTAGGTATAGGCGTTAATGTAGGTGTGAGCGTGGGTGTGGGTTCAAAAATTTCAATCTTACAACCTTGATTAACATAGAAAGTAGATATAATAATAGCTATAAATAAGGCAGAATAAATAAATCTTTTTATCACAACAACACTTCCCTTTCTCATTAAGCTAATAATCACTTAATATTTATTCTTCTCTAATAGATGCAAAATATCCTTCAGGGTTTATACAAACCCCATGTCAGAAATATCTTTATCCGTAAAAAACAATTCAGGAAGTAATGAATAATTATTTATTGATCGTTTATTCGTATGTTAAATTTGTATAATAAATTTGCTTAACGTGGAATTTTGTCAAAATGATCCCGGTACCCCTAATTGAAGAAATAAATTCACCATCGAAAAGAATTGAACTTGCTAAAGATAAAGAAAAGGTTGTAAAAATAGCAGAAAATTTATTCAGCTTATACAGACAAATTTCAAGAATTGAATATACGGAAAAAGCTATTACATTGAAGGATAACCCATATCTACCCCAAGATTAATGTAGAGTTATAACCTTATTACAAAAAGGGGCTCGATTAGCTCCTTTTTGTATTTTCTATAAAAGTATCACTAATAACTGATTAGTGGTACAATATAAATGGAGTTATGAAGGAAATGGCTAAATAAAAGGGAATCTGGATAATTGGATGGAAGGTACATTGAAGAGATTTGAAGAAATAAGGGGTTATTTCTTTTCAGTTAAACAAAGTTGGAATATAGGAAAATAGCCAGGGCCTTAATTGAAGGAAAATTACCTGTAAAATTCAGGAGCAAATAATCTTTTTTTTAAAATTTCTTATACTTTGCCCCTGGTGACACGTTTGCTCTTACTGGGCTAAATACTAAGTTTTTACGATTTTCCCATGGTATATTTATACTGTTTGTTTAAAAATACCCTTCTATGGTAAAATAGATTTAGTGAAACTTTTAAATAGAAAGGGAAATTCTTATGACAGTTGAAATTTATAGAAAAATTGTAAAAGGTAAGGAATTAAAAAATTTCATAGAACTTCCTGATGATTATTTAGATAAAGAAATGGAAGTAATAATTAAACCTGTAGTAAAAAAATATTTAATTCTCTATCAATTATAAAAATTAATACAGAGGAATTCAGGTTTAACAGAGATGAAGCCAATGAAAGATAGAAACTTTATAGATACATGAATATACTTGTCACCGGTTCCACAGGCTTTATAGGCAAAAGACTTGTAGAATTACTTCTCCTTCAGAATTACAATGTAAGAGTTCTTCTCAGGGAGACCTCAAATATAGATAAAATAGATAAAAGGGTAAAAATATTTCAGGGCAATTTATTTGATGATTCTTTTCTCAAATCCTCCATGAAAGATATAGATATAGTATTTCATCTTGCCGCTTTAAGGGGAGAAACAGGTCTTACCTGGAAAGCATATGAAAAATCCAATATTCTCCTGACAGAAAAACTCCTGGAAGCTTCACGTAATGTTAAAAGATTTATTTTTTGCAGTACAGTAGGAGTTATGGGCTTCGGAACAGGACTTTCCGAAAAATCTCCTTTAAATCCTGAAGGCTATTATCATATTTCTAAAAGTGAAGCAGAAAAACTCTGTCTTAATTATGAAAACTGCATCATAGTAAGACCTTCCATAGTCTACGGACCGGGGGATAACGGTTTTCTCTATAAACTTATCAATCTGATAAAAAAGAAAAGATTCATTATCGTTGGAAATGGTAAAAATAAAATTCATATGGTTCACATAGATAATCTCTGTAAAGGTTTTATTAATACAGCTCTCAATGGTAATTTAAGAGAAATATATATAATTGCAGACAGTAAAGCCCTCACTGTTTCAGAGATGAGTCAGGTTATATCGAAAAAGCTTGGAGTAAATATTCCATCTGTTACTGTTCCGGGAATAATAGCTTTACCTCTGGCCTTCCTTTTTCAGAAATGTTTTTCCATAGTATTTCCCGGAAAAGAACCTTTTATTTCTGTCCCAAAAGTGAATATATTAAGTCTCAATCAGGATTTTGATACATCAAAAGTTTTATCTATTGGATATAATCCGGATATTGAGCCGGAAAAGGGCATAGGGGGGATGACTGATCTTTGCTAAATAGAGTAATTTCTATATCTTTTCGTATAAATCCTTTTATTTACGTAAAATTAAATAAAACTGTTGTAAATATTAAGTTTTCACGATGTTCTCATGGTATATTTACCCTGTTTGTTTAAAAATACCCTATATCCCCGCTTAGCATTCCACCTGTTTCCCCCAGATCACCCAGAAATTAAATAATAATAAGTATTTTATTTAACAAAATTATTTAAATTAATATTTTGAATTTCTTCTTTTATGTAATCTAATGTTTGCTCATTTGATAAAGTTAGTAATTTATGTTTAAAATTAATTTTCTCCTCTAATATCTTACAAATTTCTTTCACCCAATATGCCATACTCATTTGTACAATATTTCCTTTTATATTTTTAGCTAAATTAACTATTCTACTTCCTTCTCCTATTTTATCTACAATAATGATGGTTGACATATAATATTTTTGTCTGCCATGTTCCATTTCTCTTTCAAATCTAGACACTTTATCTAAAGATATTTCAGGGTTACCTCTACCTATAAATCCTATATCAAAACGAACCCCCACACCTGGTTTATAAAGTAACGTAGCATCACTTTCTCTTTTATCATTATCTTTAGATGAAAGCCAAAAAACTTTTTCTGATTTTGATATATCTTGTTTATCTATCATTTTAAAACCCAAAATTGTCAGGAAAGATGCTAATACTAATTTTTCAAACAACTTTCCATAGAGAGATTTTTCAGAACCTCTTATTGCTAAGGTTTGAGCACCAATAGCAGAAAATAAATATAAAAAAAATTTCCAATTAACATTACAATTAATATCTTTCCAATTTAAATGACCTTCAATATTTCCGAAATCTATCTTACAATTTTCCATAGCATCATTTATAGTTTTTTGATAAGTCTTTAGATATTCATCCATTTCCTCTGTTCCAGATTCTTTATCTCTTAAAACATTTTGTATACTTTTACCAGTTAAACCGATAAACCATTCTAAAAAAACTCTCTTCCCTTCAGGTATTTTTTTTATTAATAGTTCTTCCTTGATTATTGACGGCATATTCTCTAAAAAATTATCAATATTACTAACAGATTTTAAGAAAGTCATGAATAATGATGCATTGCATAAAGTCAATCTTCTTCTTGTAAATTCCTCCGTATACGACCTGACATTTTCACCACATAAAACAGAAGTAACTGCATTTTTTATTATTACTTCACCTATACGCTCGACTACCTGTTTTCCAGTGTATTTTGCTAACGAGACTCCCATAGGAGGAATAAAGGATGTTATTTTTTGACTCATATATACCTCTTTTCTTATATATCAAAATATGGTTCTTTTTGTATTACCGATTCGCACCCTAACCAATTTACATATGAAATATCATTCTTTAAACATTTCTCTAAATTATCTTTTATTAATTTAACATATTCTGGGTTGTTTTCTAATACAACAAAACGTCGTTTTAATTTATATGCTGCTTCTGCGACAGTTCCTAACCCTGCAAAGGGGTCTAAAATAACATCATTTATAAAAGAATAATATTTTATAACTTTTTCTGCCAATTCTAAAGGAAATACTGCAGGGTGTTGTTTATTATGTGCTGGATGAATTTTCCATAAATTCGTCACTTCATATCCATTTTCAATTTTAGATTCTTTTACAATTTCTTGGTTAGGATGTTTTCTAATATGCCAATCAATCAATTTATCAGTTCTTTTTCTATATACTAATATATATTCTGTAACTGGTACTGCTTTATATTGTAAAGGGTTTCTATCTGCTGCGAAGCGTCTCCCTCTACCAGTTGCCCACCCTGCTCCTTCAGGTTTCACCCATAGTATATCATCAATAAAATCATAGCCTTCCTCAATAAATATTCTATGAAAATCAAATGGGACTGCTAAACGTTTTGAAGATTCATTACGGCTAGAACGTCTTAATAAAACTGGTGCTATATTTATTACGAAGAAACGTCCTTCATTTAAAACACGATGGGACTGATAAATTATTTTTCGCATTTTTAATAAATAATCTTCATAATTTATATAATCAGAATATTCAGGACGTGCATTAAAGTAAGGGGGTGAGGTAAATATAAGATCAACGGATTCCGCTGGTATTTCTGCTAAAAGTTCTTCACTATCACCTTGGCCGACAGTATTTCTCAAAGTAGATATTTTAGGAATATCATTTTTATTATTATTTTTTGATTTAGTTTTTGTTTTTCTACCTAATAACCTAGCTTCTAAAACGTCTTTTTTGGTTGTTTTTCCTCCTAAAACAAAACTAGTGTATGCATCAATAACGATTTCTCCTATTTTATTATTTCCATCTAGCAAGGGTACTCTCCAATAATGATATCTATCGTCTATTTCCGGTAAGCCAAAAGCTAAAACCTTATCTAATTCAATATTTTTTAAATAATTTAAAGATACTTTTTTTGCCTGTTCTACATTAGCAATTCGGTAGCATTTATCATTAGTAGTATTTCTACTCAATTCTACACCTACTCTGTTTAAAATTTATGATTACAAATAAACTTTTTGACATTATTCTAATTTATCCTTTATTGGGTGATCCGGGGGAAACAGGTGGAATGTTACGCAGGGATATACTCAGAACCCTTATGGAACAATAAGTTTTTCATTTTTTTATTTCCCAAAAATTTAGTCATTTTAGACCCTAAAAAACGGGGAATAAAAAAGTAATAGAAAGTGTTATCTGGCCTAGTTTTATATTAAATCTTTACGTAATATTTGCCCTGTTTCCCCCGAAATACCCAACGATTTTAAAATAACTTTTCTTTTTTCTGTTGTTAGTGTTTTTGCTTGATTAATTATATCATTTTGATTATTTATCATAAACTCATAACTCCTCATTATATATCAGAATGTTGTATGAAAGATAACATTCTATTTTTAAATATAAAATTTCTTGTAAATGAAATATAAAATAAAGTATAATTAAACAAGTTATATACTTGATCATATTAATTTTTTCTTAATTTACTTCGCTTTTTTTATTTAAAGCCTTGTTCCTTGCTTCAATCTCATCAAGTAAAGCCTTTATCCTGTTATTATATTCTTCCCTCTCTGCCTGCAGTTCATTCCTTAAAGATTTCTCCTGTTCCAGGAGGGCCTTTTCTTTCTCAAAGGACTGCTGCTCTATTATGCTCTCTATCTGCACCTTATATCTCTCCTCTGTCTGGAATAATTTCTCTTTGTTTTTATTTAGTGTATCTTCTGCCTTCTTGAACTTATCTTCTGCTCCTGCTCTTTTAATCTTTTCCAGGTTTACTTCCTTCTTTAGCTCCTGGATCTGGTTCTTATAGAGCTCATACTCTGCCAGGAGTCCTGTTAAGGTATCATTTTTCTGCCTGTATTCCTCAATCAAAGATTTATTACTCTGGTTTATTTCTGCAAGCTGCTGGATCTCTTTCTGCTGCCGGAGCTCCAGATTAATCTTCTCTTCCTGGATCTTATCTTTTTCTGCTGCAAGCTCTTTAGCAATAGTTATCTTTTCTTTAAGAGCATTTTCAAGCTCTGTTATTCTCTTCTGTAATGTGCGGGCTAAATCAGTTTTTTCTGTGACAAGAGATTTATAGGAATTGTCTTTATCATTCAGCAGGGTTGTTATTCTCTCTCCAACATTTACGTATATAGCACAGATTCTTTTTGTCAGGGTTTCCAGTTCATCCAGATCCGGCGTTATCTCCGGCCTGTCTTTTTTCACCTGCTCATAGGTATTTAACAGGACTTCCATGAATTCTTTGCCTGTAAGCCCGCTTTCCTGCAGGCTGCCTGATATTTTCTCTTTCAAAGTATCTGTCATTTTAACTGACCAGGTTGTTAGCTCTGCCATATTGTTAACCTCCTTATGAATAGTTTACTATTTTATTAAGTAAACCTTAGTATTTATAATATTCTACAGTTTACTTTAAAATCCTTCTTTGTTTCAAAATAATTAATTTTTTATTTTATTATAAATGTCATACATAAGGTTTATTTTATTCGTTTTTCCGTTTTAGATGCCTGAAATTTCACCAAATATACGAACAGTTAAGGATCGCTAAAAAAGTAAAAAATGTTTAATTATATAGGAATTTTATTTGCAAAAAATGTTATGACGAAATTAAAGTAAACCCTTGCAATTACTAGATTATTTTGATATAATTATAAATATAAAGGAGGTGTAAAATTGAATATAAGACTAAGTTTAACTCAACTAGAAAAATGAAAGAGGGTATAAAGCAAGAAGAGAGTTAGTTATCTCGTTTGCCTACTTGAAACTAACCCATCTTCCCGGTAAATCCATTCTACCATGAAATACCCTTTTCAATCAAGAAAGGAGCAAAAATCATGATAGCCGTAAAAGAGACAAGGGAGAAGAAAGAAACCTCAAGAGAAGAGGAACAGCAAAAGAGGTTTTTCAATTATCAGAAAGACGGGGATTCTTTACAGGTGAGCCAGTTGGAAGAAGAAGGAACATTCAGGGTAGATAACTCCATAACTGGCGGTGCATATTTCATAACTACAGAAGGACAGCAGAAAAATTGCAACTGTCCTGATTATATAAACAGGTGTGCAGACTTTAACCCTCCTGTACAGTGCAAACATATAATAGCAGTAAACAACTGGCTGGACTGGCAGAAGAGAGCAAAGGACAGAAGAGACGGGAAACATAACTTTGACGCCCATAAATACCTTATCAAAGTATCCGGCAAAGATTACCTTGAAGTAAAATTCCGCTTGCACTGGTTCCGCCTGGAGCATGCAGCGTGGGATATCCGGACTGAGATCGCAAATCTGGATCTGGAAAAGGGAATCGCCCTGGTGAGAGCAGATATATTTGACGAAAAAGGCAATCATAAATCATCCGGGCTGAAGATGGAAGTTAAAAGCAGCTTTGGAGATTATGCGGAAAAGGCTGAAACCGGCGCCATAGGCCGAGCACTTGCAGCATTAGGTTATGGAACATTACAGACCTTTGACCTTGAAGAAGGAATAGAGAAAGGGCGGATCGCTGATGCTCCTGTAAAACTGGACAGGGATAAAGGCAACGGCAAGACCATGAGCCAGGCAGCAAAAGAGCAGGAGCAGGAACAGCAGGATATCCGCCATGAGGATATCGGCACTAACGGGAGCAACGGGAATAACGGCGGGAACGGAAACGGCAATGGCAACGGGACCGGCAAGGTAAGTGAAAAGCAATTACGATATCTGGAGGACCTTTGCAAAGAGTTAAACGTGAAACCCGGCACAGACCTGGCAACAATTACGAGAGAGCAGGCCAGCAGGCACATAACAAACCTGGAAAAAATGAGACTTGCAAAGAGCAGGAATTAACTGAAACAGGGCTGGAGCTTCCCGGCTCCGGCCCTGGGCCCCTGGGCAGCTGCTCCGCCTGCAGCTCCTGAATGAAATTTTCCGCCCTACTGCAGCTTCGATTTTGACCTTCGCCCTGGGCACAGGTGCAGCCCATCCGAGAGCTCCGGCAGATCCGAACCTCCGCCCCTGGGCAGTTAAAAAAATCGAAAAAGCCTTTAACCATGCTCTTCTTTTGCTGCTTCGCCCCTGGGTAGTATTGATAAAAACAGAT
>Ga0116143_10005150_pt1 | contig 11977 bp, 17 predicted proteins | sample AD_UKC034_MetaG_FD_89745 | JGI IMG/M metagenome (GOLD analysis project Ga0116143, IMG submission 89745) | Active sludge microbial communities of municipal wastewater-treating anaerobic digesters from USA - AD_UKC034_MetaG | ecosystem: Engineered > Bioreactor > Anaerobic > Digestate | place: USA...
AAAGATGAATTCTGCCCCACCGGTCATAATATCGTCGTCAAAAAGATCTTCAGCCAATCCGGTAAACGCCAGATCCCGTGTGCTCTCAGTTTTATAATAAGACAATCCTCCTTTAAGTTCATGGGAACCCACAAAGTCATCGGCAAAATGGGTGACGATGAGCGCGTAATCATTGCGGTTGCGGGTGTTGATGTCGCGCGTATCAAAATTATTCCACGCGACTTGCCAACTTGGATCACGGTAGCGAGCTGGGCCCATATCGCCACTCATCGGCTCTTCTCGTAACTCCCGATCAATCCATCCAACTTTTACTTCACCAACGGTACTCGCCCCAAAAACACCCTTGTAATTCACCCGTACCCGTTGCTGCTCTCGCTCCAGCATTCCTCGCGCATCGCTCGCTGCTCCCGCGTCTATCTCCGTATTATCGAGTTCAGAATTTTCGAACGTTGCGCTCGCTGCGATGCTATGGTTTTTCGCGAACGCATAGGTGAACTTACCGAATAGATTCCCGCCACTATCCTTCTGCTCATCTCCACCGAGGATGAACCCGTGATCCTCGCGTTTCTCATAACTATTTGTCAATTCAGAATAGTTGTACGAGGTGAAAAACCAAAGTTTATCTCTAACAATGGGACCACCAACGTTAAAATAGGGTTTCATATCGGTGTAATCGTTGTTAGATGCCCACGCAGAATCAGTTTCTTCACTGGATAATGCGTCGCTCTCATAAATCATGGCGACTTCGCCGGAGAAATCATTGCCACCGCTCTTGGTAATGACGTTAACTGTGCCACCCAATGACTGTCCATATTCTGGGCTAAACCCATCGGTGATGATCTGCACCTCTTGAATGGCATCATAATTTAGTGGTGTTCCTGTGCTATGAACGGCCGGATCTCTCACGGATAAACCGTCTATCAAATAGTTGTTTCCGTACTGTCCTTCTCCCCGGATGCTTGGCATACCGTCGGTTCGACCATCGACGGTGTTGATGCGCACGCCGGTAACGCCCGGAGCAAACTTGGTAATATCTTTGAAATCGCGTGTTGCAGAGGGAACCGTCTCTAATTCTTCATTCGAGATACGGCTGCTGAGATCAGCGGTGTTCTTCTCGATAATCGCCCGAGTTCCTTTTACGACTAGAGTCTGCTCCACAGTCGCGGACGACATCCGCACATCGACAGGCGTTGTCTGACCTAACCGGACAGGCACATCTGTTTGCTGTAATGACGGAAATCCGATGAGTTCGAATGAGAGCGTATATTTTCCAACAGGGAGAATGGGAAACCTGAAGATACCATTCTCATTGGACTCAACGGTACGCTGCCCCTGCAAATTTGTTGATATCGCCGTGACCAGCACGCCGGGTAATGGTTCACCTTTATCGTCAGTGATATTGCCCTCAATCGTCCCAGTCTCGGCGGCCCACACCACAGATGACGACATTACAAACAGCGCGAGCAAAATAGTGATCCAAATTGTTCTCATCATGCGTTATGACCTCCAATCCAACGTTGCGTAAAGAAGTTGATGCCGCACTACGCACTGCCATTAGTCCACCCCGTTGAATCATCTCTGATTCGGGGAGATTTCATTGACAGAATCTATTATCGGAAAAGAGATCTTCCCGTGTCAAGCTGAGACCTTGAGGAGATTGGCGATGACTAGGTCGTTTCTTCTGGATGTTCTCAGCATATAGCTCAACATCGCTGGTCAAGCCTGATTATAAACCTGTCGGGTGCGTTCACTCCCTGCAATTGTACTTTTTCTGGCAGGGAGCAGACAACTTACGTAGTAATAGGTCACTACTACAGATTTTTAGTCGATGATCACTATCCTTTGCGAACAAAATCACCGGGAAAATCTGCTCCTTGTAAAGAGATACCATTTAAAACAGAAATGCCTCCAAGAAGGAGGCATTTCGGATTTGCATAGCGTTATTTACCGCGGCGGAAGGCACTCCGAACGCGATCTGCAACGCTTCGCTTCGCTGGCTCGCCTTTAGCCCCGTCAGCTTTCTTTTCTTCGCGGTCAACTAGTTCTATAACAGCCATTGGCGCGCCATCACCAATACGGTTGCTAATTTTGGTGATTCTCGTGTACCCACCCTTGCGGTCGGCATAACGCAGCGCCAGATTATCGAACACCTTTTTGATCGCTTCATGGTCGTGAAAGCGCGACATTGCTAATCGGCGTGCATGAAGGCTGCCTCTTTTCCCCAGGGTGATAAGTTTCTCCGCTACGCGACGTACGGCTTTAGCCTTTGCTTCTGTTGTTTTAATCTTCTCGTGAAGCATTAATGATACGGTCATGTTGGCCAACATGCTACGCCTGTGGCTGCTTGTGCGGCCTAATTTATCCCGCAATTTTTGATGTCTCATCAAAATATCCTCCGGCCACTTGCGGCCACACAATCTTATTCTTCTTCGTCCTCGGCTTCTTCTTCTTCTTCTTCTTGGGCAATTTGACTTATTTCTGGTTCGGGTCGAGCTGGCAATTCCAGATTAAGCGAGGTTAACTCCATACCTAGGCTTAGCCCCATTCCAGATAATACTTGTTTAATTTCGTTTAGCGATTTACGACCGAAATTACGCGTTTTAAGCATCTCTTGATCAGTTCTCTGAACGAGATCGGCAATGGTCTTAATGCTGGCATTTTGGAGGCAATTCTGCGCTCGGACTGATAATTCTAATTCGTCTACAGAACGCATGAGAAGTTCGCGCAGACGTTCTTTCTTCTCGTCGATCGCCTCTTCTTCTTCTGGAGAAGCATCTTCGCTGCTGATAAAGAGCGTCAACTGGTCACGGAGGATCTCGGCAGCATCGCCTAACGCTTCCTCTGGAGTAATACTTCCATCAGTTTCAATTTCGATTGATAGCTTATCGTAGTCGGTGGAACGGCCTAGACGCGTGTTTTCAACGATAAAGTTCACTTTGCGGACAGGAGAGAAAAGGGAATCGATAGGAATGACACCGATTGGCTGCCCTTCCTCAGCATTTCGATCGGCGACGACGTAACCCCGTCCAGACTTTACACAGATCTCCATATTGAGCTTAGCGCCTTTATCAAGCGTTGCGATGTGCAGATCTGGATTTAGGAGCGTAACATCGCCATCGTGTTCGATGTCAGCGGCAGTAACAACCCCCGGACCTACTCGGTTAATTTTCAACGTTTTTGTTCTGGGAGAACTGCATTTGATCCTGAGATTTTTGATATTGAGGATCACATCAGTGACGTCTTCTTTCACATCAGGGATGGTTGAGAATTCATGCAATACTCCATCGATACGAATAGACGTTGCTGCCGTTCCCATTAGTGAGGACAATAGGATTCTGCGCAGAGCGTTACCGAGTGTTGTGCCGTATCCTTTTTCTAGAGGTTCGACCCAAAACCGACCGAAAGTTCTCGTATTAATTTCGGTATCTGAATTCAGGCGCTTGGGTTTTTGTAATCCCTTGGCGTACATCGCTTTGGCCCCTCCGATTCACTGAGCACTAGGTGGCAATACAACCCATCCGACATGCCCACCGCCGATTAGCGCGAATACAACTCGACGATTAATTGCTCCTGAATCTCTTGTTTGACATCTTCTCTCGTTGGCAGCGCCTTGATTACGCTTTGAGACGTCGTCATGTTGACATCAAGCCATGTCGGAATTTCTCTCCCGGCGTCGATTGACTTCCGTATCACATCAAGCTGTCGGCTCCGCTCACACACGGAGACGACATCACCTTGGCGCACTTCATAAGACGGGATATTGACAGGTTTGTTATTTACGAGGAAATGGCCGTGTGTAACCAGTTGCCGGGCTTGACTTCTTGAAGAGCCGAAGCCAGACCGGAACACAACATTATCCAACCGCCGTTCTAACAAGCTCAGTAAATTTTCACCCGTGACTCCGTGCATTCGCTCAGCCCGGACGAACGTTTTATGAAATTGCCGTTCTAGCAGCCCGTAGGTTTTGCGGACTTTTTGCTTTTCCCTCAATTGAGTGCCATAGTCCGAAGTTTTACCCCGCCGTTTCCCATGTTGCCCTGGAGGGAAGCCGCGTTTTTCCATGGCGCATTTGTTTGTGAAACAACGGTATCCCTTCAGAAATAATTTCTCGCCTTCCCGCCGGCAAATGCGACAGGCTGATCCAGCGTACCTGGCCATTGTCTAACTCCTAAAATTATAGTTGTTCAGATCGTCGTCTGGCAGGTTTAGACTCTCCGGCGCTTCGGTGGTCGGCAACCATTGTGCGGAATAGGCGTAAGATCGCGAATCGCTTTGATCTCCAGTCCCGCAGCTTGTAGCGCACGAATCGCGCTCTCCCGACCAGCACCCGGGCCCTTTACCTCGACTTCGACTTGGCGCAGCCCGACTTCCAGCGCCTTCTCCGCAGCAGATTTAGCGACTAACTGAGCTGCGAACGGCGTGCTTTTTCTGGAACCTTTGAGGCCGATAGTTCCGGAGCTGGCCCATGTAACAACATTTCCCATCATGTCAGTTATGCTGACGATGGTGTTATTAAAAGTAGCTTGGATATGCGCTACACCCTGAAATACTTCGCGTTTTTCTTTTTTCTTCCCAACCGTAGCACGGCGTTGTTTCTTCATGAATGCCTTTACTCCTCAGATCGGCTGAAACACCTATGAACCGCTATTTTCCACGCGAACCGCCAATGCGGCGGCGGCGGCCCTTGCGCGTGCGTGCGTTGGTGTGTGTCCGTTGGCCGCGCACAGGTAACCCACGGCGGTGCCTTATACCACGGTAGCACCCGATGTCCATCAACCTTTTTAGGTTAAATCCAATCTCCTGACGCAAGGCACCTTCGACCCGGTAGTCTTTCTCAATCAATCGTCTCAGCCGGTTAACTTCATCCTCGGTCAAATCTTTAACCCGTGTGGACGGATCTACATTCGCCTGAAGGATAATTTTTTCAGCCGAGGAATGCCCGATCCCGAAAATATAGGTCAACGCTATGACCGTTCGTTTGTTTCTGGGCAGATCCACGCCCGCAATGCGCGCCAAGTTACCCTCCTTGTCTCATGGAACCACAGATGATTCCTCTTGATTTCGCAGACATTTATCCCTGCCGCTGTTTATGTTTCGGATTCTCGCAGATAATGCGGATGATCCCTTTGCGGCGGATAATTTTGCATTTTTCACATCGCTTTTTAATTGAAGCCTGGACTTTCATTGAAATCCTCTCCAATGCACCTAATTATGGCTATTTCTTTGAACGATAAACAATACGGCCCCGGTTGAGATCGTAAGTCGATAGTTCCACTGTCACTTGATCTCCTGGTAGAATCCGGATAAAAAATTTCCGCATCTTCCCTGAGACATGACACAAAAGCTTGTGACCATTCTCTAATTCCACGCGAAACATCGCGTTCGGTAAAGACTCGATCACCGTGCCTTCAACGGTGATTGTATCGTCCTTAGCCATGCAGCCGATCTCCTTGCATGCAAGATTCCTCCTGAGTAACCGGTTCCGCGAGTTTACTCAATATTTGCGGTCCGCTCCGAGTCACAGCGACACTGTGCTCGAAATGAGCCGATAGTTTACCATCGTAAGTTACTGCTGTCCAGCCATCAGATCGAGTAAGAATGCGCCAATCACCCTCGACAACCATAGGTTCGAGCGCAATAACCATTCCCGGGCGGATACGCGCTCTCATCCGTTCGTCGTAATAATTTGGCACTTGTGGCGCTTCGTGCAATTCGCGTCCAACGCCATGTCCAACCAGTTCTCTCACAACTGCGAAACCTCGGGATTCAACGTAGGTCTGTATAGATCGTGAAACATCGCAAATCCGATTGCCATCATGACACTCGGCAATTCCCGCATAGAGCGCGCCTTCAGTCGTATCAAGAAGGTGTTTCGCCAGATGAGAAATTCTTCCGACCCCCACTGTGATGGCTGAATCCCCAATATATCCTTCGAGCTTAGCGCCAAGGTCCAGGCTCACAATATCGCCTTCCCGTAATTTTCTCCGTGACGAAGGAATACCATGCACAATCTCTTCATTAATTGAGACACAGAGTGCTGCGGGAAATCCATGATAGCCTTTGAATGCAGGAGTTGCGCCTCGTTTGAGCAACTCCCGTTCGGCAACTTGGTCGAGATCCATCGTAGAAATGCCCGGCTCAACCATTACTCTGAGCAGTTTAAGCACCTGCGCGACGATTTGATTGCTCCGGTACATCATTTCGATCTCACGGCTGGATTTAAGCTTGACCAATGATACCTTCTTTCACTAGCAGCTTGCGCAACTGATCATGAATGTCCTCGACATTGCCCTCAGCGGTGATTACCCGCAATAAACCTTTCTTTTGGTAAAAATCAGTGAGTGGTTTCGTCTCTTTTCTATACACTTTCAGTCGTTCCCGAATAGCGTCATCCTTGTCATCATCTCGTTGAAACAACCCCCCCTGGCAGCGGTCGCATGTCCCGGGTTGTGAGGGAGGAGCGAACTCTATGTGGTACATAAATCCGCAATCTTGACAGACCCTGCGTCCGCTGAGGCGCAGTATAAGCTCATCTTCGGCGACTTCAAGATCGATAGCGATCTGTGGGAGGGCCGCCGGTGCAAGGATCTGTACGAGGCTGTGTGCTTGTGTCATCGTTCTTGGGAAGCCATCCAAAATGTACCCGTTCGCGCAATCTTGCAGCTGCATGCGGTCTTTAACCATTTGGACAACGAGTTCATCAGGAACGAGAGCGCCGCGATCCATAAATACTTTAGCAGCTCTTCCGAGTTCGGTTCTGGCCTTTACAGCGATTCTCAGAATGTCGCCGGTGGAGATCTGCGGCACTCCTAATTTCCGCGATAGCAGCTTGGCTTGTGTGCCTTTTCCTGCGCCAGGCGGTCCCAAGAGAATGATTCTCATTTCTGCAATTAACTCCGCCGACCTCGAATACGGCCTCGTTTCATGAAGCCTTCATAATGGCGCATAATCAAATGCGATTCAATTTGCTGAACTGTGTCAAGTCCAACACCGACCACGATCAGCAGGGCTGTACCGCCAAAGTAAAACGGAACGTGAAGCCAGCTAATCAACAGCGTGGGGAGGACAGATATGCCAGCCAAAAACACTGCGCCAACGAGTGTCACGCGAGTCAAGGCCCTATCGATGAAATCTGACGTCCGCTTACCCGGACGAATGCCTGGTATAAAACCGCCGTATTTCTTCATGTTATCCGCAAGATCCACGGGGTTAAAAATGATTGCAGTGTAGAAGTAGGTGAAGAACACGATGAGAATCACGTACAAAATCGTGTAAAGCAGCGCGCCAGGAGCCAAAGCGTTGACCAGTGTTTCCACCCAAGGCCATTCAGCGCTCGTGAATAATTGGAGGACAGTGACAGGCAGGACGATGAGTGAAGAGGCAAAAATTACGGGAATAACGCCTGCGGTGTTGATGCGCAATGGAATATGTGTGCTTTGGCCGCCCATCACTCTTCGCCCGACGACGCGTTTTGGGTACTGAACTGGAATCCGACGTTGAGCTTGCTGCATAACCACGACACCCGCAACGACAATGACGATAACGAGCAGCATAAAGGCGACTGTGTAAAGTTTTATCTCATTGTTGCGGAGTTGTTCGATAGTTTTGAACACAGCGGACGGCAAAGCTACGACAATACCGGCAGAAATGATCAATGAAATGCCATTACCAATGCCGCGCTCGGTGATCTGCTCGCCCAACCACATAATAAATGCCGTTCCTGCAGTCAGGGTGATGATTGTCATGATGCGGAAGCGCCATCCAGGATTGACAACTATGCTTCCTTCACCAACCATCATCCGCTCTAATCCTAGGCTAATGCCTGCGGATTGGATTACGCTGAGGACAACGGTGCCATAACGCGTATATTGAGTTATTTTCCGGCGTCCTTGTTCCCCTTCCTTGGACAGACGTTCCAAGTATGGCACGACAACCGCTAATAGCTGGAGGATAATGGAGGCGCTGATATACGGCATAATCCCGAGAGAGAATACCGTCATGTTACTGAAGGCGCCACCGGAGAACATGTCAAAAAAGCCGAATATGGTGCCTTTGGCTTGATTGAAGAACTCAGCTAACTGCGCCGCATTGATTCCAGGAGTTGGAATATGGGCACCAACACGATAAATTGCCAGCATTGCCAACGTAAAGAGCACCCGGTTTTTAAGCTCAGGGATCTTAAAGATGTTGCGGAAGGACTGAATCACGCTTCGATTACCTCGGCCTTCCCGCCAGCAGATTCGATTTTCTCACGGGCGGCGGCACTAAATTTATGCGCCTTAATATGAATTGGCCGGGTCATATCACCTTCGGATAAAATTTTAATTCCGTCGAAGTGCCCATTGACCAATCCCGCCTCGATCAGCACCTCTGGCGTGATAACGGTTATGGTTGGTAACCGGTCCAAGTCTTTTAGGTTGACGACACACCAAATTTTCCGGAACCGGTTATGGAATCCTCTTTTTGGCAAGCGCCGAGTTAGCGGCATCTGACCGCCTTCAAACCAAGGAGGAACAGAACCGCCGGAACGCGCTTTTTGTCCTTTATGACCGCGACCAGCAGTTTTTCCGATCGCAGAACCTGTTCCCCGCCCAACCCGGCAACGTTTCTGCCGTGAACCGTCGCGGATCTCTAGCTGATGCAGCTTCATAATTTAACTCCTACCGCTAATCGCCGCGTCTGGCGCTTCTATCTCTTGACAATAGACGAGGTGGAGAACCTTCGCGACCATGCCACGAATTTCTGGACGGTTAGGTTTGACGACGAAGCTATTTAGCTTACGCAAGCCTAATCCCTTAACAACCCGTCGTTGGTACTCAGATTGGCCGGATAAGCTTTTCTTCAAAGTAATTTTTAAATATGCGCTCATGCTTGTTTCCTTCAGAATCTTGTGATCGCGCCAGTGCCGTGTTAGGGAGCTAACTCATCAGTCGATTTACCTCTGAGCTTAGCTACGATATCAAGATTCCTCAGTTGCAGTAAACCTTCTAAAGCGGCCTTGACGACAGCGGACTGATTGGATGTGCCCAATGATTTTGTGAGAATATCTTGAATTCCGACAACTTCCATTAGAGCGCGGACAGGTCCGCCAGCAATGACGCCAGTTCCTTTCGCAGCGGGCCGCAGGACGACTCGTGCGGCACCATATTTTCCTACTGTAAAATGGGGAATCGTAGTTCCACTGAGTTTTACTGAAACCATGGATTTTTTGGCTCGTTCGACACCTTTGCGGATTGCATCCGGGACCTCGCGAGCTTTACCCATCCCAATTCCAACTCGTCCATTGCCATCGCCTACGACAACTGTAGCGCTAAAGCTAAACCGGCGACCACCTTTAACGACTTTTGCCGTTCTGTTTAAATAGACCAAACGATCTTTGAATTCACTTTCCTGCGGCGCGTCTCTATCCACCAGGATTCCTCCTACAAAAGCGATTCTGCAAGGTGGCTGACCCGAATTGAACGGATTCGGGTATTAGAATTTCAGCCCAGCCTCGCGAGCAGCTTCAGCCAATTCCTTGATCCGACCGTGATACAAATAGAAACCACGGTCAAAGACAACTTCGGTAATTCCTTTTTCAGCGGCCAGTTTGGCAATGCGCTGACCAATCCAACGGGCACCGGCTTTAGTGGCGCCCCGCGGCAGTAATGCACGAGCTTCCGGGTCCAATGTTGAAACGGCAGCGAGTGTGCGCCCTTGACTATCATCGATAATTTGAGCGTACAGGTGTTTCAAACTACGATAAATTGATAATCTCAGCCGGCCTCCGTTTTGAATGCGTCTGCGCGTCCGAAGCGTTCGTTTGCGGCGGCCTTCATCTCGTAAAACAAGCCTCGATTCCATCACACTCTCCTAGGTTGCCCTTGGTTAGGCGCCGGTCTTACCGACTTTCTTCCGCACTTTTTCGCCTTCGTATCGAATTCCTTTTCCAAGATAAGGCTCAACAGGACGGTATTGCCGGATATTTGCGGCGACTTGGCCAACCAGTTGCTTATCGAAACCTTCAACTACAACTCTCACATTTTTATCTACGGAGATTTTAATACCCTGGGGGATTTCGAAATCAATTGGATGCGAGTGTCCCAAATTCAGATTTAGCACTTGCCCTTTGACTGCAGCCCGGTATCCCACCCCGTTGATTTCTAATACTTTCTGATACCCTTTGGTTACGCCGGTGACCATGTTGGCAATCAATGACCGGATAAGTCCATGCATCGCCCTCACAGAATGTTCGTCTGAATGTCGGGTAACAGTGATTTCTAACGGAGAAACTGTTACGGTGACAGATGAGGGGATTGTCTGCGATAGACGACCGCGAGGACCGGCGACCTGCAGCATATCGCCCGTTAGGCTAATATTAACACCCGCAGGTATGGCAATCGGCTTTTTTCCAATCCTTGACATGGGAAACTCCTTATGACCAGCTTAATTAGGAAATATAACAGAGGATTTCACCGCCCACGCCAAGTTTTTTTGCATCGCGGCCGGTCATGACGCCACGTGGCGTAGTCATGATAACAACACCCAAACCACCCTGAATCAAGGGGATTTCATCGGCACCAACGTAAACTCTTCGCCCTGGTGAACTTACGCGTTTGATATCGGAGATAACGCGGGCATTCCGAGCGCCATATTTAAGTTGGACGCGTAAGTAGGTTTTACTTCCATCCTGTACTCGTGCGAACCCGTCAATGTACCCTTCGGCTTTTAAGATCTCCACCATTCTTTCGTGGATGGTGGACCAGGTTACATCAACAGATGTGTGTTGGGCTTGCAGAGCATTTCTTATGCGCGTTAATAAGTCAGCAATTGGATCGGTCATCGTCATAACGTCACTCCACTATCTGCGGAACAAAACGGTTCTGCCTTTACCAACTAGCTTTGGTGACGCCCGGCAAATCGCCTCGGGACGCCATTTCTCGGAAGCAGATCCGGCATAATTCAAATTTTCGGTAATATCCGCGCGGACGCCCGCATACTCTACAGCGATTATGTTGCCGTACTTTGAATTTCGGTGTCCGCATCCACTTTTCGATCATCGCCTTCCTGGCCACGATGGTACCTCCTACACAACCTAAGCTGTCCTGAATGGCATACCCATTAATTTGAGTAAATGGAAGCTTTCCTCGTCAGTCCGCGCTGTGGTGACGATGGCCACTGACAAACCACGGATCTTATCGACTTTATCATAATCAATCTCAGGAAAGATGATTTGCTCTTCTAAACCCAGCGTATAATTGCCGCGTCCATCAAAAGATTTACTGGTAACTCCACGGAAATCACGCACGCGTGGCAATGCGACATTGACCAACCGGTCAAAAAATTCCCACATTCGTGCTCTTCGCAGCGTCACACGACAACCAATCGGCATACCTTTCCGGATTTTGAAACCGGCGATAGATTTTCGCGCGCGAGTTATAACAGGGCGCTGGCCCACGATTTGACTCACTTCACCGCTTGCCACTTCGAGCACGCGGGCATTTTGGATTGCTTCGCCAAGTCCCATATTAAGAATAATTTTACTGAGAGTTGGTACCTGATTGATGTTTTTATAATTAAAAATTTTCATCATCTCTTGGATGACGTGCTTTTTGTAATGATCCTTAAGCCTCGGTTCCATCACCGGCCTCCTACCACCCGAAAATAGGGCGGCTATTTATCAATTACCTCGCCACATTTCCGGCATACGCGAACTTTCCGGCCATCGCCAAGTGTGGTGTGTCCGATTCGTGTAGCCTTGCTGCATTTGCCGCAAATTAACATCACGTTGGAGACATGAAGAGGTGCTTCCATTTCAATGATGCCTCCACGTTGCTGACGCTGAGTGGGCTTTTGATGTTTCCGGACCATGTTTAGTCCTTCGATCACGATTCTGCCCGCTTCGGGCAGAACCCGCAATATTTTGCCCTTTTTAGAGATTTCTTTTCCTGCGATGACGAGAACAGTATCTCCTTTTCGGAGTTGCATTTTCTTGGGC
>Ga0116143_10005156_pt1 | contig 11960 bp, 10 predicted proteins | sample AD_UKC034_MetaG_FD_89745 | JGI IMG/M metagenome (GOLD analysis project Ga0116143, IMG submission 89745) | Active sludge microbial communities of municipal wastewater-treating anaerobic digesters from USA - AD_UKC034_MetaG | ecosystem: Engineered > Bioreactor > Anaerobic > Digestate | place: USA...
AAACCGGTCATCTTCTGTTCGATGATCTGCGTCACGCTGTTCTCGACAGTCTCCGCAGAGGCGCCTGGATAGAAGGCGGTAATAGCAATCGATGGAGGAGCAATGGGAGGATACTGCGAAATAGGCATGTTGTAGATCGCAAGGCCGCCGCCCGCCATGATGATGATGGCAATGACCCACGCGAATACCGGACGATCCAGGAAGAATCTCGAGAGCATCGCGCGCCTCCGTCAGTTGGCCTTCGCGGCCGCAGGGGCGGCCGTCTTGCCCGGGGCGCCCGCGGCCTCGATCGTACCCCGGTGATCCTGCACGATCGAGAGCGAGATCGACAGGCCCAGGCCGGTGCCGTGGCCAGGCATCTTGGTCGAGTAGAACGGGCGGAACAGGCGCTCGCGGTCCTCGGCGCGGAAGCCGCAGCCGGTGTCGGCCACCTCGATCACCACCGCGGCCGGGGGACCGGGCTCCAGCCTGGTGGCGACGAGCAGCCGCCGCTCACGGGCCTCCTCCATCGCCTGGCGCGCGTTGGTCAGCAGGTTCAGGAGCACCTGCTCGAGGCGCATCCGATCGCCCAGCACCAAAGGCAGGCCGGCCGCCAGCCGGAGCTCCACCTCCACCCCGCTCAGGCTCATCTGCGGGGCGAGGAACTCCGCCGCCTCGGCCGCCAGCGCGCTCAGCTCGACCGGCGCGAGCTGCCGATCGGTCTTGCGCGACAGCTGGCGCATGCGCTGGATGATGCGCGCGGCCCGCTCGACCTGATCGCTGATGCGCCTCAGGGTCTCCTTGAGCTCGCCCGGCTCGCCGGCCTGGTGCTCCAGCATGAAGGTGGCGTTGGCGGCGTAGTTGCGGATGCCGGTCAGCGGCTGGTTGAGCTCGTGGGCCACCTGGGCGGCCATCTCGCCCAGCTCGGCCAGGCGGGTGGAGTGCACCAGCTGCTCCTCCTGCACCCGGGCGATCTCCGTCAGCTCCGCCCTGCGCCGGAGCGCCTCGCGCCGCGCGGTCACGTCCACCGCGTGCACCAGGACGGAGGGCAGCCCGCCGAGGCTGGCGCTCGAGGATGCGAGATCCACCCAGCGGCTGCTGCCGTCGTCCAGTCGGCGCATGCGCGCCTCGTAGTGGTGGTCGCGCACCCCGCCCAGCTCCCGCTGGCGGATGCGCTCGCCGATCTCCTCATGGTCGGCCGGGTGGAACAGCTCCCACAGGCTCTTGCCCTCCAGGCCGCCGACCGGCGCCCCGAGGATCTCCTCCATGCGCGAGTTCGCCAGCACCACGCGCGCGTCGCGGTAGACGAACACCCCGGCCAGCGTCTTGTCGAACATGAGCCGGTAGCGGGCCTCGGACTCCTGGAGCCGGCGCTCGCGGGACGCGAGCTTCTCGCGCATCATCCCGAGCAGGGCGCTGACGAGCAGCAGGGCGAAGGAGCGCATCGAGGTGGGCAGCAGCCCCTCCGAGGGCGGGTGCAGGAACGCGAGGCCCAGCAGGAAGAGCGCCAGGCCCGCGCCCACCAGGACCCCGCGCAGCCCCCAGAAGAAGGCCGCCAGCAAGGCCGGGACGTAGGCCAGGTGCACCACCAGGAGCTGGGTGTCCCAGGCGAGCTCCAGCCAGGTGGCCAGCCCGGCCACGGCCAGGGACACCCCGGCCACCAGCAAGATCTGCGCGCGGGGACGGAGGTCGATCACCTGCCAGGCCTCTCATTGCAGCCGGAGCGTGGGCCGGGGACTACTTCTTCAGCTTGGCCTTGAGCGCGGCGACCAGGACCTTGGCCTGGATGGGCTTCTGGAAGATGCCTGCCAGGCCGAGACCCTCGGAGTCGATGCTGCGGTGCAGCTCGTCGCCCACCGAGCTGAGCAGGAAGACGGGCGCCTGGTTGCCCAGGAGCTTCAGCTCCTTGACGAAGCGGGTGCCGGCGTCCACCTCCTCCATCATGAGATCCGCGATGACCAGGTCCGGCCCGGCCGCCTTGAAGGTCTTCAACCCCTCCTCGGCGGTGGGCGCCGAGGCGAACAGGTAGCCGTTCGACTCGAGCACCGCCTTGAGGGATTCGAGGATGTCGGGATCGTCGTCGACGCACAGGATCACGAACTTGCCGTCCTTCATGAGGTATACCCTCTCAGGTCTGGGTTGTCTCTTCCAGCATCGGGCGCTGCGCGAGGGCCGCCTCGAAGGCGCGCGCCCGCAGCACGGGCGAGAGGAAGCCGAGCGCCGCTTCCAGGTTGGAGGCGGCCCTCGGGCTCAGGCCCTCCGAGAGCTCCTCGAACTCGTAGCCGCGGATGGCGAGCAGGTAGGCGGCCGGGCGCCGGTCGAAGAGCTCCTGTGCGAGCTGCAGCACGCCCTCCGGCTGGATGCTGTGGCTCGAGAAGCTCGCGCCCGGGGCGGGCGAGAGCCTGCGGAACTCGAAAGGCTCGGGCCCGCGTGCGGCCGCGTCCACGAACAAGACCACGTCATGGGCGGCCGCCGCGTACGAGTCCTCGACCGTGAGCTGGTAGTCGGCGTCCACGGTCACGCCCGCGAGCTCCAGGCGCTCGATGGCCGCGGCCGCGGCCGGGCCCAGGCCGTCGTCCACCCGGCCGGGGTTGCCGAAGCCCACGAGCAGCACCGAGCTCGCGCCCGCCGCCGTCAACGCCGCACCCGCTCCAGCAGGTTGCCGTCGAGGTCGTAGAGCGACACCTCGAGCGGCATCTCACCCATGGCGTGGGTGGCGCAGGACAGGCACGGGTCGTAGCAGCGGATGGCGACCTCCAGGTGGTTGAGCAGCCCCTCGGTGAGCTTCTTCCCGTCCAGGTAGCGCATGGCCACGCCGTGCACCGCCCGGTTCATGGGCTCGTTGTTCGAGGTGGTGGAGACGATCAGGTTGGCCATGCTGACCTGGTCCTGCGCGTCCACCCGGTAGTGGTGGAACAGCGTCCCGCGCGGGGCCTCGACGATGCCCACGCACTCCTCCTGCGGGCTGCCCTTGGCGACCAGGTCCGTGCCCTGCAGATCCTTGTCGTGCAGCAGCTCCCCGATCTTCTCGACGGAGTGCAGCAGCTCGATCAGCCGCGCCCAGTGGTAGGCCAGGCTGAGGTTGTTGGGCTTGCCGCCGGTCAGCGCCATGAACTCCTTGCGCTCGCGCTCGGCGATCTCGGTGTCGATGTACGTGCACACGTTCACCCGGGCGAGCGGCCCCACCCGGTACCAGCCGCGCTCGGGCCCCAGCGACTTGATGAAGGGGAACTTCATGTACGACCAGGAGCGGACCTCCTCGGCGATGACCTGGTGGTAGTCGATGGGCTTGACCTGGTCGAAGATGACCTCGCCCCCGGAGTCCACCGCCCGCAGGTTGCCGTCGTAGAGATCCATGGCGCCGTCGGCCCGCACCTGCCCCAGGTGGCTGGAGGGGAAGGCGCCGAACTCCTGGACCAGCGCGAGGTGGTCCTGCACGTACTGCTTGCACAGCTTCAGGGCGTCCTGCGCCCAGGCCTCCATCTGCGGCAGGTCCTTGAGCAGCGCGTCGCGCTCGGCGATGGAGAGGTTCTTGTTGATGCCGCCGGGGATGGCGCCGGTGCCGTGGATCTTCTTGCCCGCGGTGGCCAGGATGACCTCCTGGCCGTACTTGCGCATCAGCACGCCCATCACGGCGAGCTGCTTGAACCTGGGATCGGCGGCCACCCCGATCACGTTGCGCACGGCCGGATCGGCCTCGAAGCCGAACAGCAGGTCGGGCGACACCAGGTGAAAGAAGTGCAGCGCGTGGGACTGGAGCATCTGCCCGTAGTGCATCAGGCGCCGCATCTTCTCGGCCGTGGGGGGGAGCCTGGTCGCGCCCACCCGCATGTCCATGGCCTTGGCGGCCGCCAGGTGGTGGCTGACCGGGCAGATGCCGCACAGGCGCTGGACCAGCACCGGGATCTCCCAGTACGGCCGGCCCTGCACGAAACGCTCGAAGCCGCGGAACTCCACCACGTGGAAACGGGCCTGCTGGATGTGCCCGTCCTTGTCGACCAGCAGGGACACCTTGCCGTGCCCCTCGACCCGGGTGACCGGCTCGATGACAACCCTGTTCAATCCGTTCGTCGTCGTCACGGTGTTGACTCCCGGTTCTCGCCTGCCGTCAGTCGTACTTCAGGAGCCCGTACGACAGGTCGATGGGCTTGTTGGACAGCAGCGCCACCACCACGTCCCAGATGGCGTCCGCCGGCGGCGGGCAGCCCGGGAGGTAGTAGTCCACCTTGACCACCTCGTGCAGCGGGTAGACCCTGTCCAGGATGAGCGGCAACTCCGGATCGTTGGGGATCTGCCCGCTCGGGTTGTAGACCGTGGGGCCGTCCCGGTAGGCCTCCTGCAGGCACTCCTGGAGCGGGATGCCGTTGCGCATGGCCGGCAGCCCGCCCATGGTGGCGCAGTCCCCGAGCGCGATCAGCACGTCGCAGTGCGCGCGGAAGTCCCGCAGCACCTTGACGTTCTCCTGGTTGCAGCAGCCGCCCTCGATCAGGCCGACCAGGCAGCGGCCGGTGAAGTTCTTGATGTCGTCGATCGGGCTCTTGTCGAACTGCACCAGCTCGACCAGTTTCAAGATCCGCTCGTCGATGTCCAGGATGGACATGTGGCAGCCGAAGCAGCCGGCCAGCGACGCGGTGGCGATCTTGGGTTTGCTCATGGACCCTGCCCTCACTTGCCCGCCGGACGCCTGGCCTCGATGTCCGAGCCGATGGGCTGATGATCGTAGAGGCGCTTGCCCACCGGCACGGCGAAGCCCACCCGCTTGCGGAGGATCGCGCCCACCGGACAGACGCTGACGGCCCTGTCGGTCAGTTTCAGCTGGGTCTCGCCCAGCCCGTGCGGCGCGTTGACCCCCACCCGAGTGCAATGCCCGCGGTGGACGAACTGGAACACACCCTTGCCGTCCACGTCCCGCGAGGCGCGCACGCAGCGGCCGCACAGGATGCAGCGGTTGTGGTCGATGAGCACGTCAGGGTGGCTGGCGTCCACGGCCCGCTGGGGGAACTGGTAGGGGTACTTGGGGTGGGTGATGCCGAAGCGATAGGCCATGGCCTGCAGCTCACAGTTGCCGCTCTTCTCGCAGAACATGCAGAAGTGGTTGCCCTCGACGAACAGCATCTCGACGAGATCCCGCCGCCGGGCGCGCAGCTCGGGGACGTCGTTCTCCACCAGCATGCCGTTGCCCACCGGGTGGGTGCAGGCGGCCTGCGGGCGGCCGTTCACCAGCACCGTGCACACCCGGCAGTTGCCGCCCGGGGCGAGGTCCTGCTGGTAGCACAGGCGCGGGATGTACAGGCCGGCCTCGTCCGCGGCCTGGATGATGGTCTGGCCCTTGCGGGCGGTGACCTCGACGTCGTCGATGATCAGCGTGACGGTGTCGCTCATGGCGCGCATCCCCTTCAGTCGTGGAACACCGGCGCCCGGCCCTGCACCCGGACGGCCTCTGCGAGCGCCCTGTTCAGATCGAAGGTCGGGCTCATGCCGTCCGTGTCCCTCTTGAGCTTCGCCTCGTACAGCCCGCGGAAGGCCTGGAGGGTGGTCAACACCGGGTTGGGGGAGGTCTGCCCGAGGCCGCAGCGGCTCATGCGCTTCACCGTCGCGCCGAGCTCCTCGAGGTAGGCCAGATCCTCGGGCAACCCCTGGCCGGCGCGGATGCGCTGCAGCCGCTCCAGGAGGAGCACGTTGCCCACCCGGCAGGGTGTGCACCAGCCGCAGCTCTCGTGGACGAAGAAGCGCATGAAGGCCTCGGCCACCTCCAGCGGATCCCGGTCCGGGCCGAGCACGATCATCGAGCCGCCGGTGGCCAGGTCCTCGAAGGCGATCTTGCGCTCGAAGCCCTCGCGGCCCACGCAGGTGCCCGAGGGACCGCCCACCTGGACCGCCAGGGCGTCCTCGCCGCCCACGAGCTTCAGAAACTCCCGCACGCTGAGGCCGAAGGGCAGCTCGTACACGCCGGGCAGCTGGCAGTCCCCAGAGACCGAGAACACCTTGGTGCCCGAGCTCTCCTTCGAGCCCATCTCTCCGAACCAGCCGGCGCCCTTCTCCACGATCCGCGCCGCGCAGCACAGCGTCTCGACGTTGTTGACCGAGCTGGGTTTGCCCAGGTAGCCGATCTCGACCGGGAAGGGCGGCCGGTCGCGAGGCGCGCCGCGCTTGCCCTCGCAGGAGTTGATGAGCGCAGACTCCTCGCCGCAGATGTAGGCGCCGGCCCCGAGCTGCAGGCGGATGTCGAAGCCGAAGCCCTGCCTGCCCAGGATGTCATTGCCCAGCATGCCCGCCTTGCGGCGCTCGGCAAGGACGGCCTCGAGGTGGCGGCCGAGGTACTCGTACTCGGCGCGCAGGTACAGGATACCCTGCTCGGCGCCGATGGCGTAGCCCGCCACCGTCATGCCCTCGAACAGGAGGTCCGCGGCCTCGGTCAGGATGACCCGGTCCTTGAAGGTGCCCGGCTCGCCCTCGTCGGCGTTGCACAGCACGTACTTGGGGGCGCCGGACGCGCCGCGGGCGAACTCCCACTTCATGCCGGCGGGGAAGCCGGCGCCGCCGCGTCCGCGCAGCCGCGCCGTCTTCAGCTCGTTGATGACCTCCTTGGGGCTCATGCCGATCATCTTCCGCAGCGCGGCGCCCGGGGTCTGCGGGGCGAAGATCACCTCCCCGCGCCGGCGTACGTTGTTGATGACCATGGAGTGGACGAGCGGGGAGGCATTCTTGCCCTCGCCCAGGGTGCGCACCAGCTTGACCGGCTCGGCGCCCTCCCGCAGCGTGCGCGCGATCTCCTTGACCTTGTCCGTGGACAGGTAGGTCACCGGGACGTCGTTGACCAGCGCGGCCGGACCCTGGTCGCACAGCCCGATGCAGGCTGTCCATTCGAGGCCCACCTTCCCGTCAGGGGTCACCGCCCCGGCCCTCAGCCCGAGCTCGCGCTCGAAGGCCGCCATGACCTCTTCGGCGCCCTTGAGCCGGCAAGGCACGCAGTCCGAGACGCGCACCACGGCCTTGCCCCTCGGGGCCGCCGAGAGGAAGGCGTAGAAGGAGACCACCCCCTCCACCTCCACCCGCGGGATCCCGAGCTCGCCGGCGATGAGGTCCATCGCCTCGCCCGAGACGCAGCCCGCGTGGGCCTGGACCGCGCGCACCACGTCCATGGTGCGCGTCCTGTCATGGCCCACCTGCGCAGCGATCTGCCTCACCACGGACCGAAGGTCTCCGCTCATCCTTGCACTCCGATGTCCTGAGGTTCAGCGCAGCTCGTCCCCGCGCCGAAGAGAGCCTGGGAACAGATGGATACTGCCAGAGCGCGACCGCCGCGCAAGAGAAATCAGCGCGGCTTCAGCGCGGCCGCCAACACGTCGAGCAACTCCGTGGGATCAATGGGCTTCTGGAATACGCCTGCCAACCCCAGAGCCCCGGTGTCCACCTGACCCGCGAGCTCGTCGCCGACCGCGCTGAGCAGGTAGATGGGCGCTCTGCAACCCAGGCCCTCGAGCGCCTTCACGAAGCGAGTGCCGGCGTCGATCTCCTCCATCATGAGGTCTGCGATGACCAGGTCCGGCGTGGCCTCCCGGTAGGCCTTCAACCCCTCCGCGGCCGTCGGGGCCGAGACGAAGGCGTACCCGGCCGCCTCGAGCACCACCTTGAGGGACTCGAGGATGTCGGGGTCGTCGTCCACGCACAGGATCACGCGCTTGTCTCTCTTCATGCTGGACCTCGCTCTCTCCGAACCCGGAGGCTCTCGTACCACGCCAAAGGTGTCGCGTCGAGAGTTTCGTTCGTGCCCGGTGCGGGCCGTGCTCTCCCCTGTTGACCTCCCGGTCAACATCGGCTATTGGGTGGTCGGTCAAGGTGTTAGGCGGCCTGGAGTCGCACACGCGCGGCGCCCCTCCCCCCCCGGCGCCGACAGGGAGGTGAATGTTGAAGATCACCATCGATGGAAGGCCCATCGAGGCCGCGGAGGGGCAGACCGTGCTCGACGCGGCCCGGGCGAACGGGATCTACATCCCGGCGCTGTGCTACCACCCCCGCACCGGCAAGGCCGGGCGCTGCCGGGCGTGCGTGGTGGAGCTCGAGGGCGTGCGCGGCCTGAAGGAGGCCTGCGCCACCCCGGTGCGCGAGGGCATGGTGGTCAGGACCGACACCCCGCGGGTGCTCGAAGCGCGCCGCATGGTGGTCGAGCTCCTGCTCGCGGACGGCCATCACCAGTGCCTCTCCTGCCAGGCCTCGGGCGACTGCGAGCTGCAGAAGATGGCCTACATGCTGGGCATCGAGCGTCCGGGCCTGGTGCTCGACTCCCACGCCGAGCCCCTGGACACCTCGTCCCAGGGCATCGTGCGCGAGGCGGACAAGTGCATCCACTGCGGCCGCTGCGTGACGGCCTGCCAGAACAACGTGGTCAACCAGGTGCTGGCCTTCGCCTACCGGGGCGATCACGCCAAGGTGGTGTGCGACGCGGACGTGCCGATGGGTGAATCGAGCTGCGTGGCTTGCGGCGAGTGCGTCCAGGTCTGCCCGGTCGGGGCGCTCACCTTCAGGCAGGCCCGGGAGTGGAAGATCCGGCCCTACGAGACCACCTCGGCCAAGGTCACCTGCCCCTACTGCGGGGTGGGCTGCCAGATCGACCTCCACACCAAGGACAACCGCTACGTCTACGCCATGGCCCACGAGGAGCACTGGGAGCGCCAGCCCAACAAGGGCATGCTGTGCGTCAAGGGTCGCTTCGGGCTCGACTTCGTGGACTCCCCCGACAGGCTGCGCAGCCCGCTGGTCAGGAAGGACGGCAAGCTGGTCGAGGCGAGCTGGGACGAGGCGCTCGACCGCGCGGCCGAGGGGCTCAGGGCGGCCAGGGCGGCGCACGGCGCGGACGCGCTCGGCTTCTTCACCTCGGCCAAGGTGACCAACGAGGAGAACTACGCCATGTCACGGTTCGCGCGGGCCGTGATGGGCACGAACAACATAGATCACTGCGCACGACTCTGACACAGCTCCACGGTGGCCGGTCTGGCCGCCACGCTCGGCTCCGGCGCGATGACCAACAGCATGGAGGAGGTCCTCAAGTCGAAGGTGATCTTCTTGATCGGCTCGAACACGACCTCGAACCACCCGGTGTTCGCGGCGCTCCTGAAGCGCGCGGTGAAACACCACGGCGCGAAGCTCATCGTCGTCGACCCGCGGCGCATCGACCTGGTGGACTTCGCCGACCTGTGGCTGCAGCAGAAGAACGGCACGGACGTGGCCCTGCTCATGGGGCTGCAGCACCTCATCTTCCGGGAGGGCTGGGAGGCCAAGGAGTACCTGGATTCGCGCTGCGAGGGCCTGGCCGAGTACCGCGCCTCCCTGGCGGCCTTCACCCCCGAGGTCGTGGAGAGGATCACCGGCGTGCCGCGCGACCTGCTCCTGCGGGCGGCCCGGCTGTACACCGCGCACCGGCCCGGGGCGCTGTACTACTGCATGGGCATCACGCAGCACTCGCACGGCGTGGACAACGTGAAGGCCTGCGTCAACCTGCAGCTGTGCACCGGCAACATCGGCTTCGAGGGCGCCGGCGTGAACCCGCTGCGCGGCCAGAACAACGTCCAGGGCGCCTGCGACATGGGCGGGCTGCCCAACGTGTTCAGCGGCTACCAGCCGGTCAACAACGAGGCCGCGGTGGAGAAGTTCTCCAAGGCCTGGGGCGCCCCGCTGTCGAACAAGGTGGGCCTGACGCTCACCGAGATGATCGCCACCTGCGGCGAGAAGATCCGCGCGCTCTATGTCCTGGGCGAGAACCCCATGGTCTCGGACCCCAACCTGCACCACGTCGGGGAGAGCCTGGAGAAGCTCGACTTCCTGGTCGTGCAGGACATCTTCCTCACCGAGACCGCGCAGAAGGCGGACGTGGTCCTGCCGGGGGTGAGCTTCGCGGAGAAGGTCGGCACCTACTCGAACACCGAGCGCCGGGTCCAGCTCGGCCACCAGGCCATCCGGCCGACGGGCGACGTGCGCCAGGACTACGAGATCATCGCGGACCTGGCCGCGCGCTTCGGCCACCAGTTCCCGCGCGCCCCGCAGGCCCTGTTCGACGAGATGCGCGCGCTGACCCCCTCCTACGCGGGCCTGACCTACGAGCGCCTGGCGGAGGTCGGCATCCAGTGGCCCTGCCCGAACGAGCAGCACGCGGGCACGCGCTTCCTGCACAAGGACAAGTTCTCCCGGGGGCAGGCGCTCCTGACCCCGCTCACCTACAAGCCGTCCATGGAGCTCCCGGACGAGGAGTGGGGCCTGACGCTCTCCACCGGGCGCCTGGCCGAGCACTTCCACACCGGCAGCATGACCCGGCGGTCGGCCATCCTGGACGCGCTGGTCAAGGCCGGTCACGTCGAGGTGCACCCCGAGGACGCCGCCGAACTCGGCGTGCAGGACGGGGACAAGGTCGCGGTGGTGACCCGCCGGGGGCGCATCGAGACCACCGTGCGCGTCACCCCGCGGGTGGCCCGCAAGTCCATCTTCGTGCCCTTCCACTTCGCCGAGGCCGCGGCCAACGTGCTGACCAACGACGCGCTCGACCCGGTCTGCAAGATCCCCGAGTACAAGGTCTGCGCGGCCCGGCTGGAGAAGCTGCCCGGAGGTGGCGCATGATCCTCGCACCCGAGCTCCACGCGCGCATCGAGGAGATCGCCGCGCGCTACCCGGATCGCCGCTCGGCGCTCCTCCCGGCCCTGCACCTGGCCCAGCGCTCGCTGGGCGGCTGCGTGCAGGCGGACGGCGTGGCCGAGATCGCCGCGCTCCTGGGCGTGCCGCTCTCCACCGCCTTCGGGGTGCAGAGCTACTACACGATGTTCAACCGCCAGCCCATCGGCCGCTACCACCTCCAGCTCGACGTGAACGTGCCGGCCATGCTGGCCGGGGCGGACGAGCTGCTCCTGCACCTGGAGAAGCAGCTCGGCGTCCGCGCCGGGGAGACCACGCCCGACGGACTCTTCACCCTGTCCAAGGTCCAGGACCTGGGCAGCTGCGGCACGGCCCCCGTGCTGCAGGTCAACGACCGCTACTACGAGAACCTGACCCCGGCCCGGGTGGACGAGCTGCTCTCCGAGCTGCGCCGCGGGCACCTGCCGGACTGGCAGCCCGAGGCCCACTGGGGCTCGAGCTGCAACATCCTGCTCAGGCGACGGGGGAACCCGAGGGCCCGCGAGCTCGCGGAGGTCCGCAAGGACGGCGGCTACCTGGCGCTGGAGAAGGCGATCGGCCTGGCCCCCGAGGAGCTGGTGGCCGAGGTCAAGGCGGCGGCGCTGCGCGGCCGGGGCGGGGCGGGCTTCCCGGCAGGCATGAAGTGGGGCTTCCTGCCCAAGGAGCGCGCGAAGCCCGTCTACCTCGTGTGCAACGCGGACGAGGGCGAGCCGGGCACGTTCAAGGACCGCCAGATCATGGAGTTCGACCCCCACCTGCTGCTGGAGGGGATGATCATCGCCGGCCTGGCCATCGGGGCGGAGCTCGGCTTCATCTACATCCGCGGGGAGTTCGCCTGGATCGCCGAGGTCCTCGAGCGGGCGGCGGCGGAGGCCCGCCAGGCCGGCCTCCTGGGGGCGGACATCCTCGGCAAGGGCAAGCGCTTCGAGGTGCTGGTGCACCTGGGGGCAGGCGCCTACGTGTGCGGGGAGGAGACCGCGCTCATCGAGTCGCTCGAGGGCAAGCGCGGCAACCCGCGGCTGAAGCCGCCGTTCCCCGCCAACGTGGGGCTGTACGGCTGCCCGACCATCGTGAACAACGTGGAGACCCTGGCCTGCGTGCCGGGCATCGTGCTGCACGGCGCCGAGGCCTTCAAGAAGCTGGGCACGCCCAACAACTTCGGGCCGAAGATCTTCGGGGTCTCCGGGCACGTGAACCGCCCGGGCACCTACGAGTTCCCGCTGGGCACGCCGCTCGAGGAGGTGCTCGCGGCCGCGTGCGGGGTCAAGGGCGAGCTCAAGGCGATCATCGTGGGCGGGCTCTCGGTGCCCATCCTGACCCCC
>Ga0116143_10005157_pt1 | contig 11958 bp, 7 predicted proteins | sample AD_UKC034_MetaG_FD_89745 | JGI IMG/M metagenome (GOLD analysis project Ga0116143, IMG submission 89745) | Active sludge microbial communities of municipal wastewater-treating anaerobic digesters from USA - AD_UKC034_MetaG | ecosystem: Engineered > Bioreactor > Anaerobic > Digestate | place: USA...
AGCTTCATGCGTTTCAGCCTGTGTCCCGTGCAAGGATACTGCCAAATGCACATTCCTTTCCGCGAATGCTTTGACTTTTTGCTCTGTAAGCAACATACCATTGGTATAGACTTCAATAAAATCAAATCCGTTATTTTTGGCGACATCAATGAGTTTTATCAAATCGCGGTAAAGCAAAACCTCCCCGCCTGTAAACTGTACTTCATGACATCCTAGTTCAGAAGCCTGCTTTAATACCAGCTCCCAATCTCCTATTGTCATAGACGAGCCGGTAGAGCTCGATCGTTTCTGACCAAAGAGAGCGGGGTTTTGAGATTCAGCATAGCAATGGGCGCAACCGAGATTGCAGTCTTCCCCTAATTCCAACCATAAGAAATCTAGAGGATGTCCACCGGACTTACTTTGCTCGTTTCGATTAACAACCGGAGTATCCCTCAATTCAATGAGATCTAGTTTTTGAAGCCAAACAAGGAAAGGAATGTGATTGGGTTGAATCATCTCGACTGGAACTGTTCGATCTACTGACCGAACAATTCCAGCTGCAAGGCTGTTCAAACTATAGACATCTTCGGTGCGAAAATCATAAACCGCCGCACGTTTTGCACCATAAATAACCTGGACATCAGGACGCCAGCTGAAGTAGGTAGTTTTGTGCATATATCTCCTTTCATCACCTGCCCAAGCGAGGTCAATGCACTATAGTTTACTACAAATCTTCCATTGCTTGAACCGTTCTCACAAACCCAGGATGATCCTTTGCCAAACCTGGATGGCTCTGCCAACATTCGATTAATCTTTTACATGCGCGATGTCGCAATCTGTCAGGCAGAGATGGTAGCCATTGTCGTAGAAATTCCCTTCTTTGGCGATACTTGATCGGGAAAAAACGGGCCAGATACACAAACATCTGACAATAATGATCAGTCGCATCGTCAAACAGCTTGTTGTGATTATCTCCGTCTTTAATAGCCTTCCTTTCTGATATTTTACCTAGAATCTCCTCCAGGTCAGCATATGTAGGTTCAAAATGAAATCCTTGCTTCTCATACTTTCTCAATCGTTTTTCCCATTGTGGAATTCTTTCAAAATCCTCACGTAACTCTGCGACTCTACACAAGTCAACCAGGCTGAGGGCACAATATAATGGTTGATTGTGTTCATCACCTAGTTTCAAGCCCGCCTGCAGAAGGATCTCAGCTTTTTCTAGGCATCCCAATCGTTCAACTTTACTTTTAGCAACGCCTGCCTTTGCTATCCATAAAGCTCCTTGCTTCTGACGAAGGTTGGATAGCTCCCGCGACAAACCTTTTCTCAGGTAAATCTCGTTTGCTTGAGCGTAGTGTTGTTCAGCCAGTTCATATTTTCCTTCTTTGTAATCTATCCAGCCTAGATTCCTCATTGCTGACGCCATGTCAATTTCCGCGCGCAGACTTTTCCATATATTCAGCGCTTCATTGAATGAATCTCTTGCCTTGTCAAGTTGCCCATCATCTCGCTGCAACATTCCCAATGCATTGATGCTGAATGCTTCACGCCCTCGTTGCCCAGCCTTCTTTCTAAGCGCTAATCCCCGATGGATACTGTCATATGCCAGAGCATATTCCCCTTTGTAACGCAGGACTGTTCCGATTTGGGTGACAGCAGATGCCTGCCAAGGCTTATCACCTTCTGCGTGGCTCAACTCAAAACTCTGTTCAAATTCCTTTAATGCTTCATCGAAATACCCTCTATTTCTCAGGAGCACCCCGATGGTATTAAGGATCAGATAGCGCTCGGGTAGTATACCGTGAACAGTGGCTATGCCATGTTCTGAATGCATGATCTCTATGGCTGATTTGTCACCAGTCTCAGCTTTTTGCGCAATATGGAGGAGATCATTGTATCCTTGGTATGCCTCGCGAAGCATTTTTACACCTTCGTCATATTGTCCCAACCGCCCTAGCGCGGTGGCTTTGGCGACTTTCGCAGTCAACTCTAAGCGGCGTACTCCTCCTGAATCTTCCAACACTTCATCAGCAATTTTTATTGTTCTTTCTGCGTCCCAGAAGATCTCAAGCCCCATCCATACTCTGGCGGATTTCTCCAATCGGTCCAATACTATGTCGAACTTTCCAACTAGCCTCAGGGCTTTATTAACATCCTGTGCCATGTTAAGTAATGAATCCATATAGTCATATTTATATGCGTGCCAAGAGGTATCCATAAGCTCCCACAACTCCCCATAAGCACGCTCACGATCTGAAAAAAGGAGGTGGTATAGCCATTGATGGCGTAGCGTATCTAGCTCTGGAGACTCGCTTGCACCGTTGTCTGTATGTTTTTGAATTTTTTCCTCGAAGTAGTTTGCCAAATGGCGGCTGATGTCTATTCTTGTTTTGATCTCAAGATCATTAACAGTCCAAAGGTCTTCAGTTAACCTCTCGCGAAAATAATCATGTAAACGCGTAGCGCCAGTATCTTCATGGTATTTGATATAAGGGAATCGAACTAACTTTCCTAAAAAGCTTTCGTAGGATTCGGCTTCAAGTTGCTCCAAAGTGTGGCTAATTTTCAGTGTTTCTGGAGTATACCCATGATAAACATGTGCCAATTCTAGAATCACAAAATTCTCATATATTTTTTCACTGTGGGGATCGATCACCAGTTTTTTTAGGAAATCCGATTCGGAAATATTTGATAAATCTTTTGGCGTCAGTCTATTTTCTCTCAAGGCTAAACATGCCAAAGCCACCAATAACGCTTGCCCTCCTCTTTCGGTCAGTTGGTGTAGCTTTGTTAGGCAGCCTTCCATCTCATCAGTTAACAATCCATCTTCTTGAAGATATTGACGTACATTTTCCAAGCTAAAACCAGTCAACGTACAAAGATAAGGTGGTTTACCCTTCCAAACAGAAATATCTTCGTCCACTGTTGGCACTTTTCGACCACCTGCAACAACAACAAAATGAGGATGCAACTTGGTTAGGAATTTTTCAAAAAACCATTGACCCAAACTTTCAACAATTTCTTCAACTGTATCAACAATGATTACACGAGGTTTGCCTAATCGTTTGGGACGAATAGCATTTATTAGTGCTTCTTCTATTTGGTCAAGAGAAAATTGAAGAACATCTGCGTCTGCCAGGTCTCCTTTTGTCACTTCTGTTTGATATTGACTAAAGGCATTTTTATAACCAAGATCATCTTCAACCTTGAAACGTTTTGCTAATTCCGATAACACCCCCCAACGCGTACGAAGCCCATCATTAAAGAAGTCAACTATGCCGCTATGGCGAATTTTTCGTTTCTCACATTCTTCAATGCAGGCCTCCAAGAATTTTGATTTTCCCTGTCCAGCGGGACCGACAACCCACATCAACCAAGGAATATCTCGTGTATCCAACATTTCACGGAATTTCCCCAATTCCTCCTGCCGACCAACAAAGGGAAGATTATCAGGTCTTGTTGCCATATGTGTAGCCTCCTTGCTTGTTCGAGCTAAAAACAACAATTTTGGAAAGTTGAATATATTCAACAATGCGTATTTAATTTGTTATGAAGACTTGCTACTGCTGTTCAGAGACAATAGCAATCTTTTCATTTCTTCCAGGTTTAATAAATTAATGAAATCACGATCACTCTCCAGTTGCTCTTTTAATTCATTCAACTCATCTTTGCCTTGTATACCTTCGACCATCTTCTCAAGAGCAGAAATCAATTTATCAACAGGACGGGCATCCTTTTCGATCAACAGAACATTTAGTTTATGATAAAGAGCTTCAACTATATAATCCAAGCGTTTTGTTTCAACATTTTTTGCCCAGTCACGATAACGATCCGCAGCCCACTTTTGGATTTCAATATACTGTTCGGGTTGTCGATACTTCAATATCAACGCCACTATTTGGCGTAGGGGTTCTTCAAAAACATAACCTCGACGCGAGCGATCCCAAGAAACAAGCCGCGTTTGCACCATTTTTTGAATTTCATACAAAGCGTCAGCGCCAATCGTTGCAGGTTTAAAAGACTCAGGGAGCCATTTTGGCAACAGTTCTGTAACAACAGCTACATTAAAAAGGCGAAGAGGCGAGAGTATTTCCAATGCATGACTCAAATATTGATTTTCTGTTTGCCCGAAGTAATGTTTTAATTTAAGCAAATCCTCCAAAGACAAAATCAAACGTTCCTTTACTTGCCTCTCTTCAAGGTCCGGGGAGGCTAGAGTCTTTTGGTTTTCTTTCTCTATCTCAAGGATAGCATCCGCTAACTTTGTCGTTGCGGCGGGTAATCCAAAAGAAAACATCTGGACTGAGTTGACAAGCTCAGGATGTTCAGGAATTTGTGCCCGAGTTTGTTGTTCTGTAAATGGCTCAAGAGGCAACCAAAAGTACCTTGGGCGCAAAAAGAAAGGCTGGCAATCCAGTAATTGGCGGCTAGCCATTATCCATATTACAAAGCCGCTATCTGTTGTCGGTCCCTGAATCTTTTCCTGGACCCAACCCACAACATCTCGATCAGCCTGTTCAGCTGAATCTAAAACAAAAATTATGGGGCGTTTTCCATGTTTTGATGAAAGAAATGAAACATATTCCAAAAAATTCGATATTAATTCACTTTCAATCTGTTCGAACTTTTTCCTTCCTGTGGTCTTACTAATAGCCTTTTCCCACCTCCGCCTTATACTATCACCTTCCGAAGACAAACCGCTGGATTTTTCCAACTCCAAAGCTAGATCAACCAAGATATTTCCACGCTGTTCTACATCATATCTTCGGTCTACCAACTCTTTGTCAAAATCAATTCTTGCAAATGGAAGATTCGAATATTTTTCTTTTATGCGAGGGGAGAGGGTCTCTTGAAGGAATGTTGTCTTGCCTATTCCAGCTGTCCCATATAGAGCAATTACACTTTTGGACTGAAATGGTTCAGAAATCCTCTTTGTAATTTCCGAATCAATTATTTTCCACTCAGCTTCGCGATGAACAACATGGCGTGGAGGCTTGGCAAATGGCGTGAGAGTTTCAATTGACGTTAACATTGGTCTCCTCCTTTATAAGAGACACCCTCGCTAACCAGATAAACCTTCCAGAAGAATGCATGGGTACTGGAATGGATCTGTGGAAATGCACCAAGGCATTGATTAGCGAGACAATTTAGTTTAGCACGATATATAGGCATTGTAAACTCGTTCATCTGAATATTGCGTCAAGGCACTGTAAATACTCCATTATGGCAGTATAAAAATCTCCTTATGACATTAAAGGTAGGGCAATTCAAATTTCTTACCGTACACCTTAGCGAGTATTTCTTGTAACTCATTAATAGTACGAATTAGGTTTTCTTCAGCTTCTTCTAGTTCGTGTAACACGATTGGAGGTACAAGTGCGCTTGTCCACTTTGCATATTTTTCCTTAGCGAGGTAATAGTTCTTGGCATAGGTCTCCAGAAGAGAAAATTTGTTTTGAATGCTCCTTTCAACAGATAACCACGATGTTTTGTCAATTTTTTCACTTAAGGCAACATCCTTGGTCGTTATAGTGTTGTTGTTTTCAGACGTTTTACTTTCGGGTAAGTCAACATCTGCAGATGCATTACTTTGAATCTTCCTGCGCTCCCTTCGCTCTTCCAAAATCTTACTACCTTCACCGAAGAGAAAGTCTAATATCTTCATTAAAACTGGGAGTGAAGTTGGATCAATCATTTTTTCTTTCCTTTCTTTATTGGGCATAACTGAGAGTCCCTTAATTCTTTCACTAAGATGTATCCACCATACTTCGTTTGAATGGCTATATCTTTCCCAAATTCTGGCCGCCAAAGCGACATGATAGTTCTTAGCGTTATCATCGAGCAAATTCAAGAAACAACTCATCAAATCGTTTACATCTTTTTCGTCAAGCAGTCTAATCAGATAATACAACAACTCATCACCTGGATAATATGTACCCTCATCAATAATCTGGTAAAAGAATTGTGGTTCTTTATTTTTCTCATATGTCTCCTTCAAGTAATTTGATGCAAACAGAAATTGAACAGGAAGACCAGAAAAACAAACAAATTTGGAACTCTCCACGTCTTCATCTACCAAAGCACTCATAATAACATGACGATTTGTCCAAACTTTTGCCTCATCCTCTGGATTGGCGACGTTGTTCTCCTCAAGAATTTTGAAAAATCCATTTTCCGGTGATATCTGCCTTTTTTCCAATCTTGTAAGATCGTGAGCGTACTTGCTAAGGCGAGATATTGCATTCGGGTCTAAATCATCTATCTCCAACTGGGGAGCAATCTCACGTAATACCAAACTCAACTTGGTACGTTTTTTATGGTAACGAGTTGCATGTGATCCTTTTGGAGAGCTGTTCATCGTTACGGTCCATGATCTTACTCAAAAACATAGCCCTTTTCTTCAGGGGCTTTAATTATGTATTTGGGGTGACTTGGGTCGACTTCCACTACCTGGCGAATCCTTTTGACCAATTGATCAATTCTGTTATCGCCCATTATTCTTTCAGTATTAATCTCATTGTAAACCACACCACGAAGTGAAGAATACGAACACACTTTCCCTTTTTGTTCAATTAAGTATCTCAACAACTTACCTTGAAGGACAGGCAATCGCTTTAACTTAATTGAGCCACGCCAAACGTAATTACTTTCATCAACTCGAACAGGTAGAAGTGTTTCATTCGAAATTCTTGGGGTAGTCCTGATTTCATTTTCGAAGCTCTTAGCAGCTCTAGCTAGATCGTCTTTGGAAATCAAGAGCCTATTTTTTGATGTGTTTCTTGCGTGGTGCCAAAATAATAACCATTCAGCCAGCCGCATCATATTTCGAGGAGACCCATCTGCTAAAGATGCAAGCCTGGACACCAAAGAACCTGCCAAATCGGGTTCACACACGACATCAAGGCTTGGGAGTGCGCCTTTAGTAAACACCTCAACTCTCCTGTCCAATAGTCGTTGCAAGTCGTCTGCGCCCCAATTAATGTGACGAATCATTAATCGATCTGCACGAAACGCTCCATGTTCCAAAATCACATTCATAATCGCCGGCGTAAGAAAAAACTTAAATGCAACCTTATCAAGTTCTAGGATGGGCAGATTTGTGACTAACGACGCCAATAAATTAGCGGCATATCGAGGATCGGAAGACATTGGTTCTCTTTCATCAAGTCGATCAATCAAGATGTATACCGCCTTATAGCCTGCTAGTTCAATTAGCAATACAAACTCAGCCATTTGTTCAGTCGCCGAAAGTTTTTTTTTATTTTGTTGTTCAGGTGCAATTTCCAACAATTCAATCAAAAAGCGAAGAAAAACATCACCCTTAAAATTCTTTCCTGAACTTAAAATTTCAGAATTTATTTTTTTATGCTGATAACCGATCTTGCGCAACCACTTGTCTAATCCAACATCCGTATTCAGATCTGTATATTGCGCTAAATACTCTGCTAACATCTTGCGAAAACCTAAGGAAAAAGCATCAATAAAATTGGAATTCTGTGCCAATCTTTCTAATAGTAATGGTACCGCTTCTTTTATAATCATTTTAAGATGATAGTCTATTGGCACCTTGCCACTTTCATCAGCATATTCTAGCGGAGCAGAAAATTCCAGATAAGGAATCGGAAGAATAAGGCCATTTGGGCGTCCTGCAAGGCAATTCCATTCAATTGCTCGCCGAGTTGTGGTCTTGCCACATCCTCTTTCTGCTACCAAAAATGCACTCATCGGATGTAGCGCATCTCCCATGACATCATCAAAACCAGGATGGTTTATAAAATATTGCAATAATGCTGGCTCCGGTTCACGCGATGCTTCTCGAGTTGAAAAGGGGTTTCCTAACTTAAACCCTATTCCTTGTAGCCACACATCAGGGACTCGTATATCTTCCATAAGATGTCATCGAATTTAGTCTTAGAAAACTAGCCTCATGATTTTTAGTATAGCACAGGTGCTTTATTTCATTCCTTCTCATACTCCCAGATCAATATAACCATTGGAACAACGAGACTGATTATATTCCGACAGCAAACAAGTGCATATATAGGTTGAGGTACAACTCAGGTACAAGTTCGGAACAACACAAGATTACAGATTATCAAGCGGCTCAGAATGCACCTCGATTTGCACCCTAATCCCCTCGCAACCTGCTTATATACTCCCATTTCCCACTTTCAGGATCTTCGTACTTCCAGAACTTCCAACCATTGACCTCTTTCCATTCCGTCGCAATGGACTTGGCAGCGCCCGAAGGCGTAGAGTACTCCTGTTCTCCAACGCGGACCTTCCCCTTTTCATTAAGTAATACACCTGTGTAGATCTTCCCACGGTGCTGTGCCTCAAGCGCAAGAGGATATTTGACCTTCGGCTTTTTGACTTTCTTTGCTTCAGTAGTTGCATACTCAACCAAAGAAATCCCAAGAATTTCCGCCCAATATTCAGTATCAATCGAGTGGATGATACGCTTTTCCTGTTTCACACCGACTTGATATTGGAAAAGCAGCTCTATGAGCTGATTCCCATTGATGAGTGTAATTGGCATCTTCCCTTCCGATTGGGACTCAGTCTTGGCATCAGGGGTGAAATCGCTTGGCGTGACAATAATCCCTTGTTCACCATCCACCATGCGCAGGGATCCGCGCAAGTTGCGGACAACATCAGAGCCGACGTTATTCTTCCAGCGTTTGGCTTGAATGACCACCTTCATGGCTGTGAGTTGATTTGTCTTTAGGATACCTCGTACATCAATCCCCTTGTCGTTTACGTATTGTGTTGTCTCGGTTTCTTCAAAGCCCATTTCTTCCAATAGGGAGCGGATTAGTTCCTCGAACTTCTGTGGTGGCATATTCAACAGGTGCTTGCGTAAATCCTGGCGAACCTTCTTTTGGATAGATTCGATTTGTTGATCAATACCTGTCGGCGCGGATGTTTTGAGTGCAAAGGTGCCTTTTTGATCACCACGCCGAAAACGGGAAGTGGCGTTCAGGGTGTCAGTATAGAGCCTTGACCCCATCGTGGCGTGTGGAGTCTTGCCCACAGATTCAAGCAAGCCAGCCGCAATCGCTCTGTTTGTGATTTCGTTATAGTGAAGTGATTTGTTTTCTCTTTTCAGGATTTCGAAGGCTGCATCTTTGAATTGCATGTGATTCCTCCTAAATGCAAATCTGTTTATAAAGCTGACCAGCAATGTTTTCCTTTGCCCATCGCAACCATGAGCCAACAGGAACAAAATGAGCTTGTTTCGATTTTTGTTTATCGATTGAATCGCACAAAACTTCTAGCTGATTCAGAAAGTCCTTCTCGGATAAAGCCACCTTTCCGTCGGTTCGATCAGCATCAATTTTCTCTTCGATTTTAGAAATAGCCAAATCCACTATAGCCTTTACAGAATCACGCTTGTTCCAACGCTCAGGTATTCCAAACAAGCCACTTAGTACAGTTAGAGAAGGAACTTTTTGAAGGTCGCTTGTGACGAGGGAGAATTGATAATTACCATCTATTTGAGTAGCTACAACATCTACACTTTCCAGAATCGAATGAACATACGGTAAGGGAAGTTCCGTGAATCGTCCATAGTTCAGTGGGTCTTTCATCTCCTTGTAGTCATTGCAGTCACCACACGTTGGAACCATATTCGATGCATGAACACTTAGAACTGGATACTTACCGCGGGGAAAATAGTGTTCTATTTCGATGCCCCTTTGCAGTGAGCCATTGCAGACAGGACATATCCTAACTTCTGGATTGGCTGCCTTATAAGCATCTACCCACTTTGCCTTGTTTATAAATTCTACTCTTGTGACTACTTCATCAATTCCTCTGCAAAACTGATCGTAATATCCCTGGAGCCAAACAGTCACTATTCTGCGGTTTGGTTCGTCCGCTACAAACACAAAGGAAAATGTCGGCTCTCCAATTTTGAGCCAAAACTCATAATCATTTTTCAGTTCAGTGAGAATCGAACTCTTAACATCGTCAGGGCACTTCTCTGCAAAAGAATTTAGTGGACCGATGGTCCGCTGATAAGTGGTCATCAACCAGTCTACAAGCTTTTCATCCTTTAGATATTCTATGAGAGCTGTCTTGTCAATTTTCTTTACTTGGCTGGCAAGTTCCAGCAGTTGCATTTGGAGTGCAAAGATTCCAGCGAGTTTTTCTGGCGGGAAAGGAAGCTCAATTTTGTGGAGCATCTTTTTTACCCTCCAGACGATTTTGTAAACGGAAATACCAATAACCTAGCCCTACCTTATCAAGAAGCACATTTAACTCCTCTGGATTATTCCTTTCAAGCGCATCTGAAAGGTATTTTGCAGAGAAACTCCCCACAGCACTTCCTGTATCAAACAAATGAATCATGATACTGCTTGGATCAGTACCCAAAGTAGGTGAGGCGAAAGGAATATATTCAACATATCCTTCTTTATTCTTTATCAAAGGAACAATATGATCCTCTGTCACATCCGACAACAAAATACTTGAATGCGTTGTTATCAACAAATGATTAGTGTGATTTCGCATCACGGTGTCCAGCAAGCCGACAACCTCTCTCTTCCAATAATCATTAAAGTGGACCTCGGGCTCGTCGAGCAAAATCAGGCTATCATCAGTATCAAGCATGGCGAGAAGTGCCATGCGGCCGAGGAAACTTTGTTCGCCGTCGCTGAGCCAATCCAGCAGAAAGAGATTAGGGACGGTGTTATTTTCTTCGATGTCTATTTCTTCTTCGGGGACTGGTTGCGCGATGTTTTGCAAAAAAATATTAACCTGTTGCAAGGTGGGCTGACCCGTTTCATCAGGACGGGTGATGTGTTCCAAGCGGCGATACAGTTCAAATCCATTGACGTATTCTTTGAGCAGGTCGGCTGCCAAACTGGGGCGGCCGGCGAAATCAAAGTAAAGCAGACGGTCTGTGCCTTGCCGTAAATGACGGGTGGCAAGTTTCGCCAGGCGTTTATAGTCTTCATCAGGCGATAATGTGGAGTGCATGCGGAAGCGCAACGAAAACCCGTTGATTTTTTCAACCTTGAGAGCGATCAGGGCTTCGCTGAGCAAATCATCATTGTGCTTCGTAAGATGGGTTAGCAAACCGCACAGGGTGATGATCGGTAGGTTTTTGGAACGCATCAGCCAAAAAGGCGGCGGAGCGTCAAGAGTTTCGATAAACCTCTTCTTCACCATACTTCCAGGCAATTCTTTGATTGAACGTAATACAGGATCATCCAGAATATCCCTCGACGCATCTTCTGCGCCAGGATCTTCTTGAGCATCATTCAAGAGGCGATCCCACTCGGCTTCATTCCCCGAAGAGTAGACGATGACATTGTTGGGGAGGTAATTGTCGTCAATCGATTCGCTCTCAGGGTAGATGATTTCTTCCCCAGATTTCACCAGCATGGTTTGGAGAGTACGATTGTCATCCGTCACACGGCGGATCACGACATGCTGTGCGGTTTCCCTTTCGCCTAGGAGATATTCCAATTCAAAGTCGAAACTGTTTGGTTGATTCGAGCCAAGGTTGGAAAAAACCTGCGTCAGGGCGCGGAGAAGCGTGCTCTTCCCTGAGCCATTGACGCCCACAAGGAAATCCAAGGCATATTGACCCGTATCCAGCCTGCCAGGGCGGTCGAAGCGCAGATCCAAATCCTGCAACAATAAATGCTTACTGACGTAAAAGCGAAGTAGTCTCATGCCTGCTCCCCTGCCACCCAATCGCGCTCTTCAGGCAATCGGAAATACGGAACGCCCTCGTAACTGACCGCAACTATCAAGCCCATGCGTTCGAAAAGTTCCAAGGTACTTTGAACATCTTTGACCGACACCTTTTCAGTCAATTGTGCCTTGATATCATCTGACTGAAATGGTTTTGGTGTGGCGTATCCATTTGCCTGTTCGGTTTGCGTTTGAACAACATTCCAAATGGACTTTTGCATGCCTTGTAGATTCTCGGCAGGATACTCGGGCATTTTTAAACGCGGC
>Ga0116143_10005159_pt1 | contig 11956 bp, 8 predicted proteins | sample AD_UKC034_MetaG_FD_89745 | JGI IMG/M metagenome (GOLD analysis project Ga0116143, IMG submission 89745) | Active sludge microbial communities of municipal wastewater-treating anaerobic digesters from USA - AD_UKC034_MetaG | ecosystem: Engineered > Bioreactor > Anaerobic > Digestate | place: USA...
CCTCCCGCACGGCGGGCAGGCTGTGCCCCCATGGCATCTATCTGCCGCCGGACGGGAAGAAGTACGCCGCCGAATCGCGGGAGATCCTAGCGATCCTGCGAAAGTTCACACCCGAGGTGGAACCGGTCTCCATTGACGAGGCCTTCCTCGATGTCACCGCGTCCCGGAGCGTGTTCGGAGACGCCGTGGAGATCGCGCGCAAGATCAAGGCGCGCATCTTTCACGAACGCGGCCTCACCGCCAGCGTCGGCGTCGCGTCCAATAAGTTCCTCGCCAAGATCGCCAGCGACCTGAACAAACCCGACGGCCTCACCGTGATCGCCGAAGAAGACAAAGAGGCCGTGCTCGCCCCGCTCTCCGTCGGACGGCTCTGGGGGGTGGGGCGCGTGACGCGCGACGCGCTGGAGAAACACGGCTATCGCACCATCGGCGACCTGCAAAAGGCCGATCCGCAACATCTGCGCCCTCTCGTCGGCTCCCGCGCCCAACACCTCGTGGACCTCGCGCGGGGAAAGGATGCGCGCCCGGTGGAAACCGCCGTCGAAACCAAATCCATCGGCAGCGAGCACACCTTCGAAACGGATACGGACGATCTGCTCTTGCTGAAACGCACGCTTTGGGGACACGCCGAAAAGGTGGCGCGCGAACTGAGGAAACAAAACCTCGCCGCGCGATCGGCGACCCTGAAGCTGCGCTACGCCGATTTTGTGACCATCACGCGGCAGACCACCTTCGCGCAACCCACCCAGGACGAGACGGCGCTCTACGAACCGCTCGAACGGCGATTGGCCGCCGAGAAGATCGGCCGACGAAAAATTCGGCTTATCGGCCTGACCGCGCGCGCGCTCGAACCGCCCTCGATTCAGCTCGATCTCTTCGATCCGTCGGTGGAAAAACGGCGGCGGCTCGCGCAAGCGGTGGACGACCTCCGCGCGAAACTCGGCTCTCGCGCGATCCGTCGGCTGGGAGATTGAAGCGCGGAGGGCCTCGACCGAGAGGCGAGGGAGCAGCGCCTCTCCCGTGGAAGCGCGATCCCCCGCCGCGCCGATGGACGCCTCATCCGCCGCGCGTCGAAAGCGAAGAGGCCTCGCTCCCGCGGGAGGCGTCCAACGGAACACGCTCCGATTCGGCAGCCTCTTCCTCGATCTCCACCGCGCGTTTCTCCCGGCGCGACTGCTCGGCCGCAAAAACGATGCGATGGGTTCGCAACGACTCCTGGGCGCTCGTGAGGACGCGCGACGGATCCCCTTGATGAATCGCCTCCAGCCAGCTTCGGATGGCGCGGTTGTCGCCGCCGCCGTGCCCGCCCGTTTCGCGCGGAATCGCGATCGTTTCGGCGGTTTTCTCGCCGAATCGGCGGAGGACGATTTTCTTTTCATCGAACGCCAACTCCCCTTCCGCGCCGTGAACGCGCAGCTTCCGTCCTCCGCCATTGGTGAACGCCGTCATCGTGAATGTGGCGGTGACATCGCCCGCGAACTCCATCGCCACCACCTGATGGTCCACCACGTCGTTGTCACAGCGCCAAACGCAGCGGCCATACGGCCCGGTCCGGATCGCTTCGAGATGCGCCTCGCGCGTATGCACGGAGCTGACGACGTTGGCGGGCCATTGGCGACGCGCGCGCGCGCCGCACTCCACGTACTGCCGAATCGCGGAGTACGGGCAGGCGCGCTCCACCGCGCATCCGTCCGCGCAGCGCGCCGTGCTGCCGGCCGGCGCGTGTTCCGCGCGGAAATGGGATCGCGCGCCGTAAGAGGCCACGCGGCGGCAGGGCGCGCCGATCAGATAAGCCATGTAGTCGATATCGTGGCAGCTTTTCGCCAACAGCATGAAGGTGGACCGCCCTTCGTTCCCCCAGTTGCCGCGCACGAAACTGTGCGCTTGGTGCCAGTAGGACACCTGTTCAATTTGATTCATCGTGATCACCCGCCCGATGCGCCCGCGGTCCACCAGATCCTTGACCGTATGAAAACCCCGGTGATAACGAAGCGAGTGGCAGACGGCGACAACCTTGCCGGACGCGCGCTGCGCGGCTTCGATGGCCTGACAGTCGCTCAGCGTGGTCGCCATCGGCTTTTCGAGGAAGAGATGATACCCCTTCTCCAAACATGCGATCGCCGGTCCGACATGATCCCGGTCCATGGTGGCGAGAACGACGGCGTCGCACATCTTTGGCCGCGCGCAAAAATCCTGCCATCCCTTAAAAATATTCGCCTTCTCCAGATGGTGGGTTCGAGCGAAAAAACAGCGATAGGCATCGCGCGGTTCAGCCACAGCCGCGACCCGCGCCCAATCCTTGAAATCCCGAATGATCCCGCCAAACAACGTCCCACGTCCGCCCGCGCCGAGCACGGCGATCCGGAGAGGGGCGCTTGAACCATTCGTCATCAAAGGATTTTTTTGAAATGCGCGCTCTCCGCGCAGGCGCGGAGAAGAGGCGGGGCGAGATTAACCCGCATGTTTCACACCTTTCCACCGGGAAAATATGCGCCGCGTTCTCCCGCCCTCCGGGGTGAGGCGGGAGGCGAGACCGGGTCTCCCTTCCTTTCGGGGAACAGAGGCTTCCCCGAAACGTCTTGGGAACAAGGCGTTTCGGCCTTTCGATAGAGATTTCACCTTGGAGTGGGAAAGATCCGGCAACCCTTGCTTACGCGGGAATTAAGAGGAGCGGCGGTCAGGCCGCGTCCATCTCCGACGGAAATTCCGGCCGCGGCTCGCGCGCCATGAGCTCGCGCAAGGCCGCCGCGACCGGCAAGCCTTCGTGGAGGATGGCGTACACGGCGCGCAGGATCGGGGCGTCGAGTTTCCGGTGCTCCACCATCTGATGAACCGAACGCGCGGTGCGCACCCCTTCGGCGGTCCCTTTCAGGTTCGCCATTGCCTGCGCGAACGTAAGCCCGCGCCCCAGCGATTCGCCCACCTGATAATTTCGGCTCTGGGCGCTCGCGCACGTCAGGATGAGGTCGCCCAGGCCGCTGAGCCCGAAGAAGGTCCGCGGTTGGCCGCCCAACGCCGCGCCGACGCGCGCCAGTTCGGCGACTCCGCGGGTGATGAGCGCCGCGCGCGAGTTGTCGCCGAGCCCGAGCCCCGCGCACGCCCCCGCCCCGATGGCGATCACGTTCTTGAGCGCCCCGCCGATCTCGACGCCGGCGAGGTCGTCGCTCGTATAAATCCGCAACGTCTCGCCGCCGAGCGCCTCCTGAACGCGGCGGGCGACCCGCGCGTCCGCGGACGCGCAGACGAGCGCCGTGGGCGTTCCGCGGACCACTTCCGCGGCAAAACTCGGACCGGAGAGCGCCGCGATCTCAGCGCGTCCCGTGACGGCGGCGAGAATTTCGGACATCCGGAGGTCGGTGTCCTCCTCGATGCCTTTCGCGACGGAGACGAGGATTGCTCCCTGAGGCAGAGAGGCGCGCGCGCGTCCGGCAACTTCGCGCATCGCGTGAGAGGGAACGGCGAACAGGATGATCTCGGCGCCTTCGAGCGCTTCCTCGAGGGTGCGGGCGTCGCCTTCCCGGAGGGGCGCCCCCCAGATCCGCACGCGATGTCCGCGGCGCGCGCACGCCGCGGCGAGCGCGGCGCCCCAGGCGCCGTTGCCCAACACGGCGATCCTCATGGTTGGCCTCCCGTCTCCGGAACGGTTTTTTTCGACCAGCGGTGCTCGGTGCCCGCAAGCAGGCGTCCGATGTTCGCGCGATGGCGGACGACGATCATGACCGCGAGGAGACACGACAAACCGCGCAGGCCCGCGTGCGGCTCGACCAGGAACCACGTCGCGAAAGGAAGGGCTAGCGCGCCGGCGAGCGACGCGAGCGAAACGATGCGTGAGAGAAAAAAGACGACCGCCCACACGCCCGCGAGCGCGAGGAAGGCCGTCGGCATCAGCGCGAGGAGTCCGCCGGCGCTCGACGCGACGCCTTTTCCTCCGCGAAAGCGCAGCCAGACCGGGAAGTTGTGCCCGAGGATCGCGCCCGCGAAGGCGGCGATCCCGCACCAGGTGACGGCGTCCGCGTCGGCTCCGTGAGCGCGCGCCCATCCTTCGGCCAGCAGGATCGCCAGCGGCGCCTTGAGAAAATCGAGGAGGAAGGTGGCGATCCCCCAGGGACGCCCCAGGACGCGCCACACGTTCGTGGCGCCGATGTTGCCGCTGCCCTGTCGCCGCACGTCCACGCCCTTCGTTTTGCCGAGGAGAAAGCCGAAGGGGATCGCGCCCAAACCGTAGCCGGCGGCCAGCGCGATCCACCAAAGGGAAGGTTTCATGCGAAGCGAACCATGCGGAAAGTCGTCCCGAGGGGCAAGCCTCCTCGCGAGAGACGCGCCCCGCCGCAGTTTTCCCAACGTTGAAGTTGCGGCGCGCCCGGTCTAGATTGCCCCACATGAGCACGGCGACCGCCCCTTCCCGTCCCAAAGTCAACCTCCGCACCCCGGAGGTGCTCGCGGTGGTCCAGGCTCAGGTCGAGGCGCATTACCGCAGCGCCCTTGTCGAACGGATCCGCGCGACGGGCGGCTGCCTCTCCGCCGCCGGATTGACCGTGCGCCTCGCGAAACAGTTCGGCTTTTGTTACGGCGTCGAACGCGCCATCGACCTCGCCTACGCGGCGCGCAAGGTCTTCAAGGATCGCCCTCTCTACATCCTCGGGGAGATCATCCATAACCCGGAGGTCAACGACCAGATTCGCGCGATGGGGATCAAGACGCTCACCGGCCCGAAGCCCGAGGCGCGGATCGAGGACATCACCGCGAGCGACGTCGTGATCATCCCCGCCTTTGGCGCCGAGGTCGCCACCATGGAGTTGCTCAAGAGCAAGGGGTGCGCCCTCGTAGATACGACCTGCGGCGACGTGATGAGCGTGTGGAAACGCGTCCGCCAATACGCGACCGAGGAAGTGACCTCCATCATCCACGGCAAGGCGTGGCACGAAGAGACCAAGGCGACAAGCTCGCGCGCGCTCGCCGCCAACGGCAACGGCCAATATCTCGTCGTCTACAATCTCGCGGAAACCGATTACGTCTGCGACTACATCCGCCGAGGCGGAAACAAGACCGAACTCCTCGAAAAATTCAAGGGGGCGCACTCGCCGGGATTCGATCCCGACATCCACCTCCGCGCGGTCGGCGTCGCCAACCAAACTACGATGCTCCGCGGAGAGACCGAAGAGGTCCAACGCCGTTTCCGTCAGGCGATGTGCGACCGCTACGGCGAAGAAAATCTCGCCGCGCACTTCCGCGTCTTTGACACGATCTGCGGCGCCACGCAGGATCGCCAGGACGCCCTAGAAAAACTCCTCAACGAACCGCTCGACCTGCTCATCGTGATCGGCGGCTACAACTCCTCGAACACCTCGCATCTCGCCGAGATGGGCGAGGCGCGTCTCCCCACCTATTTCATCAAAAACGCGAGCAAGATGCTCTCCCACGAAAAGATCGTTCATTTCAGCATGCAGAAAGGCGAAGAGGTCGAAACGGCCCATTGGCTCCCCGAAGGCAAGGTGATCGTCGGGGTCACGGCGGGCGCTTCCTGCCCCAACAATCTCATCGAAGAAACGATCCGCCGTCTCTTCGATCTGCGCGGCGTTTCCCCCGAGCAACTGCTCGGCAATGGCGCGCGCGCCGCCGCCTGACGCCCATGGCCGACGTCCAGCCGTTTCGCGCGCTCCGCGCGCTCCCGAGCCGGGCTGCCGAGATCGCCGCGCCTCCCTACGACGTGCTCTCCTCGGAGGAGGCGCGCGCGCTCGCGGCCCATCGGCCCTTCAGTTTCCTTCGCGTTTCCAAACCCGAGATCGAGTTCCCACCGGACACACGCCCCGAAGATCCTCGCGTCTACGCGCGCGGCGCCAAAAACCTCCGCCGCCTCCAGAATGAAGGATGCCTGCTCCGCGATCCGCAGCCCGTCTTTCATCTCTATCGCCAAGAGGCCGACGGGCATGCGCAAACCGGCTTCGTCGCCCTTGCGAGATGCGCGGAGGTCGAGGCGGGCGTCGTCAAACGCCACGAGTTCACCCGCCCCGACAAGGAGGACGACCGTGCGCGCCATATCGAAACCCTCGGCGCGCAGACCGGCCCGGCCTTCCTCCTCTTCGAGACCTCTCCCGTTTTGCGCCGCGCCCTGGCCGAAGGTTCTTCCGTCCCTCCCGAGGTGGATTTCGTCGCGGACGACGGCGTGCGCCACAGCACGTGGACGATCGCCGATCCCGAACGCATCCACGCCATTCAGGAGGCCTTTCGCGCGCTTCCCGCGCTCTACATCGCGGACGGACACCATCGCACCGCCGCCGCCGTGCGCCTCTGGAAAAAGTTTCCCGATCGTCCCGCCGCGGCGGGGTTTCTCGCGGTGATCTTCCCCGCGGACGCGACCCGGATCCTTCCCTACAACCGCTTCGTCATGGATCGCGCCGGCCTTTCCGAAGAAACCTTCCTCGATCGCCTCCGCGCCATCGCCGAAGTGCAAGCGGACGCTTCCGCGACGCCCTCGAAGAAACATGCGATCGCCTTCCTCTGCGGGAAACGCTGGCGAATTTTCCGTTGGAAACGCGATCTCCTCGCGCGGGCTGGGACGCCGCTGGAACAGCTCGATGCCGCCCTTCTCCAGACGCATCTCCTCGCCCCGATCCTGGGAATCGCGGACCCCCGCACCTCGGAGCGCATCCGTTTCATCGGCGGCATCCGCGGCCCGCGCGAACTCGAAAGGCTCGCGGACCGACACCCGGAGGGGATCGCCTTCTCGATGCATCCCACCTCCGTCGCGGACCTCCTGGCCGTCGCCGACCGCGGCGAGGTCATGCCGCCGAAAAGCACCTGGTTCGAGCCGAAGCTGCGCGACGGCCTCTTCAGCCATCTCCTCGACGCCTCGTGATCGAGCGCCGCGCGGCGCGCGTTCGTTTTTTCCATGCCCTCCACCTCCTCGTTTCGTTCCGATTGGAAACGCTTCCTCGAAGGCCGTTGCGTCGTTCCTTCGCTCGAGATCTCGCTCGATGTCAGCCGGATGAACTGTCCGCAAGGGTTCTTCGCCGCAAAAGCGGCGGCCATGCGCCGGGCCTTTGCCGCCATGCGCCGGCTCGAACACGGCGCGATCGCCAACCCGGACGAGCAACGGCGGGTCGGCCACTACTGGCTCCGCGCGCCCGAACTCGCGCCGGAACGCTCCCTCGCCGCCGACATCCGCGCGGCGCGCGCGGCGGTCTTGCGTTTCGCGAAGGAGGTGCACAACGGCAAGATCGCCGCCGCGTCGGGAAAGCGCTTCACCGATTTCCTCCTCATCGGCATCGGCGGCTCGGCGCTCGGCCCGCAGCTCGCCGCGAGCGCGCTCGGTGACGTCGCCCGCGACCGCTTGCGCCCCTGGTTTTTCGATAATACGGATCCGGAGGGGATGGACGCCGTCCTCGCCGAAATCGGGGATCGCCTGCGCGCCACGCTCGTCGTCGTGATCTCCAAATCCGGCGGCACCAAGGAAACGCGCAACGGGATGTTGGAAGTCCGTCGCGCCCTGGAAAAACGGGGCCTCCCTTTCGCGAAACACGCCGTCGTCGTGACCGGCCGGGGAAGCGAGATCGCGAAGCTCGCCGCCACCGAAGGTTGGCTCGCCGCGTTCCCGATGTGGGACTGGGTCGGCGGACGCACCAGCCAGATGTCCGCCGTCGGCCTGCTCCCCGCGGCGCTCCAGGGATTGGACGTGGAGGGACTCCTCGACGGCGCGCGGCGCATGGACGAAGCGACGCGCCTTCCGCAGCCGCGGCGCAACCCGGCGGCCCTGCTCGCCCTGATGTGGCTCCATGCCACCCGCGGACGGGGAGAGCGGGACATGGTGATCCTGCCCTACAAAGACCGCCTTCTGCTCCTGAGCCGATACCTCCAGCAGCTCGTCATGGAATCCCTCGGCAAGGAGCGCGACCTCCGCGGCCGCCGGGTCAACCAGGGGATCGCCGTGTACGGCAACAAAGGTTCCACCGATCAGCACGCCTATGTCCAACAACTCCGCGAAGGCGTGGACAACTTCTTCGTCACCTTCGTGCGCGTCCTGCGCGACCGCGAGGGCGAAGAGTTCGAGGTCGAGCCGGGCATCACCTCCGGCGACTATCTCCACGGCTTCCTCCTCGGCACCCGGAGCGCGCTCGCGGAGAAGAAGCGTCCTTCGATGACGCTCACCCTGCCCGACGTTTCCGCCAGGAGCCTCGGCGCGACCCTCGCCCTCTTCGAACGGGCCGTCGGCTACTACGCCTCTCTCGTGGGCATCAACGCCTATCATCAACCGGGCGTGCAGGCGGGCAAACTCGCCGCCGACGCCGTCCTCGATCTCCAGCGTCGCGCGATCGCCGAGTTGCGCCGGCGCGCGGGACGTCCCGCCGGCGCCGAAGAACTCGCCGCGGCGCTCGGCGCGCCGCCCGAAACCGTGTTCCAGGTGCTCGAACACCTCGCCGCCAATCCCCGGCGCGGCGTCCGCGCGGAAGGCGATGCCCCCGCCGCCATCCGATTCTCCGCCGTTTAGGGCAGAGGCGCGCCCGCGTTTCCCTCCGCTTTCGGCTGCGGCCGTCCATTTTCCGTGGAACTCCTTTTCCTCAACCACAACGTCGTCTGGCGCAGCGCCTTTCACCGCTGTTTCCATCTCGGCAAACCGCTCGCCGCGCGCGGGCATCGCGTGACGATCCTCACCAATTCCGCGCGCGATTGCGCGCGATGGAAGGAGAACGTGATCGAAGGGGTGCGCGTCGTCGAGTCGCCCGATCTCCTCGCAGGACCGCTCCGCACGGGTTGGGATCCCGTGAACGTCCTCCGCCGCAACCGATGGGTCGAACGCGAATACGGGGAACGCGCCCGGGAGGATTTTCTCGTGCACGCCTTCGATACGCGCCCGACCGTGGCGCATCCCGCGCTGCGCCTGAAGGATCGCCTCGGTTGTCCGCTCGTGATGGACTGGGGCGATTGGTGGGGACGCGGCGGCGCGATCCGCCTCCGTAAACCGCGGTGGCTGAACATGGCCTTCGAACCGGTCGAGACCTGGTACGAAGAACATTTCAAGCCGTACGCGGACCGCCTCACCTGCGTCAGCCGTCCGCTCGCGGAGCGCGCAGTCGGCCTCGGGTATCCCCGGGAAAAGATCACGGTGATCCCCAATCCCTCCGATCCCGTCGCCCTGCGTCTCCTGGACCGGCGCGAATGCCGGAACACACTCGGACTCGCCCCGCGGGCGTTTTATGCCGTTTTTTCGGGCTTCGTGCTCTACGACCTCGACCTGGTCCTCGAGGCGATGCGCGCGCTCGCCGAAGAAGTCGGCCCGTGCGCGCGCGAAGACCTCGGATTGATCCTCACCGGCGCCCGGCATGGTCTCGATCCCGCGCGTTTTCCGTTCCGCGTCATCGCGCCGGGCACCGTCTCCCGCGAAGACCTCAACCGCTGGCTCTGCGCCGCGGACGTCGCGCTCATGCCGCTCCGCGATCATGTCGCCAATCGCGCGCGGTTTCCGGGCAAGGTGGGCGATTACCTCGCCGCGGGCCTGCCGGTCGTCATGAACCGGGTTGGCGATGTCGCGCGCATCCTCGACGAACAGGGCCTCGGGCTTTTCTGCGAGGGCGATGCTGTCGCCCTGGGCCGCCGCCTCCTCGAACTCAGGAACGATCCGCAGCGCGCGGAAGAGATGGGGCGTCGCGGGCGCCTCTTCGCAGAGACGCGTTTCAACTGGGAACGCGAAGCCTCGCGCCTCCTCGCCGTTTACGACGAGCTCCTCAAGGAGGCGGACGCCGCGAGGCGTCCCTGAAAAAGGGCAAGGCCTGACGGCGCGCCCCAAATCCCCGCAGAAGGCGTGGAGGAGTCCCTCCTCGGTCGAGGAACATGCGATGCCCTCGCCACATTTTGGACTCAAGCCGCGGCCGCGGCGCCGGCGGCGGCGGCGCCCTCCCTCGCTTCGCGACCAAGCGGATTTTTCCCAAGCATAGACTGTGGAAAGGGAGGGCGAGGCCGCCGGCCGAGCCGTCACCTCCTTCTTGTAAGGAGTTCGGAATCTCGACACGACCCACCTCTCCGATCCTCTATGGATAATGAGGAGGGTTGCTCTCTGAAAATCGAGCTGATCCGTGGATTTGGAACGCGCCTTGCCCGGAGAATTCTTCGCCTTTCCTCTTGCATTTTCCCCGCGGCAAAGAGAAAGTTCTGACGCTCGTCAGAGCGATGGGGGCGACCGGCATCGACCTGAGAGATGAGGTTGGAGTTGCAGGCCGGGGATCCTCGTTGGCCCCGTCATCAAACGAGGGAAACAACAGAAGCTAACGAACAGTTGGCTCTGGCGGCCTAAGCCCGCCAGCGTGTGAAGGACGACACCTGCTGGTTCTTCACGCGCCCTCAGCAGGTTAGCCGTGAGGCGGAACGACCGCGACCTTGCGGTGAATCAAATCTCGTGGACGTGAGGCGGCGGCTGGGGGCGGGCTGCCAAGGTCGCCGCCGAAATCTCCCAGCCCGTTAAGCCTGTAGACGCTTCTCCCGATTTTCCCAGGGACAGGGGTTCAACTCCCCTCGCCTCCACCATTTTTCTCATCTCCGCGGGTTCAGCGCGACGCCCGCCGTTTCCACGCGCCTTCGAGATCACCGAAGCCGAAGTCGGGCCTTCCAATCTGGCGGGCGTAAAACTCGCCGAAGCCCTCGCGCTCGGCGTGATGAAGGCAGAAGTGATAGCCGCGCACGTAAGGCAGCAGACGCGGATCTCTCGTCTTGACGTGGGACGCCGCGCGCAGATCGCGGTTCACTTCCGCCGAATAGAGGAGGGAGGCAAGGTAATCCGCCAGTCCCTCGCTCAACACGCGGTTCACCGCCGCTCCGCAAGCCTCGCGGGAAAAGACGTGCACGAGTTCGTGCGCCAACACGCGGCCGAAGCTCCGCTGTTGCAGGGCGCTGATCTGGATTTCGCTGCGCCCTTCGCGGTGCACCGTGACCCCGAGCACATGGCTCGAGGCACGGCTCGCCTCACCGCGACCGAGGCTCTCCACAAGCCTCACACGAATCGGAAGCTTCCCGACCTCGCGGCCGGTGATCCGCGTGAAGTGCGCGCGAACCGCCGCATACACCTCTCGCGCCTTCGCTTCGTCGGAAGCGTCCACATTCTCGAAAACCAGCGCGCCCTCCTCACGGGCCGTCCGCTGGATCTCGGGATCTGCGCGAAGCGTCAACATGCCGAATGCCAGGAGGCCCGCGATTCGCCCCGCGAGAAAAACCTTCCTCGGCCCGTTCGAGAATCGGTCTTCCGCGCTTTTCGCAATGGGCAGATGGCGCTTCATACCCTCGAAAAGAGCACGTGCCCTGCCAACACGAAATTTCGCGATGTCTCTTCAGAATTCTCCAAAAAACTTGCGAAACAGCGGAAAACCGCGGGAGTTTTACCAAATCTCTTTTTTCTCCTGTTAGATAGACTCTGCAAATTTTGCGCCCATGCAAGTTTTGCATCTCTCGAAGACGCCACTTGCCCCATGCTTGAGTTTCTCCCTCTTCCGTTCCATGTTTCTATGTATGCGGATCGAGCGAATCCTGGTGGTGGACGATGAACCGGGTGTTTTGGAACTCCTCCGCGACTTTCTCTCCGAAAAAATTCCTTGTGTTGTCTGCGCCGCCTCGTGCGCGGCGGCGCGCGCTCTGCTGGCCGAACGTGTCTTCGATCTCGTGCTCTGCGATGTGTTGCTTCCGGATGGAACCGGAGGAGAGCTTCTCCGCGAGGCGCAGGCCGGGAAATCTCCGCCGCCCTTCATCATGATGTCCGGCCAGGGAACGATCGAGTCCGCCACCGAAGCCATGCGCGAAGGCGCGGCGGACTATCTCGTCAAACCTTTCCAGAACGATCAGCTCGAGGTGGCGATCCGCCGGCAAGAACGCTGGCAGCGTCTCACGGACGAAAACGCTTATCTCCACGGCGAGATCGCGCAGGAAATCTCCGGCGAACTCCTCGGCGAGAGCGCGCCTCTCCAGGCGGTGAAACAAC
>Ga0116143_10005162_pt1 | contig 11948 bp, 9 predicted proteins | sample AD_UKC034_MetaG_FD_89745 | JGI IMG/M metagenome (GOLD analysis project Ga0116143, IMG submission 89745) | Active sludge microbial communities of municipal wastewater-treating anaerobic digesters from USA - AD_UKC034_MetaG | ecosystem: Engineered > Bioreactor > Anaerobic > Digestate | place: USA...
CCCCTCATATGGGGATGCTCGTAGAGCATCAAGCATTGTAGCGCCGCAACCCCCTCATGTGCGGATGCTCGTAGAGCATCAAGCATTGTAGCGCCGCAGCCCCCTCATATGGGGATGCTCGTAGAGCATCAAGCATTGTAGCGCCGCAACCCCCTCATGTGCGGATGCTCGTAGAGCATCAAGCATTGTAGCGCCGCAGCCCCTCATATGTGGATGTTCGTAGAGCGTCAAGCATTGTAGCGCCGCAACCCCCCTCATGTGCGGATGCTCGTAGAGCATCAAGCATTGTAACACAGCGAGTTACAATCCCCTGAAAATTCCACCCCCGCCATGCAATAATCCCTCCCATCTCAAAGTTTTCAACAATAGTGAAGAAAAATGGAGAAAAGTGGAGTAAAGTGGGAAAATTATTTCTACTTTAGCCCTTCGAAACAACAACTGTGATGGCCACATTTATCGGCGATTATTCATGCAGGCTTGATGCCAAGGGAAGGGTAATCCTCCCCGCCGCGTTCAAGAAACAGATGCCACCGGCAGCTGAAGATCGCTTTGTGGTCAGAAAAGATATCTTCGAAGGGTGCCTTGTCCTTTACCCTATTGACGACTGGAACAGGCAGCTCGAGAAGATCCGCAGCAGGATCAACCCATACAACAGGGAGCACAATATCTTTCTCCGCAATTTCTTCAAGGGTACCGCCGAAGTGTCACTTGACAGCAGCAACAGGCTGCTCATCCCGAAGCGCCTCCTTGATCATGCCGGAATACAGAAAGATGTTGTTCTGGCCGGGCAGGACGGTCGCATTGAGATGTGGGCTGAGGAGGTATACGCCCGTATTGACATGCCTTCCGACGACTTTGCCAACCTGGCGGAGAAACTGCTTGGCAATCCCGATACAGGCTCAGCATAATGGTTATATATCATCTCCCGGCGTTGCTCAACGAAAGCATTGCAGGGCTCAACCTCAGGCCCGAAGGGATTTATGTCGACGTAACATTTGGCGGCGGGGGCCATTCGCGTGCCATTCTGGAAAAGCTTACCACCGGAAGGCTGATAGCATTTGACCAGGATGCCGATGCTGCCGCGAATGTCATCAATGACGAACGGCTCACGCTCCTCAACCAGAACTTCAGGTACCTGAATAACAACCTTCGTTACATCGGCATTAACGTCATCGACGGGTTAATAGCCGATCTGGGGGTATCATTCCACCAGTTCGACGAGCAGGAGAGGGGTTTCTCGTTTCGCGGCGACGCCGCACTTGATATGCGTATGAACAGGCAGGCGCCGGTGACGGCCGCAGATATTCTCAGAACATGCGATGAAGAGAAACTGGCCGATATCTTCTACAACTACGGTGAGCTGACCACCTCGAGGAAGCTGGCGGCTGCTATAGTGAAGGCCAGGGCGGTGAAACCGGTGACAACAGTCGGTGATCTCACTGCAGCCCTCAGCGGTCTGGTACCGCCAAGAGAGGAAAACAAGTTCTGGGCGCGACTGTTTCAGTCGCTCCGCATTGAGGTGAACAGCGAGCTTGATGCACTGAAGGAGATGCTGACACAGGCGCTGCAGGTGCTGAAGCCGGGCGGAAGGATGGCAGTGATAACCTATCACTCTCTTGAGGACAGGCTGGTAAAGAATTTCTTCCGTGCCGGCAACTTCGAGGGTGAGAGTGAGAAGGATTTTTACGGGAATGTGAGTACCCCTCTCAGGGCTGTGAACCGCAAGGTGATCGTCCCGTCAGAGGAGGAGATAAGGAATAACAGCCGCGCACGCAGTGCCAGGCTCAGGATAGCGGAGAAGAATTGAGTTTGATGGACGAGCAGAGAGAAACAAAGAAAAAAGGCTCAGGCCGCAAGGGCAAGAGCAGTATCCTCAAAGGCCTTATCAGTGGCACAGTGATCTCTGACAGTCTCATATTGAAAGACATCAGGTACTCGGGGCTGATACTGCTGCTGGCTATCATGTTCATTGCCAACAGGTTTAATGCCGAGCGGGTGGAGCGTGAGATAGCCGTCCTGGAGCAGGAGGTGAGGGATCTGCGCGCTGAGTCGCTCTCCGTCTCAGCCGATCTGGGGAGTGTGAGCCGCCAGAGTGAGATAACTGAGCTGGTGAAGGAACGGGGCCTGGGCCTCGAGGAGCTACGTGAGCCGCCATACAGGATTGTGGTTAATGAATAACCCGCAGCATCAATTGGAATCATAAACAGACATAAGCGCAAGAAATAGTACAGATAACAAACCAGAAAAACTCCAGCCACTTCAACCAGAAAAACTCCAGCCACTTCAACCAGAAAAACACCAGTCACCGCAACCCGCACAGCCACATTAAACTGACCTATGAAGAAGACGAACAAACCAAAAGACCAGATCCTTGCCCGTACCGGGGTCATATACGGTATCGTGGTAGTGATGGCTCTTGCCGTCTTCGTCCGGATCATTTTCCTCCAGTTCGTACAGTCAGACAAGTGGGCGGCCATGGCAGACAAGATCGTCTTCCGCCGCAATGTTGACAGAGCCGGCCGCGGCGATATCCTCTCCGATGACGGCCGCATACTGGCCAGCTCCGTGCCGTATTACACCGTTTACATGGACACCCGCAGCTCGGGCATGGCTGACACCACCTGGGCCAACGGCATCAGCGGCCTCAGCAGGGGCCTCTCGCAGTATGTAGGGGTCAACAGCCCGGAAGGGTGGAAAAACGTTCTTACCAACGCACGCAGGCGCGGCGACAGGTACTATCTTATCAAGCGTCATGTCAGCTACGAGACCCTCACCCATCTCAAGCAACTGCCCATCTTCAGGCACGGCAAGTTCAGGGGAGGACTGATCTACCAGCCTGAGAACAGGCGAATCATGCCCAACGGTCTTCTCGCAAGACGAACAATAGGCTACATCACCGAAGACACGCTTGCCAACATTGTCGGCATCGAGGGATCCTTCAACAGTTACCTCGCCGGGAAGGACGGGATGAAGGTGCAGCAGAGACTCACGGGAGGGGCATGGATCGATGTCGATAACCTCGAGACCGTGCATGCCCGTCCGGGATACAACGTGGTTACCACCATTGATCTTGACCTGCAGGATGCTACCGAGAACGCCCTCTACAAGCAGCTCGTGAAGCATAAAGCTCACCACGGGTGTGCTGTGGTAATGGAAGTGAAGACCGGAGATATCAAGGCTATAGCCAACCTCGAGATCGGTTCTGACGGCAGGTATCACGAGACATATAATTACGCCGTTGGCGAAAGCACCGAGCCCGGCTCCACCTTCAAGCTGATGTCAATGATAGCAGCCCTGGAGGACGGCGTCATTGATCTGCATGATACAATAAACACCGGCGACGGCACTGTGAAATACTATGACAAGGTCATACGTGATCATGAGGAGAAGGGCCTGGGCAAGATCACCGCCCGCGAAGTCTTTGAGCACTCCTCTAATGTAGGCACCGCCAAAATCGTTTACGAAAGCTACAAGGACAATCCCCGCCGTTATGTTGACCGCCTCTACTCAATGCAGCTCAACAAGCCGCTGGGGTTGCAGATCAAGGGCGAAGGGAAGCCTGTTATCCGTGCGCCGGGCGACAAGCTCTGGTCAGGCATCTCGCTGCCAATGATGTCACACGGCTATGAGGTGCAGATGACCCCGCTGCAGATACTGACCTTTTACAATGCCGTAGCCAACGGCGGGAAGATGGTCAAGCCCAGGTTCGTCACCGAGGTGCGCGACGGCAATCGCCTGGTCAAATCGTTTGGCACCGAGGTAATCACCAATGCCATCTGTTCGCGTTCAACCATCCGCAAGGCACAGTCGCTCCTTGAGGGGGTGGTTGAGAGCGGTACGGCGAAGAACCTTAAGAACAGCAATTATAAGATCGCCGGCAAGACCGGCACGGCACAGATAGCCAACCTGAAGCATGGCTACCGGAGCGGCTCGCGCATATCATACCAGGCCTCGTTTGTGGGCTATTTCCCCGCTGATGATCCGCTCTACTCCTGCATAGTGGTGGTCAACGCACCCTCGAACTGGGTTTATTACGGCAATGTGGTGTCCGGTCCCGTCTTCAAGGAGATAGCCGACAAGGTGTATGCAGGCAATTTCTATCGTGAGTTGCAGGCACTCAATCCTGACGCCGAAGAGAAGGTCACCCTGCGCGAAGCATCGCATGAGGTTGAAACAAAAGACCTTACTCTGGCCGAAGGTGTAATGCCAAATGTTGTTGGCATGGGCTTGCGTGACGCGATGTACATGCTTGAGAACAGCGGACTGAGAGTGAATTATTCCGGTCGCGGTAAGGTGGTCAGGCAGTCGCCCCGGCCGGGAGTGAAGATATCAAGAGGGGCCACCGTGGCTATTGAACTGAGAATGAAGTGATGAAGGCACTGGGAGACATACTGAAGGATCTGCGTGTGACATACATCTATGGCGATGAGGACAAGCTCATCACCGGTGTCACGGCTGACTCACGTGAGGTTGGACAGGGCAGCCTTTTCATAGCTGTCAGGGGCACGCAGAGCGATGGTCATGATTTTATCGGCAAGGCTGCCGAGGCCGGCGCTGCCGCCATCATCTGCGAGAAGCTGCCCGAGCTGCTCCACGAGGGAGTGACCATGATCGTTGTTGACGATTCCGCCGCCGCCACGGGTATGACTGCCTCAGCGTTCTATGATCATCCCTCGCGTAAGCTGAGACTTACCGGCGTCACGGGCACCAACGGCAAGACAACCATCGCCACGCTGCTTTACAATATGTTTGATGCGCTTGGGTATAAGTGCGGGCTGCTCTCCACCGTCTGCAACTATGTCTTCCGCACCCGCAGGGATGCCACCCACACCACCCCTGATCCTGTCAGGCTCAACGCCCTGCTGGCAGAGATGGTTGATCAGGGATGTGAATATGCCTTTATGGAGGTCAGCTCGCACGCCATTGACCAGAAGCGCATTGCAGGACTTCATTTCGCCGGAGGCATCTTCACCAACCTGACCCATGACCATCTCGACTATCACAGGACTTTTGACAATTACCTGGCTGTCAAGAAGAGGTTTTTTGACGGGCTGAAGCCCGAAGCATTTGCGCTGGTCAACGCCGATGACCGCAACGGGAGCGTCATGGTGCAGAACTGCAGGGCCTCGAAGCAGACCTTCAGCATGCGGGCTATGGCCGGCTTCAGGTGCAATATCATTGAGCAGGGGTTTGAGGGGATGCTGCTGAAGATCAACGGCACGGAGGTGTGGACACACTTCATAGGCGACTATAACGCATCCAATCTCCTGGCTGTCTATGGCGCCGCCATCCTCCTCGGGGCGAACAGGGAAGAGGTGCTGACGGTACTCAGCAACCTTCGTCCCGTTGACGGCCGCATGGAGGTCATTCGCTCTGCGAACGGCATAACAGGCATCGTTGACTATGCCCACACGCCTGACGCGGTGGAGAATGTGATAGAGGCCATCAACAGACTGCGCCAGGGAGCAGGGAGGCTGATAGTGATAGTAGGGGCGGGGGGCGACCGTGACCGCACGAAGCGGCCGGTGATGGCACGCATAGCCGCCGCGGGAGCTGACAGGCTGATACTTACCTCTGACAACCCCCGCAGTGAAGATCCTGACAGCATCATTGACGAGATGCAGGCCGGACTAAGTCCTGATGCGGAGCCGAAGATGATACGCATCACCGGCCGCGCCGATGCCATCAGGGCAGCAGTGATGCTGGCAACCCCCGGCGATATCATCCTCGTTGCAGGGAAAGGCCATGAGACCTACCAGGAGATAAAGGGTGTCAGACACCACTTCGATGACAGGGAGGAGTTACGCAAAGCATTTAAAATGAGCTGATATGTTATATTACCTCTTCAGATATCTTGACACACTCGGTGTTCCCGGCGCAGGGGTCTTCAACTACCTCTCCTTCAGATCGGCTGCCGCGGTCATCACCTCCCTCATCATTGCCATGCTCATTGGAAAGCGGATCATCTGGTACCTGCAGCGTAAGCAGATAGGTGAGACCATCCGCAACCTCGACCTCGAGGGACAGTACCGCAAGCAGGGAACCCCCTCAATGGGCGGACTGATAATAATCGCATCAATACTTGTTCCGGTGCTGCTGTTCGCCAGACTCGACAATGTCTATATCATCCTGATGATCATAACCACTATCTGGGTGGGCTTTATAGGGTTCATGGATGACTACATCAAGATATTCAAAAAGAACAAGGAAGGTCTGGCCGGGAGGTTCAAGATCATCGGGCAGATAGGGCTGGGGCTGATAGTGGCACTGACTCTTTACATAAGTGATGATGTTGTTGTGCGTGTCAACGTGACGCCACCCGCAGGCATCACCGTAGCATCAGCTGACAACGTATCAATTGAGATGCAGGATGCGGCAGGGGCAGAACAGCAACCTACCGCTGTCAATGTCAAATCTACCAAAACCACCATCCCCTTTGTGAAGAACAATGAGTTCGACTATTCGTGGCTGGTTCCCTTCGCCAAGGGCAAAACGAAGCAACTGCTCGGGTGGCTGGTCTTCATGGCCATGGTAGTCTTTGTGGTTGTTGCCGTCTCAAACGGGGTCAATCTCACTGACGGGCTTGACGGGCTGGCTACGGGCACCAGTGCGGTGGCAGGGGTCACCCTGGGCATACTGGCATACGTGTCGGGTAATATTATATACGCTAACTACTTGAATATCATGTATCTGCCTAATATTGGCGAGCTGGTGATATTTGCTGCCGCCTTCGCGGGAGCCACCGTGGGCTTCCTATGGTACAACTCTTATCCGGCGCAGGTATTCATGGGTGACACCGGCAGTCTGACCCTCGGGGGGATCATTGCCGTCTTCGCCATAGTGATAAGAAAAGAACTTCTGATACCCATCCTCTGCGGGATCTTCTTCGTGGAGAGTCTCTCGGTGATGCTGCAGGTGAGCTGGTTCAAGCGGACGAAACGCAGGTTCGGCGAGGGGAGGCGCATCTTCCTCATGGCGCCGCTGCACCACCACTATCAGAAGAAGGGATATGCTGAACCAAAGATAGTTACACGCTTCTGGATCGTTGCAATCATACTGGCAGTGATCAGCGTGGTGACACTGAAGATACGATAAAGTAAGAGCTGGACGGGGCAATCCCGGAGAGGCTGCAGGAAATGAATTGAGCCGGATGGCATTGAAGATATGACAGAGAATGAGTAAGAGAATAGTGATACTGGGTGCGGGAGAGAGCGGTGCGGGATCGGCCGTGCTGGCTCAGCAGAAGGGTTTTGATGTCTTCGTGAGCGACAGCGGCACGATAAAGGACAAATACCGTGAGATACTCGTTTCGCACAACATCGCCTTTGAGGAGGAGAAGCATACACCGGAGCTGATAATGAATGCTGCTGAGGTGATAAAGAGTCCCGGTCTGCGGGAGGATAACCTCCTGGTTGTGGCCATCCGCGAGAAGGGCATCCCGGTTATTTCCGAGATAGAGTTTGCCGGCCGCTACACTGATGCCCTGAAGATATGTGTTACGGGCAGCAACGGCAAGACCACCACCACCAACCTGATATACCACATGATGAAGAAGGCAGGGCTCAACGTGGCCATGACCGGAAATGTGGGCAACAGCTTCGCCATGGCGGTGGCACAGGGCGGATATGATTATTACGTCATTGAGCTCAGCAGCTTCCAGCTTGACGGCATGTATGATTTCAGGGCAGAGATAGCCATACTGATGAATATTACTCCTGACCATCTCGACAGGTATGATCACGAGATGCAGAACTATACAGACTCCAAGATGAGAGTGATCCGCAACCAGACGGCAGCTGATCACTTCATCTGGTGCGCAGATGATCCTGTGACCGCAAGGGAGGTTGCAGCGCGGATCATCGCCGCCCGCTCGTTGCCTTTCTCCATCGACAGATGTGAGGCGATGGCAGCATGCATTGAAAATGAAAACCTGATTCTTAACATAACCGAAAAAACCAGCCTTATGACCATTCACGACCTGGCGTTGAAGGGACGCCACAATACGTACAACTCGATGGCCGCGGCCATTGCCGGAAAGGTGCTGAACATCCGCAAGGAGACCATACGCCAGAGTCTCTCGGACTTCCAGGGCGTGGAGCACCGCCTCGAGCCTGTCATAATGGTGGCAGGAATCAATTTCATCAATGACTCAAAGGCTACCAACGTCAACTCCACCTGGTACGCCCTTGAATGCATGAAGACAGAAGTGGTCTGGATTGCAGGGGGGATAGACAAGGGAAACGACTATTCCGAGCTTAACACAGTGGTGAAGGAAAAGGTTAAGGCCATTGTCTGTCTCGGCAAGGATAACTCAAAGATTATCAGTGCCTTCTCTGAGTTGGTGCCTACAATAGTGGAGACCACCTCTATGGAGGAGGCTGTCAGGTCAGCTTATTACCTGGCTCACAAGGGCGACACAGTGCTGCTTTCGCCGGCATGCGCCAGCTTTGACCTTTTTCAGAACTATGAGGACCGCGGACACCAGTTTAAAATGGCAGTAAGAAACCTGTAGGGTGAAACTTCCGGAGACGCAGAAAGGAGCGGGCATCCGGTGAGGAAAGGAGAATGGATTACTGATGAAGCAAGAATGACAATATGGCCGATGTAACGATAAAGAGGTTTTTCAGGGGCGACAGGTATCTGTGGGGACTCATCGCCTTCTTCATGCTGGTGTCGTTGCTGTCTGTCTACAGCTCGTCAGTAGGCGTGGCCTACTCGTCGCATCATGGCAATACCTTCTATTTCCTGCGCACCCAGTTCATCATGCTGATGCTAGGGTTGCTGATAATCGTCGTCACACACTGGATACCTTATATTAAATACATGCAGTTCGCCACCATCGGGCTGGTAGCGGCGGTGATACTGCTTATAGTGACCCTCTTTGCGGGGGTGAGCATCAACCAGGCCACACGGTGGCTTGAGATTCCCGTCATCGGACTCAGGCTGCAGACCTCTGACCTGGCGAAGGTGGCGCTGGTGATCTACCTGGCGCGCGGACTGACGGTTTATCAGCATGAGCTGAACAACTTCAGGGTGGTGACCATGAAGCTGGTGGTGCCCATTGCAATAGTATGCGTGCTGATCATGTCAGAGAACCTTTCCACTGCTGTCATGATCTTCGGGATAAGCATGATCATACTCTTCATCGGGCGCGTGCCGTTGAAGTTCATCCTGGCCTATGGCGGGTTGGGGCTCGCCGGTGTCATATTGTTTGCTTCGCTGTTGCTTGTCTTCAAGAAGGATGACAACAGGGTGCAGGTATGGAAGAACAGGATAGAGCATTTTGTCAGCGGCGAGAATTCACCCGATGCTGATTACCAGGCCAACCAGGCCAAGATAGCCATCTCCACCGGCAAGATATTCGGCAAGCTGCCGGGCAAGAGCACCCAGCGCAACATGCTGCCGCAGTCGAACTCCGACTTCATTTTTGCGATCATCGTTGAGGAGTACGGGCTGTTCGGGGCGGTGATAGTAATAATGGCTTACCTGGCGCTTATGTTTCGTGGTGTGCAGATAGCGCGAAAATGTGATTACGCGTTCCCGGCCCTGATGGTGCTGGGGCTGACCGTCATGATAGTGTTCCAGGCGTTCCTGAACATGCTGGTGGCCGTGGGGCTCTTCCCGGTGACGGGGCAGACGCTGCCCATGATCAGCTGGGGGCGCACCTCGGTGATGGTCATCAGCTTCTCGCTTGGTGCGATACTGAGCGTATCGCGGGTAATGAACATGCGTGAGAGGCATGAGAAGCTCTCAGAGGTTGAACGTACAGACAGGGTTCCGGCATGAGTGAGACGGGCAGAGATATAAAAATCATCATCAGCGGGGGAGGCACCGGCGGCCACCTCTTCCCCGCCATTGCCATTGCCAATGCACTGCGCAGATTGGAGCCCGGGGTGAAGATACTGTTCGTGGGCGCCGAAGGGAAGATGGAGATGCAGAAGGTGCCCGATGCCGGTTTTGAGATAGCCGGATTACCGGTGGCGGGGCTGGTGAGGGGCGGAAGCATAAGGAACATACATGTTGCATGGAAGCTCTTCCGCAGCATGCTGAAGGCCGGGCAGATCATCAGGAAATTCTCGCCTGACGTTGTGGTAGGGGTGGGCGGTTATGCTTCCGGACCGGTATTGAAACAGGCGCAGCAGCGAAAAATACCTACTCTTATACAGGAGCAGAACAGCTATGCCGGTGTCACCAACAAGCTGCTGGCGAAGAGGGCAGAGCGTATCTGTGTGGCCTATGAGGGGATGGACAAATACTTCCCGAAAGAAAAGATAATGCTGACGGGCAATCCTGTCAGGCAGGCATATGACAACCTCGCGACGCTGCGTGGGGAGGCCCTGCAGCACTTCACGCTGGAGCAGGGGCGGCCGGTGATACTGGTGCTGGGCGGGTCGCTCGGCGCCGGCACCATCAACAGCAGCGTGGGCGGCGGCATAGGCCTCACCGAGGCTGCGGGCGTGCAGGTGATCTGGCAGACGGGCAGCAATTATTACGCCCGCATGCGCGAGGTGGTTGAGGCCGGGGGCACCATACTTGTCAGGGTCACCGGGTTCATCAACCGCATGGATCTGGCCTATGCCGCCGCGGACATCATCATCTCACGTGCCGGCGCCGGAACAATCTCCGAGCTGGCGCTGGTGGGCAAGCCGGTCATCCTGGTGCCATCACCCAACGTGGCAGAAGATCACCAGACACATAACGCCATGGCCCTGGTGGAGCGCGGGGCAGCACTGCTGGTGCGTGACGCTGAGGCACAGACGGAGCTTATGCCGGCAGCACTGCGCCTTCTTGTTGACACCGCAAAGCGAAACTCACTGTCGGCGAACATAAAACAGCTGGCTATCCGCGATGCCGATGAGGTGATAGCCCGCGAGGTATTGAAACTGGTAAGACGATGAGAGGACTGACGAATATAGAAGGTATCTACTTCCTGGGAATAGGAGGGATAGGGATGAGCGCCCTCGCCCGGTATTTCCTCTCACAGGGATTCGTTGTATGCGGTTATGACCGTACCAGGAGTCCCCTGACTGAAACCCTTGTTGACGAGGGGTGTGCCGTCACCTATGAAGACAGTATTGACTCTCTGCCCGTTCTCTTTTCCGTTCCGGCAGAGAACCACAAGGTACTCATTGTCTATACACCGGCTATCCCGAAGAACAGCATCCTCCTTAATTTCTTCAGAAAAAACGGTTACAGCATCTATAAAAGAGCCGAGGTACTGGGAGTCATTTCGCGCGACACCGATGCCATCGCTGTGGCAGGCACACACGGCAAGACAACCGTCAGCACCATGACAGCGCATATCCTCAGTGTGTCGCCCGTTGACTGCTCCGCCTTCCTCGGAGGGATAGCCAGGAACTACGACTCCAACCTGCTGCTCTCTGACAGTCGCTATACAGTCATGGAGGCCGATGAGTTTGACCGCTCGTTCCTGCACCTCTCGCCGCTCATCTCGGTGGTCACGGCCATCGATCCCGATCATCTCGATATCTACGGAACGGCAGACTCGATGGTTGAGGCCTACAGCGCATTCTGCCACCGGACCCGTCCCGGAGGCACGCTTATACTCAATGAGAACATTGCCTCCTCACTCTCCCTTCCCGATGATGTGGTCATCTATACCTACGGCATGGGAGAGGATGCCTCGTTCAGGGCATCAGCCATCCGCAAGGAGGAGGGATTCTATACATTCGACATTATCACCCCGGGCGATCCTGTCACGGGCGTGCGTCTCAGGCTTCCCGGAACAGTCAATATAATGAATGCCACCGCTGCAGCAGCAGCAGCGTGGTGTGCAGGTGTTAACCATGACGATATACGTGAGGCGCTATGGTCATTCATGGGTGTGCGCCGCCGCTTCGATCTCAGGTATGAAGGCAGGGAAATAATCTACATGGATGACTACGCCCATCATCCGCAGGAGATCAATGCCCTGGTCAGCGCCGTGC
>Ga0116143_10005164_pt1 | contig 11942 bp, 14 predicted proteins | sample AD_UKC034_MetaG_FD_89745 | JGI IMG/M metagenome (GOLD analysis project Ga0116143, IMG submission 89745) | Active sludge microbial communities of municipal wastewater-treating anaerobic digesters from USA - AD_UKC034_MetaG | ecosystem: Engineered > Bioreactor > Anaerobic > Digestate | place: USA...
CACCTGCCCGAGCTAAGGCGGCTGGCCCGGGCGGGCTTCCTGGCGGTGGGCGTGGACGCGGTGGGGCACGGCGCCCGGCGCTTCGCGGACTTCGAGGCGCGCTTCGCCGCCCACCTCGCCGAGCGCGGCTTCCGCGAGGTGGTGGAGCGCTCGGTCGAGGAGCTCCCGGACATCGTGGACGCCCTCGTCGCCCAGGGGCTCTCGGACTGCGCCCGCCTGGGGCTCGGCGGGGTGAGCATGGGGGGCTTCATCGCCTACGGGGCCGCGCTCCGCGAGCGGCGGCTGCGGGCCGTGGTGGCGATGCTGGCCTCGCCGGTCTGGCCGGGGTTCGGGGCCCACAGCCCGCACGTCCGGGCCGAGGGCCTCCCGCCGATCGCGCTGCTCAGCCAGCTCGCCGGCGCGGACGAGGTGGTCCCGCCCCGGCACGCGCGCGAGCTCCACGCCCGGCTCACGCCCCTGTACGCGGCCTGGCCGGAGAGGCTGCGGCTGGTGGAGCACCCGGGCGCGCCGCACCTCATGCCGCCCCGGCCCTGGCGGCAGGCGGTGCTGGAGGCGGTGGCCTGGTTCGAGCGCTTCGTGCCCGCGCCCCCGCCCGTGTCAGCCTAGACCCCTTGAGGCGGCGCCATCTTCACAAGTGAGTCAAGTGTCATCGAAGGCACCCACGCTCGCACATCGGGTCTTGTCCGGTGAGCGAAGCGAACCGGGCTAGGCCTTGTGGCAGCCCTTGCATGCGGTGGGTGCCTTGGGATCCTTGCGCTCGGCGTGACAGCCCTTGCAGCTCTTGTGGAAGGCGTCCTTGTGGCCCGGGAGCTTGCCCTCGGCCTTCGCCTTGTGGCAGGCGTCGCAGCGCACGTGCCACGCGCCGTCCTTGGGCGCGTGGTGGCACCGCTTGCACTCGATCCTGGCGTCCACGTGGGCCTTGTGGCCGAAGGCCGAGACCGGCAGCCGGCCCTGGTAGCGGGACAGGTCCACCTCGTCCGGCGCGTCCGCGGCCAGCGCCACGGCGCCGAGCAGCAGGGCGGCCAGCAGGAGGAAGGCGAGGCGCGCGCGGTGCCCGTCCATGTGCAATTCCTTCAGACCCGGCAGCCCTGGGCGGCCGCCAGGAAGGCCTGGTCGATCTCGTCCACCGCGCCGGTGCGGTCGAGGTCCGCCCCGCCGCACCAGTCGTTCCCGGCCCCGCAGCGCGCGCCCGCGTGGGCCTCCCGGGCGGCCTCCCACAGGGCGGTGTCGGCCGCGTCCACCGCCCCGCTCTCGTCGAGATCGGGCCGGGCGCAGCCGAGCGCGGCCCAGGTGCAGTCGAGCAGGGCGGGCGCCGTCTCGCACAGCGGCAGGGCGTGCAGCAACCGCGCCCCGCCCACCACCCGGTGGTGCGGCCGCTCGACCGGCTGCCAGGGGTGCTCGGCCTCGGGCACCCCGCGCGCCTCGTAGCCCTGGCCGGCGCGGCGGATGGGCGGGTCCGCGCCGTAGGCCTCGGCGTACCGCCGCTGGACCGTCTCGCTCGCCCGGGGCAGCTCGCGCTCGATCTCGGCGCGCAGCGCCTCGTCGCTCAGGAGCTCTGCGGGCTGGGTGTCCGGGAGCGTGAGCCAGGACTCGAGGTTCGCCACGTGGGCCTCGGCGTCGGCGAAGTCCCCCAGGTCGGCCGCGGGCGCCTGCGAGAGCCCCGCCCAGGCCTCGAACTGGGCCGCCTCGGCCAGGCGCGCCGCCAGCCGCGCCGGCTGGGTCCGGGTGTAGATGATGTCGGCGAACACCCGCATGAGGTGGGTCAGATCGGCGAGCGCCGCGCGGGCCTGGGCGCCGAGCTCGCGCTCGCCGGCGAGATCCGCGTACTGCACCAGCGCGCTCATGGCCAGGGTGATCTCGTAGAAGTCGTCCTGGAAGCCGCCGATCATGGCCTCGGCCGAGCCCGGCGAGCTCTCCTCGAGCTGGCGCACCAGCTCGAGCCAGGGGGTGCCGAAGATGGTCATCTGCTCCATCTGGTCCCAGTCGAGCCCGCAGAACGCCTCGGCGAGCCGGGAGCAGGCGCGGTTCTGCTGCACCTCGCAGCTCACCTCGGCACCGAAGGCGTCCACCAGCAGGTACTCGATGGAGCCCGGGGCGCGCACCGTGGGCAGCGGGGTGGTGAGCCCGCCCGAGGACAGGGCGCGCGACAGGAAGGCCATGGGGCAGTCGGCCAGGGTGCCCAGGTCCTCGACCTCGACCTCGCCGTCCGGGCGCACCTTGCCGCTCGGCTCGAGCTCGGCGTACGGCCGGTGCTCGCTGACCGTGAGCAGGGCGTCGTGCGCGGCGATCGAGTCGCCGATCCGGCGGCCGGCCGCGAGGGCGCGCTCCGCGGCCGCGCGCAGGGCGGGCGTGGAGGTCCGGTCGCGCGCCACGCCCAGCGCGGTCACGTAGCCGAGCGCGAGATCGGGGAAGTTGTCCCGCGAGTTGTGGTTGCCCCAGAAGGCGCCCTCCCAGGGGTGGGGCGCGGGGGTGCGCACGATGGAGGCGCAGCAGTCGCTCGAGCGCAGGTAGGCCGGCAGCGCCGAGAAGCTGTAGGTCAGCGCGTACCGCCCGATCTCCACGGCCGGCATGTACTGGAACAGGAAGTCGGCCGGATCCTCGCGGTGGGTGACCCGGAGCCCGCCCCAGAAGGCGGCGATGAGCTCGGCCTCGAGCTCCGGGTTGTAGGCCGCGGGCGGGGCGGCCGGCTGGCCGTCCCGGGTGCGGGTGACGGTGCCCGCGCGGCCGTCCACCACCCGCGTCCAGCCGGGGTAGACGAAGCGGGCCGTGAGCCCCGGGTGGCCGGAGACGGCCTCGAAGAAGGCGAGCCCGTTGAGCATGCGCGCGAGCGCCAGCTCGAGCGTGCGGCTGCGGAACTGGCGGTAGGCGTGCCAGGTGGTCCACACCGACAGGCCGATCATGTTGTTGTCGTTGGGCCCGGGCACGATCTCGAGCTCGTCGCCCTGGCGGGCGACGCCGGCCTTGCCCAGGGTGACGCCGAAGTCGGTGTCGCCCACGAGCATGACGCGCTGGTAGGCCACCACCGCGCGCTCCACCCGCTCCTTGTAGTAGAGCTTGAAGGCCCGCGCGGCCGCCGCCGGGTCGGCCACCGGGCGCGCGAGCCCTCCGCCGTCCGAGCACCCCGCGCACGTCGCGGCCAGGCAGAGCGCGCCGAGGGCCAGGGCTCGAATCGGCATGGCGGGGCCTCCCTGCCGAAGGTATACCACGGGAGAGCCCTCAGGGGAGCCCACGCCATGTTTCGACCCCCGCAGTCGTCCCCTGCGAAGGCCTGCGCGCCGGCCTGGCCGCGACCTCGCGACCCGTGATCCCGTCCCCCTGGAGGGTCGGAGGGGCAGGACTCAGTCGCAGTCGAACTGCGGGGTGGCGGAGATCAGCGTGCCGTCGAGTGCGTCCAGAGCGCAGACCCAATGGAAACGGGATGCAGAGTCGGGGTCCACGCCGATTCGGTAGGCCAGGTGGAGCTCGAGCGTGTCGGACAGGGTCGCGGAGGGGTGCACCCACACCATCGGGCCACCGGGCTCGAGAGTGAGCTGCGACAGGTCCGAGACCACCACCGTGTGCGGGCCGTCCGGGCATGCGTACCTGAGCTCCTGGCCGAGCATGCGCTCCCGGGCCTCCTGCCCGCTGAGCAGAGGGTTGCGGGGAACGGGGACGAGCGGCACTGCGTTCGAGGAGGCACGCTGCAGAGCCGAGTCCTCGCGGGTCGCGCGCAGAGAGACTTCCCCGTCAAACGCGCCGTGCTCCGAGCCCAGCTTCAGGCCGCAGTAGTCCTGGGCGAACACCGCCTCGCATTCGGAGTCAGTGCAGCCAACCCGGCCGGGAAGGAGCGTGAGGCCCGCGGTGAGGAAGAACTCCCCCTCGGCTGCGAACAACTCTGCTGCCCTGGCCGAGGTGTTGCTCTCGTCGAGCGCGCCCTCGCCCAGAGAGACGTAGGCCCAGTCTGTCTGGCGCCTGAGCGTCGGGGCCCAGGTGATGTCGGAGGCGCGGATGTCGTAGTCGAAGTCCGCGAGCCCTCGTCGGGTCTTGAAGGCGGCCAGGCGAGCCTGGAAAGCACCCGCAGCCTCGGTGGGCTCGACGTACAGCGAGGGGTAGGCTTCCGGGATGCCCTGGTTGTCCACCAGGATGCCCTGGCAGCCGCAATCGCACTGGCCCTCCGCGGTGCAGGCGCAGCCGGCCTGACAGGCCCCGCACGCGCCACCGCAGCCATCTGGGCCGCAGGCCGACCCCGCGCAGGCGGGCTGGCAGCCCAGGCACTGCCCGTCCTGGCAGGTCCCGCCGGCGCAGGGATCATCCACGAAGGGGTAGGCGCACACGCCCTGGCTGCAGGTGCCCGGCACGTGGTGGGTGCGGAGCGTGATCCCGTCCACGCAGGTCGGGGGCGGCGGCGTGTCGCAGACCACGCCTGCGCAGGCATCCGTCCCCGGATCGTAGTCGAGGCAGGTCGGCAGGCACAGGCCGAGTGCCAAGGCCGCGCTCCCCAGCGCTCTCGGAATCATGGCTGGCCTCCTCCTGTCAGCCTGGGGTTTCTACGGAAAAAGCGCAAGCCGGGAGCCTGGAGAGCCAATCGCGCTGTGAGGCTCGCTGCGGCTGGCGCGTCGATTCACTCCGCGGCGAAAACGCGATCCCCCATCGTTTGTTGGCTTCCATGCGCCAGGCACCGTGACTATACGTGTCATTCTGGCGTTTTTCCCCCCAGGCATCTTCCAGCGGGCGGAAACTGAGCGCTGGCGACTCCGGCCCCTTCCCCCCCGCGCGCAGAGCGCGGTGGGGGAAGGCTGGGATGGGGGGCGAGAAAGGCTCGCATTCTTTGAACAGACCTCACCAGCGGGAGCTGATGCGCTCGCTTGTCGCCCCGGTACGCGCCGCCGCCTGAGCAGGCGCGCTTGGGCCACGAGGCATCCCGACCACCTGGTCGGCAGCGGATACGCTCGCCTGGCTCGGGCCCCCCCACCCGCCCCGGCGAAGCCGGGGCGGCCTCCCCCTCAAGGGGGGAGGCGAAAACTGAAGGATCAGGGCTGATTCGAGGGCTGCCGCCATCACTGCCGGTCCGGATGCCCGGCTTCCCCTCGTCAGAAACCTTCACAGCGCGAATGGCTCCCGGAACGCGGGCGGGCGCTCCGCGCGGTGCCCATCCCCGGCCACTCCGTGAGCCACACGGCCCTCCTCGACGAACGTGGCGGGACGGTCTTCGTCGGTGATCTCTTCATCAGCGGCGGGGCCACCGCGGTCATGTCCCACGAGGACCCGTACGCGTCGATCGCCTCGCTCCGGCGGGTGGCCGAGCTGGAGCCCACGCGCATGCTGACCGGCCACGGCATCTCCATGGAGCGGCCGGCGGCGGCGCTCCGGGAGAAGGCCGCCCGGATCGAGGCCGCGGCCGGGGAGATCCTGCGCCTGCACCGGGCCGGGCTCCCGGAGCGGGAGATCTGCCGGCGGGTGTTCCCGGGCGGGCGGGCCAAGGACCGTTTCCTCGAGCTGCTCACCCAGGGCGAGTTCTCGCGCCTGAACCTGGTGCGCGCCTGCGTCCGCCTGGCGCCCTGACCCTGACCCCCCTGCTTCGAGCCACCCGCTCCTTCGCCTTGGGCCCTCCCCTCGAAGAAGATCCTCCGACCGCTGCCTCTCACGAAGGCAGAGGAGCGAGGGACGGCTCGCGGACGAACGAAACGAGACGGTAGCTAGAGATACTTCTTCAGGCCGTAGCGCTCGGCCAGCGCCCGGCGCTCTGCCTCGGTCAGGGAGAGCAGGTAGGCCTTGAAGCCCGGGCACCAGCCCGCGTGCCAGCGCCACAGCCGGCCCAGGAGGGACCTCGGGTTGCGATCGTACTTCGCCCGGAGCTTGCACTTCACGCACGCGTGCTCTGCCATGCCTCCACTGGTACCGCAAACGGGTATCCAAGAGAAGGGGTCCGGTGTCGGGTCCCGGGTGGCGGGTGTCGGGCGGAGGAAGGCCCTGGCTCAGTGGGTCCCCGCGGGCAGGCAGGGCAGCGCGGCGGGGAAGGCGGACAGCAGCTCGCCGAGCCCCGGAGGCAGGGGCAGATCCCTGAGCGTGGTCCGCAGCAGGTCGCGGTTGGCCGCCTGGGTCCAGTCCCGGAAGCGGTCGCTCACCTCGCCCTCGAGCTCCGCCTGGATGTCCAGCATGCGCGCCGGGGTCTCGCAGGCGGGGTCGAGGCGGGCGAGCTCGACCTCGCGCGCCGGGCGGTGGCTCGAGGTGCGGAACACCACCCGCCCGGCCCTCGGCAGGTAGACCAGGTTCCACTTGCTGTAGTCCCCCAGGCTGACCGCGTCGAGCAGCCCGAAGGCCCGCGCCACGGCCGGCTCGCGGCCCGCGGGCCGCGCCACGCCCGCGGCGGTGCGCGCGAAGCGCTCGAGCGACCTGTCGCCCGTGGGGATGGGCCGCTCGCCGCCGAAGCCCCGGTGCCCGCGCAGGAAGGCGAGCGACTCGTCGTAGGTGTGGTTGGTGAGCGCGCGCACCGGCAGGGCCTCGCCCGCGCGGATCTCGAGGCGGCCCGCCAGGAGCTCGAACACCGCGCAGCGCGCGCTCCGGTCGCACACCAGGTAGTGCCCCTTGCCGTACACCCGCTCGATGCGCACCCCGGGCGCGGCCGCCACCACCTCCTCGACCCGGGCGAAGGAGTCGAGCACCCACTGCACCCACTGCAGCTCGTTCAGCGCGGGGCGATCGTCCCTGGGCTCGTTCCGGCCGCTCTCCAGCCACAGCGTCTCCACCACCAGCCCGGCCTCGTTCATCCCGCCCACCGGCAGCTCGCGGCCGTACTGGTTGAAGGTCAGGCTGGCGTAGCGGGAGTACCACTGCAGCGGCCTGGACAGGGTGGGCAGCGGGACCGAGGCCTTGGCCACCCCGCGCTTGTTCCAGATCAGCAGGGCCGCGCCCTGATCCCAGTCGTAGCTCTTGGCGACCACCACCTCGTCCCCCTGCTCGAGCAGGAAGGCGGTGCAGGCGCGGGCGTCCGCGGGGGCGAGGGCGGGGAGCGCGAGGGCGAGGAGCGCGCCGACCAGTCGCAGCTGTCCCATGTGCGGGTACCTCCGTGGGGCCTGGGACAGTGTCGCCGGTCCGGGGTTCCGCGTCCACCATCCGGGCGGGCGGCGCCCGCGGGCCTCACGGCCTGACGAAGTGGCAGGTGTACCCGCCGGGGTTCCTCTGCAGGTAGTCCTGGTGGTGCGCCTCGGCGGGGTAGAAGGGGCCGGCCGGGGCGATCTCCGTCACCAGGCGGCCGCGCCAGCGGCCGGAGCGCTCCACCTCGTCGCGCACCCGCTCGGCGGCGCGCTGCTGCTCGGGCGTGGCGTGGAAGATCGCCGAGCGGTACTGGCTCCCGCGGTCGTTGCCCTGGCGGCCCCGGGTGGTCGGATCGTGGATGCGGAAGAAGTAGTGGAGCAGCTGCTCGTAGCGAAGCACGCGGGGATCGAACACCACCCGCACGGCCTCCGCGTGCCCGCTGCGGCCGGTGCGGACGTCCTCGTAGGTGGCGTCCGGGAGCGTCCCGCCGGTGTAGCCGACCTCCGTCTCGAGCACCCCGGGGAGTTTCCGCAGCAGCTCCTCCATGCCCCAGAAGCACCCGCCGGCCAGGAGCGCCTGCTCGCGCGCCGCCTGGACCCGCGGGCCCGCGGAGGCGGCGAAGAGCGGGGCGTACTCCGGGTAGCCCTCCTCTGCGAGCCGCTCGGCGGGCACGAAGCGCAGCGCCGCGGAGTTGATGCAGTAGCGCTGGCCGGTGGGCGCCGGGCCGTCGTCGAACAGGTGGCCCAGGTGGGAGTCGCCCTGGCGCGAGCGCACCTCGATCCGGCTCATGCCGTGGCTGCGGTCCTCCCGGGCGGTCACGGCGTCCTCGGCCAGCGGCCGGGTGAAGCTGGGCCAGCCGCTGCCCGAGTCGAACTTGTCGAGCGACGAGAACAGCGGCTCGCCGGTGACCACGTCCACGTAGATCCCCGGGCGGTGCTCGTCCCAGTACTCGTTGGCGAAGGGCCGCTCGGTGCCGCACTCCTGGGTGACCTGGTACTGCAAGGGGGTGAGCAGCTCGCGCAGCCGCTCCGCGTCCGGTCTCTGGTACCTCTGCATGGAGTCCTCCGGCCTGGCCTGCGCGCCGAGCAGCAGCGCGGCCGCCAGGAGAGAGAGCTGGATTCGTGTCCTCATGCGCTCCTCCGTCCGCCAGGGAGATGCTCGACATCGGATTGGGGGTTGTCAATCAGGATTCGGACTGTCTTTTGATGGTGGGATGCCGGAGAACCCGGGAGGAGAATCCACATGGCCAAGGTGTGGTACAGCATCGGCACGGACATCGCCGCCCTGTGCCCCTGCCAGGAGGTGATCCACAAGACCCTCGGCCGGGTCCTCTACCTGCAAGCCGCCGAGAAGGCAGACCCCCCCGCGCGCGCCGCCGAGCCTACCTCTTCTCCAGGCGCTCGAGGAACGGGTCGTCGGCCTGGAGCGACCAGCGGCCGTCCTGGACGGTGATGACCGCCTGGCCGGGTTTGGTCCCCTGCCGGAACATGGGGTGCACCAGGGAGAACTCGGCCTGCAGGGTGATCACGAACCGCCGGGCCGCGGCGTCGGCGCTGACCTCGGTCGCGGTCACTCGACTCCAGCGGTGCTCGACCGACAGCAGCCAGTGGGCCAACTCGCGGGCCTCGGCCTCGTCCTTCGGGTGGTGGCGGAGGGCCTCGAAGGGGAAGGCCTGGCTCACCTTCCCGTCGGTGGCGAACCATTGCTGGGGCACGATGGGATCCTCGTTCAGGTTCGCCCGCTCGAAGGCCGTCAGGTAGAGCAGGCCGGGGAAGGGGCAGTCCTGCCTCTCGATGATGGGATCCTTGTGGTGCTTGCGGATCTCCGCCGACGCCTTCTCGACAGCGGCCTGCATGGGGTCCTCCGGGGGCGCGGCCGGCGCGAGCGCGGGCAGCCATGCGAGCGAGGCGAGGAGGAGCGCTGTGTTCCGCATCGAACCCCCGGCTGGTGGAAAGACGCGCCTGGCGTGACTCGAACACGCGGCCCACGGCTTAGAAGGCCGGCGATCCATGCGCGTAGCGTGCCGTAACCGAAGGGAAAAATCAACAGGCTTGAATGCCCCGATCCGGGTTTGTGCCAATTGGTGAGTGCGCTCGCCTTCGGTAGTTGAGTAGTTGCGTCTGTCCGGGGAGGCAGGTACGGGCACGGGCGTCAACCTATTCTGAACGCGGCATCAAGGATCAATCACAGGATACCGCTATCTCTTGCTCGCCTTAGAGCCCTTGCGCTTGGTGGTGGCTTCGGGGTCATCAATGACCTTGCTGGGCTTCACGACCATGCTGGGCTTCAGCAACGGAAGGACAAAATGAGGAAGCCCCATTTTCCCGACGATGGAGTGAAGGTGCTCACGAAAGAACGGCCAGATATTGAACAGGGCGTTGTTCTCCGCGAAGTACTTGAGGGCAGCAGGGTCATCTACGTAACCTGCATCAAGGGTGTAGATAACGCCATAATGCGCTCTCACCTTGATCACGATCTTGTCCGTAGACTTGCCAAAGAAAGAGAATCCCAACTGGCAGAGAAGGAGTTTCTGCCCATCCTTCTGGACGTCGGTTGAGGCGGTTGCTTCGAACTCGTAGCTTGCATCCAAGGTGCCACTTGCGGTCGGCAGAGGCGCCCGCTCAGCGTTGCTCTTCAAGAGAAGCAAGTCGAAAAGCTGCACAGCAGAAAGAAGCTTAGAGAACTGTTCCGGAGTCACTTGCTGGTTCATTGTTACCTCAAAAAGATTGCGACCACCAACCCATGCAAGTACTGCTTGTGGGTTGCTCCCTTTCAACCCTTGGTCCTGCCCGAGCATGGGAAATCATTAGGGCCCGCGATTCAGCGGAGCCTCCCTTCGCCACGGGCGATGCCTTCTTGATGGCTGGCGAAGATTCAGCCTGCGTCCATGCCTTCTCCAGGGTTGCGGCGTACGTTACCGAGACGAGCTTTGACCGCAATCCGAAATCCGCGATGAGGTCGAGTGCACGCGCCGCCTTAACCAGGGTCAGGAGAGTAAGCCCCGAACCACGCTCCTCGTTCAGAAGCCGCTGAACCTGCGACTTGCTGGTAGCCATCGCCGCTGCGAGCTTGCGGACACTCAACTTCTGCGCACACATTGCCGTGCGAACCCTCTCGGCGAGCACGCGCCTGAACTTCGCCTCGTTGTAGTGGTCGAGCGCCGCAGTGCTCTTGAGCAGGCTTTCCTTCCACTCCTTGAATTCGTTTTCCATGCTCATTGGTGGCCCTCCTCCTCGTGCTTCGTCGTGGTGTATCCCTAAGGCCTTAATTGGTCACGCAACCTGCCTTTCGCTGGGCTATTTTTTCCACGGTCCCATCAGTTAGTTGGGTCCGTCGTTTCGATTCGTCGACATGAAGCAGCCAAAGAACAGACTTGTCCAGAAAGTAGTAGATCCTCACGCTGTTGCGATGGTCCTTCCACTTGATTTCAAAGACCCCCTTGAGGGTCTGGTGGTTCTTGCCGAGGGGTCTGACCTTGGGGCTAGGGCGCTGGTTGTTGATCGCATCTACCGTTGCTTCCACTTCCTCCAGAATCCGGGCCTGAAGAGGCTCCTCAAGCTTCGCAAGTTCCTTCTTGAAGCCATCGTGCCATTGGACGGTGACCATCAACCCTCCAGATGCCCGGGAGTGGAACTGTACCCAAAAATGGGCCCACCAGTCAAGTCCTTTTTTCGGCAATTCCGGTCGGCTATTCCCGAAGCCCACAGGAGGAGAAATCGCCCCCTCGGCGGTCCCAAGCCTAACGGATAGGGATTTGCACGTCGAAGGTCACGGGCCAGTCGCGGGCAGGAGGGGGAAAGTTCGCGTTCCAGATCGCCGAGGTCAGGCAGCTCGCGAGGTAGGTCCCGCTGTACCGCGACGAATGCAGGGCAAGGCTCACCTCGGCCACCTCGCCGCTCGGATTGATCGTCACCCTGAGCACGATCTGCCCCGGCGGCAGATCGCCGACCCTCGCCTGTCCTGCCCGGCAGCGGGCGAAGGCCTGGGCGTTCTCGTCGGCGTCCAGTGCGGCTTGGAACGCCTCCGCTTCCTGCGCTGAGGCCCGCGCGGCACCTTCGCCCCCACCTGCGTGGCCTTCGTCGCCGCGCGCCCGGCTCCCTCCCGGGGCCTCGCGCCGTGGGCCCTCGCCATCCCAAACCTGCGGCTCCCGGTCGCCCTGCACGCCGGGCATGTCGTTCCCGGCACCGCACACGAATGCGAAGTAGTAGTAGCCGGCCTGGAGGAAGGCGGTGTGGTTCCGCCCGCCAATGGTGTAGTTCACCGGCCCGTCCGTCGGCGGCGCGTCCCACTGCGAGACGACCTGGAACGGCCCCCCGCAGTAGGCCTGCATATCGGCCATGGCCCGGTGGTAGCGCTTGTAGCCCATCACCCCGCCCTTGGGATTCTGCGCCTCGTGGACGATCCAGCTACCGCAGCCCCCGGCGACCGCCAACGTGAGAACGCCGGCCACCAGCCGGCCGGCTGCCATACCAACCCTTCGACCCTTGAGCCTGTCCATGTGCCGCCCTCCCGTCGGATTCGTCCTACTCCTCCAAGACCATCGGGCATTGGTAGTCGAGGTTGTGGAAGATGCCCGTGAGCGGGTCGTACTCAGCCGGCACGCACGCCCAGCAGTAGAACGTCCCGGTCCGCTGGTCATCGACGCAGGTGCAGGTGTCGGACTCGCAGTCGTCCGGCAGGAAGCATTCCCAGCAGAGCCCCTTCTTTTCGTCCTCGTTCCCGAGCCCGCAGCCGGTCTCGTCCGTGGACGCACCGACCAAGGCCAACGAAAGGACCGCCATCGCGGCAAGGACCGCTTTCTTCATTGTGGCGGCGCCCGTTGGATGACCGCGTGGCGAGCCGGCTGGTTGATGCGGATCAGAAGTCGATGTCCTGACCCGAGGGGGGAGGTGGCGGGTCGGGGTCCTCGGGGATCTGGAAGTAGAAGC
>Ga0116143_10005170_pt1 | contig 11931 bp, 7 predicted proteins | sample AD_UKC034_MetaG_FD_89745 | JGI IMG/M metagenome (GOLD analysis project Ga0116143, IMG submission 89745) | Active sludge microbial communities of municipal wastewater-treating anaerobic digesters from USA - AD_UKC034_MetaG | ecosystem: Engineered > Bioreactor > Anaerobic > Digestate | place: USA...
GCTGGGAGCAGGGCGCGCGCCTGTTCAGGGAGGCGCGCTTCGCGGTGCTGCACCCGCCGGGCGCGCCGCCCGCCGCGGCCGACCTGCCGCCGCGACACCGGCTGCTCGCGCTGCCCCGCCCGGCCTCGGCGGCCGCGCTGCGCGAGCGCATCGTGCTGCGGCAGCCCCTGGGCGGGCTGCTTGTGGACGAGGTGGGCCGCTACCTCGAGCGCCACGGGCTGTACCGCTCGACCCACCCGCCGCGCACCACGCGCCTGGCGCTGGACGAGCTCCGCCCGCGGGTGGTGCTCGACGAGCGCAACCCCGCGGCCTGCGAGCTGGCCGCCGCGCTGCCGCCAGAGCACGGTGATGACGCCAACCTGGTGGTGGTGGTGGGCGGCGACGGCACCATGCTGCGGGCCATCCGGGCCGAGTGGCGGCGGCGCCTGCCGTTCTACGGGCTGAACGCCGGCCACCTGGGGTTCCTGCTGAACGAGCGGCCGCCCGAGGCGCGCGTCGCGCGCGGGCTCACGGTGGAGCACCTGCCGCTGCTGCACGTGGAGGTGGAGCGGGCCGACGGCGGCCGGGAGGAGGCCCTGGCCTTCAACGACGCCTGGGTCGAGCGGGCCAGCGGCCAGACCGCCTGGCTCGAGATCCGCGTCGACGGCCGAGTCCGGGTGGAGCGCCTGGTGGCCGACGGGGCGCTGGTCGCGACCGCGGCCGGCTCGACCTCCTACGCGCGCGCCATGGGCGCCGCGCCCCTGCCGATGAACACCCCGGCGCTCCTGCTGGTGGGTTCGAACGTGCTCAGGCCCGAGGTCTTCCGCCCGGCCATCCTGCCCCTCGAGGCCGAGGTGGAGCTGCGCACCCTGGACCCGGACAAGCGGCCGCTCAAGGGCTTCATCGACGGCGTGCCCCAGGGCGAGGTCCGGGCGCTGCGCGCCCGCATCAGCCGCATCGCCGGGGTGGAGCTGGCCTTCGCCCCGGAGCACGACGCGGCCGAGAAGCTGGCCCGCGTGCAGTTCCCCCTGAAGGCCTGAGGCGGAGGTCCCGCCCCATGACGCTCTTGCTGTTCCCCGGCCGCCACCACCTGCTGACCCGTTTCCAGCACGACTGCCTGGCGGCCTGCCTGTCGACCCCGCCGGCCGGGCTCCTCGACGTCGACGGCCGTCCCCTGGACGGCCTCGCGCCCCTCGACACCGTGCTGTGGGCGGTGACCTCGGCGGATCACGCCCACACCCGCCGGAACCCGCTGCCGGCCAACCGCCGGGAGGTGGCCATCGAGGCCTTCGCCCGCGATCTCCCGGGCCTCTCGTTCGTCTACCCGATCGACGATCTGGGCCGCTCGCCGCGCTTCGCCGAGTACGTGCTGAAGAAGATCGCCGTGGAGAGCGGCGGGCGCTTCCGCCCCTCGCCCGCGGACACCGTGGTGGGCTGCTCGACCCCGGAGGTGATCGCGCTCTACCGGGCGCTCGGCTTCCGCGTGCTGCCCTTCGAGCTGGTGAGCCTGGCCCCCGAGCGCTACCGCGCGCGGCGGCCCTGGGAGATCGTGGAGGCCCTGGCCGCGGCGGTGCGCGCGGGCCAGGACTGGCGCCGCGATCCGTGCGTCGCGGCCGAGGCGCACCCGGCCAGCCTGGCGCTCTACGACCGGTACGAGCTGGGCGCGCTGGTGGGGCAGATCTTCGACGACCCGCTGCTGGGGGCCGACGGCGACATCACCGACACCCGGGACTACAGCACCTACATCGGCGCCTTCGACCGCGGGGCCGAGCGCAAGGCCGCGCTGGTGCGCGAGCACATCCGCCCGGGCCGCGTGGTGGACATCGGCTGCTGCACCGGCTCGCTGCTTAGGGAGCTCGCCCGCGACGAGCGCCTGCGCGAGTCGGATCTGTACGGCATCGAGGCGGCCCAGACCCTCTACCAGGAGTGCGTGCACCGCAAGGAGCAGGGGCTGTTCGACAACCCCAACGTGTTCTTCTACCAGCGCAACTTCTCCCGGGCGCCGATCTTCCCGCCGCACTCGGTGGACACCTTCCTGACCCTGTCGCTGACCCACGAGATCGTCTCCTACCAGGGCCGGGCCGCGCTCGACGGCTTCCTCGCGCTGCTCGCAGAGCAGCTCGCGCTGGGCGGGCGCTGGGTCAACCTGGACGTGGTCGGCCCCGCGGGCGGAGACGAGGAGGTGCTGCTCGAACTCCGCGCCGACGACGGGTCGAACGAGGAGCCGCTGCGGGCCTTCCCCGGGCTATCGCCGCGCGAGGCCCGCGCCGCGCTGCAGGCCCACCTGGCCGGGCTGTCCACCCGGGCGCGCTTCACCCGCTTCGCGGCGGACTTCCGCGCGGCGGAGGGCGAGCGGCTCGCCTGGCGCACGGAGCGCGTGGCCGGCCGGGAGCTCATCGCCTTGCGGCTCGGGGACGCCTGCGAGTACCTCAGCAAGAAGGACTACGTCGACAACTGGCAGAGCGAGATGCACGAGCGCTTCTGCTCCCTCGACCTCACGGCCTGGCGCCAGGCGGCCGAGGGGGCCGGGCTGCGGGTGCTGCCGGCCTCACGCGACTTCCGCAACGAGTGGATCGTGGAGCACTGGTGGCGCCCCGTGGCCCGGCTCCACCGGCGGCGCGGGGACGTCCTCGAGGAGCTGCCCTACCCGGTGACCAACGTGCTGCTGGTGTGCGAGAATCGGTGAGAGCCGTGATCGCCTACTCCGCGGCGAGGTCACCGAAGATGGTGGACGATTTCGCGGCCTGGAAGAGCACTCCACCTCCGCGATGGGTGCGGTTCTGCGGCGGACGGCTCAGGTTGCGAGCAGCTCGTCGATCAGGCCGGTGAGCTCGCCGCGGCGGAGCAGGGCCTGGCAGCCGTCTTCCTCGGGAAAGGTGTGGCGGGTGAGGTGCGCCCGGGTCCAGCCCGGGCCGAGGTGCAGGGCGGCGCTCCGCTCGAGGGCCTCGAAGGCCTTCCCGGCGTAACCCTGGCGCTCCGGCAGCAGGACGGCCGCGCGCTCGGCGTCCTCGAGGAAGGGCGTCCAGGCGTCCAGCCAGAAGGACGAGGAGCGCAGCGTGCCCATGACCGCGGCACGACCCTCGACCGCCTGCACGGCCGACAGCCACTCGAGCGGCCCCTCGACCACGACGAGGCGTGGGTGGGCGCCCGCGGCCGGGAGCCCGCTCGAGCTCGTCTGGAGCCCGAGCAGCGTCGGCTGCTCGCGGGTCAGGTTCCGCATGCAGTTGTCGGCGGCGCTCGTCGAGATCGGCTCGTAGAGCTGCCACAGCCAGCCGGGCGGGTGCGGCAGCGCGCCGTCCCACACCGGCACGCACAGCCCCGCGGCCCTGGGGTGCAGCTCGTCCGTGCCGGCCAGCTTGGGCCGGCAGACCTCCGAGCGGCAGCCGTGGTCGCCCCCCAGCGGCCACCACAGGCTACCGCCCTCGAAGAAGAAGCCCGAGGCGACCCGCTCGGGCGGGGAGAGCGGCTCGAGCGTCTCCTTGAGCCGGGTCAGGACCGGTCGCCAGTCGCGGCAACCGAGCGCGTGGGCGAGCTCCGGGCGGAGCCCGCGCGCCTCCAGCCACTCGCGGGCGCGCTCGGTGAGCGGCTCCGGCCCGAGCGCGTCCCACAGCCAGGCCGTGATCAGGCTCCGGATGGCCCGGGCCTCCTCTTCGGGCGGAGCGCGGTACTCGCGCTTCCACGCCGTGGCCCTGTGGAAGGCGTCGATGTCCACGATGGACATCACGATAGCATCTCCCAGCGCTTGATGCCAGGCTGGTCGGGCGTGAGCCCTTCGTGCGAGAATCGGTGCGCGAACTCCCCCGAGGGGTTCGGGAGGTCGGTGATGCGCGCTGCCTGTCTTCTGATCCTCTGCTCGCTGTGCCTGCTCCCTGCCCGACTCGCCGCCCAGCCGTACTCCATCTGCGTCGACCCCGGCCACGGCGGCACGGACCCCGGGGCGGTGGGCTGCGGGCTGGAGGAGGAGGACGTCAACCTGGACACCTGCCTCCGGCTCCGCGATCTCCTCCAGGCGAACGGCCTCACGGTGGTCATGACGCGCACCACCGACGTCAACGTGAGCCTGGCCGACCGCGCGGCGCTGGCCAACTCCCGCGGCGTCGATCGTTTCGTCAGCATCCACTCGAACTCGGCCGACCCGCCCGGCACGGGCATCGAGACCTACTGCGCGGTGGGCGCCTCGGCCCAGTCGTTCGACCTGCGCGACCGCATCCAGGCCGAGATGATCGCCACCTGGCCGCTCCGGAACCGCGGCGGCAAGACGGCCAACTACTCGGTGCTGGTCAACACCAGCATGCCGGCCACCCTGAGCGAGCTGGCCTTCATCAACATGTGCTCCCCGGACGCCGAGTACCTCTCCAGCCCCACGCACCGCCAGGAGGCGGCCGAGGCCCACCTGCGGGCCATCCTGGGCCACCTCGGGATCCAGCCCTCCCAGGAGGGGACGCTGCGCGGGGTGGTGTTCGAGGACCTGGGCTCGGGCACGGCCGACATGAGCGTGCGGCTGCCCGGCGCGAACGTGCGGGTTCTCCAGACCGGGGACAGCCAGGCCGCCACGGCGGGCACCGCGGACTGGGCCTTCGAGCTGGACCCGGGCGGCTACACCGTGGAGGCCAGCCTGGCGGGCTACCGGACCGGCCAGCGGGCCTGCGACGTGCAGGCGAACCAGACCACCTGGTGCTCCATCGGGCTCTTTCGCGAGGAGCCGCCGGACGCGGGTGCGCCCGACGCGGGGGACGAGGAGCCCGCCGCCGAGGAAGAGCCCGCGGCCGAGGAGGAGCCGGCCGCCGAGGAGGAGTCTTCCGAGGACGCCGGCGCGGACGGCGGCGAGGACGCCGGCGCGGACGAGGCCGTGGACGAGGAGCCCGGCGCTCCGGGCGGCGGCTGCGGCTGCGGCTCCTCCGGCGGCTCGACGGCCGGGCTCGGGCTGCTGCTCGCGCTGGGCCTGGCCGGGGTGAGGCGGGTGGGCGCCGGGAGGCGTGGCGAGTCCGGGGCGCTGGCGATCGCGCTCGTGGGTGCGGGCCTGCTGCTGGGCAGCGGGCCGGCCCGAGCCGGTCAGGCCGAGGAGGTCGCGCTGTCGCCGGTCGCCTCCTTCGCGCGGCTGGGACCGGAGCAGCGGGTGGTGGGCGGCGAGTACGGCCGGCCCGGGCTCTCTCCGGACGGGCGGTGGCTGCTCTTCTCCCGCCGGGCGGGGCTGGACGGGCTGTTCCTCCGGGAGCTCGCGACGGGCAGCACCCGGCAGCTCAGCCCGGCGCGCGGGGCGGGCCTCGCGCCCGTGTGGAGCCCGGACGGCGCGGCCGTGGGCCTGCGCGATCCGGCCCGGCCATTCGCCGCGGGCGCGCTCTCCTGGCTCGGGCTGGACGGCCGGTCCGCCGGGGCGCCGGTCTCGCGGGGCGTGTGGCTCGAGCAGCGGGGCGAGGCGATCTGGCTCGTCTCCCTCGACGCCCAGGTCCGCCTGGCCGGCGGTCCGGACGGCCCGCGCTGCTTCGCGCCCTCGCTTTCCGCCGACGGCCGCTTCGGGGTGTGGAACGAGCTGGGCGCGGGGCTGCAGCTCCTGCGCCTCGCGGACGGCGCTCGCTTCGCGCTGGGGGCGGGAAACCACGCGGCCTTCAGCCCGGACGGGGCGCTCATGGTGTTCGACCGCAGCCTGGACGATGGACACCGCATCACCGCGGGCGAGCTGTGGCTCGTCGACCTGCGCGCGGACGCCCCGCGCCTCGGACCCCTCACCGCGACCCCCGGGCGCATCGAGGCTCATCCGAGCCTCTCCCGGCTCGAGGGGCGGCGCACCCGCCTGGCCTTCGAGGCCGGCGGCGAGGTGGTGGTCGCGGAGCTCTGGCTGGAGTGAGGAGGCGGGCGCGGGCTACAGGCAGTCGTAGTAGCCCTTGGCCGGGCGGTACTTGCACTTCTTGCCGGAGGCCGCGCAGTTGATCGACTTGACCTCCTCGTCCTCGCACCAGACGACCGTGTTGCCGTCGCAGCGCCCCTCGAAGGTCTCGCCGTTGCAGGGGTCCACCGGCTCCTGCTGCTCCACCACGCCGCAGGCGTAGTAGCGGTTCTGCTCGTCGAACACGCAGCTCTTGCCGTCGGCAACGCAGTCCTGGCGGCGGATCTGCTCGTTCTCGCACCACACCACCGTCTGCCCGTCGCAGCGCCCCTCGAACGTCTCGCCCTGGCAGGGATCCACGGGCTCGGGATCGACCGGCGCCTCGGCGCAGGCGAAGTACTGGTTCTGGGCCGAGAACTGACACACCTTGGCGCCGCAGTCCTGGCGGTAGACCTGCTCGTCCTCGCACCAGACGACCGTGTTGCCGTCGCAGCGCCCCGCCCAGGTCTCGCCGTTGCACGGGTCCACCGGCTCGCCGCCGCCGCCGCCGCCGCCCGTCACGCCCAGGAAGTCCAGGTAGGCGTCCACCCGGGTGTCCACGCCGTACTGGGTGCAGTAGGCGTCCCCGTAGGAGGTCACGCCGGCCACGAAGTAGTTGTTGGATGCGTCGCGGAAGAAGGCCGGGCCGCCGGAGTCGCCGTTGCAGGTGTTCTTGCCCGCGTCCTGGTAGCGGAAGCTGGTGGCCAGGACCTGGGAGACGCGCATCCAGACCGCGCGCTTGGTGCCTGCGCCGGACTGGTTGTAGCCGTTGTCCACCCCGTAGCCGACGAAGAAGAGGTCGGTGCCCACCCAGCTCGAGTCCATGGCGCCGAGCACCGGCAGCGGCGCGATGGGCGCGTCCGCGGTCAGGGTCACCAGGCCGATGTCGTTGGCGATGGTGTTCCCGTTGTAGTTGGGGTGGGCCAGCAGGGAGGCCGCCTGCAGGGTGGCCTGCGGGTGCCAGATGTCCGGGCCGATCACGAACTTCATCTTGTTCGCGCTGAAGCCCGAGACGCAGTGGCCGGCGGTGAGCACCTTGCGCGGGGCGATCAGCGTGCCGGTGCAGTGGGCCTGGCCGTTGTACACCAGCGCGCCGACGGCCGGGAGCCCGTCGTAGGTCGAGCCGCCCACGATGCGCGACTCGGCGGTCGAGACCAGGCCGCTGCCCCCGAGATCCACGTTGCCCGAGTTGCACGCCGCCAGAATCGCCAGCGCCCCGACCGCCACCGCCACCTTCGTCATGCTCCGCATCGCGATCCTCCAGGGTTGCCGTTCGTCGATCCGATCCTCCACGGACGCCGGGCTGTGCCAGCAAGCCTTGTGCCAACTTGTTACACGCCGCATTCTACCTATAGGCGTTTGAAATAATTATTTAAATAATGAATCGTCGCGGCCTTTGTCCGGAGGTCTGGAACCAGACTGTGTCAAGTTGTCGCGCACCGTTCGGGCCTGCGGAGCTGCATCGGCCACTTTACGTATAGACCGCGCTCGGTTGGGGTGGAGGGCGTGTCATTCTGGCGCACAGATCGCTCCAGTGACCAGGGCCGCAGCTCTGGCCTTCGCCCCCACCTTCCAGGAATCGCTTCGTTCTGGTCAGTCCACGAACTGGAAGGAGTCCAGGTACCGGCGGGCGAACTCGAGCTTCTCCTTGCCCTCGGGGTAGGCGGCGAAGAGCTGGAAGGTGCGCCGTCCGTCCCGGATGATCCGCGCGAAGTAGGTGGTCTTGCCGTGCGGGCCCATGCCGCTCAGGCGGAACTCCTTGCCCGCCTTGCCCTGGACCTCGACAGCCTTCTCTTCGAGGATGCTGCCCACGGTGCTGCGGACGAGCACCCAGGTGTTCTCCTTCCAGTACTGCTCGTCGGGGGTCTTGTCGACCTTGGCCTGGGGCAGCTCGCGCACCGCCAGGCTGTAGGCGCCGTCGTGCTCGGGGGCCAGGGCGATGAAGCCCACCTGGGTGATGGGTCCGTCCTCGGAGTCCTCGGTCTTCTCCCGGCGCTCGGGGAGCCGGGGGAAGCGCAGCTTGAAGCCGGCCTGGACCGGCGCGAACTCCCTCCACTCGATGGGCGAGTCGAGGGTGGGGCTGCGGCCGGCGGGGACCGGCGAGGCCGGCGCCGCGGGCTGGACCGCTGGCTGAGCCGCGGGCGCCGGCTGGGCGGCCGGGGCCTGCTCGCCGCGCGCGCAGCCTCCGAGGACCAGGCCGAGGGCCAGGGCGGCCGCGAGGCACGGCGCGCCGGCGGACATGGGGGACGGGGTTCTCATGGCTCGCTCCCGGGGTGGCGGGTGGATGCGGTCCCGAGGATACCGGAGGTCGGCCTGTCTGCCAAGCCTCAGCGCCGCGCGCGCAGGAGGGGGAACAGGGCCGTGTGGTCGTCGGTCCACAGCGGCGCCGGCCGGCCGAGCGACTCGGGCAGGCCGGCCCGGGCCGCGATCTCCGGCTCCGCCAGGATGTCCGGGTCGCGCGAGAGGAACGCCCAGTGGGAGCGGAGCCCGATCCATCCATCGCCCTCGTCGCGCACCACCGCCACCGCCAGCCCGAGCTCCTGCGCCAGCCGGTCGACCACCGGCTCCAGGCGGAGGCTCAGGTTGGTGACGTGGAGCAGGAGCAGCCCGTCCGGGGCGAGGTGCTCCAGGTACAAACGGAAGGCCTCGCGGGACAGGAGGTGGGTGGGGATGGCGTCGGACTGGAACGCGTCCAGCACCAGGACGTCGAAGCGGCCGGGCGCGCCCGCGCGGAGTTCTCGCTCCAGGGACACGCGCGCGTCCCCCTCGACCACCTCGATGCGCGCCGCGCTGTCCGCGAGGAAGGTGAAGAAGCCGCCCTGCCCGCGGGCCAGCGCGATCACCTGCGGGTCGAGCTCGTAGAACCGCAGCACGTCCCCGGGCCGGCCCCAGGCGGCGATGGTGCCGACCCCCAGGCCGATGACGCCCACCCTGAGCCCGCGGCCCGCGGCCCGCGCCGGGTGGCGCTGGAGCGCCAGGCCGAGCCCGCTCGAGGCCGAGAAGTAGGCCGTGGGCACGCGCCTGAGCTCGGCGGACTGGAGCTGGTAGCCGTGCAGGATCTGGCCGTGGAAGAGGTCGTGGGCCCAGTACCGCGGGTGCTCCGGGTGGGTGAGCTTGACCCGCAGGGCGCCGAAGAAGTTGCGCCCGGACCAGACCGCGTCCCTGAGGGCCTCGCGCGGCTGGAGCGCGAGCGCCACCAGCAGGCCCGCGCAGCCGGCCAGCCAGGCCCCCCGCAGGCCCCGGCGGCGCGCCCGCGAGCCGCCCGGAGCCGGCCGCACGCAGAAGGCCACCAGGGAGAGCAGGGGTACGGCCAGGATGGCTAGGTGCACCTCCCAGGGGCCGTCGAGCACGGCCGGGGCGAGCAGGCTCACCCCGGCGCCCCCCAGGGCGCCGCCCGTGGACAGCGCCAGGTAGAAGCCGGTCAGGCGCCGGGCGGGCGGCCTGAGCCCGGCCAGCTCGCCGTGGCACAGGCTGGCCCCGGTGAAGACCAGCGCCGCGTAGGCGACCACCTGCCAGGTGAGCGCCAGCTCGTAGCCCCGGTACATGGCCCAGACCGCCAGCGCGGCCGAGGCGGCGAAGGCCGGCGCGCACCAGGCCCGGCGGTAGAGCCGGCGGCCCTCGAAGGCCAGGATGAAGGAGCCGAGGTAGAGCCCGAGCGGCAGCACCCACAGGAAGGGCACCACCGCCACCTCCTGGCACATCTGGTGGGTGCCCGCGAGCAGCAGGGCCGAGGCCGCAGCGGGCAGTGCCACCCACAGCCAGACGGGACCTCCGGGCGCGTCCGACCCGTCGGACGCGTGGGACCCGTTGGCCGGGTCCGATCCGCCCGGCAGGGCCCGCCCGCAGGCGAGCACGCCCAGCGCGAACAGCGCGAAGAGCCCGCTCCAGGCCCAGGCCTGGGCGGCCAGCCCCATCCACGGCTCGAGCAGGAAGGGGTAGGCGACCAGGGCGAGCAGGGAGCCCGCGTTCGACAGCGCGTACAGTCGGTAGGTGGGCCGCGCCGGGTGGGCCCGGCGGTGCCAGGCCTGCAGGAGCGGGCTGGCGGCGCCGAGCGCCAGGGCCGGCAGCCCCACGCTCGCGCCGAGCAGCAGCAGGATGCGCCCCGCGGGCCACGCGCCCGAGGCGGGCGTCCAGCCCGGGTCCGCGAGCAGCGGCGCCTCGCCGAGCAGCGCCTGGAGCCCGAGCGCGGCGAGCGCCAGCGCCACCAGCCCGCCCTGCGCCCAGGCCTGGGCGCGCGGCGCGAGCCGCCGGTCGAGCGCGTGGGCCCAGGCGTAGCCCGCCAGCAGCGCCACCTGGAAGAAGAGCATGCAGGCGGACCAGACGGCCGGCCCGCCCCCGAACCAGGGCAGCAGCCGCTTGGCCAGAAGCGGCTGCACGGCGAACAGCAGCGCCGCGCCGAGGAAGATGGTCAGTCCGAAGCGCACGTCCCGGCAGGACCTCCCGCGTGCAAGGTACCGCGCGGCCGCGCGACCGGGCAAGTTCTCCTGCGCCCCGGGACGGAGATCGGGTATCCTCCACGCGGGCGAGGAGGTCTGCATGCAGGGCAGGGTGCTCATCGCGGCCGGCTCGGACTCCGGGGGCGGGGCCGGCATCCAGGCGGACGTGAAGACGGTGACCGCGCTCGGCGGCTACGCGGCCACCGCGCTGACCGCGGTGACCGCGCAGGACACGCTCGGGGTGCACGGGGTGATCGGCCTGCCGCCCGACTTCGTGGCGCTCCAGCTCCGGCTGGTGCTCGCGGACCTCGGCGCGGACTGCGTGAAGACCGGAATGCTGCACTCGGCAGACATCCTGCGGGCGGTGGCCGGGGCGCTCGCCGAGCACGCGCCCGGCGTGCCCGTGGTCGTGGATCCAGTCATGCTGGCCAAGGGGGGCGCGGCGCTCATCGCGGACGAGGCACTGGAGGCGCTGCGCCAGGAGCTCGTGCCGCGCGCCCTCGTGCTCACCCCGAACCTGCCCGAGGCCGAGCGGCTGCTCGGGCTCGCCCCGGGAGCGCTCGACGCGCCGGGGGCCCTGCCCGAGGCGGCCCGCGCGCTCCGCGCGCTGGGGCCCCGGGCGGTGCTCCTGAAGGGCGGGCACCTGCCGGGCGCGCGGCTGGTGGACGTCCTGGCCTGGGAGGGGGGGCTGGAGCGCTTCGAGGACGCGCGCGTCGACACCCGCCACACCCACGGCACCGGCTGCACGCTGGCCTCGGCCGTGGCCTGCGGGCTCGCGCAGGGGATGGAGCTCGTCCCGGCGGTGCGCCGGGCGCGGGCCTACGTGCGCGAGTGCATCCTGCACGCCCCGGGCCTCGGCCGCGGCCACGGCCCGCTGGGCCACGCCTGGCGGTGCCCGGGGCCGGACCCGGCGTAGGGCGTGGACCCTTGCCCGGGGCGCGGGAGGCGTGCTAGAGACGGGGCGGCAACGTGCGGGGGAGGAACGCAGCGAGGGAGTGCGCCCCATGGACGAGAAGTACCACCCCAGGAAGATCGAGCCCCAGTGGCAGCAGGTCTGGGACGAGCGCGAGGTGTTCCGCGCCCGGGACGACGATCCGCGCCCCAAGTACTACACACTGGAGATGTTCCCCTACCCCTCGGGGAAGCTCCACATGGGCCACGTGCGGGTCTACACCATCGGCGACGTGATGGCCCGCTTCAAGCGCATGCAGGGCTTCCACGTGCTGCACCCCATGGGCTTCGACGCCCTGGGGCTGCCGGCCGAGAACGCGGCCCTGAAGGACGGCGTGCACCCGGCCACCCGCACCCGGGCCAACATCGACTCGGTGCGCGCGCAGCTCAAGGCGGTCGGCCTGAGCTACGACTGGACGCGGGAGTTCGCCACCTGCGACCCCGGGTACTACCGCTGGAACCAGTGGTTCTTCCTGCAGATGCTGGAGCGCGACCTGGTCTACCGGAGGAAGAGCCTGTCCAACTGGTGCACCGGCTGCATGACGGTGCTGGCCAACGAGCAGGTGGTGGACGGGGCCTGCGAGCGCTGCAAGAGCCCGGTCGTCCAGCGGGAGATGCCAGACTGGGCGCTGCGCATCACGCGCTACGCCGACCAGCTCGTGGACGACCTGGCCAAGCTGCCGCGCTGGCCCGAGCGCGTGA
>Ga0116143_10005172_pt1 | contig 11929 bp, 15 predicted proteins | sample AD_UKC034_MetaG_FD_89745 | JGI IMG/M metagenome (GOLD analysis project Ga0116143, IMG submission 89745) | Active sludge microbial communities of municipal wastewater-treating anaerobic digesters from USA - AD_UKC034_MetaG | ecosystem: Engineered > Bioreactor > Anaerobic > Digestate | place: USA...
ACCAATATTTAAATCTTTGTATATCTGCCTAGAGTCCCCATTGATAATATACCCATTAATATCTTTTGCTAAATGAAGAGCGATATCTGATTTACCTGATGCAGTAGGTCCTGCAATTACAACTATTTTACCCTTGTAATCAATCATTTTAGGATATATTTAGAAAACCAATATGTTAACCATATTGTTAATATATTCGAGAGTAAAGAGATTGAGATAATGGCTTCTGTTTTAGGGGATAGAAAGAGTAAGGTGGATATTCCTAGTAATGCAAGGAATATACTCTGTTTAATAGAATCTGAGAAGTACTCTTTTCTAATTTCTGATATCTTAAAACCCTTTGCATCCCTTTTAGAAACAAAGAAACCAACCAATATACCTAAATTGGAAACATTAAGAATTATTGATAATACGGGTACTATCTTAAATATTTCTGATATATCTATTTTAAATATCCAATTTATTACTAATATACCTAAGAAATTAAAGAGAAGAATTAAGGATAATGATATTGATGAAAGAATTAATATTTTCTTACTCTTTGTAGAAAGATATATACATATTAAAGATAGGAAGAGTACTCCAAGTATTAAGAATATCTCCATATTTCTCTCATATATACTCCAATCTTTTAATACGGTTTGTATTAAGTTCATAGCTTTAATGATTTCCTGATATTAAGTATATAGAAGGTAGTTAAGGATAGAGATAGGTTACTAATTATCATTAGAAGTAGTAAGTCATTAGCAAAAAGTTTTACATACCCACTACCAAGTAATATACAAAGAGATGATATTAAAGCAATTAATACTGTTACAATCATTCTAGATTCAACATTCTCGGTAATTATCCTTATAACTGCTACAGTAGTAATTACCTCTAATGCAAGTAAAAATATATCAACAGGAGTATCAGATATCTTTAAATATGCTATCCATACTGCAACAGTAATTACACTTGATATACCAGATCTAATAAGTATATCCTTTGGAGTTTTCTCTATTAGAAGAAGATAGATATATATGAAGAGAATTGCAACAAGTATTCCCTCTGTAAGTTTAATGTAATCAATCTCTGGTGTATCTACCATAATTTCCTCTTCTGATGTAACAGAGTATGACAAAGGCATAACTCCTGAGTTATACAAAATGCTTGTTACTTGTGCTAACTCTTTCTCTGTAGCTGATATCGGTACAGCGAATAACCCCTTGTCAGCAGTTACCTGAACTGGTGTAACAAAACCATCAATATTTACACCTACACTCTGTCCTACATTCCCATTAAGGAAATTCTCCCACTCCTTCTCCCAAGGCCATATCTTGTACAAAGCAAAGTATGAATACTCATTTCCAGAGTTTTTTAATTTCGTAATATATATATTTCTAAAGTTTCTTCTAGTAAATTCTGTTGTATTGTAATTCTCAGCAAGATACGGAGTTAGAGGATTCTCTTGATCTTCGTAATTAACATCATCTTTCCTAGTTACGATATTAACTATAAATGGAGATTTAATAATACTATCTACTAACTCTTTACTCTGTGAAGTTTGGACAGTAACTCTTAAAATATCTTTCTCATCTTCTACCTGTTCGATAACGGAGGATTGTTCTACACCCAAAGATCTTAATCTCTTTTGAAGAATGGATCTACTCTTTTCAATACTCTGTTTTGAGTTCGTATCATCTTGAGTATTTAATTCTAGGATGTACTCTTTTGACCAATACAAACTATTTTTATTAACCAAATCATATGTAGCCAAAGAGGTTACCCTCTCTGTTAGAGGTAAAGATATTAGAACTATTGCTAGTATTAGTGAACTAATTAAAACAGATATTAAGTAACTAAAGATATTGTTTGAATTACTTCTATTAATTTTTAATTTCGGTAGTTTAAATTTTTTCATTCTAGAGTAAATCAGAATCTCTTCCAAGTAATATCATTTTATCTTTAGTCAGTGCATTTATAAGGATAGGGTCTCTTTTCTTTTTACCAAATTCAAAATCTTCAACCTTCATTGCAACATACTTAATAGATCTATTTAGCTCTTTCTCAATAGAGCTAACAGCTATAGATAGCTCTCTAATCTTCATATCTCCGATAAAGAGCATATCTATATCAGATTTATCAATATATTTGTTCTTTAAAAACGCCTCCGTTACTATGGCTACCTGTATACCCTCCACAGTTGAAAGTTTCTCAATTAGTAATTTACCAGTATCAGAATCTTTAAAAAACATAGATCTTAACTCCCAGAGAATAGGGGACTGTTTGTTAATGGTGTACATTATTTTGTTACCATCCTTTTTAGCTTCAAGTAGATTTATCTTCTTTAAGCTAAGTAACTCTCTTCTTACAGCATTAATCTCCTCTCCTAACTCCCTAACTAGTCCTCTAACATGGTAGGACTTATTTACATCTTCCATGTATTTTGCCAACACCCTTATTCTTACTTTTGATATAAACAGACTTTTTAACATTCCCCTATGTATAACATATTAAATAGATCTAATTCTTCTCATTAGACCATGGGGCAATTTATTGTTCAATTATATCAAATTTTCCGATAGAATGAGGGACTGCTGATATCCATGTTCTACCTCTGTTGAATATTACCTCATTACCTTCACTGTCATAATACTTTGTCCTATCTGTTCTAGAGAGTTTTTTCCATGTTCCAGTTGTAATTTTACCATCAATAAAGAGAGTAGCTTTTCCCTCTCCAATTGTTGTAAGAATTATTCTTCCTTTATCATCATATGATGGGGTAAGTACAACCTCTTGTATTACAAGATTCTTTGCATATACTTGTGTATTAGTTTCTTGATCAATATGAATCTTCCCACCTGTTTCTTTAAAGTAGACATTCTTCTTATTATCGTATGTCCATACAGTGTCATATGCCCCACTATTATTTAATCTCTCATGGAATGTAATCTTTACTTTTGTCTTTAGACCCCTATTCTCTAAAGTAGCATCTTTTTTAAACTTCCATGATTGTATATCAGGCATACTATTCCACTTTTTACCCTCAGCATACTCCCATGCAGATTCTAACGACGAGTACTCATTATGTGGAGCGTATCTTCTTCCATCATTCCATCTCCACGCTCCTATGGTAGCTATCTTTTTTATATTGTAAGCATATATATTCCCACATGCATCTGTTTTTGGATTTGTCGTATCTGCACATCCATCATAGATATACAGTGGATCAAATGGACTTAACCATTCAAGATAGTACTGTCTTGCACTTCGAATGGGACCAACTTTTTCGGGAGTTTCACTCCAAAATATTGCAAGATATCTAGTAATACCTCCTTCTGCTAATGCCTCAAATACAATATCTGCACTATTTAATCCAGATTGTGGTCTTGCTTCTGAATGATTATTTATCATTACAGCAACAGGTCTTCTACTTTCTAATTTAGCCATCTCTGTTTTAGTAAACAGTGTTCCATTTATTACACTCTCTTCTGTTTTTGGTTCAGATGGAGTAGGGATTGGTATTCTGTTTAACTTTAATTCAATTGGTAATGAAAGGATATATTCGTTAGTAATATTAATTATCTCAGAGGGTTTTTTATACGGTGTTGCTTTGTATATCCCAAAGTAGTAAAAAAGTCCTATTCCAACTACTAAAAGGAATGCAAGAGAGGAAAGAGAAATAACTAGAATCTTTTTCTTCTTACTCATTGGAGTTTTAGGAGCAATATCTTCTTGTTTAGGAGGTGTAGTCGCTAAAGAGGGTTTCTCTACCTCAACCTTTTTCTTCATCTCACTTTTAATTTGTCCCCCTTTATCTGACATATTTATCTCTTTTCCCATGTATATAATTTAGCATTAGATTAGGAGAATGTTAATCCTTTATGTGTAATATGCTATGTGATAGTATATTTATATATTAATTAAGTAATATTTTTTAATATGCAAAAAAACATATTTATATATCTTCTTGTATTACTCTCATGTACCTTATTACTAACAGGATGTACAAAGAAAACAGATGAAGACAGTAATACAGAGGACACAGTGGTAGAAGAAGAGCAAGCAGAAGAAAACAACGAGGAGAGTGAGGAGAAGACAGATGAAGATGAAGATTTAGGGTATATTTCTGATACGCAAGGTTTTACAAAAGAGAAACAGAGTTTAGGTGAAAGTAATTCATTTGAGTATAAGTTGGAAGATGTAGAGGGTAGTCAAAAGGATGGATATCATGAATTCCTTTTTACAGTATCTTCTACTCAAGAGGGCGCAACAACTCCTTACATCGTTGTTGAACCGGTATGGGCAAGTGGATTGTTAAAAGTAACTCTAAAAAACATTTATAGTGATAGCAGTGGTATTACACATGATAAAGGAATTACTGTAAATAAAGGAGCAATATCTGGTCTTACTAGAGCAGTTACATCCTTAGAGAATACTAGGATATTCAATGTAGGGGTATCAGGAACTCATACTTTTAAATTAGAGGAGGAGGATTCTGGAGATGGTTCATGGGTAATTTCACTAAAGGTCTCATATGATACTAAATACTCTGCGCCTACTGTAGATTTTGGTAGTACAGAGTTTTCAAGTGAGCAACAAAGTATTGAGGGAGTAACATCAACAGAGGGTGCTAAGATATCTAATTATTCATACATATACTCTGGAGGTATATTGAAATTTTCATTAGAGGTTTCTAGTGGTGCATCTAATCCGATTCCTTCTGCAAGTGGAGAGTACAATGAGTCTGGTATATTAGAGATTACATTCCCATCATTAGAAACAGACAAGGTTTCTGGGTGGACAAGTTCTAAGTCAAAATTACTAGCAGCAGGAGTAACTCTTTCTGTAAGTAGATCTGGAGAATCATCAGTATACTCATTTACTGGTATTAGTAGTAACAAACCGTTTAAGTTAAGTGCAAGCCAGAGTCCTAACTTAGTCATTATTGAAATAGATTTGTAGTAGTTAAGAGTTACCTCTCCTATCTACAAACCGTATTTCTAAGTCTCTATCTAGGGCATTAGCTATCAGTATTAATTTGTCTATAGAGATATTTCTTTTTCCTGTCTCTATCCTACTAATAGTTGTTCTTGGGACACCAGATATAATTGCTAAATCCTCTTGAGTAAGTTTCTTTTTACTTCTTAATTCTTTTAACATTCTAATAGCAATTTTCTTCTCTGCTTTCATATCTAATTCTTTTAATTGCTCATTTGTAAACATCTCTTTTCTTGCATCTTCCCATGGTATTAATTTTGTTTTTTTCATTTTATTAATTACTAATCTTAATTTTTCTTTTTACAGCTTTGTGTATCTCTTTTAAAGGTGTTTTCTGAGCTTTCTTTTTAAAAGCACTTAAAATTACAATACCCACTTTACTGTAGTAGTATATACATCTGTAAATACCACTTGCCTTTATTCTCATTTCATAAAGTTCATATCCTGAGAGCTTTCTACTTTCAGGGTATTGTAATGTTCCAAATCTCTCTAACTCTTTAATCAATATATCAAATCGTTTTCTAATATATATTGGAAATGATAAGAACTCTTTTTGGGCATTGGATTCAATGTAGATACTTTTAGAGTATAATTGTGCCATATATGAAACATTGCGTCAAGTTATACTAATATTTTAAGTAGTAAAGATTAAATATATTTGAAATGTTTTGTATAATACTGATTACGGGGTGTAGTTCAGATGGCTAGAACGCTTGCATGGGGTGCAAGAGGTCGCACGTTCAAGTCGTGTCACCCCGATTTGTCCAGTTAACTTATAGTCTCCCCATCATTTATTCAATTTCATCTTGTATTCACAATATAGTATGTATCTTAAAACATATATATTTTATCTATAATTCAAAAACTATGTACATTTACTGTATATATGTCATAGCATATATATACATACTTAAATTGTCATGATTGCCCTTATGACAAACAAAGAAAGATTAGCTATTTTAGCTATATTCGTTTCAGTATTAGGATTCGCATTTGTATCTGCTCTTAAACCTGTAATGATTAGCTATGTTGTTAAAGAAACAGGTATACATCTCTCGGAAGATATTTTAGATCAGAAATTAAGATTAAAGAGTTTACATTTTAAATCTAATTCGCAGTCCTCAAAGATGGTATCTATGCTAAGTGAGGTATTAGGAATTTCTACCCAAGAGATAGCTCTTTCATTGGATGGTGGTAGTAGACCATCAGAGCTTCTTGCTAGTTCTGGTATCTTACTTTCTGATTTAGCAGAAGAGTACTCTTTTGATATAGTGGGAGACGGATTGGTAAGATTCAGAGCATAAAAGAAATTTGCATTATGTGTATATTTCTGAAAAAATGAGAGAGATAAATTAAATGTATATACTTATGAAAGTATCTATAGATCAGAGTAAGTGTGTAGCTTGTGGCTCTTGTGTTGCAATATGTCCTGAGGTATTTGAAATGAAAGAGGATGGTACAGTAGATGTCAAAAAAGAGTATAAAGAGAAAGATGTTCCTAAAGATTTAGAAGCAAAAGTTAGGGAGGCACATGATATGTGTCCTTCAACTGCAATAGTAATTGAAGAGTAATATTCATATGGACGAAAAGATACTATGTATAAAAGAGGATACTCTGTTTAAGTACGGCAAGTGGAATGGTTTAATGTCTACTGATAAAGAGAAGTATTTAAAACTATTAAGAGAGGAAAGTGAGTTTCGAGTAAGAAAGGATTTAGAAAAAGATTCCTCGTATAAACAGGTGATTGCACAAGTAGTATTAAAATATAAAGATAAATACTTTTTACATAGACAAGTAGATAAGAATGAAGATAGGTTAAACTCACTATGTCCTCTTCCTTTGGGAGGTCACATTGAAAAAATAGATGTTAAGAAGAATCAAGATGTTTTAGAGGTAGCATTGGATAGAGAGTTACACGAAGAGGTGCAGTTAGGAAGTAATATTATCAAAAAAACATATTTAGGATTGGTATATATTGAGGATGAGAATCCTGTTAATCATGTTCATGTTGGTTTTGTATATGTTTATGATTTAGATGGTAGTGATGTTCATATTAAGGAGGAAGGATTAGAGGATATTGGGTTTGTTAGTTTAGATTACCTTAAAACAAATACGGAGAAGTTAACATATTGGAGTAGAATAATAATTTATCATTTATAAATGTATGGATGATTGTATATTTTGTAGGATAGTAAAAGGAGAAATACCTTGTTACAAGATATATGAGGATGATAAGGTGTTAGTATTTCTAGATATTAATCCTCTAAGTAAAGGTCATACACTTGTACTTCCTAAGGAGCATTTTGAAAACATTCTAGATATTCCAATAGAGTTGTATGAATATATTTCAAAAATTGTTAAAAGAGTAGCTATTAATATTCAGGAGAAATATATTCCAGAGGGAATATTAATTAATCAAAATAATGGGAAGAAAGCTGGTCAAGAGGTTCCTCATTTTCATATTCATATCAAACCCATATATAGTGATACCACAGTACTAAGTGAAGCCAATCATAGAAAAGAGTTTCCTAGAGAGGAGATGTTAAAAATACAAAAGGAATTAACTTTTAGTTAGTTTCAAAGAATTCTAGTATTTCATTCATATACTCAGTATCTATATCGAAGTGTGTTTTACTTTCTAATGTAATAAATTCAATATCTTTACCATATCCTTTTAATTTATTAACAAAGTATACAGAGTAAGAGTAAGGAACATTTACATCCTTATTCCCATGCCAAAGTTTAATATCTATATCCTTTAATTTATCAGCTCTTGTTTGATTCCACTCTGATGATTTTACTGTAGGTGCAAGTAGAGCTATCTTTGAAATAATATCGGGATATGTGGTAGCAAAGTTCATAGTAGGTAAACCTCCCATACTAAACCCTATTAGATATACTTTAGGTTGTATATCATAGTTTTCATCTACCCAATTTTTTAGATTGATAGTATCTTGTATAGCTGCACGACTTCCCCAGTTAACACCGTGTTGATTTGATGCAGAGAATATATAGTTATACTCTGTAAAAAATATTCCATAAGCTTGCATATCTTTCATAAATTGGTCTTCCATATTCTGTGTTACAGTAGTATTAGATCCATGACTGTATATTACCAGTGTGGGAGGATTCTCCTTATCTATTCTAGGTATTACAACATACGCCTGTTGCTCTTCGATAATGGGAAAGAACTCTTGGTATGCAGGACCTTGTGGTATCTCTTCTTCCTCTTGGACAATTTCTTCTTCCATATCTGTATCTTGTGTACTCTCCTGCTCAATATCTTCTTTGCTATTTAAAAACTCTTTGTATATGAAATATCCTAGTATACATAGTAGTAGTAGAATGATGACAAAGAGTATACCTTTTTTGTTCTTTTTCTTTCTTGTTTGTATATTTAATTCCATACGGGTATTGTATCATTTTTATTGACATATTTTGATATATAAAATATGATTCTGGGATACATTGCCCATTAATTAATATAATAATTTTACATTATGCCAAAGACAAAGAAAGTAGAAGAGAGTAGTGATGAAATAGTCATTAGCTTAGATAAGTTGGCTATTCCGGCAGCTATTGTTGTTGCAGGTATAGTTGTAGCTCTAGCAATAATATTTACTAATAAAGGTAAAGATACAACAACAGCAGATGTACAAGGTGACACCTCAGATACAGAAACTGCGCAGGAGGAGTTTCCTGCAGCTACAACAATAATTGGAGATAGTCCATACTTAGGAGATATTAAAAAGGCTAAGGTTGCTTTAGTTGAGTTTACTGATTTTCAGTGTCCTTACTGTGAGAGACATGCAACTGAAACTGAGGGTACCATTATCTCCGATTATGTAGATACGGGAAAGATAATATATGTTGTTAGAAATTTCCCGTTAGATTTCCATGGTCAGATTGCAATAGATTCTGCTAATGCAGGACTATGTGTAAATGAACTTGGTGGTGCAAAGAAGTTCTTTGAATTTTACTCACAAGGATTCTCTAAAACATCTACAGATGAATTAGCAGCTGTAGCACAGGGACTAGGTATCAATATGACAAAGTACAATACATGTATGAGTGAGAATAGGTACAAAGCCCAGATAGATGCAGATATGGCTGATGGTGCAAAAGCAGGTGTACAGGGTACTCCAGGATTTGTAATAGGGGTATTGGATAAGGATGGTAATGTAGATGGGAAATTAATAGCTGGTGCATACCCATATGAATCATTCAAAGCAATTATAGAGGAGATGTTAGCTAAGTAATTGATTAAATACTTGAATTAAAAAAGGGAGCTAAGCTCCCTTTTTGTTTGTATACCTATTTCTTCTTCTCTTTCTTTAAAGTATTTCTTGAAATCATAAAGGATTCATATTTTGTTCTAGCAACAGATCCCACTGTTAGAGCAATTAAGGATACTGTATATATACCATTAATAATTGGGATTAATTTAACAATAGAGGATGTTAATCTTCCAATGAGTAGAGATATTAATCTTCCGTTATCTTTCTGTTTAGTTAATTGTAATATTTTCTGTCCCATTGCGGACTCGACCCATACTGTTCCAAAGATGGATAGAAAGAGTAGTACTCCTGTTAATAGAAATGCTAATGGTACTCCCACCAAAGTAAGTATTAGAAAGAATATTGGTAGTGGTATTGTGAATAGTATTACTATCCCAACAGCAAAGCTTTTAAAGAATTCAGACCATGATTCTATAATCTTTTTCTCTATCTTAAGTGTTTTAACGGGTGCTGCCATAATTATCAATACTCCCACTACATACATTCCTAGGAAAGACACTATTGCTAGGCCCAAGTTAAATCCAAGGAAATCATTTGATGATACTTCTAATTTGCTCTTGGTATCTTCTGGCCATAGCTGTTGTGTTCCAAGTATTAACTCGCCAGAGACATCATTTTCATCGATTGTGTAGTTATCTGATTCAATTAGAAAATCTCCCCCAACAGTAGCAGAAGAGGTAATTTGACCAGATGCAATCCTAACATCATCTGTAATAGCTCCTGCCATATTTGTAGTTCCAGAGAATCCTATTACATCTTTAGAGATACTTCCATTAATATCACTCATCATTGCACCAAAGATTAAATTCCCTCCATATGTTCCCTCTGTTTTTACACTTGAGCCAGCTAGTACAGAGTTGCCGTATACATTCCCTGATACTGATACTGTAGATCCAAATAGGTATAGATCTCCTGTTACTGTTCCATCTACTAAGATATTGTTTCCAAATACAATTAGGTCTCCATCTACTACCCCATTTATTTTAATATTCTCTCCTGATACATAGAGGTCATCTTCTACAATAGACTGTGTGTCTAATGTGTAATCTCCTACCTCTATTTTTGCTGCATTCGTAGGTGTTACAAAGAGTAAAAGAAGTGGTAAGGAGAAAAATATATTTTTTAATCTACCCATTGTACTTACTTCTCAAGTTATATATATAAATATATCATATATTCGGATAGTTTTTTAATATTAGAGTTAGTATAATTACAGGTATAAATTGATATAGAAAAATATGAAATTAGTAATATATATGCCCGCATTAAATGAGCAAGATGGCATTACTGATGTAATTAAGGAATTACCTCAAAAGATAGGGGGTATAGATGAGATTAAGATATTAGTTGTCGATGATGGTAGTACAGATGATACAGCCAAGATTGCCAAAGACAGTGGTGCAGATGTGGTTAGTCACGGAGTAAACAGAGGAGTAGGCAGTGCATTCCAAAGTGCTCTGCAATATTCACTTGAGAGTAAGGCAGATATATTAGTCAGTATAGATGCTGATAGACAGTTTAACAGTAAACAGATCTCAGATATTATTCAACCTATTTTAGAGAATAAGGCAGATATGGTTACTGGTAACAGATTTAGTAAAGGAATGCCCGAGAACATGCCAAAGAGTAAGTACTGGGGTAATGAACAGATGTCTAAATTAATATCTTTAATTAGTGGACAGAAATTTAGAGATGTATCTTGTGGTTTTAGGGCTTACAGTAGAGAGGCATTGATGAGATTAAATCTTTTTGGGTCATTCACATATACCCAAGAGACCATACTAGATATGGTATACAAAGGTTTAAGGGTAGTAGAATATCCAGTAGATGTTGTATATTTCAAGGATAGGAAATCTAGAGTAGCGGGTAGTATTATTAAATACGCTTTTAGGACTTCATCAATAATCCTTAAAACATTAAGAGATTACAAACCTATGGTATTTTTTGGAGGATTAGGAGGAATATTTTTAGGGATAGGGTTACTACTTGAGATAGGGTTGGGTATATACTTTTTAGTTGAGGGTAGGTTTACACCTTACAAGTTTATCGGTTTTACAGGATTTGGATTTTTAGTATTTGGTTTACTGTTAGTAATAGTAGGATTGCTTGCAGGGATGTTTAATAGGATTAGAGTTAATCAAGAAAGAATACTTTATGAGTTAAAAAAGGAAAGATATGACAAGTAGTATGAAAGTATTAATAGTTATACTTAATTACAACGGTATTCATTTACTTAAAAAACATCTCTCTTCTGTTGTTAAAACAGATTATCCTAACTTTGATATATGTGTTGTAGATAATGGTTCTACAGATGATTCTGTAGAGTATTTAAAAAAAGAATATCCTAATATTAAAATTGTAAAAAGCAATACTAATCTAGGTTTTGGAAAAGGTAATAACCTTGGGGTAAGTAGTAATCCAGGATATGATGCGTATGTATTAGTAAACAATGATGTAAGTGTAGAACGAAATTGGTTAAGTGAGCTAGTAGAAGTAGCAGAAAGTAGTAAAGATATTGGAGCAGTAGGGCCTAAGATACTCTACTCTAAGAAAAAAGATGGGAGATATATAATTAACTCTGCAGGTATGACAGTAGACTCTCACTACATGGCGTATGACAGATATGAGGGAGAGATAGATAGTAAAA
>Ga0116143_10005177_pt1 | contig 11918 bp, 7 predicted proteins | sample AD_UKC034_MetaG_FD_89745 | JGI IMG/M metagenome (GOLD analysis project Ga0116143, IMG submission 89745) | Active sludge microbial communities of municipal wastewater-treating anaerobic digesters from USA - AD_UKC034_MetaG | ecosystem: Engineered > Bioreactor > Anaerobic > Digestate | place: USA...
AAAACGCCTTGGAAATATGGCAGACATGCCTGTTTACAGTATTCCATATCCACAGATTAAGAAGATAGCTGCACTAAAAAATCATATTTGGGGATTGTAAAAGAAAAATAAAACAGATAAAATTAAGGCAGTCAAAAAATCTGAAACACATCAGGGCAAGTCTGTCTATTTTATTCCTACAATAAACTTACACTATCTAAAGTAAAGTAGTGATTGTATTTTTCACGCAAAATGGATATAATAGAAGTAACCCCGGATGTCATAAGGTCTCTGCTGTTTTGAGCCTACATTACTTTAAACGGGATTCCTATATTGTCGCTCGGATGTCAAGCCACCTTAGTTAGTGGAAGGCAGATGTGCCGATTGCGGTTACCCACCTAGCGAAGCTAGGAGTCAAGAGGCAGGGACTGACACCTCGGGGGGATTTTACCAAAGATAAATACAGATTATTCTGTTACGAAAGAGAGCAGGTTGCTATGCAGCCTGCTTTTTGTAATCTTAGGAAAGGTTGTCCAATGGAATGAAATTAAAGAAAAAAGATGTTGTTTCAATTATTTTACTGATAGGATTATGTATTTTCAGTCGTTTTGATGATGAAATTCTTACCTTTTATACCAATGATCAGAGAAATACAGAGGCTAATGAGGTAAGAGAAGTGGTATATATACAAGGCGTGAGCAGTAATGTGATGGATACGAAAGGTAGTGAAGAGACAGTGAATCCAAATCTTATGCAAGAACCTAATATTGCGGTACTTCTGACGAATGAAAATGATACATATGAGATAGATTCATTTAACATTGATTACAGTGATACCTGTTATATTGATAATCAGGAACAAATGATTGCGATGAATGAGCCCATTAACGATGATACTCTGAAAAACTACCAAAATGGTGAGAATGCGCTACTCATCGGGCAACGTTCCTTGGAGGATTGGGATTATGATGCACGTATGCTTTTGACGATTAATGGAAATAGTCAGATCTATCAGGGAATTCTTCGTATAGAACAATGCGACGGCTGCTATTATGTAGTAAATATCCTGCCATTAGAGACCTATCTGTGTTATGTACTCCCTTCAGAAATGCCATCCGATTTTCCGCCGGATGCGCTAAGAGCGCAAGCTGTATGTGCAAGAACCTATGCGTATCAATTTTTAGAAAGTAATCAATTAGAAGAATATCATGCAGATGTTGATGATACAACTGCATATCAGGTCTATCATGCAAGTACATTAAGTCCATCTGCCAATGAAGCAGTCACATCGACAAGAGGGCAAATTATGACCTATGATGGAGAACCAATCAATGCCTATTACTATTCGTGCTCCTGCGGACATTCCACAACGCCTGATATCTGGAGAAATAATCAAGGGAAAACATTTCCCTATCTGCAATACCAGGAATTTGATCCTATTGAAGCTGACATTCCATGGTATTCGTGGAGTTATAAAGTGCATCAGCTGAATCAGCAGGAGCTGCTTGACAATATAGGGGAACGGTTAAGAAAGCAACCGGAAATTATCCGGATAACATCACATGACAATCGCCATATATATAATTCTTCGGATGCCATAAACATATTAAACAGTTTGAATACAGAAGACATTACAGATTTGGAAATAACAGAAAGAAAAAGTGGAGAGGTAGCAGAATGCCTTATGATCACAATCGGAGATATGGATATTTGGGTTGAGGGTGAATATTCTATTCGCTGTGTTTTGGGCGCTTCCAATGCAGAATTAACAAGGCAGGATGGCAGTGTAATGAACCAGACGATGGTGCCAAGCGGGTTCTTTACGCTAAATGTGTATTCTGAGGATGGTGTGATTAGCGGCTATAATCTTAAGGGTGGTGGCTTTGGACATGGCGTTGGTATGTCACAGTATGGTGCAAGAGCTTTGGCATTGTTGGATTATGATTATGAATCAATTTTGACATATTACTATCAGAATGTTACCATAGAAAAGATTTATGAATAGAGGAAATGTGTGATGATTCGTAAGATTTTTAGAGTGATTAGCCGTTTTGGAACATCAATGAAAGAGAATAATACCAGTTCATTTGCGGCTGGTACTGCTTTCTTTACATTTCTTTCCCTGATCCCCATCTTAATCATGATTTGCAGTATCCTTCCATTTACGAATGCAACACAGGAGGTTCTGGTGAATTTACTGGATGATTTTCTGCCAATGGATGTCATTGAGATGTGCAGACAGATTCTGGAGGAAATCTATGATAAATCTGTAGCAGTAATCTCAGTGTCTGCTATTGCGACCATCTGGGCGGCTGGAAAAGGTGTATTTTCACTGATGAATGGACTTAATGCGGTCAATAAAGTAATAGAAAAACGTAATTTCTTTGTCCTTCGAATCTGGTCAAGTATCTATACAATCGCATTTATCCTAATGACGGTGTTTTCTCTTGTTATTATGGTCTATGGTAATGTGGTAAATGATTTGCTGATTAAAAATATACCGGATTTTCATGTTATTTTGCAGGTGGCTTTACATTTTCGATTTGTATTTGTCTGGGCATTTTTTACTTTATTTTTTCAGATTATCTATACAATCATGCCGAATAAGAAAATGAAATTTCGGGAACAATTTCCGGGAGCATTATGTGCAAGTATTGGATGGTCGGTATTCTCCGGCGCTTTTTCCATCTATGTCAATTCATATAATGCCTTTAGTATGTACGGAAGTCTGACAACAATTATAGTAGGTATGATGTGGCTATATTTTTGCATGTACATTATATTTGTTGGCGCGCAGATTAACGTGTATTTCCAACCTGCCTTTCACATGGTATCTTATTATCATGTTGTAAAAAAGCGGGAAAGAAAAGAGAGAAAACTGGAAGATAAATAATTTTGCCTATTGACAGAAAACTTATGATTCACTAGAATAGAAGACAAGTTTCATAAAAGAAAAGCAATGATGGTGCATAGTAGAAGTTCCAATACAGGAAAGAGAGAGATGGTCACCGGCTGAAAGCCATCTTACTGGTAGTATTACTTAACCGCAGGTTAGTCCCTTGGAGCATTTGAATTTCACACCGGAGCTGGTTGATAGAACCCCGAAAGGGTAAGTAGATTAACCCGTTGGCTGTACGTTAAGCAGTAAGAGAGCCTGTGATTGCAGGAATGTGGGTGGTACCGCGGAAATGATTCGTCCCTGATATGGAAACATATCAGGTTTTTTTGTTTGGCAGACACTTTGAACAATGTACAAAGAAAGGGAAACAATTATGAAAGAAAAATTGGAAAAGATTAAAACAGAAGCCCTTCAGAAGATCCAGGAATGCAATGCACTGGAAGGACTGAATGAGGTCAGAGTCAATTACCTTGGCAAAAAAGGTGAACTGACAGCCGTATTGAAAGGCCTTAAGGATGTAGCGGCAGAGGAAAGACCGAAGGTTGGTCAGATGGTGAATGAGACCAGAGAGGCGATTGAGGAAGTTTTGAATTCTGCAATCCAGAAGCTGGAAAAAGCTGCATTAGAAGAGAAAATGAAAGCGGAGGTAATTGATGTAACATTGCCTTCCAATAAGATTCGTATGGGACACCGTCATCCGAACTTTATTGCACTGGAGGAAGTTGAGAGAATCTTTGTCGGTCTGGGTTACGAAGTCGTAGAAGGTCCAGAGATTGAGAGAGATTACTATAATTTTGAAGCATTAAACATTCCGGCAGATCACCCGGCCAAGGATGAACAGGATACGTTTTATATCAATGGAGATATCCTGCTGCGTACACAGACCTCCTCTGTTCAGGTTCATGAGCTGGAGAAGGGCAAGCTGCCAATCCGTATTCTTGCACCCGGAAGAGTATTCCGTGCAGATGAAGTGGATGCAACACATTCTCCATCCTTCCATCAGTTTGAAGGGCTGGTTGTAGATAAGAATATTACGTTCTCGGATTTGAAAGGTACCCTGGATCAGTTTGCAAAAGAAATCTTTGGTGAAGATACAAAGTGTAAGTTCCGTCCACATCATTTCCCATTCACGGAGCCGTCCGCAGAGATGGATGTATCCTGCTTTAAATGTGGTGGAAAAGGATGTCGTTTCTGTAAAGGCTCCGGCTGGATTGAAATCTTAGGTTGTGGTATGGTTCACCCACATGTGCTTGAGATGAGCGACATTGATCCAAAGGTATATACCGGATTTGCCTTTGGTGTAGGACTGGAAAGAATCAGTCTGTTGAAATATGAGATCGATGACATGAGACTGTTATATGAAAATGATGACAGATTCTTAAAGCAGTTCTAATATAGAATGGAGGAATAATATGAATTCAGCATTATCATGGATAAAAGCATATGTACCGGAGCTGGAATGCACGGATCAGGAATACTGTGATGCGATGACACTTAGCGGTACCAAGGTAGAAGGATTTGAAAGATTGGACAAGAATCTGGATAAGATTGTTGTAGGTCAGATCAATTCCATAGAGAGACATCCGGATGCAGATAAACTGATTATCTGTCAGGTCAATGTGGGCAGCGAAGTTGTTCAGATCGTAACCGGTGCACCTAACGTACAGGTGGGAGATCTTGTCCCGGTCGTACTGGATGGCGGCAAGGTTGCCGGTGGACATGATGGCGGCGCTTTACCGGAGAATGGTATTGCAATCAAGGCGGACAAGCTTCGAGGTATTGATTCCTATGGTATGATGTGTTCCATAGAGGAACTGGGCTCAGATCGTAATATGTATCCGGAAGCTCCTGAAAATGGTATTTACATTTTCCATAAGGAGGTTAAGCCGGGAGATGATGCAATTGAAGCATTGGGCTTACGCGATACCGTATTTGAATATGAGATTACTTCTAATCGTGTGGATTGTTACAGCATTCTTGGTATAGCAAGAGAAGCTGCAGCTACCTTTCAGAAACTATTTGTCCCACCAGTAGTTACGGTGAAGGAAAATGCTGAGAAGGTGGAAGATTATATTTCAGTGAAAGTGGAAGATCCGGATCTGTGCAGCAGATATTGTGCAAGAGTATGTACCAATATTAAGATCGGACCGTCACCGGAATGGATGCAGAGACGTCTGGCTGCGAGCGGTATCAGACCAATCAACAATCTTGTTGATATAACGAACTATGTTATGGAGGAATATGGTCAGCCGATGCATGCCTTTGATCTTGATACAATTAAAGGACATCAGATTATTGTTCGCCGTGCCAAAGACGGTGATGAATTTATGACACTGGATGGACAGATGAGAAAGCTCGATTCAGAAGTGCTGATGATCTGTGATGCAGAGAAAGAGATTGGAATTGCAGGTATCATGGGCGGTGAGAATTCCAAGATTACCGATCAGGTAAAGACGGTGGTATTTGAGTCAGCAACCTTTAAGGGCGTGAATATTCGTAAGAGTGCTAAGAGAATCGGACTTCGTACTGATGCCTCAGGTAAATTTGAAAAAGGTCTTGATCCGGCTAATGCAAGAGCCGCAATCGATCGTGCCTGCCAATTGATGCAGGAATTGGGCTGCGGTGAAGTGGTCAGCGGAACCGTAGATGTGTGCGAACCATTAAAAGAGGCCGTGAAGATTCCATTTGAGCCGGAACGCATTAATGCATTATTGGGAACGGATGTATCTGCGGAGGAAATGCTTGAGATATTTGAAAAACTTGAGATTTTGAAGGAAGAGGGAACCAATCTTTTGGTAATGCCATCTTTCCGCCAGGATCTGCTTGGCTTTGCAGATATTGCAGAGGAGGTTGCCAGATTCTATGGTTATGATAAGATTCCGGTTACACTTCCGCAGGGTAGTGCAACGGCGGGCAAGCTGCCTTATAAGCTTCTGATTGAAGAGAAGGCAAGGGATATTGCTGAATATTGTGGCTTTTCGCAGGGAATGTGCTATTCCTTTGAAAGCCCGAAGGTATTTGATAAATTATTACTGGATGCTGATGATCCTCTGCGTGATGCAATCGTAATCTCCAATCCGTTAGGTGAGGACTTTTCTGTGATGAGAACCATTTCACTGAACGGAATGCTGACCTCCCTTTCTACGAACTTCAATCGACGCAATAAGGATGTCAGATTATATGAACTTGGAAATGTATATCGTCCACATGCACTTCCGCTGACAGAACTTCCCGATGAGCGGATGCAGCTTACCTTTGGTATGTATGGAGAGGGTGATTTCTATACCATGAAGGGTGCTGTGGAAGAATTTGTGGAAGAGGTTGGCATGAAGAAGGCATTGCAGTATGATCCAAAGGCTGGTAAGAATTACCTGCATCCGGGTCGTCAGGCGAATATCATTTATAATGATACGGTAATCGGCCATCTTGGAGAGGTTCATCCGATGGTATGCACCAATTATTCAATCAAGACCAAGGTATATGTTGCTGTACTTGATCTGCCGAGCATTGTACCGATGACATCATTTGACAGAAAGTACGCAGGAATTGCCAAATATCCTGCGGTAACCAGAGATATCAGTATGGTAGTGCCTAAGGAGATTCTTGCAGGTGATATTGAAAAGACCATCAGACAGCGAGGCGGTAAGATTCTTGAGAGCCTGTCCTTGTTTGATATTTATGAAGGAGATCAGATTAAAGCAGGTTATAAATCCATTGCATATTCTCTGGTATTCAGGGATATGACTAAGACATTGGATGATAATGAAGTTAATGCAGCAATGAAGAAAATTCTCAACGGTTTGGAGAGTATGAATATCGAACTTCGTGCATAAACAGCAACATCAACACAGAAAAGAGGGAACAGCATGGAAAAGAAAAGTGTATGGAACAGCTATGGCAAGGCTGAGCAGAAAAAGGTTCACGCCTATGCAAGCGAGTATATGGATTTCTTAAATGATTCCAAGACAGAACGGGAATGTGCGGATCGCATCATTGCCGATATCGAGAAAGAAGGTTATGTAGAATATGCATGCCTTGCCAAAGGAAAGAAGAAATTAAAGAGTGGAGACCGCGTATATTTCTGCGGAATGAACAAGACCGTGATTATGTTCCAGATCGGAAGTGAGCCGATGGAGAATGGAATGACAATCTTAGGTGCACATATTGATTCTCCAAGACTTGATGTAAAGCAGAACCCGGTCTATGAGGATGGCGGATTTGCTTATCTTGATACGCACTACTATGGTGGTATCAAGAAATATCAATGGGTTACCATACCGCTTGCTATCCATGGCGTTGTTGTAAAGAAGGATCAGACGACTGTACTGATCAATATCGGCGAAGAAGAGAATGATCCTGTATTCTTTATTTCCGATCTTCTGATTCATCTTGCACAGGAGCAGATGGAGAAGAAAGCAACCAAGGTAATCGAAGGCGAAGCACTTGATGTTGTGATTGGTAATATGCCGTTGAAGGCTGATAAGAAAGAGGATGAAAAGGAAGCCGTTAAGAAAAATGTGCTTGCGATTCTAAAGGAATATTATGGTATTGAAGAAGAGGATTTTCAGAGTGCAGAGCTTGAGATTGTGCCTGCCGGAAAGGCAAGAGAGGCCGGACTGGATCGAAGCATGATTATGTCTTATGGACAGGACGACAGAGTGTGTGCATTTTCTTCCTACAAAGCAATGCTTGAAGTTAAGGAAAGCAAACGTACCTTATGCTGTATTCTGACGGACAAGGAGGAAATCGGAAGCGTCGGTGCGACCGGTATGCGCTCAAGATATTTTGAGAACTGCTGTGCAGAAGTCTTAAATGGTATGGGAGATTATTCTGATCTGACACTTCGCAGAATGCTTGCTGCATCTTGTATGCTCTCTTCGGATGTAACCAGTGGCTTTGACCCGATGTATGCTTCAAGCTTTGATAAGAAAAATGTTGCCTATCTGGGATGTGGTTTTTCTTTCTGTAAATTCACAGGTTCCAGAGGAAAGTCCGGTTCCAATGATGCCAATGCAGAATATCTTGGTGCGATTAGAAGAATTATGGATGAAGCCGGTGCAAAATATCAGCTCGCTGAGCTTGGCAAGGTTGATCTTGGCGGCGGCGGTACGATTGCCTATATTATGGCATTGTATGGCATGAATGTGATTGACTGCGGTGTGCCTGTCATGAATATGCACGCACCTCACGAGGTTGTCAGCAAAGCAGATTTGTATGAGAACAAGAAAGGCTATGTAGCATTTCTGGAAAGAATGGATGGTTCATGGAATTAAAGAAATCGGATTATTATTATCATCTGCCGGAGGAACTGATTGCGCAGGACCCGCTTCTGGATCGCTCCTCCTCCAGATTAATGGTTCTCTCAAAACAAGATGGGAACGTAGAACATAAGCATTTTTATGATGTGATAGATTATCTGAATCCTGGTGATTGCCTTGTGCTCAATGATACCAAGGTGATGCCGGCAAGACTCTATGGTACCAAGACTGATACCGGGGCAGTGATTGAAGTGCTGCTGTTAAAGCGTCTGGATGATAAATGCTTTGAGACGCTGGTGCGTCCTGGCAAGAAAGCCAAGCCTGGCACTGTACTGAGCTTTGGCAATGGATTATTGACCGGGACAGTTATGGATGTTTTGGAGGAAGGAAATCGTAAGATTCAATTTTCTTATGAAGGAATTTTTGAAGAAATTTTAGATCAGCTAGGAGAAATGCCGCTTCCGCCATATATACATAATAAACTACAGGATAAGAACCGCTACCAGACGGTCTATGCAAGGGAAGAGGGTTCCGCTGCTGCACCAACAGCAGGACTGCATTTTACCAAAGAACTGCTTGAGCGAATTGAAAAGAAAGGCGTCAGACTTGCCTATGTTACGCTTCATGTGGGGCTTGGAACCTTTCGGCCTGTAAAGGAAGATGATATCCTTAAACATCACATGCATTCGGAATTCTATAGAGTGACCAGGGAAACTGCCGATCTGATCAATGAGACCAAGAAGAACGGACATCGTGTTATTTGTGTTGGAACGACCAGTGTCAGAACGGTGGAGAGTGCTGCAGATGCAGTTGGGCATATTGTAGCGGGCTGTGCAGATACGGAGATTTTCATTTATCCGGGATATCAATTCAAAATTCCGGATGCACTGATTACGAATTTTCATTTGCCGGAATCTACGCTGCTAATGCTTGTATCGGCAATGGCAGGACGTGAGCATATCTTAAATGCGTATGAAGAAGCAATAAAGGAACAGTATCGTTTCTTTTCCTTCGGAGATGCTATGTTAATTCAGTAAAATGATAAAGAGGGCATTGAAGTATTATACTTCAATGCTTTTTTCGTCTTTTAGCTGTTCAATATATTTCTGTACTACTTTTTCCGCAAGCATTGAATCAGCATAACATTTAAGACCGGGAACAATAAACAGAGTTACCGGTAACCAGTAAATGAATATAGCCGTTGCAATGAAGAAAACCATAAAAGCAAAAGTCTGAGGAAGATGAATGAGTGTCAGTTGAAAACCGTATTTCAATAGAAGAAAGGTTTTTACTTTAAAACGTGCCAAAAAAACAAACGAATAATTCATTGCGCAAAAGAATATCAGGATAAGAAGTAACGATAAAATACGGCCGAGTAATCCATAATCCGCTTGACAATAATAGAAATAATATGCATCCGCGGAGAGAATCACACCAACTAAAAGATAAAGAATAGAAAGGAGCGTTGCCTGCTTAAAATTATCCTTTAATGAACGAAAGAATTCCTTCGTAACATATCCCGTACTGTTACGCACAGATTTATTCATTGCATAATATGCTGCTGTAGATGCTGCGCCAAAAGTAATCACAGGAATAGAACAAATGAGCCATAGGAAATTGATCCAGATAATGTTCCATAAAGTTGTAAGGAAATTCATCAGTTTACCATCATAAGAAAAAAAGTTCATAGCAGCCTCCTAATGTAATAATATAGCATAAAAAGCATAGACAAAATAAAAATTAAAAGTTAAAATATAAGTACCATACAAGTATACCACATGAAACGAGAATAAAAAAGAAGAGATTCATTTTTGTTTTGTTACAATATTTATGAATTCAATTACAGGAGGCAGCTATGTACAAACAATTGTGGTTAGATTACAAAAAGGAAGAGATATCATCGGACAGCGTTAAGGTCATTAAGCAATGTCTGACGAATATTGTACTGGATTCAATCGATCAGGATTGCGTTATTATCAGGAGTGTAATGGAAGAACTTCAAATTGCTGTTAAGGCTATGTTTTTGGAGTCTGTAAAGGTTGGCAAAGATAATGGAGAACCTGCTCTGTATCTTAAGAAGGCATCATCACTTGCTGCCAATCTTAAAGTGAATGAGCTAACTTTATTAAAAGGAAAATCTAAAGCATTGATGAATGAAGCTTACTGTATACAGATGAAGGAGAAGGGACTCTTTGTAACTGCACAGTCTGATGTTGGAATTCTCTATGGAGTCTATCGTTTATTAGCTTTATTACGTCAGGGAAAGTATCAGGTAAATGCAACATTTACGGAAGTTCCGTCTAATCCGCTAAGAATGCTGAATCACTGGGATAATATGGATGGAAGTATTGAACGTGGATATTCCGGACAGTCATTTTTCTTTGAGAAGGAAAATGTACTGGTTAATGAAAGAACCAAAGATTATGCAAGATTAATCGCCTCAATCGGTATTAATGGAGTTGTCATTAATAATGTAAATGTGAAGGGCGCAGCGACCGAACTGATTAGTACAAGATATTATCAGAAAATGAAGGAATTATCAGAGATCTTTGGAAGCTATGGTATCTCTTTGTATTTAAGTATAAACTATGCAATGCCGTGTGAATATGGATGTGGTAGCGCAGATCCTCTACAAGAAGAAGTTATCTTATGGTGGAAGAGAAAATGTGCTGAAATATATTCCAGAGTTCCACTGCTTGGAGGATTTCTCGTAAAAGCTGATTCTGAAGGAAGACCAGGTCCCTTTACCTATAACAGAACCCAGGCAGATGGAGCGAACATGCTTGCGGAGGCAATCAACCCTTATGGTGGAAAAATCATATGGAGATGCTTTGTGTACAACTGTCAGCAGGACTGGCGGGATATGAAAACTGATCGTGCACGTGCTGGCTATGATTATTTTTCTGCTTTGGATGGACAATTTGCTTCCAATGTTATCTTGCAGACTAAGAACGGACCGATGGATTTTCAGGTAAGAGAACCGGTATCACCGCTATTTGGCGGACTTTCCAATACCAACCAGCTGCTTGAAGTTCAGATAGCACAGGAATATACAGGACAGCAAAGACATGTTTGCTATTTGATTCCATGGTTTAAGAAGATTCTGGCTCACCAGACCTATCTTCCTAATTGTGAAGGTACAACGCAAACAAGTGTGGCTGATATTGTTACAGGGAAGGCATTAGGACAAAATGCCTGCGGTATGGTTGCTGTTGCTAATACTGGTAATGATTTAAACTGGACCGGACATGATTTGGCGGCAGCGAATCTTTATGGATTTGGACGTTTGGCATTTCAAATAGAACTAAGTGAAAAAGAGATTGCAACAGAGTGGATTGGATTGACATTTATACAAACTTTGACATCTGGTGATACAGATGAGAACCATAAGAAAGTAACAAATACAATTATGGATATATTGATGAATTCCTGGCCTACATATGAGTTGTACTCCTCTCCACTGGGAATTGGATGGATGGTTACACCTAATACGCATTATGGCCCTGATGTTGATGGATATGAATATTCTCGTTGGGGAACCTATCATAGAGCAGATCATCTTGGAATCGGGATCGACCGAACACCGAATGGCACCGGCTATACAACACAGTATAGAGAACCGAATTCTTCGATGTATGCCAGTGTTGAGACCTGCCCGGAGGAATTGATTATATTTTTTCACCATTTACCATATACCTATAAGTTGAAATCAGGAAAGACAATTATTCAACACATCTATGATACACATTTTGAAGGTGCAGACAGTGCAAAACATTTTGTAG
>Ga0116143_10005178_pt1 | contig 11912 bp, 7 predicted proteins | sample AD_UKC034_MetaG_FD_89745 | JGI IMG/M metagenome (GOLD analysis project Ga0116143, IMG submission 89745) | Active sludge microbial communities of municipal wastewater-treating anaerobic digesters from USA - AD_UKC034_MetaG | ecosystem: Engineered > Bioreactor > Anaerobic > Digestate | place: USA...
AAACCGATTACCGATGATTACGGCCAAACTTTAGTAACCGCGCCGTCCGCCCAATCGACGCAGATTGTTTTGCCGATAAGCGAGGCAACGCTTCTTTTGGGTTTAAAACAAAAAGTTTCCGAATCGGTCCGCTGGTTGGCGGAATGGTGCCGCCGTTTGATTAAAATGTTTGACAAACAGACCGTTTTCAGAAAGGAAGAAAATGCCGCCCGGTGAACCAGTTTCCAATTTTTTGGACAGCCTATTTTTAGCCAATTTCCAATTGGTTTTGGAGATTTTAACCTTCGGGGTATTTTTTCTGATTTTTCTTTTTATCTCCGGTTATTTTTTGGTTGTTTGGTGGAGGAATCGTTTTCGGGAGAAAAAGTCTTTGGGTTATGTTTTGCTTCAGGTCGCCGTTCCCAAAGACAACGAGATCAAGATTGACGCGGCCGAACAAATGTTCGCCGCCTTTTCCTCGTTAAGAAAGGGCGGTCGCTTTGAATTTTTAAAATCCCAGGACTTTCTTTCTTTTGAGATAGTCGGTTTGCCCGAAGACGTCCGTTTTTATATTTCCGTCCCCGGAAAGCTGCGGGATATGGTGGAAAAACAGATTCACGGGGCTTATCCCGGAGCCGAAATTCAGGAAGCCAAAGAATACAATATTTTTTCCGAAAAAGGCAAAGTCGCTTTTTCCGAACTTCAATTCCGGTCGGCGCCCTTTTTCCCGATTAAGGTTTATAAGGATTTGCCGACCGACCCGTTGGCTTTAGTTACTTCCGCCTTGGCCAAGATGCAGCCCGGAGAAGGAGCGGCAATTCAGCTTTTATTTACGCCGGCTAATCGGAAATGGGCCTCTTCGGGAAAACGCTTTTTGTCCAAAACCAAAAAAACCGAATCCGATCCGGAAAAGGCAACTTACAAAACCGATCCGAAGCAATTGGAAGCAATCGAAAATAAATGCACCAAGCCTGGCTTTGAAGTCAGTTTGAAGATGGTTGTTTCTTCGCCGACGATGGAGTCGGCAAAAGCGCATTTGGCCAACCTCAAGGCGGCGTTTGAGCAATTTAATTCCGATCAAAACGGCTTTAAAAGCCGGAAAATCCGTCTAAACAAATTATTTATGACCGATTTTATTTACCGTTATCCGCCGCAGCTCTATTTTTTCCGCAACAAAATAATTTTATCTTCCGAAGAATTGGCCGGGATTTTTCACTTACCCAATAAAACCGTGGAAACGCCCTTTATTTTTTGGCTGAATGCCAAAAGAGCCCCGGCTCCCCAGCAAATTCCCAAGGAAGGTCTTTACTTGGGAAAAAGCGCCTTTCGGGGAATTGAGGTGCCGGTTTATATTAAGGACCAGGACAGGATGCGCCATATTTATATTATCGGCGCCACCGGTACCGGAAAATCTCAACTCTTGGCCAAAATGATGTATCAGGATATGAAAGCGGGGAAGGGCTTTTGTTTTATTGACCCCCATGACACCTTTGAGATGGTGATGCAACTGATTCCGCCGGAAAGAGCAGAGGACGTGATTTACTTTTCGCCGGCCGATACGGAAAGGCCGTTGGGTTTGAATTTGATTGAAGCTCAAACCGAAGACCAAAAACACTTTATTGCCTCGGCGATTATCAATTTGATGTATAAACTTTACGATCCCTATAAAACCGGAATTATCGGGCCGCGATTTGAGCACGCAATCAGAAACGCAATGCTAACGGTAATGTCTGAACCGGGAGCAACTTTTGTGGAAGTAATGCGAGCCCTTCAGGATCAAAATTTCGTTCAGGAATTATTACCCAAAGTTCAGGATCCGATGGTTCGGCGCTATTGGACCGACCAGATTGCCCAGACCGCCGATTTTCATAAATCCGAGGTTTTGGATTACATTGTTTCCAAATTTGGCCGTTTTATAACCAACCGGATGATGAGAAATATTGTCGGCCAATCTAAATCATCATTTGATTTCCGAAAAGTAATGGACGAAGGAAAGATCTTGATTATTAATTTGGCCAAAGGCCAGATAGGCGAAGAGAATTCCAGCTTTTTGGGTTTGGTTTTGATTCCGAAAATCCTGATGGCGGCGATGAGCCGTTCGGACGTTCCCGAAGCCCAAAGAAAAGACTTTTATCTTTACGTTGACGAGTTTCAAAACTTTGCTACTCCCGATTTTGCCCAGATTCTTTCCGAGGCCAGAAAGTTTCATTTGGGTCTTTGTGTGGCCAACCAATTCATCGGTCAAATGGACGATGAAGTCAAAAATGCGGTTTTCGGCAACTGCGGCACCAAAATCAGCTTTCGGGTAGGCGTTACCGACGCTCAATATTTACAACATGAATATACGCCGACCTTTTCCGAATCAGACCTGCTTAATATTGAAGCCTACAACGCTTATGTCAAGACTTTGGTTGGCAACGAACCGGTGCCGGCTTTTTCCATGAGTATGAAACAAGACATGCCGCCGATTTGGCAGCAACAGAATCCGAAAATGTCCGAGATGGTGAAAGAGCTGTCAAGGTTGAAGTACGGCCGTTCCAAGGCGGTGGTAGAGGCGGAGATTGCGCAAAGAGCAAAACTGTGAGGTTGGATATTTGATATTAGATATCTGAATTTTTCCTTTTTGCTTCAAATCTGTTAAAATTAGGCTAATTTTGGGGCTCGTAGCTCAGTGGTAGAGCATTTCTCTTATAATGAATTTAATAATTATAATGAATTTAATAATGAATTTGGACCAGTAACTCAGCGGTAGAGCACGTCTCTTATAAAGACGGAGTCCTTGGTTCGAATCCAAGCTGGTCCACCTTAGTCCGAAATTCAATATACTTTGCGAAGCAAATTATAAAGAAAGGGTCCTTGGTTCGATTCCAAGCGAGTCAACCAAGATGAGAAATTGATATTGGATATTAGATATTTGAGGTTGGGAATTTGGAGTTTTCAAATATCGAGTGTCTAATATCAAAGCTCCAAAATTATAGTTCTTCCAACTTGGCCGCTTGCTCTTTTTTACTGCCGATCAGTTCCAAATATTTTTCCGTCGTGGAAACTCTTTTGTGGCCGGCCAGTTTGGCAATCGTCGCTACGGAAACGCCCGCGTCCAGTTGGTAAAAAACCCAGGTGTGGCGCAAATCGTTAACCTTAACGTTTTTAAGATCTGCCTGGCTAAAATAGCGTTCAATGGCGGAGCGGATATTTCTGATCAAGAAAGAGCGGCCGGTTTTGGTTACAAAAATCGCTTTTTCCTTGATGTCTTTCGGTCTTTGACTTAAATACCTTTCCAGAGCGGTTTTGGCCGCTTTGTTTAAGGGAATAACTCTTTCCGGATGGGATTCGTAGGCGGCAATGAAAAGTGAATCGTTTTTATAATCTTCAATTTTCAGATTGGCGACTTCACTGATACGCAATCCGGTTTGGAGCATCAATTCAACGATCGCCGAAATACGGACATCGTTTCTGCAGGCGTCTCTTAAGGCCCGGTATTCAACCTTGGAAAGAATTCTCGGGGGTTTGGTTTCGTATTTGGGGTGAGCCAATAAGGCAGCCGGATTATCCTTGATGACGCCTTCGTTTTGCAAAACCCGGAAAAAAGTTTTAATGGAATTTATCTTTCGGGAAATGGATTTGGCCGTATAGCCGTCCTTTTCCATTTGCGCCTTAAATTCATCAAGGATCGTTTGATTAACGGCTAAAATTTGGGAAATGCCTTTTTTGGCCAAAAAAGCTTCCAACTGAGCAATGTCATTGCCGTATGCTAGAATAGTCGCAGAAGCTCTTTTTTGTTTTTTAAGAGTTTCCGTGAATTCCAATTTGGCAGAAGTAATTGTGGTCAACTCATTCATACTGGAGCATGATAGCACGAAGCTGGGGTGATGTCAACCCATAATATGAAGAATAAATTTTTTTATAGCCTGGTAATAATTTTTTTGTTTAGCCTTATAGTGAATTTTTCTAGACAGATTTATGCTACCTGGAAAGCCGGCCGGAAGCTGGCGGATTTAGAAACGGAGATTTTGGGGCTGGAAGAAAAAAACCGGGAACTTAGGGCGAAGCTGGAAAAGGCTCAAGGAAAGGATTTTATTGAGGAAGAGGCCAGGGAGAAACTGGGAATGACCAAGGAGGGAGAAAAAGTGATCATTTTGCCGACAATAATTCCGCCGAACCCCCTGGCCAACGCGGGAAGTCAGCCGATGTCTATTTGGCGTCGTTGGTGGAAATTGTTTGTCTATTGAGTTTTGGCCGTGGTGCTTGACGGAGCGGGTTGAACAATTGGAGAAGAATATTGGTTGTCGGCCGAAATTTTTTGTCTTTCTGCTTGCTTCGGGTTATATATTTCGTAAAAAAGAGCTGTCAGCTCCTGGGTATTGAGTTGTCTGGCTACCAGGCCGATGCGATTGAATTGGCGGATCAATTGGTCCTTTTTGGGGCCAAGATTAATCTTGGCTTTTTCAACAATATAATTTTCGGAAAAAGGCAAAGATTTTTTGGGGGAGATCAGGCCTTTCCCGATAATCTGCGGTGCCCCCAGTTCATAGAGAGAAAAGGGGATTATGACATAAAAATCTTTATCCAGAACATTGTTTCTTTTAATCATTTCTTCAACAAATTTGCGGTATTTTTTAATTTGTCCCTGGAGAAGGGGGTTTTTCTGTTTATTTTCTTCCTCCAGGAGAATTGCCAGATAAGAAGAGATATCTTTTTGCTTTGAGCGGGTAAGTATCTGGAGGGGAAAAGTCAGCGAGTTAAGCAGGGCGGCATAGGCATAAATTGTCGCTTCCTGTTCGGTTTCGGAAAGCAAGCTGAAATTTAAAGCGGAAACGGAAAGAACTACGCCGCAGTTGCCGTCCTTGAGAATAAAAAGGTTGTCCCTGATATTTTCCAAGGGAACCTGTTCTTGGGTAGAGGAGCGAATGGGCAGTTTCGGATCCATAAAAAAATTATAGTCTTTTGGAAAAATCTTAACAAGAAAGTTTGTAGCAGGGGTGGGGATCGAACCCACCAAAAGGCGCTTATGAGACGCCCCGAGACCCCAGTCTACACCCTGCCTAGTTTAATTTTAATCCCTCAATAAAACCTTTGATTTTTCTTAAGAAATCAGTGCTTTTTTTAACCCTAATTCTCAGAACTCCATGATAATTTTCCGGATGTTCATATTTCTTTTGCCATTTAACCTTTTGATAAAAAGGTTTCTGAAATTGCTCCCTTGGAATTTTAGTTAAATTTGACCAGAAAGTTTCAATTTCTTTAACTTTCTCCTTAAAACATTCATTCGCACCGACTCTTAATCTGAAATCTTTGTTTTTATAGCCAAAACAATTTCTGAGCCAAGTAAGGAAAAATTTTATCATATCAGGATCGGAGTTGCAAAAACCGGCGAGATTATCATTTTTAAATCCCTCGGCCCAATACAAAGAAGCTCCGGCGATAAATAATTCTCTTTTGTTTAATTTTCCTATTTCCTTAATTCCTTCTCTGCGCAATTTATCTGTTTTTTCAATTCTGATTTTTTGTTGTTTTAGAGAATTTTCTAATCGCTTTCCGTAGTTGGGGTCGTGAGCTCGACGCTCCAATCTCTTTATTTGCTTTGGAGAAAGTTGTATATCTTTGCACCATAGACTTACGGTGCTAGAGGAGACGTTCAAATTTTTTGCAATTATTTTTATGCTTTCGCCGAGAGATCGTTGCTTTCTTGCTTTAAGTTTTAATGCCGATTTTGCCAAAATAAAACCCCCATCTAAAGATATATTATCCTCATGATGGGGGTTTGTCAATTTGTTGCGGGGCCGGGAGTCGCGCCCGGCCTGGAAGATTATGCACCTTCTTACATTACTGTAAGGGTAGGACTATATCTTCATCCGGCATTGCCGGAGCTTGGCGTGTAGTCTCTACGGTGTCCCTTCGATAAACTCAGGGTTCCCTCGGTATTTTCCTGACACAATATCAGGATGTCCACCGATATAGCCAAGTTCTCTTTAAAAATTACTTTTTAAAGGGCCCATTCTACTAGCCTTCCGTGCTACTGTACACTACCCCGCAGGTTGAAAATATCTGGATATTAATTGATTTTAACAAATTTGACTCCAATTGACAAGAAAGAATATAATTATTCTTAATTGAAAATAGAAGGCGCTGAGGAGATTGGTTGGAATCTCGGAGCTGTTCGCAGGAAATGGCGGAACAGGAGAGGCCTGTTATAGCCTCGGGGTGTGTCGTCGTCAGACGGAGCACTTGATTAAATAATTTAATTAAGGTATCCGCTGATGAAGCGGATTTTTGTTTAGTCGCCGAAGCCCTTCGAATCGGAGGTAAGGGTGACTTTTAATATAGGGATGTAGCTCAGTTGGTAGAGCAACGGTCTCCAAAACCGCAGGTCGGGGGTTCGATTCCCTCCATCCCTGCTTATGAAAAAACGAGTTTTTTCCGGATTAAGACCGACAAACCTGATTCATATCGGGAATTATCTGGGAGCCATCAAGGGTCAAATTGACCTGCAAAACAAGCCGGGATTTGACTGCATTTACGGCGTGGTTGATTTACATGGAATCACCACTCCTTACAAACCCAAGGACTTGCCGAATCAAATCAGAAATTTAGCTTTGGATTTATTGGCGGCAGGAATTGATCCCCAAAAGTGCCATTTAATGATCCAGTCCCAAGTACCGGAACATTTGGAGTTGGCTTATTTATTGGGAACAATTTTTCCGGTAAGCAGATTGGAAGATTTGCCGACCTATAAAGACAAAAAAGCGGAAAATCCGGGCTATATCAATATGGGGCTTTTGTATTATCCGGTTTTGATGGCGGCGGATATCATGCTTTATAAAGCCGATACCGTGCCGGTTGGCAGAGATCAGGTGCCCCATATAGAAATTACGCGCGAATTTGCCCGGAAATTTAATTCGATGTTCGGCAAAACCTTTCCCGAACCGCAGGCTTACTTGATGGAAGGCGCTTATGTGCCTTCTTTAAAAGGGGAAGGCAAGATGAGCAAGTCGATTGAAGGCAGTTACATTCTACTGACCGATGATTTGGAAATGATTAGGAAAAGATTGGCCGGCGCGCCGACAGATGCCGGCAAGGGCCCTGAAGTGCCCAAGGAGGGCGGCGTAGCTAATTTGTTGATCTTGGTTGAACTTTTCGAGGGCAAGGACGCCAGAATGAAATACGAAAGTCAGTATCTTCACGAAGGGATTCGTTATCAGGATCTCAAACATGATTTGGCCAACGCGATTTATGAAGAAATAAAACCGATTCAGGAAAAAAGAAAATTTTACGAACAAAATCCCAAGCTGGTGGAAGAAATATTAGAGGAAGGAAGAGAATATTGTTCGATAATTGCCCGGGAAAATCTTAGAGAAGTTAAAGAGAAAATGGGGCTGGTTTAAAAATTTAATTTAAGGAATTGTATAAGTAATCGTCAGCTTCGGTCTTTTTGCCAGATTGCCGTTTTCTCTTGAAGCAAAGTAAAGATCAAATCCCTTAATCTCAATTTTTAACAAAAGTCCTTTGTTGGTATTGGGATTATTAATCCAGGACTGGACAATCGGAGTTAGATTGAGCTGGTGTTTGCCCAAAGAAGTTACGTTAAAACTGCCCATAAGAACGGTATCTTGATTGGGTTTATTTTTCCAGGTAACCGTCAATTCGTCCCAGTCTTGCAACAATTGGTAAAGTTTGACGGTTGTTCCTTTCCCTCCCCAGGCTATCGATTCAAGGCTAAGAATTGCCGACGTAATATTTGCCGATACCGGTATTTCGGGCAATTCAAATTTTATTAGACTTTGACGGATGTCTGTGCTTGACCAAAAAGAAGTTCTAAGGTTTCCCTGGCTGCCGAAATTACTGTTTTCGCTTGTAGCAGAGTTGTAAATAAAAGTATCGGCTAAAGGGTCAAAATCTTTGGTGATTGGTCCCGAGATGGGGCCGGAAGTCGGGGAAGGTGCGTCTGGTGTCGGAATTATGGTTGGGGTTGGGCTTGAAGTCGGAACTCGGGTTGGGGTTGGCGTCGGCGTTGCCGCGACGGGGACTAAACATTGTGAGTAGTTAGGGGCAATCGGAGTACAAACGGTTCCTTGGCTGGTGCAGCAAGGAGTGCTTATACAATTTCTGCCGATAGTGGCACAGTTGGGCACGTCAGTGGGAGTTTGGCTTCCCTCTTGTGAAGAACCGCCGGGAATTAAGCATTGATAATAGGAAGAAGTAATTTTCGTGCAGACGGTTCCTTGACTGGTACAACAAGGAACACTGGTGCAATTTCTGCCGACAGTGGCGCAGTTGGGCACGTTTGTTGGAGTAGGCGCGGGCGGAAGAGGAGTTTTAAAAAAGAGAGCCCGGCTCCAGGCATGATCGAGGACAATCAGATTATTTGATTTATCCCAAAAAACCTCGTCCGGTTGAGCTACCGAAAGGGGAATGAGATAAGATAAGCCAAATTGGGGAGTTGCTCCCGGCGCCAGTTCAAGATAGTCGTCATCCACCCGGCAGGGAGTTGGGCAATCGGGGAGAGGATTATTTAATAGGTAAATTCTTTTATAGTTTTTATTGCCATAACCCTCGGCGCCAATCAGCATTCTGTTGTCGGAGGTAAAAGAGATGGAGAAAGGTGCGTTGGGTTTATTTTGACTAGAATATTTATTTTTTTCGCTGGCGGTAAACCCGGATCGGCCATAAACTCTTTTGGGGACCAGTTCGCCATCGGCAAGAAAAACTTTTCCTTGTTCCAACTTGGCGGTCAAATCAGCCTTGTCGTATTCAACCAGTCGGTTGTTGCTGCACCAGGCCAATTCGTGAGTGGCATCAACAACGTAAAGATTTTTAAAATTATCCAGGTAAATTTTACTTAAAGAGGCAAAACTATCCGGCTGCATATTGGGGCAGTTTTGAGGATCGGATCGGTCGTCTTTGGATCGGTTTGGCTTAATGCTGTCCAGGTCGGGTTGTCCCAAGACCAGATCAACAATTCTTTGGTTGGGATCAAGAGGGTGATTAATTCTGACAACACGGTAATTGTCAGTGTCGGCCACCCAAAGGTAATCTTCATTTTCGTCATAGGCCAATCCGGTAATTGGACCTAGATTAATTTGTTGCGAGCTGTTAAAGCTGTTTTTCAGAGGTAATGTTTGTGGAAGGACAGTGGGAAGAGTGGGGGATAAACCGATCGGACCCTGAAAAACATAAACTCCCTGGTTTTCTTTTGCCATCCAGATTCTTCCCCGAGAATCGGCAATCATTTGTCTTACCAGGCCATCATTGGCTTGATTGTTTACGTAAGAAAGCTGGCTGTTAAAATCGTTTTGGAAAAGAACATAGTCTGCCGGAGAGTTAGAAACTTTATTGGTGTAATCATCCCAGACAAGCACCCGGAATTTGTCTTGGACGAAAAGCTGTTTTGCCCCGTTTGTATAGTTGACCGTTAAAGCGGCGTGAGGAGTATTGATTCCTGCCGGACCGACAAAATTTATCCCCATTTGGCCGGAAGCATTTTCCTGTTGTTTAAGAAGGACATTTTCCGCTGCATGTCCAACCCCCTCGTCGCCGATTGCTCCCGGTAAAGGAGTGGGAATCGGCGCGGAAAACCGTAGAATCTGCTCAAACGCGTTAGATTCTAGATAAATATTTCCCTCGGAATCAATACCGGCCGAACCGCCAGGATTAACAAGGCATCGCCATTTTTCCTCTTCCGGTAGGTTAGAGCAATTGATAGAGCCGGACAAGATGGTTCTTTCCAGGTTTGGCTGAGGTAAAACCTTGGTTGGTTGCCACTTGCCGGCAATTTTTTGAAAATACAAAGCCCGGTTGTGATTATTGTCCGTAAGCCAAAAAGCACTGGGAGTAAAAGGATCTAATGCCAATCCCAGCGGACGGTTGAGCCGGTGATAGCTCCAGCTGGAACGTTCCTGATTGATAATCAAATCGCGATATAAGTCGGTTGGCCCTCCGTAAATGATTTCCGAGGGGGCCATTTTGTTGTTGGTAAAAGGAGGGTCATAAATTAAAATTCGGAAAAGGTTAATTTCGTCTGCCCAGTCAAGAATATATAACTGGTTGGTTAAAGGACTATATCTGGCCACTTTTGGCCGGCAAAGGGTATCTTCTGCCGGCAGGTTGGGATAGGAAATGCAACCGCTTGGATTTCTTGAAGAAAAGTCTGACTGGCCGATAACCAAGTCGGAGTCGCCGGAGTCTATTGGAAAACGGAGAACTCGGTGATTGGCTCCGTCGGCAACCCAAAGATGAGATCCGTCCGGCTCAATATCCAGGCCGCTGGCGTTAAACTCGCTATTAAGAACATTTAGATTATGGCAATCTAAACAAAGGCTGTTGCTGGTTGGGTTGGCAACGATATGGCAATCGTCGTTTTCGTTCCGGTTGCAGTTGCGGCTAAAAAAATCCGGTTGCCCCCAAACCCGGTCGGCAATATTATCTCCTTTTCCTTCTGTTTTATCGGGACTGAAAGGATCGTTGTATTTTAAAGCCCGATTATTCCATTTATCGACGACATAAAGATTATGGTTTTGGTCGACAGCCATGTTGTTTGGCTCCGGCCCTTCAATTAGACTGATTTGGTACGGATGGCGTTGCGAGCATAAGGTGGCAGCGGAGGGATTGGCCTTAATGGTACTATCTCCGTTACAGGAGGCATGAAACAGATCGGGTTGGCCGAAAACCAGATCCGCATTTTTGGTTGAATTTATTTGGCAAACAGAAGAGGGGCAATCAAGATTGTTTGTGCAGGGTTGGCCGGCGTTAACACCGCTCTCGCAAGTTCCCAAGGATGCAAAACCGAGGATTCGGCTGTTGCCGCTATCCCAAACGTAAATTCGGTTTGGGCTGGTTCCTCTGTCAACCGTAATTCCGGCCGGCAAAAAAACCCGATTTCCCGTAACTTGATTGGGAACAATTTCGCCCAATCCCGCCTTGCCGAAAATAATGTCGGGAACAAAATCATAAGCGTTGCCGGGACCAGCCGATTGATTGGGAGTTTGTGCTTTTGGAACAAGCCAAGTTGATTTTTTGACAACCAAGATGGAGATAGGCAGAAAAAAGAGAAGAAGTAAAAGAGCATAAAGGGAAGTTTTTTGTTTCTGAAAGATTTTTGTTGATAAGTTCAGTTTCTCTTTAAAATAATTGACCTTATTGTTCCAACTCATCTTCTTTAGTTTAAGTAGACAACAATTTAATATCAAGCCAGAGTTTTAGGGATTGCCGGGAAAGAGCAAAAAAGGTATAATTTTTTCGCGATGAACAACGACATTAAGAACGGCAACGGCCGGAACAACAGAGAAAAAAAATTAATTCGCCGTTTTGAATTGAAATTCAATCTTAATTTCAGGAAAATTTTGATTTGGATTTTGCTTCTCTTTTTTGGCTTGTCTTTTTTGGGTTCTTTGGCCGGTCCGACCTTGGTCGGAGAAGAAATTGACCTTTCAACCGCGCTTCAGGATGTTAAAGACGGAAAAGTCAAGGAAATTTACGTAGAAGGGGACAAGTTGGCCTTGACCTACATGGACGAGAAAATTTTTACTTCCCGTAAAGAGTCGGCCGACAGTTTGGTCAAAACTCTGGAAGCAGCCGGAATTGATCCGAAAAGCGTCAAAATTAAAGTGGCCGACCAGACCATGTCTAAGGCCTGGGCCGATATTTTGGGAACGGTTTTGCCCCTGATTTTAATGGCGGTTTTCTTTTATTTTATTATCAAGCAAGCTCGCGGGGCCCAGGAGTCAATCTTTTCTTTCGGTCAATCGCGAGCCAGATTGTTTGCCAAAGGAAAGCAAAGAATAACCTTTAAGGATGTTGCCGGAGTGGACGAAGCCAAGAAAGAACTTCAGGAAGTGGTTGATTTTTTAAAACACCCTCAAAAATACCGGTTATTGGGAGCCAGGACGCCAAAGGGGGTTTTGTTGGTCGGTCCGTCCGGTGTCGGTAAAACTCTTTTG
>Ga0116143_10005185_pt1 | contig 11905 bp, 10 predicted proteins | sample AD_UKC034_MetaG_FD_89745 | JGI IMG/M metagenome (GOLD analysis project Ga0116143, IMG submission 89745) | Active sludge microbial communities of municipal wastewater-treating anaerobic digesters from USA - AD_UKC034_MetaG | ecosystem: Engineered > Bioreactor > Anaerobic > Digestate | place: USA...
CAGAATAAGAGAAATAAGAAACACAGAAATCAACAACGCAGGTCCGGTAATCGCCCCAACAACGGCAATGCTGCGCCTCCTGCCGATGCTTAATTTGAATAAAATAAATTAAAAGATAAACATGACTTACGACGTAGTAGTAATTGGTTCAGGCCCGGGTGGTTACATCTGCGCCATTCGTTGTGCCCAGTTGGGCTTGAAAACTGCCATCATTGAAAAATACAAGTCACTGGGAGGCACTTGCCTTAATGTCGGCTGTATCCCATCTAAAGCACTGTTGGACTCATCGGAGCATTTTTTCAATGCTGCACATCAGATGGCAGATCACGGCATCAATATCGGAAAAGTGGAGATGGACGCCAAAAAGATGTTCGAACGTAAGAAAAATGTCGTGGATACAGTCAGCAAAGGGGTGTCCTATCTCATGTCCAAGAATAAAATTGATGTACATTATGGAGTAGGTTCCTTCATTGATTCCTCAAATATTAAAGTAAATGGAGAGGAAGGAGAATCCACACTGACGAGTAAGTATTTTGTCATCGCGACCGGCTCCAAACCTATCACACCAGCAGCATTCAATTATGATAAGAAACGAATCATTACCTCCACTGAAGCGCTTGTTTTAGGTGAAATACCTAAGAGTATGGTTATCATCGGTGCAGGCGTGATCGGCCTTGAACTGGGATCAGTATATGCCCGGCTCGGAGCAAAGATTGATGTTGTTGAATTTACGGATAAGATCATAGGTACCATGGATGTCGATTGTGGAAAAGAATTGCAGAAAGTCCTTAAAAAGGAAGGATTTACTTTCCACCTTAATCATGCCGTTACTACTGTCAAATCCACCAAAACCAAGGTAACCGTAGAGTTTAAGCAGAATGGAACGGATGAAGTCAAAAAGATAGAAGCTGATTATTGCCTGATTGCAATTGGAAGACGTCCCTATACAGATGGCCTGAATGCCGAAGCAGCCGGTGTTATCGTCGATGCTAAAGGTCGGGTCGAGGTGGGCGATCACATGAGAACCAATGTGCCCAATATTTTTGCTATCGGCGATGTAGTAAGAGGTGCTATGCTTGCCCATAAAGCTGAAGAAGAAGGTGTCTTTGTGGCAGAGACCATTGCCGGCATGCGACCACATATCAATTATAACCTGATTCCCGGTGTGGTATATACCTGGCCGGAAGTAGCCTCCGTGGGCGAGACAGAGGGACAGCTGAAAGAACGCGGTGTGGATTATAAAGTCGGTAAATTTCCTTTCAAAGCATTGGGAAGGGCGAAGGCAAGCGGTGACGAAGCCGGCTTTGTCAAGGTGCTGGCAGATAAAAATACGGATGAAATCCTCGGCGTACACATGATAGGCCCAAGAGCTGCCGATATGATTGCAGAAGCCGTTGTTGCCATGGAATACAGAGCCTCAGCAGAGGATATAGGCATTATTTCTCACGCACACCCTACCTATACCGAAGCATTTAAGGAAGCTGCCCTGGACGCTACAGGAAAGCGTCCTTTGAATATATAATTTTTTGAGGAGGGTCAATAGTTAGTGAGCTAAATGGTGTAGCTGCCCCGTTTGCTTTGCATAAGCTTACATCGCATTAATCCTCGTTATCCATGAACCGGACTTTATTCCGGAAGTATTGAATTTCATTGCTATTTCAATGGATAGCTAACGATATCTTATACCAAGGTGATTTATAAATTGTCCATAAGTTTTTGGTATCCTTGTCCGGACAGCTATACTACCAGAGCTCTGCTCTGTCCCGGGAGTGAAACAATCCGGGGTTCCGGGATGCCGGGGTTATAGTCGTATAGATCAATGAAATTGGTCTATAACAAATGTACCTTTGGTATTATATGGCAGATACCATTTTTGCAAAAGGGATAGGGCTTTGTTTCTTCCCCTTTTGCAATCTCATCATGCCGGAGTTTTTTTCAGTTTCTTGCCTATCCATTTGGCACTTGATAGAATCAATACCAACACCAATCCAATCGTGATACCGAAAGTGAGTTCTTTCAAAAGAATCGGAAACTTTGGCCACAAATGGTGAAAATAATCGATGTAATGTACAAATATCCCTCCCGATACCGCTACAAGTGCAATGGTTCCCACTACGGAAAGCATTTTGATGACGTATGGCAATGCTTTGACAAGCAGGTTACCAATTTTGGACCTCCAACTGTTTGATTTAGAATGTCTGATCAGGAAATATCCTGCATCATCCATCCGTACAATCATGGCGACCAGACCATACACACCGATAGTAGCCAAAATAGCCACAAAGCTGACTGTTAGGACCTGAATGACAAGATCTTTTTCCAGAACCGTTCCCAAGGCAATAATTACAATCTCTATGGAAAGGATAAAATCGGTGGTGATGGCGGCCTTAATCTTCTTTTTCTCTGAATCCTCTTCGATATTATGATCAGTTTCTTGATGGATGTGATGACCTTTATTCCTGTGAAAAAAATATTCTATTATTTTTTCAGCACCCTCATATGCCAGGTAGCAACCACCCGCAATCAGAATGTACTTGATAACTACCGGGAAAAAAAAGTTGAAAGCAAGTGCAATGGGCACAATAATCAACTTATTGATAAATGAGCCTTTTGTAATAGCCAGAAGCACCGGAATCTCTCTCGATGAAACAAATCCTGTTGCCTTTTCCGCATTGACTGCCAGATCATCACCAAGGATACCGGCTGTTTTCTGTGTTGCGACCTTGCTTGCCAAAGCGACATCATCCATCAATGCGGCGATATCGTCTAATACTGCAAAAATACCTGATGCCATAATTTAGATTAACACTGGGCGAAGATAAATATTTGAAAAATTGTATTTATAAAAAAATATACAGTCATTACTTTCACTGCCTTTCCACAATTCATTCGCAGATCGATAGGTTATTTATACAATAAAAATGACAGGATTGTGCAATCTGATTTTATTGGTCGGATCAGATATGTCTTCCTTTGTTTCTGAATACCCAAATACTGTAAACCAGAAAAAATGGAAATAGTATGGAACTTACGATGGCCCCGACTCCAAATAAGACCATTTCATTCTTCAGGTAGATATCGATAGGGATTTGTAGTTTATCCGGCAGGTGCCCAAAAAATGGTTGTGTGCCGTGATTGTCAATATATGTTCTGAAATTATTGAATTGATCAAGCAGCAAAAACGAAAATGGAAAGGCTGTAGCCAAAAAAAATAGCTTGACACCAACATGTAAGGTCAATATGGAAGTAGAAACAAAAAACATGAATCTTGCATAGGTAAACAGGGCAAAAACAAAGATGAAATTGTCCAGGTAGAACGGAAACTCACGAGCATGGGCATAGATAGGAATCATGACAATCAAAGCCAAAATAGCTACTCCGGCTATCCAAAGCATTTCGAGGAGGATTATCCTTGTTGTTTTTACACCCACTGTTGTCTGTTTTCCATCTGCAAAAGTATCTTTATTTTGTCATTTGGGCAAAAAGTTCGTTGATGCGCTATTTCCTTATGCCTGAAGCAATTAAAAATGGGCCCTGTCAGGCAACTTTCAGAAGAGTTACTTTATTGAATCAACGAAACCAATTTGTTGTTACTGTTGATTCTTTTGAATGTGATCGCAGTTCTTCTATCCTTCCCAAACTTAGTGTTAATCCTCTTGAGCAGTGATTGCCTGAAGATGCTCCTGACAGAATGGTGCTTTGGATTGGAAGGTCATTATCTCCCGGGTCGTAGGATGCTTGAAAGTAATCGTTTCGGCATGCAAGTAGAGTCTGTCCTTTCTGGTTCCATAAAGGTCATCGCCTTCGATAGGCGCATTCAGCCCAAGGTGATGTGCCGCATGCACCCTCAATTGATGCGTCCTTCCTGTTACCGGATGGAAACGTATGATAGTCTTGCCATCCACAATATTGAGAATCTTGTATGTTGTAAGCGCATTGCGGCCATATTCATGACAGACAACCTGACGCGGCCGATCCTCCAGGTCAACCCTCAACGGCAAATTAATGGAACCCTCATCCGGGAAAATGCCGGAAATATCTTTTTCAAGAATCGCTACGTAAGTTTTGGCGATCGTTTTGCGCAGAAATTGTTTTTGGATGAACCGATATGCGTCAATGTGCAGTGCAATCACCATCAATCCTGATGTCGATTGATCGAGTCGATGTACCATCAAAGGCCCTGTGGCTCCGGGAAAAAGGTTGATAGCTTGGGTATATACGCTCGTATGCACCTTTTTTCCGGGTACAGATAGTAATTCGTGTGGTTTCACAATGATGGCAATATCATTATCGCGGTAGATGACAGATATTTTTTTTGAGGGGTCGGGGTCTGCTTCCATTGGATTGGGATCGATATCCATGCCGGATAGCATGTGTCGCAGGATGGGAGCGCATTTCTGTCTACATGCCGGATAAAAATTTTTGTGAATCCTGACTTCCTGTTCGGTCGAATTTCCCCACCAGAATTCTGCCATAGCTACAGGACGCAGATTGTGCAGAAAGGCGTATTGCAACAACTTGGGAGCCGCACATTCTCCAGCTCCGGAAGGTGGAATCTTACCTTCATCCTTTACAAAGATGTCCAGCAGAGATTTCTTTTCCAGGGCTTGGTTGGAGAATGAATAGTTTTCAAAGAGTCTTCTTTGTAGGGCAGCAGATTTTGCTTTTCGTTCCTCTTTGATGGCCTGGATGTCGCGCTCAAAATAAAGAATAGCCTCCTCTGCCTTTTCTATTTCTTCCTTCCAAAATCGTTGCCTTCGCTTCAGGTGGATTTGCTCCATCTTGCTTTCATGGCTCAACTTTTCCTCCAAAATAGCCGCGTCTGCCCCGATAGAAGCATCTCGAATTGCCTTGCGCTGGTTTTTATTAACCTTTATATTTTTCTTGATTTCTCTGATATCCTCATCCGATCCGGCCTTTATTTTTTGCAGTGAATCTAACATTCCCTGATAGTTAGAGCTGTGCTCCATTTGATCAATACTTCGGTTGAGACTATTGAGCTCAGTTTCTCCCTGGGTATAGAATCCTCCTTCAGTAAGCATGTCAAAGACCGGCGGAACGAAGTAATCGTGTTGGTTGGTGCCTGCCAGCTTCCCGGATACTGCAGCTAAAAAACCCAATGTTCCATTCTCGGCTTTTACGATCAGCACACCAAACATTTTACCCGGGGCACCGTTGACTGATTCGCTATTCAACCCAAAGTAATTTGCCCAATCTTCCCGGGTCTCAAGATAATGCTGCAATTGGTCGGCAGCCAATACGGCCAATGGGTGCGGCTCGTAATAAAAAGGAAAGGTAAATCGATCCGGCATTGAAATACCTTCAGTCGACTGATTAAAATGGTGGAAAAATTTAGGAAATCCTGACATAATTCAATTCGGCCGGCAAAGTTATTTGAAATATCGTTATTATTTACCTCTATTGGGCACCGATCCTTCTATTGGCCGGCAATTTCTTGCAATAATCAATACCTTGTAAACAGTGTAAAATGATTTCCCTTTACCAGTTTTCAACATGCGGATTGTGTTTTTATCCGTCGATTTATTATTTGCTAAAAATATTTAATTTGTAATAATCAGATTGACATAATTATACATATTATATAATTTTTTACACATTATTGTCGGTAGTTTGATCAAATATTGGTTAAGGTCCCACCGTAATATTTTCTTATTTGACCTTGACATGTATTTAATTTCAATACATACCCAAGGTCAACCAGCGATACTTCCGCACATCTAACTGAATCTGAGCTATCAGGCAGGCTCAGGGCCATCAATGAGCCACACTTTTTGGTTGATCAAGTCTCTTTACAATCCCGGGAGCTTAAAGAATTATACAGCTTAGCCCAAACACATTCTGACCGGGATTCCCCAATGAATCATCTCTTATCAAAGTCAGTTATATAATTTGATTTGCCGATTAATGTACACGCATTCAGGTTTTTTCAAAAGACTTCATTTTTTTAGAAAACTATGCGCAGAATCATAAATTGTATTTGATTACTTCACGAAATTTACTCATCATAATAATTTTGAAATGAATACGAATAAATTGGTATCCGAAGTAATGACCAGCAACGTAATGACTGCTGACAGGAGAGATAGTTTGCGTCATGTAAATTCACTCATGAAGGAGAAACATATACGCCATTTGCCGGTAGTTGACAATGGAAAATTGGTAGGCATCGTCAGCAATACCGACATCATGCGCCTGAGTTTCGGTGATCTGTATGAAGGAGAGACCGGGGCGGATGAGGCCATGTTCGATATGCTCACTCTTGATCAGGTGATGGTTCATAGGCCGGTCAGTGTTCGTCATGATGAATTTGTCGAAGATGTGGCTCTCAAGCTTGCTTCTGCTGAATATCATGCTTTTCCGGTTATAGATGGGGACAAGGTGGTGGGCATTATCACCACGACGGATGTTATCAAATACCTGCTCAACAGGGGTGAATAGTTGGGAATGGAAGGGATTGCTTCAATAACAGGAAGGTTGGATCCATAATCTTCATTTGTTGAAGTCGGAATCCTTGATTCTGATTTGCAGCAATATGTTGACATCATCTGCTAATCTATGATGATAACGCATAATATCCTATGCGTTCATCTTCCATCCTGTATATTTGTATCTATAATAGACTGTACATGTTGACACTTGCCTGGATTGGTGTTAGTCAGGGTTTTTTTGCGGCTATCCTCATGGTGGCTAAACAGAAGAATTCCGTATCGGATAAGATTTTATCCGCCTGGTTATTTCTTTTCGGACTGGACTTTCTAAGTTGTGCTCTGGATTATATGATTTTTGGTAAGCCTTTACTGACAAGCTCCTTTCTCCTGTTCAATCCGGCTTTGTATCTGTACGTCAAATCTTTGGTATTGCCTCGGTTCAGACTTAGATGGACCCAATTACTCCATCTTTTGCCCTACATCATCTTTAAGGTGTTGGCGTATGTTTACCGGGAACCCTTTACGATGGAAGGCTATTTTGAACGGGATGGCCATTTGGTTTACAGGCTTATATTCGGTGCGTCAACTATCGTTTCCTGGTTGGTATATAATTCCCTTACACTCAAGTATGTACATCTGTATCGGGTGAAATTATTCCATGAACAATCCAACATTGAAAAAAGCAACAACCTAACCTGGGTTTTGACGGTTGCTGTATTTTATGTCAGTTATTGCATCATTGCCTTTATGATGGCTGTTGCTGCCTATATAGGTTGGTTTGGACCGCTAAGCCCACATATTTACAACTATTTTGTTCTATTATTTGCAATCTACATCCTGAGTTTTTACGGTCTTTACCAGCAGGAGTTGCCGGAGCATCTCCTCATAGAGGAGTCGGTGCCCGTGGCTTATAAAAACTCTTCGTTAAGCCCTGAAGCCAAGGAAGATATCAGGAAGCGCATTGAAAAATTTATGATCGGGCAAAAGCCATATCTTAATCCCGGGCTGAATATGGATATGCTTTCTGAAGCGTTGAATATACCTAAATACCAATTGACTGAAGTATTGAATACAGTTATTGGGAGCAATTTTTTTCAATATGTCAACAAATTCAGGGTCGAAGCCGTGAAGGATATGCTTTTAGATCCGACCAATCATTTTTCCATTGAAGCGATCGGCTTTGAATGCGGATTTGCCAGTAAATCCTCTTTTTATTCCGTTTTTAAAAACATGACCGGCAAAACTCCGATTGCCTTTAGGGAATCTGTGGTTTCCTAGTCTGAATTTTGCAATCAGGACATAAACATGTAGTCCAATCTTTAAAACCTGGACTATTTTGCTCAATTTTCTCCGTTATCATTGCAAAAATGATTTCAAATGAATACAAAACATGTTTTAGTCACAGGTGCATCAGGTACGGTTGGAAGAGAGGTTGTAAAGATATTGGCGGACCAAAGTGATTTTCGGATTACAGTCTTTGATATAGCGAACCAACAATCTGAGCCTTTTTTCAACTCATTCGGCGAACGCATTCAGTTCATCCCCGGCAATATAAGCGATGTGGCAGATGTGTCAAGAATTCCGGAAGATCTGGATGCTGTCATACATCTGGCTGCCATCATACCACCATTGGCAGATGAAGATCCCGGACTTGCACGAAAAGTCAATGTCGAAGGGACCGGTTTGTTGATTGATCATATAGAAAGAACATCACCCGGAGCTTTCTTTCTATATAGTTCATCTGTTTCGGTATATGGTGACCGTGTTGAAAATCCGGATATCAGAGTTACGGATGACCTGAAGATATCGGAAGGGGATGAATATGGTCAAACCAAACTGGAAGCGGAATCTATTATCCAATCAAGTAATCTTAGTTGGTCAGTATTTCGATTGGCAGCTATTATGGGCAATCATAAGATTTCTCGACTGATGTTTCATATGCCTCTGGAAACAAGCCTGGAGATATGTACACCTGAAGATACGGCCAGAGCATTCGTACATGCCTTATCCGCACAGGATCGATTAGAATACCGGATTTTCAATCTCGGAGGCGGAAAACAATGCAGATCGTCTTATCGTGAATTTTTGGAGCGTTCCTTCAATATTTTCGGATTGGGTCGACTGGATTTTCCAAAACAGGCTTTTGCGCTTCACAACTATCATTGTGGCAATATGGCAGATGGTGACGAGCTGGAAGAAATCCTTCATTTTCGACGGGATACAATGGATTCTTATTTCCGGAAGACAGCAAATTCAGTTTCTCCCTTGAAAAGATGGTTTACCATGCTATTCCGGCCGATCATTAAATGGTTCCTTCTTCGTCAGTCAGAGCCTTATCGGGCTTATCGAAAGGGTGATGTCAGGATGATGTCCCAGTTCTTTCCTTTGCTGCCGGAATTTAATCTAAAGGCTGTTGAAAGGTAAATCATCACCCGAACAGGATTTTGTTTTTTAGTTTTTTTAAGTTTATTCTCCGGATTTCATTAATTTAATGGAATCCGGATTTTTTATACTATTTATTCTTTGATTGAGGGCGTTTTATTGCGTTTTTTGCAGTAAATTTGAAATTAAATTATTTGATAATGGATAGAGCGGAATTGGATGCACAATCTGTTTTTTACGAAAAACAAAGTTTCCGGCAATGGTGGATTTGGTTGATTCTTCTGGGTGTCGATGGTATTTTTGTCGTTGGTGCGATTCTCCAATTATTCATGGGCAGGCAGTTTGGTGACAACCCTATGCCTGATTTTGTATTGATTCTTGTGTGTGGCGTTATATTATTTTCGAGTTTTCTTTTTTATTCCATCCATTTGGAGACGAGGATTTGCTGGGATGGAATCTATGTGAGATTTTTTCCATTCCATTTTAAATACAAGATTTTCTATTGGGATACCATCAAGAAGTGTTATGTTCGAGAATATGCGCCTGTCAAAGAATATGGAGGATGGGGGATCCGAAACAGTTTGAACGGACGGAAAAAAGCCTACAACATCTCCGGTAATCAAGGAATTCAACTGGAGTTTACAGATGGTAAAAATTTGCTCATAGGAACTCAGAAGGTTGATGAAGTCATAAATACGCTCAAATATCTTAAGCGTTGGAAAGCATAAATTGGCGCTATGACTGGTCTTTTAAAAAAGTATAATTTTGCCTAAAATATTCCGGAATGTTCAGGACTTTTCTGTTTACTATGTTTCTTTTTCTTTCCGGTTTCTGCCTCTGTCAGCAAAAAACGATTGAGCCGGATTGTGGTCTTAAGGTATCCTATTATAACCTATCTCACCGGATTGCCTTTCAGCCGCATAAATTGATTGTCCCTGCCGGTTTGATCGTTACCGGGACTGCCCTCAATTTTAAGCCTATCAAAAGCGTTAAGAGCAATATCGTAAGTGTACGCAACGAATATCTGCCGGGTTTTCGCATTTATGTGGACGACTATCTTCAGTTTGCTCCTATTGTGGCAGCATATGGCATGGACCTTTTGGGAGTGCCATCAAAGAATGACTTTATCAACCGTAGCGTTATTCTTTTGAAAGGCGAACTGGCAATGGCCGGTATCACAACACTGATCAAATATACAACCCAATATAACCGCCCCGACCACTCCAACAGACATTCATTTCCTTGGGACATACTGCTCAAGCATTTGCCGCTGCCACCTTCCTTAGTGAAGAGTATAAGGACCGCCTGCCATGGATTCCGTATATCAGCTACGGTGTAGCATCTTCAGTTGGCATCCTCCGAATGGCCAACAACAAGCATTATCTCAGTGATGTACTTGCCGGGGCCGGTATTGGCATCCTGACAATGAAAGTTGCCTACTGGACACATAAATATAAGTGGAATAACAAGAAGAAAGAAAAATATTCGGAGTTTTGACAGGATTGTCCCTGAAGGAAAGTTATCTATTTCAAAAATGAACGAGGGGCTTGGGCAAAATGTGATCTGTTTAGTAAAGATGCTGACCTTAGCAAGTGCCACAAGCGGAACTCACAACATCACCGGGACGATGATGATCCTCAGATAATTTCATGAGTAGTATTTCCCGGTAATCAATCCCGAATCGCGGGCTCCCAAAGCGTGAAAACGCGTGAAAGGTTGAAGCCGAACCGGAATTCAAACTTGTCCCACCTGTTTATGGTCTCTGTGATAAATGCATTTTCATTCATCCCTTGGCTGTTGGTAAAATGCAGCTGAAATACATGCCCGCCGGTCTCGATATCAAGCCCTACAGAAAGCGAATTTAACTTGTCAGGAGCAAGCTGACCCGGTAAAACATAGATATATTCTGCGTTGATACTCATCCTCCGCGTCAGTTTTTGTCTGGCACCCACGCCTATGGCAAATACATCATTCTTTTCTTCTGCGGTACGTACGAGATTCCGATGGACAAGGGTCGGTGTTACCTGCAAACTAAAATTCTCTGAAAATTTCCTCGCAATTAACAGCCCAAAATCATAATAAACCCTGTACCAGAATGTGTTGCCGGGATCAGGATCAAGCGATCGTGAGGTTTTGATTACTGTTCCTGCAGCAAATGAAACGGAAACAGGCATATTTTTACTGCCCGTGCTTTGCTTTAATATTTTGTATTTCACAAACCCATTATAAGCCTTGTCCAGGGATGTACGACCAACACCGATTGCCAGCCTGTCTGTCAGGCCAAGATCAAAATTCAAGTGCATCTGAGCGGCATCCAATCCAAATATATCATAAAGCCCCTGGTTGATGAGCCCAAACCGATGGCTTATCTTCACATCCAACACACCGGCAGCTGTATTTTCTATGGAATGAAGGTTGATAATTCGGTTGGTCTTAAAGGTAGCATACGTATAATCGACATCCTGTGCCGAACCATCGAGCATTGCAATAAGACTGCTGTCGGATTGGCTATAAGATTTGACTGAAATGAGGAGAGCGACAACCAATAGACTAGCGTATAGTTTGTTCCGCATTAGAGATTTTTAATGATGAAAAAATATTGAAATCAGGCGCAGAATCCTAAGCTTCGCAGGTCATTAAACTTTTTTCAACTTACAATCGATCATTACATCCACTTCCTGTGCCACCTTATCCTTGACGATAGCCGGAATCTGTATGTTGTAATCAGCCAGCTTCACCCGAATCTTACTTTGCACATTGGCAACTCCTTTGACGATATTGATTGTACCCTGGGTGGCTACATCCTTGGTTACTCCATGCATGGTCAGAACACCTGTAACCATCACCTTATAAGCTCCATCTTTTGTGAAGTCGATATCTTTAAGGTTGGTGATCCGGCCGGAAAATGTGGATTTGGGATATTTGCCGGATTCCATGTAATTTTCGTTGAAATGCTCCTGCATCAATGCTTTTTTAAACTGGAAGGACTTGATCAATACGATGAATTCCACCTTTCCGGTTGAGGCGTCAATGGCTGCACTTACTTTGTTGTTGACCGCTTCATTTTTTTCCAG
>Ga0116143_10005190_pt1 | contig 11900 bp, 11 predicted proteins | sample AD_UKC034_MetaG_FD_89745 | JGI IMG/M metagenome (GOLD analysis project Ga0116143, IMG submission 89745) | Active sludge microbial communities of municipal wastewater-treating anaerobic digesters from USA - AD_UKC034_MetaG | ecosystem: Engineered > Bioreactor > Anaerobic > Digestate | place: USA...
AGGGCGGTGCGCCTCACGGCGGAGCTGGACCCGTTCCTGGCGGGGGGCGCCGCGAGGCTGAAGGAGCAGGTGCCGCGGTTGAAGGCGTTCCTGGATGGGCCGGGTGGCATCTTTTCCCTCAACCGTCATCTCGCCGGGCTTCACGGCGGGGGAGGCTCTGACCCCCTCACGAATTTCGTTAATGCGCTGATGGTTTCCGGCATGAAACCTGAACGGCTCTCTGTTTTTTCTTATCTTTTGACCCGGCGCAGGTGTATTAATAGTGAGCGCTTCGGTAGTATCGCGCGCCTGCTATCCGCGAACATCGATGCGGGAGACCAGCTTCACGACATCCCGGCCGATGAACAGCAGCTTGGAGAATGGGTGCGCGATTTCATCCGTGACGTGGGCGACTGCCTGGACGATGAGAGCAATCGCCGGCAGTTCCGTGAGTTCATGGAGTCGCTGTCGGGGAGCCGTGATGCAGATTATGTCGCGCCGAGGGAGTATTCGGTCCCGTTTTTCGACGGCGAGCGTTTCACGGAGCTCAAGGTGCTGGAGGAGGGCGCTTTTATCGTGTGCGCGGCGGAGTTTTCCAGGCTGGGGCCCGTGGAGGTGGTGGGGAGCGACGCCGGGGGCCATATCAGCCTCTCAATCTTCTGCGAAAACGATAAAAGTGTTGAAATTCTCAAACAGGATTTGCATGATTTGCAAATGTCGCTGAAAGACGCCCGCGGGGGCGTGGATGTGCGCGTCAGGGGCATGGCGGAGGCCCGAAAGCTGGCATGTGACGCCGTCCGGGCGCTCCTGGACGAGGCGTCGCGCGAGTACCGGGCGTGAGGCGGAATGAAGTCCGGTGAAAGAAAGGCGGTTGCGCTGGAGTACTCCGGAGGCGAGGGCGCCCCGGCCATCGTGGCCATGGCGCGCGGAATTCTGGTGGAAAAGCTCCTGGAACTGGCCGAAGAGTACAATATACCCGTGTATCGCGACGCCGACCTGGCGGAAGCCCTGGACGCCATGAACGTGGGCGACGAGGTCCCGGAGGACCTGTTCCGTGCCGTCGCGGAGGTATTCGCCTACTGCTACCGGGTGAACGCCCGTTTCAGGGATAAGATGGTCTTTTAAAGAGATACGAATGGCGGAAATGAGGAAAATCAGCGTCGAGGAACTGAAGCCGGGCATGCGCTTTGACAGGCCGGTCTATATCGACAGCAACAACATCCTGGTGGACGCGAACGTCTCCATCAAGGAGAGCGATATCAAGAAACTCATGACCTGGGGTGTCAGCCAGATAGAGACGACCGGGAGCGTCATATCCACCGACGACGATATCAAACTCGAGGGGAAGATAGGCGCCCAGCATTCCGTCGACGTGCGCGGCATCGTCAACGACTACAACACGCTGCTGAAAAAACGGAGGGACCTTCTCGACGTCCATAAGCGCGCCTGTATCGAGGTGGAGAAGATCCACACGCTCATCAAGGGCAACGAGAAGTTCGGCCTCGAGGGAATATCCGTGGTGCTGAACGACATCATCAGGCTGATGGGCGAGAGCGGGAATATCTTCATCTTCCTCTACGGGCTGGACGAGGGGAAGAACTACCTGGTGGTCCACTCGGTGAACGTGACCTTCTACGCGCTCCTTATCGGTATCGCCCTGAAATATCCCCCGGAGAAGCTGAAGGAGCTGGGACTGGGAACGCTCCTTATCGACGCGGGTATGCTGAAGATACCGCCCTATATCATCCACAAGCAGTCAAACCTGACGGACCAGGAGTTCAATCTCATCAAGACGCACCCGCTCCACGGCTACCGCGCCCTGAAGCAGCAGGGCAATGTCCCGGAGAAGGTCGCCATGGTGAGCCTGCAGCACCACGAGTCCTACGACGGCCGCGGCTATCCCCGGGGACTCAAGGGCCACCAGATCGACGAGTACGCGAAGATCGCCGCTATCGCCGACAGCTACGAGGCGCAGATCACCAACCGGAGCTACCGGAAGCGCCAGTTCTTCTATCACGCCATGCGGAACCTTCTCTCCAGCGGTGTGAACCGATTCGATCCGGTGATCCTCAAGGTATTCCTCTCCCGCATGTCGGTGTATCCCATCGGCTCCATGGTGGGGCTCAACGACGGGAGCGTGGGCATCGTGGTGGGCTCCATGCCGCAGAAGCCGCTGCGCCCCATGGTCAAGCTGGTGTTCGACCGCGAGGGGAACCGCGTGAAGGAAACGAGGATGGTGAACCTCCTGGAGGAAATCTCCCTCTACATCGTGAAGGCCCTCGAGGAGGAGGAAGCGGGCGTGAACTTCCTCGAAGTGCTGTAACGCATTCCCATGTTCAACGCGAAAGAATTCGGCGCCGCAGGCGAGGACATCGCCGCGAAATTCCTCGAGGAAAAGGGATTCTCCATCCTGGACCGCAACTACCGGCTTGGGAGGCTGGGGGAGATAGATATCATCGCCCGGAGCGGGGAACTGGTCGCTTTCGTGGAAGTGAAAAGGCGCAGTTCCGCAGTCTATGGAGGCCCGCTCTATTCGATAAGTCCCACAAAGAAGCGCAGGTTGCGACGCATCGCGGAAGGATATCTCGCCTCGCGTCCCGGGCTCAATCGAAGCAGTATTTTGTTCAGATTTGATCTTTTGTCGATAGAAAATGGATCAATTCAGTGGGTCCAGGACATCCTCCGCTGAGTTTCCCTACGGGGGGCTTTCAAGGGGCTCTGACCCCCTCACTCGTGTGTAGCACCTGAAATATCCAGCTCCGTGTATCCCCTGCCCTTATCGTCCCCCTTGAAGTAACGGGTAAGAAAATGCGGATTTATGCGTAAAGATTCGTTAAGTGAATCCCCCGTTCGACCGAACTATTAATAGGGTCGCGCATACCCGCCCATGGAGGGGCGGTGGGCCTTAAAAGGGGTACTATCATGAAGCATCTCATGAACAAGGATGATCGTGAGATACAACAGCGTAAAATCGGAAGGGACAAGCTCACGATCGATGAGTACAAGAAGCGCATGTCCGACAGGGATTATGTCGACCATGCCATCCAGAAGATAGCCACTGATTTATCGCACTATCTCACGCGCTGAAAAGAACGCACTTCAAAATGCAGCCGGCCCGGAATGGCCGGCTGTGCTGGTATGGTGGGTACATGCTGGAAAGCAAGGAATCGTATTTTAGGCTGAAGGAGAACAGGGGGCTCCTGCGGCTCTTCTATTTCCTGCTCGGCGCGGTGTGCGTCGGCCTGGCCTATATCTACCGCTTCTACTTCTGGCCGTTCCTCTTCGCCCTCATCATCTACATGGCGCTCAGGCCGGTTCAGGAGTTTTTCCTGCGCTACATCCGCTCGCGCTTCCTCACGAGCGTCCTGATGATATTCCTCCTTTTCATGATGGTGCTGATACCGGCGTTCCTGCTCCTCCTCTCCCTGGCGGACCAGGCCATCGATTTCTACACCTACACGCGGAGCCAGCTCACCCAGCCCGGGGTAGCCGCGTGGATCGCCGGAAATGATTTCGCCCAGTGGCTCTACCAGCAGTTCAACCTGAACAAGGGGGAGATCATCACCAAGGTGCTGGCGGTCCTGGAGCAGGCGTCTATGGCGATCTTCACCAATGTCACCGGGGTCCTCACTTTCTCCATAAACTTCGCGCTGAACTTCATCTTCATGCTGCTGATGCTCTTCTTTCTCTTCAAGGACGCCTACAGGCTGGAGGATGCCTTCTACCGGATACTTCCATTTCCCGACGACATAGAGCGCGATGTCGTAGGGCGGCTGAAGGAAGTGGTGAAAATGCTCCTTGCCGGGAATTTGTTCATCATGTGCCTCCAGGGGCTCATGGTGGGGCTGGGAATTTTCATCGGCGGCCTCGGAGGGGGCTTGCTCTGGGGGAGCATCGCCGCGGTCCTCTCGCTCATTCCGGTGATAGGGACCACGCTCATCTGGCTCCCGGCGTCGCTGGTGCTGGTGCTTATGGGGCACTACTTCTCGGCGGCCTTCGTGGCGGTCTGGTGCCTGGGGTGGTACCTGGTCCTGGAAAATATTTTAAAGCCGGCGCTGTTCGGCAAGAAGCTCAATTTTCACCCGCTGATCTTTTTCTTCCTGCTGCTGGGCAGCATCAAGGCATTCGGCCTGGCCGGGGTGATAGTCGGCCCCGTGCTCCTCACCCTCTTCTTCTCGCTCTGGGAGATCTACAAGCTCCTGAGCGGGTACGACGCGCAAGGATAAATTGCGAATTATCGTGTGATGGGCGGAAGAGAACAGGCATGCCTGTTCTCTTCGTGTTTTGATCACCGGTGATCTATCTGTCTTTGGCGGGACTCTTCTTTCCCGGCGGCACCGGGTTTTCGAGGCTGGCTTCGTACACGGTGAAGCGGTCCTTGCCGAGCCGCTTGCTCTGGTAGAGCGCCACGTCGGCCTTGTGGATGAGTTCCTCCGCCGTGGTGGCGTGCACGGGAAACGAGGAAACGCCTATGGAGATGGTAACCGGGTCCGTCACCGGCTCGAACCGCGCAGACGACACCGCGCGGAGGATCCTTTCCGCGAGGCGCGAGGCGCTGTCAATCTTCGCAGACGGCAGAATGATGGAGAACTCCTCGCCGCCGTAGCGCGCGATCACGTCGTACTCACGGCAGTTTGCCGTGAGTATGCCGGCGATCCCCTTGAGAACGGCGTTTCCCGCCTGGTGACCGTGGACATCGTTCACCAGCTTGAAGTTGTCTATATCGAGCATCAAAAGCGAGAAAAGCTCCCCGGTCCTGAGGCACTTCGCAATTTTCCGGGTGAGCGTGTCGTGGAAATACTTGAAGTTGAAGAGCCCCGTGAGCCCGTCGGTGAGCGACTGGGTGCGGTAGACGTCGCGCTCCCGCGCGGCCTTGATGAGCTCCTTGCGCTCCACGGCCTTGTCGATGACGATGGTCATGTGGTCGAAGTTGATGGGCTTCGGGATGTAGTCGAGCGCCCCCGCCTTCATGCACTCCACCGCCGACTCGATGGAGCTGTAGCCGGTGATGATGATGACGTCGGTATCGGCGCTGATGGCCTTCGCCTCCCGGAGGATTTCCATGCCGTTCACGTCGGGGAGGCGGATGTCGGTGATGATGATGTCGAAGCCGTTTTTCCTGATCTTTTCCAGGGCCTCCGTGCCCGATCCCACGGTATGGACCTGGTGGCCGTGCGTTTCCACGACTTTCTTGATGATGGTGCATACCTGTTCGTCGTCGTCGATGACCAGGATGTGGCCGGGGAGTTTCTGTTCTTCGGAGTTCATGTGATCGACCTGATAGGTAGCGCTACCACCCGCCGGCAGATATTTCAACAGAAAAACAGTGTGCATTAAGATTTATTATGTCACATGTATCCTTACTGAACATCCTTTTAAATTTGGAGACTTGATGGGTATCTCACTTAGAAACGGATGCGAGGATAATTTTTTTTACATTTTTTGTCATTAACTTGAATATACTAAAATTAGAATAAATAGTGGCGATATATTAACCGAAAGTAAAATAAATAGGTATTCCGGCATGAAAGATGAGAAAATGATCACATGCTGACCATAAATACAAAAAACAACTAACTAAAATTGTGAGACTTGCTAATAATATGATATAGGGGTAACCAGTGATGAATGCATACAGGATGTCTGGTTAACCTGTTCCCGATCTGATTCGTTATGAATATTTGAATAACATTATTTGCAGGAGATAGCGTATGAGATGGAACGCCATTACAATTTCATTGTTCCTCCTTTTCGTGAACGGTATTACACTCGCTGACGTCATTTCGCTGAAGAACGGCGAAGTGTACCTGGGCAAGGCGAATGTTGTTGATTCGAACACTATCAGCATTGAAAGCTTTGGGAGCACGAACAACGTCCGGCAGACAGACCTCCTGAAGATAGAGCCGCAGTTGCAGACGGTCGCCGACATCCGGTACGAGGTGCTGCTCGCCGATGATTCTGTCCTCAAAGGTAAGCTCAAGAATTTCGACGATGAGATCGGCTTGTTCCTGGAAACGACTTTTGGCGCGATTACCATCCCGACGCGTGGGATAAAGAGAATATACGATGTGCAGCAGCGCGACCGCTATTACGGCAAATCATACCTTGCCGGGCTGACGGGCGGATACTACCTGCCTACCGGCAACTTCAAATCGAATTTTGGGAACGGGTATCTCGCTTCGGCATTCGCCGAGACTGCCCTGAAGTCGGTGAGGGGCCTTTCCATTGGCGGAGATTTTTTGTTCATGCCGATGGATTACACGACGAGCTCCGACGTTTCCTACATGTCGTACGCGCTGTTCGCGCACGCGTCGTACCGTTATCTTGATTTACGCAGCGGAACCCTGCCGGTAATCAACAGGCTCGTTCCGTACGCGAAACTGGGCATCGGGCTGGTGTATATTTCCGTCGAGGACAACAGGGCCACCGCGCCGATCGATGTAAGGAGCGAGGCAAACCCATTGATGCTCGGAAGTATCGGGACTGACGTTCTGATTTCCCGGGAAGTCAGCATCCGAATAGAGACCGGCATTCTGTCGATAGTTCAGTCGAAACTTTACAACGCGTTTATGATAGGCGGCGGCGTTGTGTACGCTTTCACGCTGTGAGGGATAAAGTAATATTCATTATAGGGGTACGATCATGAAATCAATTTTACAGATATTTATTATTGTTCTTATGCTTACATTGCTGTCTTGCAATGGGTCCATTCTCGAGGATCTCCCGGAATCCCAATCTACGGGCATGAGTGTCGAAGAGAGGGGAATCTGGATCGTGGGAGGAATATCATCAGGCGCAATCACGTCCACGGTTTCACAGATTGATATTTATGATCCGGTACAGGCAACCTGGTATCCCGCGAAAACCACATTGCCAATTCCGGTGAGTTTTGCCGGAGTCGCCGGTATTAACGGAAAAATCTATGTCATAGGAGGTTTCGATAGTACCGGTACCGTGGTTAATGCAGTCCAGATATATGATGTGACCACAAACACGTGGAGCAGTGGTTCTGGCATGACTGGCGCACGGGCGAATATTTATGCCACTGTTATTGATGAACGCATTTACATACTGGGGGGCACAACAGCCAATGCAAATATTGCCTGGGCTGGTTCTTCAACAACATATGAATATACACCGGCAACCGATTCATGGAATTCAAAAGTAGCTTTTGCGGGGAATCATTCAAACAGGCTTACATATGCATATGATGATGTGGTGTATAATCTTGGAGGGAAATCCGCCACGTCAACGTTAGTGTCGACTCATGACGGGGTAGTTGTAACAGCAAATCTTCTGACTACCGGAGTTACGGAAGTTGCGTTGAGCGCCACCAGGGTTGGCATGGCAGGCGCTTTGTATGTTCCGGAAAGTGGACCAGCGACCATGATAATTATTGGCGGCTTTTCCGCACTTACGAATACCGGATGTTACGCTTTTAATGCCGCATCTGCCGGGACGGCCCTGACAACTGTGCAGATGCTCAGGTATCCTTTTGCTGCTACTTCAACATGGCTTACCGCGACGATATTGCCCGCAAATGTGGGTTTCGGCGCAGCGGCCATATATGAGACAACTCTCTATTATTTTGGCGGAACCGGGTATCCCGCAGCGCCAACATCGATAGCGTATTCTTATAATTTAACTAGTGGAATTGCAGGGTCCTGGACAATCTTGGAATCAATGCCGATCAGCAGGATTGGACATGCTGCAGTAACAGCATATTAACGAGGTTGTGATAATCATGCAATTCCTGGCGCTTTATTTACATGGTGTTCAAGTAATGTATGGCGCTGGATTATGCACGGTCTCATCGGGTTTATTACATTCAAATCATTTTGGTTGCGAAGCAAAATCATTAACAATCAATGAAACCATTGGATAACATAACCATGAAACTGAAACATATCATCCCGATACTGGTCCTCCTCTTCGGATCGGTCGCCATCCTCGCCCAGCAGGGGGAAAGCATCAACGACCTCGTGAAGCTGGGCCAGGTCAACTACGAGAGGGGCAATCAGAAGACCGCATACGACTTCTTCAAGAAGGCGATGAAGGTGGACCCGAACAATCCCGGAGCCATGAACTGGTTCTGGAAGATGAAGTCCGAACATGACGTGAAGAACCTCTCCGATAAAACAATGCCTGTGACCAGTCTTGCAATGCTTGAGCAGGAGGCGAAGGCGGCCGATGAGAAGGCGGCGCTTGAGAAAGCACAGGCCGCGGAGGAAAAGGCACGGGCCGAAGCGGCAAAAGCCGAGTCCGTGAAGAAGGAACAGGAATTACAGACGCGGAAAGAGGAAAAGGAACGAGTAGTCATCGTGGAGAAAATCCGCGAGGTGCCGCGCATCGTGCGGACCGGGAATCCGGAGATGGAGCGGGCCTTGATGGAGAAGATCAGCGGGCTCAACCAGCAGGTCGTTTCACTGAGGAGCGAGCTTGAGAAAAAAAGCGAGCGCGATACGGCGCCCCTTCGCGAAAGCGAAAGCGGGAGGGAAAGAAGGGCATGGTTGTCAAATGGAAACTATCTCCCCGTTATTCTCTTTTTCCTGTCGCTGCTTCTGTTTCTCTTCGTTGTAGCCGGCATCATCTGGTCACGGCGACGCAACCGGCGAATCCCGGCGCCTCCTCCGGTCACGAACGCGGTTTCCGCACCCGCGACAGCGCAAACTGTGCCTGAATTCGACAACCGCGCGATGGTGCTGGAGCTCGCGCGGAAGTTCATGAACAGCCCCGACAAGGACCTCAGCGTGGTGGCGCCGCTATTATCACACCTTATCAAGAGCGACGGCAGGGCGCACCAGGAAGAGATGCTCAAGACGCTGCCGTACCTCGACGGAAAGATCGTGGGTGCGCATGGCGATGCCGGCGTGAACAGCAGCCTCGAGGTGTTTGCCAACAGCTTCCTTTTTCTCATGGAGAAGAAACTGAAGCGCGGCAACGAGGCGTTGAAGGTGAAAACGCTCTGCAGCGAGATCGGCCTGCGGCTTGGGCTATCACAGGACGAAATCCAGGAACTGCGGCTGGCCGCGCTGCTCCGCGACACCGGGTTTCTCGTGGTGCCCCAGAATCTCTTGCTTAAGAAAGGCCCCCTGACGTCGCGCGAGGAGCACGAGGTGCGCAAGCACGTGGTGTACTCCGCAAAGATTGCGCAGTTCATGTCGCTTCCGGAACGCGTAATCAACGTGATACGTTATCACCAGGAGCGGCACGACGGCTCGGGGTATCCTTTCGGCGCCGCAGGCGAGGAGATTCCGTTCATGGCCAGGATCATCGCACCCTGTGACAGTTATGTGTCGATGACGTCCCTCAGGCCTTACAGGCGATCGCTTACTTCGGAGCAGGCTCTGAAAAAGCTTCGGGTGGAAGCGAAATTATTCGATACGAAAGTGTTCAGTATCTTCGAGGAAGTTGTCCGCAGCAGGCAGTTTCTGAAGGAGAACACTCTGGATTCCGAGATAGCGTAGGAGGATGTGGAGGCCATGCCGAAATTTTATCGCAAGGCCCGTGTGCTCACCGTGAGCGGGGGAAAGGGGGGGACCGGCAAGTCATTCGTCGCGGTGAACCTGGCCGCAGCCATGGCCATGCGGCTGAACTCCACGGGTCCTTCGAAGAAAAAGTCTTTTACCGGAAACCGCGTCCTCCTCTTCGACGCTGATTTCCATCTTTCCAACGATCACCTGTTCCTCGGGGTGAAGCTTTCCCCGTGCTTGGACCGCTTCCTGAAAAACCCGGAGTCCCTGCCGGAATACATCGTGTCCACTGAATATGGGGTGGATCTCATCTCCTTCGGCGGTGACGAGCATAAAATCAATTTCATCGAGAACAATGTCAGCATGGACATCCTTAAGGAGCTCAACAGGCTGGAAATGTTCTACGACTGGATCATAGTGGATACGGGTGCGGGGCTTTCGAAGATGATTATCAAGCAGATACACTTTGCCGACCATTCCCTGCTGGTGACCAACCCCGACGCCACGGCGATGATAGACTGCTACAAGATGATCAAATTCATCACGATTGAAAAACCGGATTTCAAGAATATCGACATCTGTATGAACCGCGTCGGGACTTTCGAGGAGGGATACCTCACCTTTAAAAAATTGCAGGATATCCTCCTGCAGTTCCGGGTCCCGGTGAAGATTTATTACGCGGGCCCCGTCTATTACGACCGCGACATGTTCGCGCGATGCCTCCAGCGCGGTATCCCCGCGGTTCTCACGAACGATAATCCCAACCACATTCGTGAATCGATGAACTACATCTGGGACTTCATCAACAAGAAGAACATTACCAGGAAGATGGAGTCATTTTTCGAGAGGATATTTCTCGGGGAATGACTCAAGTTCTTTTTGCCTACGTCGCTTAAAAAAATAGTGTACTTTTTTCCGGTTCTACTACTATTGGCATGGTGCCGGCGGGGCGAGCCCGTGCCGGCCGCCCTTGCCCGATAATCTTGAACATCACCCAACCGGAGGTCCTTATGGCAGTAGCTGAATGGAGAAAAGACGGGACGGTGGCGGTCCTCACCATGACCAACGGAGAGAACCGGCACAACATGGTGTTTGCCAACGAGATGATGAGGATCATGGAAGAGATACTCGCCGACAAAACGGTCACGGCGCTTGTTCTCACCTCCAGCGATGAAAAGAACTTCAGCCAGGGAATAGACGTCCAGTGGTTGATGGAGCGGATGGCCGCGAAGGACATGCAGGCAATCAAGGACTTCATGTACCGGATGAACGACGTGTTCCGGACTCTCCTGCTCTATCCTATGCCCGTCATCGCGGCCATCAACGGGCACGCCTTCGGCAACGGCGCCATCATATCCTGCGCCTGCGACTTCCGCTTTATGCGCGCGGACCGCGGTTACTTCTGCTTTCCCGAGGTGGACCTGGGCATACCGTTCCTCCCTGGCATGATCGCCTGGGTGCGGAAGGCAATACCCCAGCACGCCTTCCACGAGTGGAAATACACCGGCAGGCGCGTTACGGCGCCGGAGCTCGAGAAGAACCACGTGATCCAGAAAGCCTGCGCAAACCAGGAGGAGCTCATGTCGGATGCCCTGGCTTTCGCGAAGACCTTCGTGAAGAAGCGGGGCATTTTCGGCGAGATGAAGAAGCGCATGCACAAGCATATTGTCGAGATCATGGCGAACGAGGACAAGGAATTCGTGGAGAAACTTTTCCTCTTTGTGCAGGATTGAGAAGGCGCGGATGCGCATCCGCGCCTTCTGGAGATGACCCCCCGGCCCCCTCTCCTTCGAGGATAGGGGGCGTGTAAAGTAGAAAGCTTTTTTCCGGAGAAACCCTCTCCCCTCGGGAGAGGGTGCGCAGAGCGCGGGTGAGGGTTTGAGTCCACAGTATGAAAAAACAATTTTAATCAGGAGATTTACATGAAGACCAGGATCACGGACCTTTTAAAGATCAAGCACCCCATAATCCTCTCCGGGATGAGCTGGATAAGCACGCCCGAGCTGGTTGCGGCCGTGTCAAACGCCGGCGGCTGCGGAATACTCGCCACGGGCGTGCTCAAGCCCGAACAGACGCGCGAGTACATCAGGAAGACGCGCGAGCTTACCAAGAAGCCCTTCGCGGCGAACATCACCTTCTATTTCCCCGGCTCCGAGAAGAACGCGAAGGTCATCATCGAGGAGAAGGTGCCGGTCGTGAACTATTCGCTCGGCAAGGGCGACTGGCTGTGCAAGGAAGTGCACAAGTACGGCGGCGTGGTGATAGCGACCGTGACCACACTGAAGCACGCGCAGGCGGCCCAGCGCGACGGCGCCGACGCCCTCATCGTCACCGGGCACGAGGCGGCGGGCCACGGCGGCGCGGTGACGTCGCTCACGCTGGTGCCCTCCATCGCCGACGCGGTGGACATTCCCGTCATCGCTGCGGGCGGTTTCGCCGACGGGCGCG
>Ga0116143_10005191_pt1 | contig 11896 bp, 9 predicted proteins | sample AD_UKC034_MetaG_FD_89745 | JGI IMG/M metagenome (GOLD analysis project Ga0116143, IMG submission 89745) | Active sludge microbial communities of municipal wastewater-treating anaerobic digesters from USA - AD_UKC034_MetaG | ecosystem: Engineered > Bioreactor > Anaerobic > Digestate | place: USA...
AGCCGAGAAGATCGAGATGCTGATATCGGGAATGCAGCCTCAAATACTTGAAATGTTAGAAAGGTCCGGACTCGAACAAAAGATTGGCAGAGATAAACTCTTTGACAGGTTTGATCAGGCTCTTGATTCGGCAAAAGAAAACATTCTGAAAAAATAGCGGCTTTGGGGAATACCTTTCGGCCGGTTCGTCTAGATCCTTACTACTTACTCCTTAAATTCGCGAAGGAAGGAGTAAGGAATAAGGAGTAAGAATAAATTCGCTTCGCGAATTTATAGCGGGGGTGGGATTTGAACCCACGACCTCCGGGTTATGAGCCCGACGAGCTACCAGGCTGCTCTACCCCGCGATTACTATCTCATTTTGTCACAGTTTGACCTCTAATTCAACCTTACGGATATTGCAAAAGTGAAATTATTAATTTTTGCGCACGATATTAATGTACAATGGTGCCCAAAATAAACATCGGGAATGTTAGGACGCTTGCAAGAAGCGAGGCTTTTGGCAACCCGCGCTACGTCGCTTTCCACCTGAACACCCATAACCCGCTCAGAGAAATTCACGGCTTGAGACCGGCCCACGCGTTGACAGCCCCTGCTTTTCCGGAACTCTCGGCTACCAGACAGCCCGGCCCGACCAATGCGAATTGGACCGATGTCTGCTTCCATCACAGCTACCAGCCATTAATGGGGCAAAAACCCGAAGTAAGCGCATATAGATTTTCTACTTACAATTTCACTCCGGCTCTAGCCAGGCAGTTAGAATTCATTGATCCCCACTTTTTGCGCCAGCTAAAAGCCGCCAACGATCTGAGCTGCCATGACCAGAGGGGCCATGGAGGCGCGATAGCCAGCGGATTTGATCACGCGATACTGCCCCTGGCCGCCGTATCGGACAGAGACATTCAGATCAAATGGGGCATTGAGCATTTTAAACACACTTTTGGGAGGGATCCTGAAGGTTTCTGGGCTCCTGAAGCTGCCTTGAGTGATGATGTCCTGGCCGCTCTGGCATCAAACGGCATTAAATTCACCATTGTATCCCCTTGGCAGGTCGATACCGTAAACGGAAAAAATCCTATTTGGACACAGGACAGTTGTCCGGTCATGGATTTTGGGGTTCCTTACAAAATAACTACATCGGCCGGAAGTTCAATATATGCTTTTGTATACAACAGATATTTGTCACAGGACCTTGCATTCACCGATTTTCTTGACCTAAGGAACGGCGATCTGCTCGCAAAACGTTTGAATGAACACCTTATGTGCAACACCTCGATAACATGCGCTTCAGATACTGAGACGTTCGGACATCATAAAGCGGGAGGAGCAGCGACGCTTCTGGATTATTATTCAAAGGCAGCGGAATACAACCACCGCCCGGTAAATTACGCTTTTCTGCTGGCGCAAGCTCTTTCCTCAAACAAAGAAATCGCGACTCTCGGCATAAAAAGCCCTTCGTCCTGGAGCTGCCCGCACGGGGTGGGAAGGTGGGAAAGCGACTGCGGATGCGCCAATGACAATCCATGGAGAGGGGCTCTCAGGCAAGCGCTCAACGGTCTGGCGGCAAGGGCGGATGCTATTTTCGATGAAGCGGCGAAAAAACTGGTGAAAGATATCGGGGGATCCAAGATCAGATATATCGACGTGCTGCTCGGGAAGCTGTCGTTCGAGGATTTTATATCGCAAGAGTCCGGGGGAAAAAAGATTTCCGGGCCGCAGCTAAAAATGCTGTCTGCGGTTTTTGACAGCCTTGTGCCCAGGCAGGGCATGTTCGTCAGCTGCGGCTGGTTCTTCCACGGCATGGGGCTTGAGGCCGGCATCTGTCTGGGACAGGCCGCTGATATGATATCCAGGCTGTCCGAGCTTGACGGCGGACTTGAGGACCAATTCCTTTGCGAACTGGGCGGGATATTCAATTCCGCCGGTTTCGGGGACCGCGGACAGTGCGAAACAGCCGCAGGGCAATATGAGCTTACAAAGACCGAGCACGCCTATTGGACCGAAAAATTGGCCGCACAGTAGATGCCTCTTTTGTATACAAAAGAAGTGAAATTTTCCGGAAAAAGAGTCTATAATAATACGAAGGAAGCAAGGTGAAATGCAACTGGGGCTGTCGCATAACATAGGACTAGAACTGTCGGCCGAGCTCAGTATCATGCTGAACCCCAAGATGCTGCAGACGCTCAAGATCCTGAATATGCCCTATGCCGAGCTGATCGACAAGATCTCATCCGAAGCCGAAACCAATCCGCTCATTGAGATAGAGAAACGCGACGGGATGATCGAGTATCTGCGTTATCAAAGCTCTCTTCCCGTCCGCGAAAAGGACGGGCACAGCGCCGATCCCGCAGAGATGGGAAGATATCTTAAGGCCGGAACAACGCTGCCGCAGTTCCTTTTGACACAGCTTGATCTCCTGGATACCACCCAAGAACAGAAAGAGATCATTGAGCTTTTAATAAAAAACCTGGATGCCAACGGCTATATACAGGGTTACGCTGACCTGAAAAAGTCGATAAAAAAAGACTTGGATGCATCGGACAAAGAAATTGACCTGGCTCTAAAAGCACTGCAGTCCTTTGAACCGGACGGCACAGCCGCCAGAGATCTGAAAGAAAGCCTTCTTATCCAGATAAACGAATTCAACTTTGAAAGCGACGAGCTCAGGACAATATTGAAAGCTATCGTCGAAAATCATCTCGACACGCTGGGAAATGGAGACCTTGCTTCTGTCGCAAATGCGTTAAAGATATCCGAAGAGGGCGTCAAAATGGCGGCAGATTTTATAAAAGGGCACCTTACGCCGTATCCTGGAGCCCGTTTTGCAGAAACTTCCACCCCGGCCATCCCCTCTTTCGCGGTCAAGAAGACCGAAAAGGGATATGATGTGGTCAACCTGGAGACAAAATACGGCCCCTCGATCAAGATCGATCCGCAATACCTGAAAATGCTGTCCGACCCTGCCACTGACGAAAAAACATCGGCCTACATCAGCGAAAAGCTATCAAAGGCAAAAGAACTCGTGGAGCAGATAACAAAAAGGCATGAAACCGTCGAAAAGGTCGTGTCCAAAATAGTGGAAAAACAGATCGGATATCTCAAAGGGACATCAAAATTCCCGGAACCCATGACACAAAAAGAATTGTCCGAAGAATTCGGCATTCACCCGTCCACGGTCAGCAGGGCTGTTGCCGAAAAATACATAGAAACCCCTGTTGGAGTGATCAAGCTAAAATGTCTCTGCCCCAGGGAGACGATGGGGCTGACGGCAGCTCACATCAGGTCGGAGATATCCGAAATACTCTCCGGGGAAGATCGTAAACATCCGCTTACCGACTTGCAGATCATCGAAAAACTGGCGGAAAAAGGGATAATGCTTAAAAGAAGGACCGTTTCCGATTACAGAAAAAAATTGTCAGCCGGCACATCGGCAAAGAGGAGGGAGAAATGACCTCCCGCAAGAAACATATACTTGTGGTGGACGATGAAAGGGGCGTAAGGGAGTCGATCAAGATGACGCTCAAGGACAGATACCGTATCGCCGAAGCCGCGGACGGCAAAAGCGCGCTGGCAAAGATGCTTAAAGAACCGGTAGACCTGGTGCTTTTGGACGTGAACCTGCCCGACACCAGCGGAATAAAGGTCCTGAAAGAGCTGAAGCGGATGGACGAGACCGTGAACGTCATTATGATCACAGCCGACAACTCGGTAAAAACAGCCGTACACGCCATGAAGCTCGGGGCATACGATTACATAACCAAGCCTTTTAATATCGAAGAGCTGATGCAGCTTACTGCAAAAGCCATAGAAAAGACTGCGCTTCAGAAAGAGAACCTTTACTTAAAAGCTTCCGCTACAAGCTCCGAATCGCAGATCGTGGGCATGAGCCTGAAGACAACCGAGCTGCTGTCCCTCATCGAAACAGTCGCACAAAGCCCTTCCACCGTTCTCCTCTTCGGAGAGACCGGGGTTGGGAAGGAGCTTGCGGCAAGGCAGATACACAAATCATCCCCCAGACACAATAAATTCTTTGTCGCGGTGAACTGCGCGGCGATTCCGGAGAACCTGATCGAATCCGAACTGTTCGGGCACGAAAAAGGGGCCTTCACCGGGGCTTGCGAAAGATATATAGGGAAATTCGAAATGGCCGACGGCGGGACCTTGTTTCTTGATGAGGTGGGAACTCTTCCCGCAGCTATGCAGGCAAAATTATTAAGGGTCCTTCAGGACAAGACAATAGAGAGGCTCGGGGGAGAAAGGCCTATCCGAGTTGATACGCGCATAATATCCGCCACCAACATTGACCTGAAAAAAGCCGTCGAAGAAGGCAGGTTCAGGGAAGACCTGTTCTACCGGCTTAACGTGATCCCAGTAGAGGTTCCGCCCCTGAGAGAGCGCAAGAGCGATATCGAGCTCCTCGCAAATTATTTTCTCAAGAAATACGCTGCCGCTTTCGGCAAAGAACCGAAGGAGTTCTCCCCCGAAGCCATGAGCACGCTTATCTCTTACAGGTGGCCTGGGAATATACGCGAACTTGAAAACCTTGTCGAAAGGCTTGTGGTATTGAGCAAAAACCCGTCAATAGACGAGGAAGACCTCCCCCGCGAAATGACCATGATAGAGGCCGCCATAACCGAACCGGAAATGGAATTCAAAAGCCTCAAAGAAGCCACGATAGCCTTTGAAAAAAGCCTGATAGACAAGATCATTTCAAAAGCCGGAGGGAATAAAGCCAAGGCGGCTAAAATTCTGGGCATACACCGCAACACCCTGGCCCAGATAGAGAAAAAGAGCGGAGACGCGCCCGAAGCACAATAAAGTGTGCAAGATATGCACATTTTATTGTGCACATGCACTTGCACCATGAGGACTTCCAGCTCTAATGATAGCGACGGCGGGATAATTGCTGTTGTAACAGCAAAATATCCGAAGGGAGGGCAAAAAGATGCAGGAGAAGAGCTTTCAGCCATCGACCACTTCAAGGCGCGCGGCATCGCACGAACCGGCTGTTTTGTTCGGCATAAAGGACGAGGAAAAGATCGAGGCCTTTGAAAAGATGCTTTCTGAGCTTCTCCGGTTTTCAGACACCATCCCTGAAGCCCTTAACAAGATGGTCAAGGCTGCGCTGGCCTGCGAGTTCGGCAACGGGATCCTGGATGGCAAAAAGTCCGACATGATGGTAAAATCAATATCCGGGAGTATCCTGGCCGACGGCGAGCTAAGGCGGCAGGCCCTTCTGGTAATAGATCGCTTCGCCAAAGCCGATGAGCTTAATGCATGAAAAGTGACAAGCCCTGCATACTGATAGTGGACGATGAAGAAAGCATAAGGGAATCTTTTTCGCTTATTCTCCAGGACGATTATGAGCTGATATCGGTATCAACAGGCGAAGCCGCGCTCAAAAAAGCAGTCGACCACAAGATCGATCTTGTCTTCCTCGACATCAGGATGCCCGGAATGGACGGCATGGAAACCCTTCAAAGGCTTAAGAAGATAGACCCTTCGGTAGAAGTCATTATGGTGACAGCGGTCAACGATGTGCAAAAAGCCGGCGAGTCCGTAAAGATAGGGGCCAATAATTACATAGTAAAACCTTTCGACGTATCGCAAATAATCTCAATGGCCAAAGCTCTGACACGAGGAAAGCAGCTTTTGGCATCGGCTTCAAGGATCAGAGAGGAATCTCTGTCCGCCCCATCGTTCCCGGAACTGACAGGCCGTAGCAAGGCTCTCCAGGCAATGATGGAAAAGGCATTGGAACTTGCGGATTCCGAACTCCCGATATTGATACTCGGAGAACCGGGCACCGAAAAAGAAACTGTCGCATATACCATACATTCCTCCGGGGCAAGGAAAGGCTCCCGTTTCGGAGTGCTGGACCTCCCAAAGGGGCTGAACGAAATAGATATCTACAAAAAGATCTTCGGTTCAGGAAAAGGCACTTTTGTCTACGACCTGGACAAGAGCTCCGGAATGCTCGAACGGTTTGCCGGCGGAACATTGCTTATCAACAATATCGAAAATGCCACAGAAAGCCTTATCAAGGCTTTGTCCGAGGCATCAGAAAAAAAGACGGCAAGAAGGCACGGGAGTTCCCAGGACATCCCGGTGGATATCAGATTCATCTTCTCTTCTTCTGATAACGTGTCAGGCAATGCGGAAACACCGGAAAACCCTGCGCTGGAGCGTCTTTTCAGCAAATCCCTGCTGATCCCTCCTTTGAGGTCGCGGCGTGAAGACATTCAGGATATCTGCCAGGAGCTGGTCTTGCAGCTCGGGAAAAGCCTGGGAAGGAAAACAAAGGAGCTCAGCCTTGACGCACAGGAGATATTGAGCTCCTATCCGTGGCCGGGAAATTACAATGAACTCCACGGAGTGTTAAAGAAGGCAATCGCTTCAAGCGGGAACGAAGTTTTGACCACGCAGGACCTGCCTTTCTCGATTCTCATGTGGTCCCCGGCTTTTTCCTATATAGAAGAAGCTTACGGATCCTCGCTGGACAGCCTGAACTCTCTGTTTGAGAAGGAGTTCATACTCAAGATACTGAAAAAATGCAACTTTGAGATACAGACTGCCGCAAAAGTCCTGAATATGAACAAGAACATTCTTATTTCAAAGATCGAGACGCTGGAGATAAAATAGATCTGCCGTTGGTCGGAGTCGAACCGACATGGGTTTGCACCCAAGGGATTTTAAGTCCCTCGTGTATACCAATTCCACCACAACGGCTACTGCCTGTCTTTTACAATGACCTTGTAAGCCGATTCATCTTCCCTTACATATCCCAGCCTGCGCCTTGCCAAAAGCCCTATATGCCCGTCCGTCTCAAGGGCTTTTAATCTGGATATAAGGAGTTTGTTCCTTTCGCTTTCCCTTGATATCTCGGTTACAAGCCTTTTTTCAAGCCTTTCCAGTGAGTCATAACGGCTCAAATTGCCCCTTATCACCGCGACTGAGGCAACTATCGCCAACAGGAGTAAAATTAGATCATAGCGAACCTTTGAGCGTTTCATTGTCTTATTTAAGGAATTCGAGCATCCTTCTGGCAAATTCGTTAGACCCGTCCAGGGACAGCGCCTGACTGAAAGACCTGGCTGCCTTCACTCTGTCGCCCCTCTTAAGATAATAAGCGCCCAGGCCGTTATGTAATATGGAGCTGTCGGGGGCTATCAGCATTGCCTCCTGGAACTTATCAAAAGCATCCCTGTCCCTGCCCGTCTGCAAAAAAACCATGCCTATACCTACCATCGCCTTTACGTCCGAAGGATCGATGGAAAGCGCGGCCTCATACTTATTCAAAGCTCTCTCATTGAGCCCGGATTCCCTGTACAGATCGCCCAAAAGCACCAGCAAGACTTCGTTGGCGGGCTCTATCTCAAGAGGTTTTTCCAGGACCTCAAATGCTTTTTCCTGCTGTCCCGTCTGCTTGTAGTACCGATATATCGATACGGCAATATCGGTGTTTACGGGCTTTGCTTCGAACGCTTTTTCGTAAAATCCTATTGCTCCTTTCAAGTCCCCCCTCTTTTCGGCAAGATAGCTCAGGTTCTGATACGCTTCCGCATAGTATGGATCGATTATCACGGCTCTTTCGCTTAGTTCTTTTGCCGTCTTGACATAGTCGCCCTGGCCCATGTCGTTTAGTATTATATGCGCCCTTCCTGACATGTAGAAATTATCAGCGTTGTAAGGATCTACCTTCTGGCCTCTGGAAAATATATCTACGGCTTTCCGCAAAAGTCCGGCATCAGGCGCCTGGCCTGCACGGCTGTTAAGGATGGTCATGCCGTAATGTGTATAGTACCCTCCGTCAAACGTCATGTATTTGAGCGAGCGCTCAAAGTCTTCAAAAGACCTGTCGAATTGCCCTCCTGCGGCATAGTTTTGTGCGGTTTTGAAATGCTTGTCGCCTATATACGGAAATGAAGAGACGAACAGCAGCGCGGCGATGACGGCCCAGACGGCTATGATAATCTCTACCTTTGCAGCAGCAGGTTTTGCACCGGACATCTCCTGTTCTTTGGGGACCATGGCCATAATGATCCAGAACAAAGATGTGATCGCCACCACACCGAAGCTGAATTGGTTCTGGATAAGATAAGAGGTCAGCGCGCCGAGCAGCCCCGCAGTAAGCACGTTGCGCGACGGGTCATCTTTCAGATTCTTTAGCCCCAGCCTGAAGACAGAAAAAAGCAGCCAGACATACACCGCCAGGCCGATCAAGCCCCTGGTAACGGCCATGTCCAGCGTTTCGTTATGAGCTCTGTCCTGCTTAACATGAAAGGCCTCTTTGAACCTGAATTTCGGGGTCTCATACTGCGGGAATCTCATTTTTACGACCTCCGGCCCGATGCCGAAAAGCGCGTTGTCGGCTATTACATGAAATGAGCTTGTCCAGGTCTCTATCCTGCTGCCGGCGGCCGCCTGCGCTTCCACCTTGGCGCCGCCCTCCTTTGAGGATATCTGCACCTCTCCCACAAAGCGGGCTATCTGGTTGGCGCCGATGGTCGCAAAAGACAAAACAGTGATGATCAGTCCGAAGGCTCCTGAAATAATTATCTTGACCCTGTGTTCATAAAGCGTCTGCCGGCCGCACAGGAGCGCAAAGACAACAAGCCCGCAGGCAAGCCCCACCAGACCTCCTCTGCTCTGCGTGGACAAAAGCCCGCCCAAGTTGATCACGAGCGCTGAGACTACGGCCAGATTGGCCAGCCTGAAATCCAGATACTCAAAATGGAACGCAAAATATACAGCTATCGCTGCCAGGATCAGGAATGCTACCAGCCAGTTCATAAAGTATGCATTGCCGTCAACATGATACAGAGCGAATATGAATATTGCGGGGATGCTGGCAAAAGCGGCGAATATTTTTGACTGGAATAATATCTCATCCCACTCGAAATAGAACCTGGAATGTTCTTTGCGGGAAGCCGTCTTTTTGGAGAGTTTGCTCTGTTTTTTTGAAGCCGCTGAATTAGCCCCCGCAGGCTCCTTCTTGACAGCATACACCGGATAGTTCCTGTTGAGGGTAAATAGAAGGTATATTCCCATCAAGAAAGCCATGGCAAGATAGGCAGCCAAAAAATTAGGCTGCCCTATCGTAGCAATCACCCTTTCGTTAGTGACGACCCCGCCCCACATATAAGGATCGGCCCCGGCTCTTTGAAGTATCCCGTAAAGCCCCATTACAAGAGACGATATGAGCGCAAGCATCATGATCCTGCGCTTTTTTTCCAGGGTATCTATATAGTTTGCCGTCACAAAGAAAAGGACTACGTAATTCAGTATGGTTATAAACCCTTCATAACGGCCGTAAGACCCTATGAAGCTGATCCACACGTTTATTGAAACAAGCGTGGATGCGGCAACAACGGTAATGTATGTCAGAACGGGAATATCCAGCGGGGTCCTTATGAACTTATTGCCTTTTGAGGACAACAGTTTGGTTGCAATAAGACCGAGAACCATCAGGGTAAGGGCCCTTATCCAAGTGGCTTTGCTCAGCGAAAAAACTATGCCTATGCGCCTGTCAAAAAAAAGCGGCGCAAAAAGAACAAGCGCGTAAAAAGACACCTCTATGGCAAGGTCTAAATATTTTTGCAGTTTTTCAGGCATTTCCTACCTAACTTAGATGATACCAATTCCGGGACCGTTCTACAAGCCAAGTACAAGTATTAATATCCCAGATACCAGCGCCACAATTGCTCTCCCCAGAATACCGCAATAACGGCGGAGACCGCGAGATACGGCCCGAACGGGATCTCCTCCCCGCGTTTTTTAAGCCTGAGGGCCAAAAGAACTATGGAAACTGACGCACCTATAAGGAAAGAAAGAGCAACGGACAGTACCAGCCCTTTAACACCCAGAAAAGCTCCTATCATCGCCGCAAGAAGAACATCCCCCTCGCCCATTGCCTCTTTCTTATATATGAACCAGCCCATTGCACGGATAAGCAAAAATATCGCAGCTCCGGACAGCAGACCATAGATAGAGCCCGGCAGGGAACCCGAGTTGAGGCCGTACAATAGGCCTGCGGCTATACCGGAAAAGCTGAAATAATCGTGTATTGTCTGGGTTTCCAGGTCGGAAAAAGTTATGCCGACAAGTACCGACATCAGAAAAAACATTAAGATGCTGTCCATGGTCGCGCCAAACCTGAGATAAACACCAACGAACAGCAGCCCTGTAACGGCTTCCACTATCGGGTACCTGGCCGATATCCTATCGCCGCAATAACGGCATTTTGCCCTGAGTAAAACATAGCTCAATACCGGAAAAAGGTCCGGCACCGCAAGGCTGTGCTTGCATTTTGGACAATGAGAAGAGGGAAATATCACGGATTCGTCCTTGGGAAGGCGGCAGATGCAGACATTAAGGAAACTGCCGACAAAAAGGCCCAGAACAAATACGAACAGAAGTATAATCAAATCCATCAAAACCTCGATTACGTACGGGCGGGTCGCGACCCGCCCCTTCCATAATTTTTCACGATATCCAGATCCTTGTCCCCTCTGCCTGACAGGCAAACGGCGACAATTGCATTTTTTGAAAGTTTACCGCGCAGCTGTTTTAAATAGGCAATTGCATGGGAAGATTCAAGAGCGGGGATTATCCCCTCCTTTTCAGAAAGCATATGGAAAGCTTCTACCGCCTGCGCGTCACTCACGGTAACATATTTAACCCTTCCGATCGAGTTCAGATAGGAATGTTCCGGCCCGACCCCCGGATAATCAAGCCCGGCGGATACCGAATGCGTTGAAGCTATCTGCCCGTCACGTGTCTGCATGATACTGCTTAGTGTTCCGTGCAGCACTCCCGGCCTGCCACCCAAGATGGCGGCGGAATGCCTGCCTGTTCTTATGCCCGCTCCTCCGGCTTCGACACCTGCCAGGCCGACCTTGCTGTCATCAATAAATGGATAGAACATGCCGATAGAGTTGCTTCCTCCCCCAACGCAAGCCACGACCATATCGGGAAGACGTCCTTCGACCTTTAATATTTGCTTCCTTGCCTCTATTCCGATAACGGACTGAAAGTCCCTCACCATCACGGGATACGGGTGCGGACCGATACAACTGCCGATAATATAAAAAGTATCGCTTACGTTGGCCATCCAGTCGCGCATCGCTTCGTTCACGGCCTCTTTGAGCGTCCTTGATCCGGTATCGACCGGCCTTACTTCCGCCCCCAGAAGGTTCATGCGAAAAACATTGAGCGCCTGTCGCTTGATATCTTCCGAACCCATATAAACCACGCAATCCATGCCGAAAAGCGCTGCTACTGTTGCCGTGGCAACCCCGTGCTGGCCTGCCCCTGTCTCCGCAATGATCCTCTTCTTACCCATCTTTTTTGCCAGAAGTATCTGTCCGATGCAGTTATTGATCTTATGCGCCCCGGTATGGCAAAGGTCTTCCCTTTTTAGATATATCTTAAACCCGTATTCTCTGGAAAGCTTTTCGGCAAAATAAAGAGGGGTAGCCCTGCCGGCAAATTCTTTGAGGTAATAATCCAGCTCTTTTTTGAATTTCTTGTCTTTTCTTGAAGCAAAATAGGCATCTTTAAGTTCTTGAACGCACGGAACAAGCGTTTCGGGGACAAATGAACCCCCGAATTCTCCAAAATAGCCGTTCTTGTCAGGTTGCTTGTACTTCATGGATTTTTGACTATTATATCACGCACATATATAATTGTTCGTATAATGCCAGAGTATAATTTCCGCGAAATTGAAAAGAAATGGCAGGAGTATTGGGAAGCCGGCAAAGTCAATGAGGCGGCGAACCAAAGCAACAAACCAAAATTTTACGACCTTGTGATGTTCCCCTATCCGTCCGGCGCTATACATATGGGACACGTCAGGAACTATGCTATCGGGGATATTGTAGCAAGATACAAAAAG
>Ga0116143_10005192_pt1 | contig 11895 bp, 8 predicted proteins | sample AD_UKC034_MetaG_FD_89745 | JGI IMG/M metagenome (GOLD analysis project Ga0116143, IMG submission 89745) | Active sludge microbial communities of municipal wastewater-treating anaerobic digesters from USA - AD_UKC034_MetaG | ecosystem: Engineered > Bioreactor > Anaerobic > Digestate | place: USA...
TATTCTGAAAATGACAAAAATGAAAAAGGGTATTCATTACCTGTTATTTATTTTATTCCCGGCAATTATTATTGGTAGTTGCGGAGAAAAAGATTCACCTGCACCTCCGCCTCCTTCACCACCTGCAAACTTCCTTATTACAAATTGGGAGGTAAATGGAATTTTAAGTTTAACTGAATACAGAAATATCAATACAACTCCAGTAATCAAATTGAGATTTCCGGTTGCTATTGAAAGAAGTACCGTTTCAGCGGGTATTAACTTTAATGGAGGAAATTATAACGTTACTTACCAGAATGGAGACAGTGTGCTTGTATTGCAACCAACGGCGCCATTAAATTACCTGGCAAAATATAACCTGACTGCAAACACAAGTTTAAAATCTACAAAGGGAGGAATTTTATTCAGCACTGCCGCATTCTCTTTATTAACACAACTTGATTCCACGGATAAATTTCCTCTCCTTACTGATAACCAGCTATTGGATAAGGTACAACAACAAACCTTTAAATATTTTTGGGATTTCGGTCATCCTGTAAGTGGAATGGCCAGAGAAAGAAACAGCAGTACCGAAACCGTAACAACCGGTGGAACCGGTTTTGGAATTATGGCAATTGTGGCTGCAGTTCACCGTGGATTTATTACAAGACAAGAAGGAAGAGACAGGGTGTTAAAGATTACCAATTTTCTGATTAACAACTGTACTCGTTATCATGGAGTTTTTTCTCATTGGATATATGGTTCAACCGGAGTTACACAACCTTTCAGTAACAATGATAACGGCGCTGATTTGGTAGAAACTTCTTTTCTGCTGGAAGGACTTATAACAGCCAGGCAATATTTTGACGGGGCAGATGCCATAGAAACGGAATTGCGTACAAAGATCAATTTAATCTGGGATGGTGTAGAATGGAACTGGTTCAGACAAAACAATCAAAATGTATTGTACTGGCATTGGAGCCCCGACAAAGGTTGGATAATGAATCATCAGATCAAAGGCTGGAATGAGGGATTGATTGTATATGTTCTTGCTTCTTCTTCCCGGACAGATTCAATTCCTAAAATAGTTTATGATAACGGATGGGCCAGTAACGGAGGAATGATGAATAATAATACTTATTATGGTTATCAGCTTCCGTTGGGACCTCCTTACGGAGGACCATTATTTTTTGAGCATTATTCTTTTTTAGGTATTAATCCAAATGGGTTGAGCGATGCTTATGCAAATTATCAAAATCAAACAGTTAATCATACTAAGATAAACTATGAGTATTGTAAACTGAATCCGCTTGGCTGGTATGGTTATAGTGACCAAACCTGGGGTCTTACGGCCAGCGATGGCCCGGCACCATCCTATTACCAGGCTCATAGCCCTACTAATGATAAAGGAGTGATAACTCCTACCGCTGCTTTATCATCCTTCCCATTTGCACCTGCTGAATCTATGGCAGCGCTGAAATTCTTTTATTATAAGCTTGGAGATAAACTATGGGGCAATTATGGTTTTTATGATTCTTATAAATTGAGCGACCCATGGTTTGCTTCATCTGCGTTAGCAATAGACCAGGGGCCGATTATCGTAATGATAGAAAACTATCGCAGTGGATTGTTGTGGAATTTGTTTACCAGTGCCCCTGAAATAAAAAATGGAATGAGGCGGCTCGGTTTCTCCGCCCCGTATTTATAGAACCGAAATTAAAACAGCGAAATTGGGAAACAGACATAAATATTGGCTGCTATTGCTGACTATTATACAGCTCTCAGGATATGCCCAGGAGGAAGTTACTGTTATGTCTTATAACATCCGGTTAGATGTTGTTTCAGACGGTGAAAACCGATGGGATGCCCGTAAGGAGAAGGTAACCGGCCTCATGAAATTTTATGAACCTGATTTTATTGGAACACAGGAAGTCATGCATCATCAGCTTCTGTTTATTAAACAGGAACTTTCGAATTATCAGCATATTGGCGTTGGTCGTGATGATGCGAAAGAAAAAGGTGAATACAGCGCTATTTTTTTTGATACCAGGAAGTTTGACATAAAACAGCAGGCAACTTTTTGGTTATCTCCGACACCTGATACAGTTTCAAAGGGGTGGGGAGCCAATATAAACAGGGTTTGTACTTATGGATTGTTTCAGAGTAAAAAATCAAACAAACTATTTTGGGTGATAAATACACATTTTGATCATCAAAGTGAGTTAGCAAGAATTGAATCTGCAAAACTGATCATGAAAGTGATTGACAGCCTGAACGAAGGGAAAAATTATCCGGTAATTTTTATGGGAGATTTAAATGCCCATCCACATGAAGAGCCGGTAATACATGTTGCATCTGTTATGAATAATGCAAGAAATATCTCTGAGCAACTGCCATATGGGGGTATTGATACATGGAACGGATTTCAGTTCTTAAAGAAACCAGCCGGGTGTATAGATTATATTTTTATTTCAAAAGGGAATGACTGGAGAGTTAAAAAATTTGCAACGCTTACAGATTCCTATGATATGAAATATCCTTCTGATCATTTCCCGGTACTGGCGGTATTGATCTTAAAGAAAAATGGGAAAAACAACAGTAATTAATGGCCATCAATTTTTTTTTATGAGGAACAAAGAACCTGCAAACGTTTTACGGAGAGTATTGCCGGCATTTATTTGTGTACTCATATCAGTAACGCTGTTAGCCCAGAAAAAATCAGATGAAAAACCTGCGACCGGCATTCCTGTCGTTGGTATTCAGCCAAATCTTTCCGACTCGGCATTGCTAGATGTTGTACAACGGCAGACTTTCCGTTATTTCTGGGATTTTGCTCATCCCATTAGTGGTATGGCAAGGGAAAGAAGTAATGTTAGTTTTGGCTATGGACATGAAACGGTAACTATCGGAGGCACTGGTTTTGGCGTTATGAGTGTGATTGTAGCAGTAGAAAGAAAATGGATTAATCGTGACACTGCGGCAAAATTTCTGCTGAAGATGGTAAACTTCTTATTAAAGGCAGAAAGTTACCATGGTGTGTTTCCGCACTGGATGGATGGTGCTACCGGCAAAACAATTCCTTTCAGCCGCAAAGATGATGGTGCTGACCTCGTTGAAACCTCATATTTGTTCCAGGGGCTTCTTTGTGTCCGTCAATATTTTAACGCAGATAACAAAACAGAAAGGGAACTGAGAAACCGCATTAACTGGATGTGGCCTGACATAGAGTGGAACTGGTTCACAAATGGGGGGCAAGAAGTATTATATTGGCATTGGAGTCCTAATAATGGTTGGGCGATGAATTTTCCTGTCAGGGGATTCAATGAATGCCTGATTATGTATATACTCGCCGCATCATCACCACATGAAAGATACCAGGTAAGCCCTGCTGTGTATCATCGGGGATGGGCAGAGAGTAATTTCTTCAAAAACGGGAAAGAATATTATGGTATTAAACTTCCATTAGGGTTTGATTATGGTGGCCCTCTTTTCTTCTCTCATTATTCTTTTCTGGGTCTTGATCCAAGAGGATTAAAAGATCGTTATGCTGATTACTGGGAACAGAACAGGAATCACACATTGATCAACAGGGAGCATTGTATCCGTAATCCCAATCAGTTTAAAGGGTATGGTGAAAATTCCTGGGGTTTGACTGCCAGCGACACCTACAATGGCTATGCAGCACATTCCCCAACAGAAGACCTGGGTACCATTTCCCCAACTGCTGCATTGAGTGCTTTCCCATATACACCGGAATACTCTATGAAAGCGCTTCGACACTTTTACTATGATTTAGGAAGTAAGATATGGAGTGAGTTTGGTTTTGTCGATGGATTTAATGAAACAAGAAACTGGGTAGCAGCATCACATTTGGCAATAGACCAGGGTCCTATTATTGTAATGATAGAAAATTATCGTTCTGGTTTGCTATGGAAATTGTTTATGAGTTGCCCGGAAATAAATATAGGCTTGAGAAAGCTGGGTTTTGAAAGCCCTGCTTTAAAATAACATAGTATAGTTATAACTATGTAAAAGATCAGGATGATGGGTGCAGGTAAACTAAGGTATTTTTTATTATTTATCATGCTTGCAGGCAGCGCTGCTGTTTGTATAGGACAGGCAGGCTATGGTCACCCGATCTTCAAACAAGATTTTGCAACAGGGAACAGCGATCCGGCAACAATCGGTACTCCTTTACCCGCAGGAAAAACATACTTCGCATTTAATTCTACTACCTGCCCGTCTCCCGATACATACACCATTATACGCAGGGTGCCCGTTGCCAATTGTTTTAATAATGAATGGATAGGTCTCAGCCATGATAATAATGTATTTGCGGAATATGGAATGATGATGGTAGTCAATAACATTGCAAAAGGAATAAACAGAACGGTGTATACTGATACGGTGAGTAAAGCATTATGTGCAGGCGAATTATACCGGTTTTCCGCGGCAGTAATAAATCTTGACCTTATTGATGGCCCGGTGGCTTGTTCCGGAGGACCCGACTATCCCGTATTTGAATTAAGAATTGAAGATGGTGTTGGTAATTTAATAAAAAAGGATACTACTTCTCCAATCGTTTCTTATGCTGCTCCTCCAATGATGGGTTATAAATTCACCGAAGTCGGAATTAATTTCACTATGCCTGCCGGAGTCAGTCAGTTGATACTAAAATTGACTTTGTTAAATCGCAGCTATCAGTGTGCAGAAGATTTTGCGGTAGATGATATTCAAATCCGGCCAATTGGACCTAAGGTAATCATGGGTTTTGACTTTGAACCACCAACAACAATTGTTAAAAGTATTTGCTTCCAGCATAATAGCACGGTGCAAATGAGCGGCACAATGGATGCTTACTATCCTAATCCGGCATTACAATGGCAGGTGAGCACTGATAATGGAATAACCTGGGCAGATATTCCCGGAGCTACTAATGCGGTTTATGCAAGAACATTTTCAACTCCTGATACTTTTTTATTTCGCCTGAGCGGCGGTGATGCATCAACGGTAGCTAACCCCGATTGCAGGGTTGTTTCCAATACACTAAAAGTAGAAGTTGACGGGATTCCTGCTGATTTTGATGCAACCAACAATTCACCTCTGTGCGCAGGACAGGATTTGCAGTTTAACGCCACCGGAGGAGCTGCTTACACATGGACAGGGCCTAACGGTTTTTCTGACAACATTCAATTCCCGCATATTTTTTCTTCGTCATTGTCTGATAGCGGAATGTATTATGTTCAGATCATTACACTTGGCGGCTGCCGTGCCACCGACAGTACATATGTAACGATGATCGGGACGAATGTAAACGCATGGCCTGATACTGCAATTTGTAAGGGAACATCAGCCCAATTGAGAGCCAGTACCGGTATAAGCTATGTATGGACACCTGCTGAAGGATTGTCCGGCACAACAATAATAAACCCGAAGGCCTCTCCGGATAAGACGACTGTTTACACTGTTAAAGTAACAGATAGTTTTGGGTGCAGTGATACAGCAAGCGTAGAAATAAAAGTCAAGAACAATATAGCTGTCAAAGCTATAATTGACGCAACCGGTTATCTGTGCCGTTCTTATGATTCTGCTTCTTTCTATGATAAAAGTATCGGAGTTGTCAGGAGTTGGTACTGGGATTTTGGGAACGGGCAAACAAGTACAGTTCGTGAGCCTTCGGTTCAACAGTATTCAATACCGGCTAATCAAAGCAGCTTCATTACAAAATTAGTTGTTGAGGATAGTGCCGGGTGTGTTGATTCGGTGTATCATATCATTCGGGTGGCAGAAAATTGTTATATCGCAGTGCCATCAGCATTTACGCCGAATAATGATGGCAAAAACGATTTTCTGTATCCATTAAATGCTTATAAAGCTACTAATCTCGTTTTCAGAGTTTATAACAGGATCGGGCAACTGGTATTCGAAACCAGAGATTGGAACAGGAAATGGGATGGCAGGATTGGAGGGTTAGAACAACCGACAGGTGTATATGTATGGATGCTTGATTATAATGATGCCGCAGGAAAAAGAGTATCACTAAAAGGAACAACAGTTTTGATAAGACAATAAGGAAATTATGAATATGAAACGATTCACTTGCTTACTTTCACTACTTGCATTGAATGTATCCGCTTATGCTCAGTTAAAGCCCTTAACACTTACGAAAGGAAAGTATGGTGATGGCCCAGACAGTATTGCACCCGTGGGGATCATTAAGGGGTTATCGGATGATCAGTTATTAGAAACAGTGCAACGACAAACCTTCCGTTTTTTCTGGCATGGTGCTCATCCTTACAGCGGGCTGGCATTAGAACGAAGTAATACGGTTTTAGCCGAGCATTACTGGGATTATATCAATGAAGCCTGGGATGAACCCAATTTTAGTAAAACCACATTTGGCCCTGACGCCGGTGCTATCGGTGGAACGGGTTTTGGTATCATGAGTACCGTAGTGGCGGTGGAACGGGGTTGGATCGGAAGAGATACCGCAGTAAGAAGACTGATCAAGATCGCCGACTTCCTGATCAACGCAGATTGTTATCATGGCATCTACCCGCACTTTATGAATGGGAGAACCGGTAAGACCATCAAATTTGACCGGCTGGATGATGGAGCTGATATCGTTGAGACTTCTTATCTGCTCATGGGATTTCTATGTGCCCGGGAATATTTTGATAAGAATAATCCAAGAGAAGTGTATTTACGCAAACGGATCAACCAGATGTGGGGAGCTGCTAACTGGAACTGGCATACGAATGGAGAAAAAAAATTGTACTGGCACTGGAGTCCTAATAATGGATTTGATATGAATTTCCCTGTGTGGGGCTATAATGAATGTTTGATCACTTATATCATGGCGGCTTCTGCACCCAACCCCGCCAAAGCCATTCCGAAAGAAGCGTATGATGGTACCTGGGTGGGGAGTTTTGGGTTTAAAAATGGTAATGAATACTATGGCTATAAATTACCATTAGGCAATTATGATAAAGACAAAGGAGGGCCATTATTTTTTGAGCAATATACTTTCCAGGGAATTGATCCCAACGGGTTGGTTGATTCGCTGGGAAATGATTATTTCCTGCAAGGAAAAAATCATACACTGATCAACAGGGCCTATTGCATGGAGAATCCTAAGCAATTCAAAGGGTATAGCGATAAGGTTTGGGGCCTGACGGCCGGTGATAGTTATAAAGGTTATGTGGCACATAGCCCCGAGAATGACCGGGGAGTGATACAACCTACTGCTGCTATTTCTTCTATGCCCTATACGCCCAAAGAAAGTATGGAAGCACTTCGTTATTTCTACTACGAACTGGGGGATAAGATCTGGAGCAAATATGGTTTTGTGGATGGATTTAGTATTCATCATAACTGGTATGCAAAATCGCATTTGGCGATTGACCAGGGCCCGATCGTGGTGATGCTGGAAAATTATCGTACAGGGCTGTTATGGAAATTGTTCATGGGTATTCCGGATGTGCAGAACGGATTGAAGCGGCTTGGTTTTTCTTCACCCTATATCAAAAAATAAGAAGCCAGTTAACAACAGCATTGCTATGAATGAAAAAATATCAAGAGAACATTTTTTAAGAACGACCGCCATGGCGGGAGCAGCTTTACTTGTTTCATCGTTGGAAGGATGGGCCGCAACAACAGATAAAAAACTGAGAGTGGCGGTGATCGGTTGCGGTAGCGTAAGCAACCGGTATCTTCCCCAGTTATTATCTTCTAAGCTGATTGAAGTAGTAAGCCTGTGTGATATCAAATATGAAAGGGCTGTTGCACAGAATAAGGAGTATAAGGTCAATGCGCAGACTTACGCAAATATTGATGCCATGTTGAAAGGGGTGCCTTTTGATATGATGGTGACCCTGACGGATATGCAGGCGCATGGTGAACTGAATAAAAAAGCATTGCTTGTCGGCAAACATGTATGGAGTGAAAAACCCATGGCGAATACTTATGCTGTAGGTAAAGCATTACTTGATCTGGCCAAGAGTAAAAAGCTACGCATCTGGGGGGCGCCGGCAGTGGTCAATAGTCCGCAGTTTGCTTTTATGAGTCGCACCATACAGGAAGGTAAATTGGGTCGTATTGCAGCGGCACATGGACAATATGGTCATACAGGTCCTACCTGGTCGGCTTTCTTTTACGAGAAAGGCGGAGGTAGTATGCCTGACCTGGGCGTTTATAATATGGCCACGTTAACCGGGTTGCTCGGCCCTGCAAAATCTGTAATGGCGATGACAAGCATTGTGAACCCTGAAAGAAATGTTGATGATAAAGGAAAAATAAAAGTGGAAGCAGAAGATAATGCACACATTTTATTGGAACATGATAAAGGAGTGATCAGTCATGTGATGTGCGGCTTCAATTATTTTGATCCCCATGGTCATGAGGCCGGAAATCAATCTTTGCATTCTATTCAGATCTATGGAGATTATGGCAATATGCGGCTGATCGGGTACGATTGGGAAACCAACGGGGTGATGCTGGATACATCCTGGGATAAACCTGCTGTACTGATGAGCACAGAGAAAGGAGGTTATGAGTGGCAGGAAGGTGCTAGGGTCGTGGGTGAAAGTATCATGAACGGAACAGAGCCGCTGATCAATGTGGAGCATGCCTTGCATGTACTGGAAATTATTGAAGCAGCCCGAAGGTCATCTGCTACCGGCATGAAAGTGAAACTGAAAAGTAAATTTCCCTGGCCGGTTGTTTAATTACTAAATCTTAATTTATGAGTTCTTATATGTTACCAGCGCAAATTGAGGCCTACAGTAATGAAGGGTATTTAATTATCAGGAATTTCCTGAATACTGAAGAAGTAACTAAACTTCAGCAAATAGCTTTTGATGATGGAGCCATGCGTAAGCATGCTTTTGATCTGAATGACCAGGCAGGTAAAAAAACGAAACTCACACTTTGGTACAAGCCAGGTAATGATGCATATGGCTTACTGACCAGGAGCAATCGTATGGTTAGTGGCGCTGACAGCCTGATGGAAGGGAAAAGTGCTGTTTGTCACTTCCACAGCAAACTGATGCAGAAAGAACCCAAAGTGGGCGGTGCCTGGGAATGGCACCAGGATTATGGATATTGGTACAAGAATGAATTCCTGTTACCCGACCAGATGATCTCTGTTATGATTGCGATTACTGATGCTAATAAGGAGAATGGGTGCCTACAGGTAATAAAAGGCTCGCATAAGATGGGCCGGGTGGAGCATGGTTTTGCCGGAGAGCAGGTGGGAGCATCACAACGTTATGTTGACCTGGCATTAAAAACGATGGAGTTGGTCTATGTTGAGTTAAAAGCCGGGGATGTACTATTCTTTCATCCCAACCTGCTCCACCGGTCGGAAGCCAACTTATCTGATAATGCCCGTTGGTCACTGATCTCTGTTTATAACAGGAGCAGTAATATTCCTTACAATGAACCATCGCAGTCAAGTACCATTCCTGTAGAAGCGGTACCAGATGATGCATTGCTGGAATGGGAAAACCAATTGATAGATGATAATGCCAATTTTCTCGAAAAAGAAAAGGACCAAGCCTTAAAATAATATTTATATGCTTTTTTCTTCTTCGCCCATATGGCAAACAACCGGTCTTACATTGATCCGGCTTATAGTAGGAGGGTTTCTTATCTACCACGGGTGGGAAATCTTTAATGAAGATAAAATGAATGAATACCTGACATGGGATAATTTCAAACAATCAAATGGAAAATTACTGGTGTATGCAGGTAAAGCAGCAGAATTACTTGCAGGTATCCTGTTTGTATTAGGACTATTTACCCGTATTGCTTCATTGCTTACCATCGGAACGATGTGTTATATAGCATTTTTCCTGGGCAATGGTATCATCTGGAATAACGACCAGCATCCGTTCCTGTTTGTATTGCTGGCTTTGGTTTTCATTTTTACCGGCCCCGGAAGATATAGTCTCGATCATTATTTATTCAAACCGAAATCCAGGTATTGATTATGCCCGACAGTTCACAAGTATATATTAATGCAAAAGGCAAGGAAGCCAACAGCTATGATGCGATTGTGATCGGTAGCGGCATCAGTGGTGGCTGGGCGGCCAAAGAACTGTGTGAAAAAGGGCTGAAGACATTGGTGCTGGAAAGAGGAAGACCGGTTGAGCATATCAAAGATTACCCAACGGCTAATTTATCAAGGTGGGAGCTGCCTCACCGCGGATGGATCACTCATGAAACAAGAAAACAAAACCCGCTGATCAGTAAAGCAGCAGGTTATGATGAAAGCACACAGCATTTTTTTGTGAAGGACGCAGATCACCCTTATGTGCAGGAAAAACCATTTCAATGGGTAAGAGGTTACCAGGTGGGCGGTAAATCATTAACCTGGGGAAGGGCTTGTGCACGGTGGAGCGAATATGATTTCACAGCACCGAAACGATATGGCTATGGCGAATCGTTTCCTGTTGAATACAAGGATATCAAAGACTGGTACAGTCATGTAGAAAAATTCATTGGTGTTTGCGGCAGTTATGATGGTATTCCTTCCATGCCGGATGGTGAGTTTCTAACTGCCTATGAGTTAAATGCCGTGGAGAAACACATGCAACAGGTGCTGAAAGAAAAATTCAACCGGCATTATGTTTCCGGGCGATGGGCGCATATTACTGATCCGAAACAAATTCACCTCGATCAGGGCCGTGCACAATGCATGAACCGCAACTTGTGTATGCGGGGTTGCCCGCTGGGAGGTTATTTTAGTTCCAACTCTTCCACCTTACCCTGGGCGGCAAAGACAGGTAACCTGACTATTCGTCCCCATTCAGTAGTACATTCCATTATTTATGATGAGCAACAACAGAAAGCGGTGGGAGTAAGGGTGATCGATGCAAATACAAAAGAAAGCAAAGAATATTTTGCAAAGATCATTTTTGCGAATGCTTCGGCGCTGAATACCAATTTAATTTTACTGAACTCAACATCCCGTCGTTTCCCGGATGGATTGGGTAATGACAGTGCTGTATTGGGAAAATATATTTGCTTTCATAATTACCGGGGCAGTATGAATGGAGATATAGATGGCTTTACGGATAAATATTATAAGGTATCCAAACCGGCAGAATGTATCATTGCCAATTTCAGGAATGTAGAAAAAAGAGATACGGATTTTATGGGTGGCTATGTGATTTACTCTGGTGCCTACAGGGAAAGATTGAGTGATAAAAATATCAAACCGCTTTTAGGAGCTGCATTCAAAGAGGCGATCAGTGAGCCGGGTACCTGGGGAGTATATATGTATATGCAGGGTGAAACGATCGCAAAAGCATCGAATCATGTACGGTTGAGCAAGGTAGAAAAAGATCAATGGGGTATTCCGTTGCTGATAACTTCTGTTGGCTATGATGAGAATGATGATAAGATGGTCAACGATTTTTTAGAACAAGGCAGGGCTATGCTGGAAGCAGCCGGAGTAAAAAATATCAATACCAATGATAATAAACAACCACCTGGTTTGGATATTCACGAAATGGGAGGAGTAAGAATGGGCAGTGATCCTAAAACATCCTTGCTGAATGAATGGAACCAGTTGCATCATTGTAAAAACGTATTGGTAACAGATGGAGCCTGCATGACCAGCACCGGAAGCCAGAGCCCGTCTATTTTATATATGGCTTTTACTGCAAGAGCTGTTGATCATGCAGTCAGCGAATTAAAAAGAGGAAATTTATAAAATGAAACGCTTACTAATAGTGGTGGTACTGGCACTGGGTTTTTGCACAACCCAGGCACAACAAAAAACGTATTGTAACCCTATCAATATTGATTATGGTTATACACCTATTCCTAATTTCAGTGAATGGGGACGTCACCGTGCAACAGCTGACCCTGTGGTGGTAACCTACAAAGGAGATTATTATTTATTCAGCA
>Ga0116143_10005194_pt1 | contig 11889 bp, 11 predicted proteins | sample AD_UKC034_MetaG_FD_89745 | JGI IMG/M metagenome (GOLD analysis project Ga0116143, IMG submission 89745) | Active sludge microbial communities of municipal wastewater-treating anaerobic digesters from USA - AD_UKC034_MetaG | ecosystem: Engineered > Bioreactor > Anaerobic > Digestate | place: USA...
GTTCCCCGAAGCATACCTCCATTTATCCGCTACCACAACACGGACAGACAGTACGTCTGGTCAGGTGTGTGTGTGTGGGTGACCCGACCCGCACCACGCAGGCCTTGGGCCGGGCCGGCGACCCCGACTACGTAGCACCAGGTGCAGCCCTCCCAGAATGAGAAAAGCCCGGCAGATGCCGGGCTTTCCGTTTGCGACTTCGGGTCCCTCCCCGCGCGAGGGGGATTAGATCAGGCAAACGCCCCGACGTTTTTCGGCGTGCCGTAGGCCACGCCGTTGATGTCGAGCGCCGGGCCTGCGTTGGCGTTGCCGGCCCCGATCAGCGGAGAGCCGGGCTTCGGGGCGCCGGTCGTGCCGATCAGCATCAGATCGGAAACAACTTGGCTACCTTCGTCGCCGTCGATCAACCCCGTCGATGCGCCTCGTCCGACGTTGTTGCTGACGAGGCCGGCCGCAGTTGTTTTGGTTGTGCGGTTGTCACGCACTACCGGCACCGCCGCGTCAATTGCGACGTTGCGCACAACCGGCAGCGTCACGGCATCTGCATGCAGATCCACACCCGCAACGGTTTGCCCGATGCCGATAACGTTTTCCAGTCGCCCATACGCTCCCGCACCACCCTTCCAGTACAGAATCCGCGACCCACCGCGCACAACGCCGGCGTCCGCTTCAAAGGCAAAATTGGCGGTCCCTAACGCAGCTCCAAGGTATGTCCCCACTTCAGCTTCGAACTGGTCTACCTTGATTTTCCCCGATGTAACAAGAAACACCGCACCTGCGGACTTTAGAAAAACATCCCTAAATGTGGCGACGTGCGCTTCGGTTGCGCCAACCCCGTAATCGAACACCGGGCCGACTGCGTTTTCAATCGAGACCGACTCGAAAAACGCGCTAACCTTGGTTTCGGAGACCCCCAACCACGCTGATGTCGCAGTTGATGCAATCACGCTGCGCTTACGGCCAGCACCACGAACAAGTAGTGGATAATTCGTTTGTGCAGGTCGCGCATTCGCCCCGATGCGCAGGGACCACGATGTTGCCGTCTCAACCGTCCGCCCTGGGAGTACATTAAGAAGGGCTGAACACGTCATTCTGTTTCCTCCGCAGGCATAGCCCACCCCTGCCCATGCGGTTGCTGGAGAATAACCATTGTTCGCGTTATTGCCCTTAATCGGGTCTACCCAATATACCGGATGGATTACCTCCTCTTCCCCGGAGTGCAGCCCATCAATCAGACAAACGGCTGTTGAATGCACCTCTTTCCCGGCGCCATTGCTTGCTCCAATCCAGATCGTCCCGTCTGCGCGCCCGAGCATTTGCATGTGCTGCCGGCTGCCAGTAGTCGTGTTGATCATATATCGGCCCACCCGCGTCCAGTCGCGGTAGTTGCCGGCTGGCGTAGCCACCCAAATCCAAAGAGTATAGTCAGCACTCGGATTCTTGTACCCCGCCTCAATTAGCGTAGAGACGATCATTGCACCAGTACGCTGGCACATCGTCCCCGAATACAGCGCATGCCCCTCGGGATGCCCGATTTCGTCGGGGTCGGTAATCTGTTCGAATACGCTCAGGTCGCGCGACAGCCGGTACACCCCGCGCGCAGCGGTGAATCCATGATCGATAGGTGCAATCACAACGTCAGGCAGGAAAAATAACGTTGTGGTTTGTCCTGTCGCCCAGTTGCCGGTCGGATTGTTACTCAGATCCATGCCGCGCCAGCCGCGATACTGCGCGGCATCTCGGGCGCGTGTGTTCGGGGCGATCGGATGAATCCCATCCCATACGAAAAACGCGGACGAATCTCCGTCTCCGTACTGAATCCAGAACTCTTTTTCGTAGGGGTCGAACTGCACCGCATGACAGTGCCGCACAATGTTTTCCCCGCCGGTGTTAAGTTCGAGGACCACATCCCACGTATCCCCGTTGTTGCGGGAGCACAGCACGTTACTCCAGTCGTTGGCCCCGCCAGCCGCGCGCGACGTGTTGACGTTGTACTGCCCGAAAACCACCAAATCCTCGCCGCGTCGGTTCGTGGCGCGTGTTAGCGACCATGCGGCCATGATGCTGACGTTACCTGCGGCCGTGTCGCGCGCACTATTCCACCCAACGCAAAACACCGGCTTGTTATTGTTGTAAAGCGGCGCGTTACTCCCGCAAGTCGCAAAATTATCAATCGACTTGTAAAGGTAGCTGTTCTGGCTCGTAAAATCGCGCACCTGAGCGAGTTGGTAGTCATCCCATGCCCAACAGGTATAAAACGCTGCTGATGTCAGAAGCGTGACACCGTCCTCTTTGTAAAGCGTCGTCACGGCCAGCGATGAGATGTCGGCCCCGCCCGCCTTCGGGCGCAACACCATCGTTGCATCAACAGCGCGGCCAAAAATGTAGGTTGCGTTTTCGCTCAACGCCAGGAACGGGAGCGCATCGACGCACACCAGCCGATTCTCGGCGCTTGGCGGATTCTCGACGGGGTAGATCTCGCGTGATCCTGCCAACAATCTATTCCTCCCACCCGGACCCGTCGTCATCTCGACAAGCCCGTTCCGGCGGTCGTCGGTATAGGTGTTGGCAGCAGCTTGAGCGGCATCGGCCTTAGCGGTCGCGTCATTCGAAGCGGTAACGATCGCGTCAGCGATGGCTTGCGACAGGGTGGTGTTCAGCGCACCCACCGAAGCGGCGATCTTGCCATCGACATCGGTGCCGATGATCGAGGAACGCACATCAGCAGCGGTGTTACCGACGGTGACGACTTGCAGCTCGGAGTCCGAGACTTGCAGCAGGTAGATGGTGTTGGCAACCAGCGGAGTGGGCAGGGCCGAGACGCGAGCAATCTTCAGTTGTGACATATGTGAAACTCCTTCGAAGGGTAGGAAAATACAAAGGCTACAAACAAACTCATTAAGGATTAAAAGTTGTCTGTATCAGAGAAAAATCTTTAGACTACTTTTTTGGTTAGAGTGTAGCCGGACTCTTAATTAAAGAAAAGGTTTCTCGCTAAGTCACAGACAACTAGGTCAGGGATGTGCAGTACCGCCCGATAGTAGAAATTATTTAAAAGACGATTTCTACTTAATCAATCGCTGAAATGGTTCGATTTGGACCTACAACACGATAAACCTGGCTTCCTGTATACTCCATGGCATTGGTAATCAGTTTACCTGGTGTATATTCTTTTCGTAAGAAGATCCCTGAGGCTTCATAAAAGGCATGTGCGAGCTCCGCGCATTGCCATTTCATATCCCGCTGAGCACGCATCCCTAAAGCGGCCCTAATGGCATCTGAGACGCCATAGGGATAGTCTAGCTTACTTAAAAGAAATGACTTATTAAAGTTATTCCACTCAGCGCCCATCGGAACACAATGGAAAGGTCGATCGGTTGTAACACGGGCAATTCGAATCTTTGGAATGGTTGCTTCAATGACAAAAAGTTCATCATCAAGTCCATCGTGACAGCGCCATGCAATTCCAACATGACCATAGTCTGATTTGGTCAGTTTACGAATTGTTTTAAGTGTTAAATCGGTCCACATCGAATAAGGATCTTGGCTCCAAGCAAGTAAATCCCCTGCTTGTATAGAAGCCATTGGTAAAAGTGGAAGCTCTGACATCTTAAACGCCCTGATTGACTAATTTCAAATAGCCACTATTTTGTGTCTCAACGACATTTCCATTCATATACATCAAAAACTTATAACGGGATAAATCTTCATTGATCCACCTAAACTTATAAATACCAGCATCTAAGTAATAGGGGTTCACGGTGCCAATGGTGACATAGACTTCATCATCGAGTTGACCTGGGACAAAGTTCTTATCAACTTCTAAGCGGTAAGGTTTTAATTTATTAATCCCTTCCAGATTAAAGTACATCCTCAGACGCACATAGTCATCTGTTCGAATAGTATCAATCTCATAGCCATACTTTGCACCATAGCCTGGCTTAATTGAACGAATTGCACAGACTTCGGCTTTGATGTTCTTGTTATATTGAAGATTGAACTGATGAAGTGCCAATTCAATCAGAAACTCTTTTTCAGACTTTAATTCACCGACACTCATCATCTTTCTCCAAGAAGTAAGGTTAAATAGGAATCTCACTTGATTTCAAGTTTTAAAATCATAGAGAGAAGAGGTTGTAAGCCTCTTCTCTCTATATGTTCATAAAACATCTAGTCAATCCGTGCTGGACAGGAGATATGTGTTAAACTGATTGTTTCAAATTGCTCAGGTCTCTCAACACCTAAAATAGCCACTTCATTAAGTTTTAACCATTGTAGTTCTTTAATTTCCGGTTCACATAGCAGATACTGACGATCAACGGTGATCCAGCTGCATAGAAAAACCGTATCTGGGTATTCCTCATGATAAAGGATATTTTGAACTTGATTGAAAGATAATGAATATCGTAAGCTTTCTTCATTAAATTGAGGAGCCACATCCCCAAATCGTTCTTTTAAGCTATTACTTACACAATGACTTAGATGGAGTCGTTTATTTTTTCCGATGAGATAATGAGGATCTTCTTGACACTCATTAACAAAATGAAAAATACGCCACCGAGGATCATCTTCAAGAACATGGCAGAGAACTTGCTGGGTGGTTAGTTCAATGATCCCGATTAAAGGTGTAAAGATATAATGCGTCTCATGTGGAAAATCATAACTTGAAAAGAAATCAACACCAGAAAGAAAGTGCTCTGAAATTGTATCAGGACATGGTGGTGTCCGATAAAGGATCGAACCTCTTCCAAGTGACCAATCCACTTTGTCTTTAAACCACTCTTTTCTTACTCCACAGAGTCGAGTCATTCTTAGTGTTTCCTAAAGAATAGTTTAAAAAGTCGCTCATCGACGGTAACTGTTTCTTTAGTTTGAACGCACTTTAATTCGTAGACAACGCGTGTATTGCGTTTATTAATTCCAATAAGAATAAAATCAAGTTCTTGATCAAGTCGATACCGAACTAGATCAGGCTTGGTCTTTATCTTTTCAATATTAATCGTATCTGGAATAGAATCGTCTGATGTAGTAAACCCTTGACCGGTGATAATCGGTTTCTTACTAAAATAAGACAGAAGCTTTAAGAGTTGATTTTTAATCACCGACAGCTCCTTTAACAGGAAGGTCTGGTCTCTTTGTCTGTGCTTCACAGGCAATTGAGACACGACACGTCATTCTAAAAGCACTGGCATTATACTTTTCAACCTTAGCTGAAAAACTATGGACAAAAAGAATAGTCCCTTTTAAAGAGATGGCTTTGCCTTGACTAAGATAAATATACTTACAAGGCATGCCTGGATAAATTAGTAAGGGATCTGAGTTTTCCCAAACTAAATCAATCTGTGCCATTGAACGCTGAATAACTTTAGAACGTTCAACAAACGGGTTTGAACTCGGACCCCCTTGCGCAATTGGGGCATAATTCAAACCATCACTACGTTCTTTAATAATCACTTCATGGTTAAGTTCAGCGCGAGAAGCCTGAGGGCCATTCTCTGTGATCTTGACAGGTTTTTTCATATAGGCTCGTGCATCAGGCATTCGATACCCTGAACCTTCGTTCATATAGTCAAGCTCTGCGCTATCGGTATAGCGACGCTGTGCAGTAACGGCAACTTTAATAACATTACCCTCTTTCATATAACTCTTATCGAGCTGAGGAAGCTTTTCTTGCGGAACAGCATAAAAGACCATTTTCTTGTCTTTGCCGTCAAAGCGCTCTGTATCATAAGTCGGATAGACAAACCAGAGCTTTTTACCTTCATAGGTCTGGAAATAAGTTCCAATGCCTCGGTTATATACTCCACTTAACTGATGTTGTATAAAAGTCGGCACCGAAGTGACCTTTAAGCCATGAGGGATAATGGCATTTGGAATGGGTTCTTTATTATCGGGTTCAACCAAATCCATACCTTGAGCTGCAGGTTTTCCATCAACTAAAACTTTAGAAGACTCTCCAGCTAATAAAGACCGGATCAAATCACCCGGTTTAACATTTGCAAAGGCTCCCCCTGTTGTCTTGATTCGAAGCGGTTCTAAAGCTCGATCGACAAGCTCTAAGTGAATTTCGACCATATCAGAGACATTAAGGTCTTCCGCGTGATAAGTTTCAAGCTCACTCCCGCCCACAGGTGGATTCCGAGAAGTGTTAAAGATGGCTTTGTAGCGCATAACTTGAACAGGTTCATCTTTAGCGCGATTACTACCACCTTCTTCAAGCGCTGTTCGCTTAATGGTAAATTCTAAATTCTGGCGATAGGGAAAGAGACGGTTAACATAGTCACCCATCCCCATCCTAAAGACAACAGTCGCTGTCTCGCCAATATTGTTTAAATAGTCTCGAACGACTTCAATAGAGTTAAAGTCCCAAATGGCAAGGTCTTCTTTCTCTGTATGAAGTGTTCCTTTGTAGTCATACAAAATCTTCTTACTAGGACCACTAATAATACTTTGAACTTCGGGCCATAGAGGAGAGTGCTCAAAAGTCATCGATTGACTAGACATTGGTTCTCCATCCTTGGATACGGTTAATCTGATCAGTAAAGACTTCTTTCATACTTTCCCGATCAGGGAAGAAGGGTTTATCATTGTTAATCGTAACAACTTCAAGACCAGAAGGTGTCATTCGTGTTTCCGTTTCTTTTACTTCACGGGCTAGAATATTCTTAAAGTTAATTGTCTGCACATTAGTAAAGTTGGAAGCTAGCGCAGAGACCTTCTCTTCTTTACTAAAGACAGATTTTGCTTTGTCATAAACCACCGATGCAAAAGCATCTAGTTCAATTAAATCCTTAAGTGGTGCGTTTCCAATATTGACTCCTGTCGACAGATATTCCGCCCAGGCAATCAAATGCGAATGAATAACATTATAGATTTCAGCAGTATCTTCATATCTCAAGACCCGAATCGTGACACCTTGACGATGTTTTTCAAACATGCTATCAATGTTAAGCTGTGTCGTAATTTCTTGTCGATCAAGATACCGATCAATTTCGTCAACCCCTGAGATCCGTACACCATACCGCCTTACTTGTTCTACACTTCTAGAGTGAAGGTAAAGCATTTTAACCGTATAGTAACGATCCCATAAATCTTTATACGTAGGAAGGGTTTTCTTAGCCATTACTGATAAAACCCTTTAACGGCATCTTTCATTAGAAGGATCAATAAAGGACCATAGTAGAACTGCTCTAAAGCTGGCCACTGTTTATATTCTCTTACTAAGGCTGCCAGCAGAACTAAGTCGATTGTCTGATATTTCAAGTAGTCTTTAATTAAAACTTCAAGAATACTGATATTACTCTCCCCTTCATAGAAAGCTTTTGAAAGTACGTAGTAATCATCGACTAAGACTGACTTAATAAGCGGTGTTGTCAAAACCCCATCGGTGTAAAGATTACGTTCTTTCCATTTCAAAGTCTCCATCTCAGGCTGACCTTCAAAGGAAGAAAAACCATAGTTTTGAGGAACAGGATCATTCTTTACATGTGTTTCAGTATGTTCAATGACTGGATAGACGTAGTAGTCCATGTTCCAATAAGCAGTACCCTTTAACCATGAAGAGCGGTTAAAGTGGGTTTTAGGTGCGAGTTGAACTTTCTGATGAACTAAGGAAAGGTTTTCATACTGTCGATCCAATAAGACCTGCCAGAGCGCACCTTGGTTCAAATAACGCTCATGGTCTGTTGAGATTACCTTCATATCCCGAAGTTCTGGCGCAATCCTTGAATCGACAATGGCAATAATGAATAATACTAACCAGGCATCATAGATTGATTTAGATTGCCCTGGTACAACCAAAGTCATCTGAGTACGATTAAAGAACTTCTTGAAGTAATGCTGAATCGTATCGTGATACGACTTTGCAATGTCAGTCGAGAGCGCAAAGATTTCTTCACGTAAGACAGGAGATAGACCTTCTGTCAGTCTCTCTTTACTGAATCGATAGACACGTACGACCTTTGATTCAAGATCTCGACATACTTCAGAGTCTTCATTAGCGTAGGTGACTAAATCATAATCAATCAAATAAACGCTATCTCGGTTAAAGACTTTTCGTTCAACAGACTTAATTCGAAATAGACCTGCTTCTCGAGATCCGGCATTGGCAATAAAGTAGTCGTTTACGTTTGGAACAATGTGAACGATATGCGCACTACCTGAAACTGTCGTAATTGCGTTTTCACTATCATAACTTGTTTGAAGTGGACTGGCGACACGTAACTCTAAAGCTTTTGTTTTTTGGTATTGTTGAAAAGCCGCATTTTGACCAGGGTCAATTTCACGTAAGTCATTATGTTTACCCAAGAGTTGACCATAATAGTCAACAGTCCAAGGCATCCCGTCGATGTAAGCTACTAGTGCCGCATGGGGGGTGTTATTGTTATCCGCAACAATACCTTGATACGTTTCTTTTTGAACTTGGGGTAGTTCTAAAACAGGTTTAATCTCGGCATCCGGTTTTAATTTTGCAATAGCCATGATTTCAGACTCCTTCATTTAAAATAACGTAAGCTAATAAAGTCAATGCGACAGAGATAATCATTACCGCAATATCAGATATTAGACCGGGTATCATCAATTGACTTTCCCATTCATTACCTTGAACTATGAGATACCAGTGATAAACAACAATTAAAACGATTCCTATGTTGGCTACCATGATAAAACTCATGGATAGATAACTTAGGTAAAGGATTGTTTGTAAGATAAATTCAGGAAAGTACTTTTGTCGAATTGACATGGTCACCATGATCAAGATGTATACAGTAAAGATACAGATACTGGCAACCAACGTTTTTAGAATATTCGGTGTGAGCTGCATCTTTTATTGTATCCTTATCATGAGAGGTAGTTCATTCGATCTCTTGCCTTATTTAAAACCAAAAAAAAAAACATCACTAGAGAGAGCCCATACACGGGCTCTCTCTAGTATCAGTCAGAAAATATTGAAGTAAATTAACACGGGCATCAAGACGATGAAACCCACGATGCAGTCTCGCAGATAAACTTTAGTCATGACATACCGAATGAAGGTCTTTCTCTGACGCCCCATTGGCGTCATTTCATCCCAGATAAACTTCTTAGTGATTCTATTTAAAACGATATAGATCGTTAAACCAATCATGGTTGAAATGATCAATAGCATAATCATGCTTTCCTTTTTAGGGATAGAGTGTTCTTAAGAACAGTTGTTTATGTTCCTTAACACGACTACTAAAGAGATCGATCTTCTTCAGATGATACTCTTGATGCTTGGGTATTGTCGAGCAATACAGATAATAGAATCGCACATCTCGATCTTTAAGTTCTCGTAGACGTCCTAAGGTCTGCACATTTGCAATTGGACTTTCAATAGAGTTTGTCATGATTGAGACCCTCAACTGAGGGATGTCAATTGCTGTCCCGAGACTTAAGATTGTGGAGACACGAATATCAGGCACAATTGCATTCTCATACGGGTCTCGTTCAAGATAGGTTCGGATATCGAGTCTTCCAAACTGCTTCTTTAAAGCCCCTACGACAGCATCCGCCATCTTCGCAGAGCCTACAAAGATCGCTAATTTATCTCCTTCCATTTTACCTTCAATATAACTCGACTCTACTAACTTTACGATCATATCAAGATACTGCTTACTTAATCGTGGATGTTTTAGAATCGATTTCTCAAAGGCTGTATGAGAGTAGCTATTTTGACCATATTCACTAGTTCTGACTTTACTATGGATAAAGTCTGCAATTTGATACGCGCATGCGTGAACCGTGATATAGCGTTTGAGTTTTAACTTATCGTAACGCCGATGATGCGGGAACATCATCGCTTGGACCTTTTGAAGCGTCGGATCCTTGGTTAAAAGGGTTGCGCTTAGTGAAATCGTTCTAGGCGCATGTAGGTAAGTATAGATGCGATACACAGCATGAGGATGTTGATGGACCTCATCAAAGATCACAGTCCCTATCCCAAGATGAGAAAAGAGTTCCCATGGTTTACAGCTATACGCTTCTAGCGAAGGATGATCTTTCTGTTCTTCATAAAGCTTATACCAGTTTGCAATTGTGCTAATTGAGATCACAAAAGCTTTAGGGGTCGGTAGATCCGTTTCAGGATAACGCGTGCAGCGCTGCAGCGCATCAGAGCCACGGATTACTGCGACTTCACTCTTATCAATCTCTAAGATAGAAGTGATATCTCCAACCCACTTATCCACATAAGACGCTAGCACAATAACCGCAAATCGATACTTAAGTGTCGCAGTTGCAGTTAGAGCCGTCACGGTGTTATGTGTGACAATAAAGTCATCTGTAATATAAAGGTGATCCGGATGATCAATCGCAATACACTGCGCTTCTTTCTCTCCAACGTAATCGATACTAATAATCTTAAGCTTCTTAGTCTTTCCATTCAAACTACGAGAATCGACTGTTACTTCATAGTTCTTTTCAGAGATTGTTTTAAAAGAAGCTTTACCACCTAAAGAACGAACATGGTATTGAAGACGATAAGCAAGCGTCTCATCATCTGTTTGAAAGTAAAGATCTCCCGATTCTTCGTCAAAAGACGAGATATTTAAAAGAGAACGAACCACATATGAAGCGAGTGATTTTTCAATAGCGTCCTGATGAGTTGTTTGAAGAAGGTCAATATAGCAGTCATGTTCTTGATAAACTTCAAGGATAGCTGCTGTATTACAGACATGACCAACTTCACTTTGATCAAAGTAAATACGCCATAGATGTTCAAGACCACACTGCGTTGATCGACCATCTTCAAAAGTAACTTGATAGATCTCTTTCAAACCATGCGGATAGACTTCCAGAACAGTCGTAGGTGAACCATCCCAAGCCGTAATAGTCTGGCCAGGTTTAACTTCACCCATGGTTGTCCATCCACCAGGGATCTTGATCTTAGCATCTAAAGGCTGTAGCTTACCACCACCAGTTTGAATCATCACTAAAGGACTATTAAAGTTTCCTTCTGTCTCTTCTACGATGAAATCATGGGCTTCTTGCTGATAGTCTCGAAGTGTCCAACCTTCTTTCACTTCAACATCAATCTTTTCCGGTAGTTTAATAGGATGTTCAATAATGCTATATGAACTCTTATCCACATAGCGGTTTAACAACCCATCCATGAATTCTTGGAACTGGCCAATATGGAATCTAAACTCAGTTCCTCGTTCAACATAGATCGCAAAGGTTTTAAGTGGACCCCATTTCTGCTTCTTTGTAAAGGGATCAAACTTCATCCCAAATTGCGTATATTTCGAAGACAGCTGATAGACGATGGGATAAATATTCTTTGTCGGGTTTTTCACAACAAAGAAGTGACTATACTTTTCAATCGTAGTATGAAGACTCACGATTAAAGACTCCTTGAAAAAGGTGAATTACTTTTCTTTTTAATACTTTTAAAATACTAAAAAGAAAAACAACCTAAAAAGATAAACTAGATGTAAAATAAAAGAGTAGACATCATAAGTCCTATATACGCACGAGACGGGTGTCTGCCCGCTCGTGCGTGTTGTCTATAGGAAAAACACTCCTTAAACCGGAAGGGCGTCGGTTACGGCGGCTGTCACGACCGTCATCTATCGTCAAGAGTGAAAACGATAGATCAATGCTTAGTACGTCTTTCTGCGCTAAGCAAGGCGCACTAGATAGAAAGACATGCGTTAAGTTTGTACATAGACAATTCGCGATAGAGGGGAGGGAGATATCGCTACCTAACGTTGACATTTGTGAGGGTTGACAAATTCCTCGACCTGAAGGACGAGGATCTTCCCACTTCAACGAGATGCCTGACTGCGCAAGAGCTCTCCATGGGCTGATACCGCGTGTCATCGCGGCTGTTGCTTCGCTTACATCTCCGCCCTGAAGGACCGAGCTGTA
>Ga0116143_10005196_pt1 | contig 11885 bp, 10 predicted proteins | sample AD_UKC034_MetaG_FD_89745 | JGI IMG/M metagenome (GOLD analysis project Ga0116143, IMG submission 89745) | Active sludge microbial communities of municipal wastewater-treating anaerobic digesters from USA - AD_UKC034_MetaG | ecosystem: Engineered > Bioreactor > Anaerobic > Digestate | place: USA...
TGCCCTGGCTAATAAACCGGCTGTTTTAGAGACAGGCAGCGGAGATAAGGTCAACTGCGACGCGGCATTCGTCAACACCGGCGGGCACCGCCTGGCCCCGGGATTCCAGGTGCGCGGCTACACCACCGGGACAAAATCTGAGCCTACCACCCAGCTTATTTATGTGGAGTGCCAGGGTGTTGAAGAAGCTGCCGGAGCGGTGCTTTCGATCGATTACGTCTATTACACAGGCGACCTGGACTATTATCATCAAGATGCCAATTCGGCCACCAGCACCTTTGAACTGGATCTTGACGAGATCGAGACGGATCTGACTTACCCCATTGACCAATCTGTAGATGGCCTGGTCCAGAGCTCTGACGCCGAGATTCCGGCCATCAGCGACAATGTGGTTACCCTGCTCGACATTCAGCGCAGCGAAAGCGGTTTTCAGTTCACCTGGCAGAACTACAACCCCACCGGTTTCGCCCTCAAAACCCATATCGGCACGCCCCCTGTCATCGGTGAGGACGGTATTATTTACGGGATCTTTCAGGTCATGGACCTGGTGTCTGTGCCCATTACCCCGGCGGCAGGGACAGCCCAATGGGATACCGAAGTTGTCGTTCCGGCAGACGTCAAAGGATTCTATATTTTACTCAGCGTAGAGTCAAAACAAATGCGGCTTTACGTCAACCATGTCATTGATATTTCTGATCGGTAAGGTGTTCGCCGGCGGATTGAATTTTCTTGTCAGGAGGTTCTTGTGATCAGTTTAAAGGGATTGGAAGTATGGTTTGTCACTGGCAGCCAACACTTGTATGGCGAAGAGACGCTCAAAAAGGTAGCACAGCATTCACAAGAAATGGTGCAGTGGCTGGCAAAGTCGGGCAAGCTGCCGGTAGAGATCGTCTTCAAGCCGGTGGTGACGACGCCGGATGCGATCACTGAGATTTGCCGCGAGGCGAACAATTCCAGTACCTGTATTGGCCTGGTTACCTGGATGCACACATTCTCACCGGCAAAAATGTGGATTGCCGGCCTGAGCCTTCTGCGAAAGCCCTTCGTTCACCTGCACACCCAATACAACCGCGATCTGCCCTGGTCTGAGATAGACATGGATTTCATGAACCTCAACCAATCGGCACACGGTGACCGCGAGTTTGGCTTTATTGGCAGCCGCATGCGCCTGAATCGCAAAGTGGTGGTTGGCTTCTGGCAGGATGAGGACGTGCTGGCAAGCCTGGCCACCTGGATGCGTGCCGCCTGTGCCTGGCATGATGCCCAAGGGGCGCGCATTGCCCGCTTTGGCGATAACATGCGCGAGGTGGCTGTTACCGAAGGCGATAAAGTAGAAGCGCAGATGCGCCTGGGGTATTCGGTCAACGGCTATGGGGTGGGCGAGCTGGTTGATTTTGTCAGCGCCGTCACTGAGACGGCCATCGATCACCTGGTGGCAGAATACGATGACACCTATACCGTAGCCGAGACCCTGCGCAAGGGCGGCAGCCAGCGCCAGGCGCTGCGCGAATCGGCCCGCATTGAGCTGGGCATGCGCGGCTTCTTAGAATCAGGGGGCTTCAAAGCCTTTACCACCACCTTCGAAGACCTTTACGGATTGGTGCAGTTGCCAGGGTTAGCAGTGCAGCGCCTGATGGCCGATGGGTACGGCTTTGGGGCAGAAGGAGATTGGAAAACCGCTGCTCTGGTGCGCGCCATGAAAGTGATGGGGGCCGGTCTGGATGGCGGCACATCCTTCATGGAAGATTACACCTACCATCTCGACAAGGTCAATCCCCGGGTGTTGGGTGCGCATATGCTGGAAGTGTGCGCCTCGCTGGCCGGGAAGAAAGCCAACCTTGAGATGCACCCGCTTTCGATCGGCGGTAAAGATGACCCGGCCCGCCTGGTGTTCAACGTGCGCAGCGGCCCGGCAGTCAATGCCACTTTGCTGGATATGGGCAACCGCTTCCGCATGCTGGTCAACGAAGTGGAGGTCGTCCAGCCAGAGAAACCCCTTGCCAAACTGCCGGTTGCCAGCGCAGTTTGGATTCCTCGCCCCAATTTGAAAGTGGCCGCCGCGGCCTGGATCCACGGTGGCGGCGCCCACCACACCGGCTTCAGCCAATCGGTAACCACCGAGCACCTGGAAGATTACGCCGGGATGGCCGGGTTGGAATTTATGGTGATCAATGAACAGACCAACTTGTCGGCATTCAAAGATGCCCTCAGGTGGAATGATATGTATTACCTTCTGGCCAAAGGTATATGATGCATCTCTCCTTGGGTAGATTGGGCCTCTTGTTCGACCTGGCAGCCAGGCATGCCCCCGGCGCGTCACGGCTTCGGCGCGTTGGTTGGGCTGCCTGGCTGCCTAGGAGGTCAGGCTCTGCTGCCCCAGACCTGAGGGCCAGATGAAAACGGTCCGGCTGCATGGGCTGCACGATCTGCGCCAGCATGACGAACCCATGCCCCAGGCGGGCCTGCACGAAGCGTTGGTGCGTGTTACAGCCGTGGGTATCTGCGGCTCAGACCTGCACTGGTTCAGCGATGGCGGCATCGGCGATGCCCGCCTGGCAAAGCCCCTGATCATCGGACATGAGTTTGCCGGTCTCACTGCCAGTGGGCAGCGCGTGGCGGTTGACCCGGCTGTTCCCTGCCATGCCTGCCAATTCTGCCAGGAGGGCAACCCAAACCTGTGTGAAAACCTGCGCTTTGCCGGGCATGGGGTTGAAGACGGGGCCTTGCGAGAAGCCATGGCCTGGCCCGAAGAATGCCTCTTTCCTCTGCCAGACAGCCTCTCAGATGCCGACGGGGTGATGCTGGAACCTTTGGGGGTAGCCATCCATGCCGTAGACCTGGCCCATTTGCGCCTGGGGATGTCGGTAGGGGTCTTTGGCTGCGGGCCCATCGGCCTGCTCATCTTGCAGTTGGCCCGCCTGTCAGGTGCGGCCAATATCATCACCACCGATATTTTGCCCCACCGCCTGGAAGCAGCCAGGGCTTTGGGGGCGCAGCATGCATTCCTGGCACAGGCCGGGCCTGAGATCCAAAAAGCTGCCGGCAAAGGCGTGGACGTGGCGTTCGAAGCTGCCGGCGATAACCAGGCGGTAGAGGCGGCTATGGCGGCAGTCAAGCCTGGCGGGTGCCTCATCCTGGTTGGCATTCCCGGTGATGACCGCACCTCTTTCCCGGCCTCCCTGGCCCGGCGCAAGGGCCTGACCATCAAGCTGGTGCGCCGGATGAAGTTCACTTACCCACGCGCCATCCACATGGTGCAAAGCGGCCTGGTAGACGTACGGTCTCTGGTGACCCACCAATTTCCACTGAAACAGTGTATGCAGGCCTTCACCGCTGCCCAGCGGCGTGAAGGCTTGAAAGTTATGATTATTCCATAAAGGCGGGCAGGACCCGCCCAGCAGGAGGAATTATGTCAAAATATGCAATTGGCGTCGACTTTGGCACCGAATCTGGCCGGGCAGTGCTGGTGGATGTGTGGGATGGGCGTGAGGTCGCCACGGCTGTGTACCCTTATTCGCATGGCGTGATCGACGAAGCGCTGCCTATCCCTGGCAAAGAGGTGCGCCTGGAGCCAGATTGGGCCCTGCAAGACCCTGAAGATTACCTGCGCACCTTCCAGAGCACCATCCCAGCGGTGTTGAAAGAATCGGGTGTGGACCCGGCGGATGTGATTGGGGTGGGGGTGGATTTTACCGCCTGCACCATGCTGCCGGTCAAGGCCGATGGCACCCCGCTGTGTACGCTGCCTGAGTTCCGCCACCAGCCGCATGCCTGGGTCAAGCTTTGGAAGCACCATGCTGCCCAGCCCGAAGCAGATAAGATCAACGCCACCGCCCGCAAGATGGGCCTGGGCTGGCTGGATCGCTACGGCGGTAAGATCTCATCCGAATGGTTTTTCTCAAAAGCGCTTCAAATCCTCGACGAAGCCCCCGAAATTTACCGGGCTGCCGACCGCCTGTTGGAGGCCACCGATTGGGTCATCTGGCAGTTGACGGGCGTGGAAACGCGCAATGCCTGCACCGCCGGCTACAAGGCCCTGTGGTCGAAGCGCGATGGCTTCCCAGACAAGTCTTACTTCAAGGCCCTGGATGCACGCCTGGAGAACGTGGTGGACGAGAAAATGAGCCGCAGCATCCTGCCGATTGGTGACCGGGCCGGCGGATTGACCGAACAGGCCGCCGCTTGGACCGGGTTGAAACCCGGCACGGCAGTTGCCGTTGCCAACGTGGATGCCCACGTGGCTGTGCCAGCCGCCAGCGTAACCGGCACCGGGCGCATGGTGATGATCATGGGCACCAGCATCTGCCATATGGTGCTGGGAGACGAGGCCCATATCGTGCCGGGCATGTGCGGCTACGTGGAAGACGGCATCATCCCGGGCTTCTTTGGTTACGAGGCCGGGCAGTCTTGCGTGGGCGATCACTTTGCCTGGTTTGTAGAGAACTGCGTTCCGGCCTTATACAAGCACGAAGCCAAGGTGCGCGGGATCGATATTCACCAGTTATTGGAAGAGAAAGCGGCCCTGCTCAAACCGGGCGAATCGGGCCTGCTGGCCCTGGATTGGTGGAACGGCAACCGCAGTGTGCTGGTAGATGTTGACCTGACCGGGCTGCTGCTGGGCGCTACCCTGGCGACCAAAGCTGAGGAGATCTACCGCGCCCTGATCGAGGCCACAGCCTACGGCACGCGCGTCATTGTCGATACCTTCCAGCAGAACGGCGTGCCCATTCACGAGCTGGTGGCCTGCGGCGGGCTGCCCGAAAAGAACAAACTGCTGATGCAGATCTATGCCGATGTGACCGGGCGCGAGATCAAGGTCAGCGCCTCCAAACAAACCCCAGCCTTGGGCTCAGCCATGTTCGGTGCGGTGGCAGCCGGGGAGGCCGCCGGCGGCTATGACACCATTTACGATGCCGCCCAAAAGATGGCCCACCTGAAGGCTGAGACCTTCAAGCCCATTTCAGAGAATCAAAAGGTGTACGAGGTGCTCTTTGCCGAATACCTGCGCCTGCACGATTACTTTGGGCGCGGCGAAAACAATGTGATGAAGAAATTGAAAGCGATCAAAGCCGAGGCCAAACATGTTGGATGAACTGCGCGCTACCATTTGCCGCCTGCACGCCGAGCTGCCCCGCAGCAACCTGGTGACCTGGACATCGGGCAATGTCAGCGGGCGCGACCCAAGCGCTGGCCTGGTGGTGATCAAGCCGAGCGGCATCCGTTATGAAGACCTGACCCCCGAGAACATGGTGGTGGTAGACCTGGATGGGCGGGTGGTGGAAGGCAAATACAAGCCCTCCTCGGATACCTTCGCCCATCTATACGTGTACCGGCACCGCCCCGATGTGAACGGCGTGGTGCACACCCATTCCACCTTCGCCACCGCCTGGGCGGCGGTCGGCAAGTCCATCCCGCCGGTGCTGACAGCCATCTGTGATGAATTTGGCGGGGCGATCCCGGTTGGGGACTATGCCAAGATCGGCGGGGATGAAATTGGGCAAGAGATCGTGCGCTCCATCGGCAGCAGCCCAGCCATCTTGATGAAGAACCACGGCGTTTTCACCATTGGCAAGACGCCCGAGGCGGCTGTCAAAGCGGCAGTGATGGTAGAAGACGTCGCCCGCACAACGTTCTATGCCATGCAGCTCGGCATACCGGCCGAGATTCCCGCCGAGGAAGTGGCCCGCGCCCACCGCCGCTATGTTGAAGAATACGGCCAATGATCGAGTAGATCGAGCATATGTCCGCCGCCCTCGGGACTAACCGGGGGCGGTTTTTTCTAGCAGGCACACGTCCAGCAGGTAAGAGGCGGCGCACCCCAGCAGGTACATCAGGATATCGATCCAACTGAAGCTGGTGCCAAGGATGATGCTGCCCAGGCTGCCGGGCTCCAGGCCCAGGGCATCTGCCAGGTGGAAGTATTGGAGGACCTCGACCCAACAGGCGAAGACAAAGACCGCCAGGGCCAGCGGCAGGGGCCGGGCCGGGTAAAAGGCTTTGACCAGGTGGTAGAGCAGCATGGTCACCAGGGCATCGCCAAAGAAATGGCGAATAAAGCCGCCCCGGGCAAAGACGGTGGCGATCAAGATTTCAGCGGCGAGTAAGAAGATGAAAAGCAGTAGATGCGTTCGATGCAGGCGCATGGAATACTGGCGGCTGGCCTTATCCTTTAGCGGGTGCGGGGATTCAACACTTCGTTAAGGCCGTCTCCGATCAAGTTCCAGCCAATGCCGAAGAGAACCAATGCCAGGGTGGCAGGCAAGAAGACCCACCAGTAAGTCAGGATGCCCCCCGGGCTGATGATCCAACCGCGGCCATCGGCCAATAACGTCCCCCATAGCGAATCCCCACCCATACCAACGAAAGTAAAGGTGGCCTGGAGCAGAACCATCCCGCCCACATCCCTCGCCGCCAAGACCACAGCCGGGGTGATGGCATTGGGCATCAGGTGGCGGAAGATGATCCTGGCGTGTCCGGCACCCAACGCCCGGGCGGCCTGGATGAATTCGGTTCGCTTCAGGCGCTGTGTGACCGTGTTCAGGATGCGGGCATAGGGCATCCAAGAGAGCAAGATAAAAGCGATCATCACCGGGTCTATCTGCTGCAAGAGCACCAGCGAGAGGGGCAGGTTTTGTGGAATATCCACCAGGCCAGGGCGGTTAGGGTTTGGCACAAAGACGCGCACCCCGGCATCATAGAGTAGGATATTGGCAAGCTGTTGAATAAAGACCACGCCTGCAATGACCGGGAAAGATAAGAAAGCATCGGTGATGCGCATCACAATATCATTGAATCGACTGCCGAAATAGGCGCTGGTGACGCCAATCAGAACGCCCACCAGGGCCGTCAGGCCTGCCACCGACAACCCAAAACGAAAGGCTGAACGCGTGCCCCAAACAAGGCTGTGGTAAACACTGACCTGGCCCGGCAAAGTACCCAGTGGAGCTTCTGGGCTGGGCGGATGAGGCCGGTAATCCGTTGCCCGGCCAACCACCTTAACCGGCCCGGGGTTATCCGGGTCCTCGGGCGACAACAGCGGGGCGGCGGCGGCAACCAGCACAAAGGACAACACAAGCAGCAGGCCCAGCCAATTCTGCCATTGAGAACGGAAACGGCGCAGGGCTCTCATCTCAATCCGTCTCCTGGGCGTGCGGGTTTAAAATGGCCTGGATGAGATCCAGCAGGCCCATCAGGATCAGGACGATGAGCACGCTGTAAATGGCAAACCCCATGGCGGCAGGGGCATCGGGGACGAACTGCATGCTGCGCAGTGCCACCATCGATACACCGTTAAAGCTGAAGATGATCTCCACCACGAAGACCCCGGTCAGCAAGGCAGCGGCAGACAGCAGGCTGCTGGTGAGCGCAGGAGAAATGGCGTTGCGCAGGGTATGCCGCCAGGTGATCTTGTGCTCAGGGATGCCGCGCGCCCGGGCGGCAACGGTATATTCCTTTTTGAATTCTTCAATCATGATGGCCCTGGTGACCCGGCCCAGCGTGGCCCAGTGGAAGATCGCCAATGTGAAAACCGGCATCGCCAGGTGACGCAGGGCATCCAGGCTCACATCTGGCCTGCGGTTCAACAAGCCGTCAATCGTCAACAGGCCGGTATATTGGCGAAACTCATCCGAGCTAACCACAAAGCCCATTGCCGTGCTGACGCGTTCGGGAGCAAACCAGCGCAAATTGACATAGAAGATGGAGATCAAGACCAGGGCCAGGATGAAGGGCGGCAGCGAGGTGGCGATAAATGCCGTGAAACGGAAGCCGTGGTCAGCCAGCCGGTTTTGCCGGGCCGCAGCGATCACGCCGCCGACCAGCCCAAGGGGGATGAAGACCAGGATCGAGTAGATGGTCAATTCGGCTGTGGCGGGTGTGCGCCGGAGGATGGCGCTCAGCACATCTTCTTGCAGGGTGGCGCTGTAGCCCCAATTGCCTTGCACCAGGTTGGAGATCCAGTAGGCATACTGCACCGGATAGGGATCGTTGAGGTGGTAACGCTCAATCGCCTGGTCCAGCAGTTTTTGTATCTGCTCTTCGGTGACGCGCGGCGAAAGATTCCTGGGCATGTACAAGGTAGCCCGGGTTTCGGCTGGGGTGAGCATCACAAAGGCATACAGCACAGCCGTGATCACCAACAGGGTGATGGGCACAGCCAGGATGCGGGTAAGGAGACGACGGAGTACAGGAGACATGGGATGTTAAAGAAGAGGTTTTAAAAGATAAGGGTTACCCGATCGGATTCTTGTCTGAGGGCTGTGAAAGCGGCAAACGCACGGTGAAGGTGGTTCCATGCCCGGGCTGGCTGGATACAGTGATTGTACCATGATGGATCTCAACCAAGGTGCGGGCAATGAACAGGCCCAAACCAATGCCCATCATGCGGCTCTTTTCGGGTGCGCCGGCACGGTAATACGGCCGGAACAGGCTTTCAACCTGGCTGGCATCCATGCCGCGCCCAGTATCGCTGACATCCAGCACCGCCTGGCCTGCTTCTTGACGCAAATTGAGGCTTACCCGGCCATCTTCAGGAGTGTACTTGAGGGCGTTGCTCAGCAGGTTTGAAATTACCTGTTTGATGCGCTCTGGGTCAGCCGTCAAGAGCACCGGCTTGGCAGGGACTTGAAGAGCCAGGTCAATCCTATCCGCGGCTGCCATGGCCTGGAAGCCAGTCAGCACATTCAGCACCAGTTCATTCAAGTTGAAAGGCTCAAGATTGATCAGAAGCTTGCCTTGCTCGGCCTGTTCCATGCTGAGCAGGTCGTAGATCAAGCCTCTCAGCCAGTTCACCTGGCTCATGATCATATCCAAACCATAGCCCAGCTTGGGTGTGATCGCCGGCCCTAGCTCTTGGCGCAAGATATCCACATAGAGCATGATCACGCCCAATGGACTGCGCATGTCATGCGCGGCCATAGAAATCACAAAAGATTTGAACCGTCCCAGGCGGTCAAGTTCCCGGTTTGCTTCTTCTAAGGCGCGCTGAGCCAATCTCAACTCATTGCGATCTTGCGCCACGCGCTGTTCAAGTTCGCTGCTATGCGTCACATCTTCGATGATCAGCAGCAAGCCTGCGCCAGGATTCTCGTCATCGATCGGCATCACCTGGAAATTCAGGTATGTGATCGAACCGCCTGGCATCTCTCGGCACACGTTTTCGATGGTAAAAGTTGTCTCAACGCCCAGCAGAAGATTCTGCAAGACATCCTCAAACCCCACAAATTCCCACAGCAGTTGAGGCAGCGGCGCCCCTTGTTCTAGAAGGCCGGCATCGGGCAGCAGGCGGGCAAAATCTGTAGAAGCCAGGCTGATGCTTAGATCGGGTGCGATCTGTGCATAAGCAAGGCGGTGTGCCTGGACAAAAGCTCGCGCCACATGGGCCCCACCGATCAGAGCTTTCGGATCCAGAGGGGGCAGCATCACGGCACCAGGCCCAAGGCTTCTACCAGCATCAAAAAGCCATCTGACACCCGCTCCCCTGTCTTTGCACTGCACAGTAAATAGGGGCCGTTCAATGCCGAGCACACCGACTGCATCTCTGCATCTTCAACCGCCCGATCTAGCACCAGGTCAACTTTGTTGCCCAGAAAAACCAGGGCCGCATCTGGATTGACCTGCCGCATGCGAGCGGCATATTCTTGCATAGATGCCAGGGTTTCGCGTCGGATCAGGTCACATACGATCAAGGCACCTGCTGCGCCACGCAAGTAAGAAGCTTGGGCACCATATTCGTCGCTGCCAGCCAGGTCCCAAACGATCAGGTTCAGATCGCCAGCGGGGCGTTCCAGGCTGAAGCGTGAGACTTTAACCCCAATGGTACTCAGGTATCGATCGTCAAAGCGTCCTTCAACAAAACGCCGTACCAGGCTGGTTTTGCCAACCGCGAAGTCTCCAAGTAGACAGATTTTCTTTTGCATTACAGGCATTACAATATCTCCTCCCCTGACGATTAAGGAACTGCTGTAGGGGTAATGTACTCAGAAGGCAGCGGCACGAGCATGAAAAACCATTCGGCTGCCGCCCAACCGTGCAGATAGCTGCCGTCATTATTCCAATCCACTTCCAGCCAATTGCCGTAGGCCGAGCGCACGTACACCGGGCTGCCTTGTGGAATGGTTGCCAGGGTTTGCGCCATTTCATCCGGAGCGGCGCGCAGCCAGACATTGCCGAAGGCAATTGCCGAAACGGTCACCGGTGCGGGGGTGGCGCTGGGAGGCAGCGGCGATGGGCTGCTGGTGAATGTAGCGCTGGGAAGCGGGGTGGGCGTGGCGCTGGGAAGGGGCGTAAGAGACGGGCTGGGGATAAGCGTTGGCGTGTGAGTCTGGGTGGCCGTAGGCAAGGGGGTAACAGAAGGCACCTGGGTAAAGGTTTGCGTGAGAGTAGCCCTGCCCTGAGACCACGCCATAGGCAGCAAAGTTATTGTAAACCAGATGTAAAAACAACATAACAACAATCCAAGCAGCCCGCCCAATGAGCCAAGCACAATCGCCAGGCGTTGATTGCGTGTTAACGGTCGCGGCGAGCCTGGCGAGCGTTGATCGCTTGCCGTACTGGGTGATTCTGCCGTATGGGGTAGCTCAGCCGGGCGGATCAACTCAGCCAGGCGCGTTTCCAGGTCGGGCAAGGAGGCAGGGTCGCCGGTGTAATCGCGCAAGACGCTGCCGTATTGAACATACAGGTCGTTCACCCAATCGCGCAGCCGGGCGCGGAATCCGGGTGTTTCTACGCCCTCGATCACCGCCGCCAGGTAAACGTACCGCCCGCCCTGGATGATGATGCGTTGTTCTCCATACTGGATCTCATCCAATTCTTTGTCCGCTTGCCCCTGGCCAAACGAATCCTGCACAAAATCACGTATCGCAGTCAGCATCCCCCCGATCAGATCTGAGTCGGAAACCTGGGCTTTGCCTGGATGCAGGTGGGCCAATAGTAAACCGCTCTCGCGGTGGATCAGGAAAAGCTCTTGGATGGCAAATGGCAGGGCATCGCGCATCGCCAGCTCAGCCGGAGAAATTCCTCGCAAGCGCGCCTGGATATTGCGCAACACATCTGACGGCTGAAAAGATGTGCGCAAGCGGGCATCAATATTGCGCTGTAATTCGTGGGCGAAATCGCTGAGTGCCTTTTGGACGGTTGCGCCAATAATGGGTGCAATGGCATCTACCATGCCCTGCCGCGAGTCGCGGATTTGAACCCGGATCGCCTCGCCCATCACCGGGCCGATGGCCTCGGCCATTTCATCGGGCGAATCATGGATTGTCTGGCGCACCAGCCCGCTCATGACCGGATTCAACTTCTCAGCCAGGCTGTCGGGCTCGATTTCGGCGTTCAGCTCTTGCAGGCTGGCCTCCAGCGCGTCAATGCGTTGGCGTTCCTGGCGCACGACAATATCACGCAGCGCGTCGACCAGGGCCTGGACGTCTTGTGATTCGGCGCCCGGCTCGGCGGGAAGCTGGCTGGTAGATTCAGGCTCGGTCATGAGGCAAAATCAACGGCTGGCTCAAACAATTTGTTTCTGCAGGCGTTCACCCAGCTCAGCCAACAATTGACCAAAAGCCTGGCGAGAAATCTTTTTATCTTCCAATGCGGCAGCAGATTGCTCAGAAACATTCAGCGCAGATTGGATCTGGCTGGCAAGGTCAGCGTGAGACGTTTCCAGGCTTTGCTTTAACGCAGCCAATTGGGCAGACGAATCAGCTTGCAGTTGACCAAGCTGTTTGGCAAAAGACTGCTTGTTGGCCTCTGCAATTTGCAATTGGCCGCTGTCTTGTTTCTCTAAACGCGCTGCCATCTCCACTGCTAATGCATCCAGGCGGCTTGACAATTGTGCGCCCAGCATGCTGATCTGTTCGGTCAGTTCTTGCCGGATCGTTTCCTGGTGAGCA